>Ga0326728_10014336_pt1 | contig 16868 bp, 16 predicted proteins | sample MB3enrmetagenome_FD_207602 | JGI IMG/M metagenome (GOLD analysis project Ga0326728, IMG submission 207602) | Lab enriched peat soil microbial communities from McLean, Ithaca, NY, United States - MB31MN | ecosystem: Environmental > Terrestrial > Soil > Wetlands > Peat | place: USA: New York...
CCGCCCCACGTGGGCGTGCCGCCGACGAACACCGAAGCGAGCACGGGCAACAAATATCCGTCGCCCGAGGTCGGCCACCACGTGTAGTTGATCATCGTCGAGAAGAATCCGGCGAGCGCGGCGCCGAGCCCGATGAACACGAAGGCCTTGACCCGCACCAGGTTGACGTCGATGCCCATTTGCTGGGCGCTGTCGGCGTTGTCGCCGACGATCTTCACATGGGCGCCGAACTGGTTGCGATTGAAGAGCAGCGACGAGAATACGACAAACCCCAGCGCCCATAACATCTGCGTCGGAACTCCGAACACGATGCCCGAGAAAATCGGCTTGGCCGAGCTTTGGGTGAGCGAAACGAGGGCGATCGACTTGCCTTCGGTGGCGATCTGGATCACGCCGCGCAGCATGAAGTTCATGCCGAGCGTCGCGATCAGCGACGACAGGCGGAAATATACGACAAGCGCTCCGACGCAGAAGCCGACCAGCGCGCCGGTCAGCATCGCCGCGGCGATGCCCAGGAAGGGACTGAATCCCGCCTGCACGACGAGCGCGAACATCCACGCCGAAAATCCCATGGTCGCCGGGAACGACAGATCGATCTCTCCCGCGGTGACGACGAACACCAGCGGAACGACGAGAAACAGCGCGACCGGCAGCGTCGTCAGAACGGAACGGTAAATGTTCCATTCGAGGAACACGCTTGGGCTCGCGACGATGAAAATCGCCATCATCACGACGAAAACGGCGAAGGTGCCGAGCGCGGCGCGATTGGCGTCTATGAAGCGGCGGACGGGATGTTCGAAGGGATGACGAGGGCCGGCTGCGTCGGTCGCTTCGCCGCCGGCGCTTTTCGGTTGCGCGGCTTCGGTCATGTCGCGGCTCCTGCTGCGAAAACGGTCCGAGACCCCGTCTTGTTGGGATTCGCCACCGCCTCCATATACCCGATCAACGCTTCGGCGGACGGCACGTCGGCGCGCTTCACCTCGAGTTCGACCTCGCCGCGGTCGAGCACCACGAAGCGATCGGCAATGTCGTAGACATGGTGGATGTTGTGGCCGATGAACAAAATCGAACGGCCGCTCGCCCGCACCTGGCGCACGAAATGAAACACCTTGTTGGTCTCGGTAATCGACAGCGCCGTCGTCGGCTCGTCAAGGATGATCAGATCCGCCTGTCGGTAGATCGCACGGGCGATGGCGACCCCCTGGCGCTCGCCGCCCGAAAGCTGGCCGACGATGGAATGCGTCGAGAACGCCTTGGAGGTGAAACCGATCTCGCGCATGAGCCGTTCGGCCTCGCGCTCCTCCTTGGCGATGTTGAGCCAGCCCAGCGGGCCTTTGAGCTCGCTGCCCATGAAGATGTTGCGAACGATCGATTGCTGCACCGCCAGCGCCCGATCCTGGAACACGGTCTCGATCCCGGCTTCGCGCGAGCGCGCCGCGTTCCAGCCGCTGACGGGCTTGCCGCGCACAAGAATCTCGCCCGCCGTCGGCTTGATCACGCCGGCGAGAATTTTGATGAGCGTTGACTTTCCGGCGCCGTTGTCGCCGATCAGGCCGAGCACCTCGCCCTTGTCGACGTAAAGACTGACGCCGCCGAGCGCATAAACGCGGCCAAACGATTTCTTGATGTCGCGAAGTTCGATAAGATGCTCGGCCATCGAAACGCTCCCCGGTTGGAGGGGCGCCGGCCTCGAAGATCGAGGCCGGCGCGAAAGCTCCGGTCAGCGCAGGCCCTCGGTCGCCAGTTTGGCGACGGCCTGGTAATTTTCTGGCGTCACGAAGCCGGCGCCGGTGTCGACGTCGATCGGCGCCAGTCCGTAGACGACCTCCTGGCAGAGCGCCAGGATCGGCATGTAGCCCTGCATGAACGGCTGCTGATCCGCGGTCAATTGGACCCAGCCGCCTTTGAAGCCCTCGACGATCTGCGGGCTGGTGTCGAAGCCGAAGTTGAAGATCTCGCCGGGCTTCTTGTTCGCCGCCTGCATGTAGGTCGGCACGTCGCCGAGCTCCTGCCCGCCGGGATAACCGACCGCCTTGACGCTTGGATTCTTCGCCAGCGCCGCGGTGATGACCGGGATGGCGAGATTCGGATCGGCGGCCCATTCCGCTGGCGCCTCAAGCTTGATCACCGTGACGCCCGCCTCTTCCATCGCCTTCACAGTGCCGCGTTCGCGCGCGCCGCGGTTCTCGTCTCTGAACGGCCCAAACATGAGCGCCGTGTCGCCCGCCTTGAGGCCGGCCCGTTTCACCGCCTCGACGCCGAGCGCGTGGCCCTGCTCGAACTGCTGGGCACCGACATAGCCGCCGCCAAACTTGGCGACGACCTTGGGAACGGGCACGTTCTGATACATCATCTTGATGCCGGCCTTCGCCGCCTCTTCGGCCAGCGGCATGATCGCGGCGTCGCCGGGATGTCCCATCATCGCGATGCCGTCGGGCTTGGCGGCGACCGCCTCGCGAAGCTGCTGGACCATTTTCTCTTCGTCCCAACCCGAGAAAATGTAATCGACTTTCGGCCCCAGGTCGTGTTCGGCCTGCTTGGCGCCGGCATAGACGATCGAGGCGAACGCGTCCCCTTCCGCCCCGCCGGCGAAAAAGCGGAGATGGACGTTACCGCACCATTTGTCGCGCAGCGTCGCAGCGTTGGCGAAGCTGGCGCAAGCAACCGCAAAGGTAAGCGCAGTCGCGCCTAGGATAAATGCTCTCTTCAACATGTGACACCTCCCGGTACCCGTCCTGCGGGCACTGTTGCTGGCCAAATCGTCACCCGACTTACGGTCGGTGTTCTCGTTGTCCGGTTCGATTAGCCGGATGGATTATGCCGGGTTGGCGACCAAGCGCGGGCCGCCACGGCAATCCTTTAAGTAATTCAAAGCGCGAACCTGAGCGGTCATCTCAAGATCTTCGCGATAGACCGGGTCATGCCACCCCTCGATATCAACGGACCCAGTAAAGCCGGCCAGGCGGAGCTCGCTGATGATCCGCGCCCAATCGCTGTCGCCGAAGCCGGGGGTGCGCATCTGCACGAAAGGGTGCTTGCCGAAGACGCCGTGCTCGCGGATCACATCCCAACGCACCGTGGCGTCCTTGCCGTGGACGTGGAAGATCTTGGCCCCCCACTTGCGCACCTGCGGGACCGGATCGATCAGATAGACGAGCTGGTGGCAGGGCTCCCACTCCAGCCCGAGCGCGTCGGACGGAACCTCGTTGAACATCATCTCCCAGGCGTCGGGATTGTGGGCGATGTTCCAGTCGCCAGTCTTCCAGTTGCCGTTCATCGCGCAATTCTCGAAAGCGATGCGGACGCCTTTGTCCTGGGCGCGCTTGGCGAGCGCGGCCCAGACTTCGCGGAATCGCGGCAAGCTGTCTTCGAGCGGCTTGCCGCGCACGCGCCCGGTGAATCCGCCGACGATGTTGGCGCCAAACTGGTGCGCGTCGTCGATCAGCGCCTCCCAGCCGGCCAGTGTCGCGCGGTCGAGTTCGCCGTCCTCGAGCGGATTGCCGAACATCGCCAAGCTGACCGTGACGTTGGCGTTGCCGACGGCGTCGCGAATGCCGGCGGCGAGCCGCTTGAGGTCGGTCGCGCCGAGCGTCTGCCAAAAGAACAGCTGAATACTCTCGAAGCCATGCGGCAGGATCTGCCGGACATAGTCCGCCGGGCTAGGGATGCCGGCGCGCACCATCGTGCCGATGCGAACGTCAAGAAGCGAACGAGCCATGATCGTATGCCTCACAGATGGATCGCCACGCGCCGCTGGGTCTCGGCGCTCTCGACGGCGCCAAACACCATGGGCAGGCTTTTGATGTTGTCGCTGCCGCGTGTTTCGGGCGCGGATCCGGTGCGGATGGCGGCGATGAAATCTTCGATTACGCCGTGATGCCCGCCAATGCGGTCGGACGGATCAAGCGCGGGGATCTCTACCGGCTCTGTGACGTCGAACAGTCCGTCCCGCACGCCCGTGACGCGCTCGGCGCTGAGGTCGTCAAATCCGTCCCAGGTGACGGCGCCGCGCTCGCAAATCAGCCGCCAAGCGCTCTCCCAACTGGTCTTGGCACCGGCTGCGCACCAGCTGCCGCGATAGTTGAAGACGGCGCCGCCCTCGAATTCGAAGAAGGCTGCGGCCGAAGAGCCGGCCTTGTACCATGAGTTCGCCGGCTCCCATTCGGCGCAATAGACGGACTTCGGCTGCTGGCCGGCCAGATACCGCGCCACGTCGAAGGTGTGGATGGCCATGTCCAATAGAAGGACGTGGTCCATAGCCTCGCGGAATCCGCCGAAGTGCGGCGCGAGGAAGAAATCAGCGTGAATGCTGGTCAGGCGGCCCAATTCGCCAGCCTGCAGGAACCGCCTGAGGCGCCGGACGTTGGCGAGGTAGCGGCGGTTCTGCACGACGGCGTGCAGCCGGTTATGGTCGCGAGCGGCTTCCAGGATGACCCGGGCGTCCTCCATGCTCGCCGCCAGCGGCTTTTCGGAGAGGACGTGGCAACCGGCTGCCAACGCAGTGACCGCCACGTCGCGCCGCGCCTGCGGCACGACGACGTCGAACAGCATGTCCGGTCTGATGGCGGCGAGGATCGCCTTAAGGTTCGCGCCAATCGCAGCTTCCGTGAGCCCGAATTCGGCGGCGCGGGCCCGCGCGCGCGCTTCGTCGATGTCGACCAGCCCGACGACTTTCAAGTCCTGGACCTTCTGGGCTGCTTGCAGCCACTTGGCGCTCATGGCACCGCACCCGACCACGACGGCGGTCAGCATCGAGCGTCCTCCTCGAGGCGGCGGTGCATTCGTCGCGGGCGCGACCTGGCTCGTAAACGTTTACGACTCTTGCGGGTCTCGCCGTCGTTGTCAAGGTCGTTCGCGTCCCTGTATGAATGCGATCCGAAAAGCTTGGGGCGTCGTCGTTGAATATCCATGATTTAGCCCGGCATCTGAACATCTCCATCGGCACGGTTTCGCGGGCCTTGAACGGACGCGCCGATGTGAGCAACGAGACTCGTAGGCGCGTCCTCGACGCCGCCAAGCGCCTCGGCTATTCCGCCAACCAGTCCGGCCGCAGCCTGCGCCGTGGGGCGACCGGCATGATAGGCTTCATGGTGATCGCCAATCGCTCCCGCGCGCTGAAGGGCGAGGCCTTCTTCATGACCGTGTTCGACGGGCTGCAGTCCGTCCTGGCCAAGCACAGCCTCGACCTCGTCATCTACTATTGCGGCGCCGACCAGAACCCCGAGACTTACGTCAAGCGCATCGTCGAACGGCGGCTCGTCGACGGCCTGATCATCTCGCAGACGACGCGCATCGACCATCGCATCGACCTTCTCATCCAGCAGAACCTGCCGTTCATCGCGTTCGGCCGCAGCCAGTCAGGGGGCGAACATTCGTGGCTTGACCTTGACTTCGAGAGCGTCGCCGCCCAGTCGATCGACCATCTCTATCGTAACGGCCATCGCCGCATCGCGGTGGCGACGACGTCGGACGAGGTGAATTTCGGGCAAGTCTATCTGGAGGCTTGCCGTGCCGAACTGGCGCGCCGGGGCATTCAACTGACGAACGAGTTGATCATCCGCGAGCCGATGTCGGAGGGGGGCGGCTACAATGTCGGCGAGAGGCTGCTCTCGCTTGAAAATCGTGCGTCCGCGGTGGTGGTGGAGAACTCGATGGCGATTGGCCTCTACACCAAGCTCAACGAGGCCGGCGTACTCCCGGGCCGCGACATCGCCGTGATCGGCTTCGACCGGAGCCTTACCAACGGGCTGTTCCTGAAGCCGTCGCTCACTCAGTTCAGCCTTTCGTTGGTCGACCTCGGCTGTTGGCTGGGCGAGCACTTGCTCGCGCTGATCGACGCCAAGCAGAAAGGCAGGGCGATCCCCTTTGCGCGCAAGATCTGGCCAATGGAGATGGTCGTCGGCGGCAGCACGATGTCGCTCCCCGCTTCAGGCGACGCCCATTCCTCGGACATCTCCCCAGCGGCAGTGTCAGAGTAACGGCAAACCGTCTGCGCGTTCCGTAGTTTGCCCAAACCCGAGCGCCGGTTAGGCGGCGAGAGCGCGCCAATCGGCCAACGCATCCGCCCGTCTTTGTTTGAAAACGTCGCGGGGGCATTGTCACGTTGAGCCAGTATAGGCGCATTTTAGCTGTTTTGGCTCGACGGCGAGAAACGCAAGCGTTGATTTTGCTCATGTGGGTCGAGGGGCTGGCGCCGCTATTGACAAGTAACAAGTGTCAACGTGACAACGCCCGGCGGGACAAGCATGCCGCGCTGAAACTGATGCGCAAACTTCTGAAGAAATTCGGCTTCGTTCCCGATCGGTTGATCACGGATGACCTGCGGTCGTATGGCGCTGCAGCCCGCGAGCTCGGGATCGAGAGCCACCACGAGCGCAATCAGTGGAAGAACAATCGTGTCGAGAATTCACATCAGCCGACCCGACGAAGGGAGCGCAAGATGCAACGCTTCAAGAGCCCAGGCCCAGCCCAGAAATTCCTTTCAACGCATGCAGCCGTCTACAACATTTTCAACGTCCAACGCCACCTCGTATCCGCCGAAACGCACCGCACCTGCCGCGCGGCGGCGATGAACACGTGGCGCGAGGTGGTCGCGGCCGCTTGAAAATACACGAGCCGCACCCTTGTCGCGTTCTTCTTTCGACAACATGACAAAGCCCTTCAGACTTATTCTTTCACGACCGAGATTCGTCCTGCGGCGGGAAAGTTCTCCTTTCTCGACGTGCCGAACAAAGCCAGCTTCGCGGGCCTCGATTTTTCCATGCAGGGTTACAGGACCGAATATATGTGGACGCTCAGCGCCACGGCCGCGCTGGTCTGGCGGTTGTAAAATCACATCGGATGTCTGCGCCGCTCCCCGCGCGGAGCCTCGCTCCTCACACGAACTTGAAATCCGCGCTCATGTTGCCGAGCTGGGCGAGGGTGACGCCGTCGAGGGTCAGCTTGTCGCCGGTGACGGCCGAGGTGAAGGTGGTGTTCGCGCCGCCCGCGCCCGAGGCCGCGCCGTCGGCGTAGAAGGTTTGCCAATCGCCGAGCCCTCCGCCGCCGGCCACGCCCTTGCTGCGCCGCCGCCGAAGCCGCCGACTCCGCCAGGGAGGTTCACGCCGCTGCCACCGCCTCCCCCGAAGCCGCCGGCGCCGCCATTGCCCCCCATGCCGCCGCCGCCTTCGCCCGCGCCGTAGGCGCCGCCGGCGCCCCCGACCGCGCTGTCGTCGGCGAAGACGTCGCCCTCGAGCGTGACATTGCCGGCGCTCGCTACGAAGAGCCCGCCGCCCAGGCCCGCGCCGCCGCCGCCGGCCGCGCCCCCGCCGCCCGCGCCGCCCGCGGCGACCGTGTGGGAAAGCGTCAGATTCTCGATGGTGACGTCGCCGGCGTAGACGAAAAGGCCGCGATAGTCTCCCTGGCCATCGAGCGTCCCGCCATCGCCATCGATAGTCAGCGTGTCGCCGGCCTTCAGATCGATGGCTTCGATCGTGGAGGACTCCGTCAGCGTGGCGTTGGCCGCGAGGTCGATCACGAAGTTCGTGCCGGTTCCGGTCGAGGCGAGCTCGATGGCCTTGATGTCGGCGCTGAGGTCGGCCGCTGAAGAAACGTTGAGATAGGATGTCGGCATGATCGTCGCTCCTCGAACAAAGCGATAATGCGCGCCAATTTGCGTCGCCCGACGCGCCGAGGCTCGCCACTCGTTTCAGGCTGAAATTGCGTCATTTTTACTTGTCGCGCAATACCGGCCAGAATTAAATTACGGTAACAGGCGCCTATTTCCCCTTTTACTGCCTTTTACTGGTCTTCAGCACCACGAATCGCGAAGATATTGATTGCAATCGCGAACTGGCGCTGGAAAATCGCCTTGGCACTACATTTTCGTTGCTCGGTGGGTTGGGGTCAATTGTCATCGTCATGCCGCCTTCGAGATGTCGGCATACCGTAGCCCCTCGCGGAGGAAGGTGGCGCGTGAAGCGCGTCGCCGCGTCTATACACCCGCCCCGCCTTCGCCTATGGAAGGGCGAAATCTCACCAGCTTAGGAGTCGAGCGGCGATGGCCGAAGCCCCTTATGACAGCGATCGTCTGGCGACGGTTTTCGGCGGATCGGGTTTTATCGGGCGCCATGTCGTGCGCGCGCTGGCGCGCGAGGGCTGGCGGGTGCGGGTGGCGGTGCGCCGGCCGGACCTCGCCGGATTCCTCAGGCCGCTCGGCGCGGTCGGGCAGATCGAGGCGGTGCAGGCCAATCTGCGCTACCCCGAGTCGGTCAGGGCGGCGATCGAGGGCGCGGACGCGGTGGTCAACGCCGCCGGCGTCAAGCGCCAGAGCGGGCGCCAGACCTACCAGGCGGTCCATGTCCTCGGCGCCGGCGAGATCGCCCGCGCCGCCGCGACGCTAAGCGTCGGCGCGCTTGTGCACATCTCCGGCATCGGCGCCGACGCGGCCTCAAGCAATCCCTATATCGCCAGCAAGGGGCTGGGCGAGGCGGCGGCGCGCGACGCCTTCCCCGGCGCGATCGTGCTGCGCCCGTCCGTCGTGTTCGGTCCGGAGGACGATTTCTTCAATCGCTTCGCCGCGCTGGCGCGCGTTCTTCCCGTCTTGCCGCTGTTCGGCGGCGGGGCGACGAAATTGCAGCCGGTGTTCGCAGGCGACGTCGGGCTGGCCGCCGCGCGCGCGCTCGACGGCGCAGCCGCGGCGGCGCCTTACGAACTCGGCGGCCCGGAAGTGATGACCCTGCGCGAGGCGATCGAGCGCACGCTCAGCATCGTCGAGCGCCGGCGGGCCCTCGTCCCGCTGCCTTTCGCGCTCTCGCGCCTCCTCGCGCGCACGACGGAATTCGCAAGCGCGATTTCGCTCGGAATGTTCCCCAGGACGCTGACGACGACGCGCGACGAGATCGAGCTGTTGCGCCATGACAACGTGGTTTCCGCAGCGGCAATTGCGGAAGGGCGCACGTTGAGCGGTCTCGGCGTCAACCCGCAGGGCGTCGAGGCGCTCGCGCCCGCCTATCTCTATTGCTTCCGCAGGACCGGCCAGTACGCCAGCGGGCGCGCCGCCTAGAAAAGCCGCGCCCTCGCCCGCACGCGACGAACGGCGCCCTTGCGCGCGCGCGGCGCTGCGACTAGGCTTGCTCGCTTCCGGCGCGCTCGAAAAGCGGCGCGACGATAAGCCTTTGCAAGAGGTCGCGTGTCCACGTCCGCCGCCGATTATCTCGTCGATCGTCGCCAGTTGCGCCGCCAAGTCGGGTTTTGGCGGATCGCCGCGTTCGTCGCCGCGGCGCTGGCGGTGCTCGCGCTGGGGCTGCGCTGGTACGGCGCCGCCGGGATCGGCCAGGCGCATATCGCGCGTCTGACGATTTCCGGCTTCATCGCCGGCGACGCGGCGACGCTGAAGCTGATCGACCAGGTAAGGGATTCGAAAGCGGCGGCGGCGCTGATCGCCATCGACAGCCCCGGCGGCTCGACCGAGGGCGCCGAAGTCCTCTACCAGGAAATTCGTCGTCTGGCCGAGAAGAAGCCGGTCGTCGCCGTCGTCGGAACGATGGCGGCTTCGGGCGCTTATATCGCCGCGCTGGCCGCCGACCGCATTTTCGTCCGCGGCAATTCGATCGTCGGATCGATCGGCGTGCTGGTCGAATTTCCCAACATTTCCGGGCTCATGGACAAGGTCGGCGTCAAGCTCGAAGCGATCAAGTCCTCGCCGCTCAAGGCCGCTCCCAACGGCCTGGAGCCGACCAGCGAAGAGGCGCGCGCCGCGATGGCCGCGATGGTCGTGGATTCGTTTTCCTGGTTCAAGGGTCTGGTCAAGGAGCGGCGCTCCCTGAGCGACGACGAACTGGCGCGCGTTTCCGACGGGCGCGTGTTCACCGGCCGGCAGGGCCTGCCGCTGAAGCTCGCCGACGCGATCGGCGGCGAGCGCGAAGCGATCCAATGGTTGGAGCGCGAAAAAGGCGTCGCCAAGAATCTGCCGGTGCGCGATTGGCGCGTCAACGCGGGGTTCACCGGTTTCAAGTTCACCAGCTTGGCCGCCGCGGCGGCGGACGCTATTGGGCTCGATTCGATCGCGCGCGCGTTGCGGCGCGGCGAATGGGCGAGCGAGAGCGGTCCGGTTGACGGATTGGTCTCGGTTTGGCAACTGTCTAACGGGGAATGACGCACGGCGCGGCGTTCTTAGAATCGCGCCTTGGTGTTTCGAGGGGCCTCTCTTGATCAAGTCCGAGCTCGTGCAGCGCATGGCGGCGCGCAATCCGCACCTCTATCAACGCGACATCGAACACATCGTCGACGCGATTCTCGGCGAGATCGCCGACGCGCTGGCGCGCGGCGAGCGCGTCGAACTGCGCGGATTCGGCGCCTTCTCGACCAAGCAGCGGCTCGCCCGCACCGGGCGAAATCCGCGCACCGGCGACAAAGTGCCGGTCACGGAGAAACTCGTGCCGTTCTTCAAGACCGGCAAGGAGATGCGGGAGCGCCTCAATCACAAGCCGAGCGCCTGACGGAAGCGGCGCCGGTCGGTTTGCGCGGCAAGCGCTTTCGCGCCATTGTCGCGCCGCCCTTCCCGGTTACGCGCGAAAGACCTCGGTTCCGCCCATGGTTCGCTTCCTCAAGTTCGTGCTCGTCGCGCTCGTCGCGATCGCCTTTCTGGCCTTCGCCTTCGCCAACCTGCGTCAGGTCACGGTCTCCTTCGATCCCTTCGCGGTGGGCGGCGTTCCCGCCGTCGCGATCGAGGCGCCGCTGTTCGTCGCGCTGATCGTGGCGATGATGATCGGCGTGGTCGCCGGCGGCGTGACGACCTGGTTTGCGCAAGGGAAATATCGGCGCGCCGCGCGGCAAAACCGCGCCGAAGCCGACAAGTGGCGCGCCGAGGCCGAGCGCGCCAAGGGGCAAGCCCTCGCGCCCCCCGGTCCGCCGACGCAACGCTGAACGGGTCCGGCGGAGATGCGGCATTTCACCGCACAGGAGATCGACGCGGCGCTGGATTTTCCCACGCTGATCGACGCGCTCGGCGAAGCGTTTCGCGGCGGCTTCGACGCGCCCCAGCGCCATCATCATGAAATCGAACGCTTCGGCGAGCCGGCGGCGACCTCGCTGCTGATGCCGGCGTGGACGAGCCCGGGCGCCGGGGGCGGCGATTTTCTCGGCGTGAAGATCGTCAACGTCTTTCCCGGCAATTCTACGCGCGGCCTGCCGGCCGTATCCGGTCTCTACGTCCTGCAATCCGGCCTCACCGGTCGACCGCTGGCGACGATGGACGGAACGCGGCTGACGCTTTGGCGCACCGCCGCCGCTTCCGCGCTGGCGGCGCGCCATCTCGCGCGGAGCGACGCGAAAAACCTGCTCGTCGTCGGCGCCGGCGCGCTGGCGCCCTTCCTGGCGCGCGCCCATGCCTCTCAGCGCCCGATCGAGAAAATTGCGGTGTGGAACCATCGCCCGGAGGGCGCGCGTCGGCTGGCGCAGAGCCTGAACGCGCAAGGCTTCCGCGCGCATGCGGCCGGGCGGCTGGAGGACGCCGTCCGCGCGGCCGACGTCATTTCCTGCGCGACCCTTTCGCAGGCGCCGCTCGTCGCCGGCGCCTGGCTGAAGGCCGGCCAGCACCTCGACCTCGTCGGCGCCTTCACCATGCACATGCGCGAGGCCGACGACGCGGCGCTGCAGCGCGCGCGGGTGTTCGTCGACACGAGCGCCGCGCTCAAGGAGGGCGGCGACGTCGCGCTCGCCCTCAAGAGCGGTGCCCTGACGCGCGCCGAAATCGTCGCCGACCTCGCCGCGCTGGCGCGCGGCGCGCCGGGCCGCGGCGGAGACGAGGAGATTACGCTGTTCAAGTCGGTCGGCGCGGCGATCGAGGACCTGGCGGCGGCGATGCTGGTGTGGCGGAGGGCGGGGGGCGAGAAGTTTTGACTTCGCGCCGGTCTTGACCCAAGTAAGCGCATGCCCTCGACGATAAAAATCTGCGGCCTGTCGACCGCCGATGCGCTTCGCGCCGCGCTCGCGGCCGGCGTCGATATGGTCGGCTTCGTTTTCTTCGAACGCAGTCCGCGCTTCGTCGCGCTCGATCGCGCGCGCGAACTGGCGGCCGAAGCGCGCGGGCGGGCGAAGATCGTCGCGCTCGGCGTCGACGCCTCCGACGCGGCGCTGGCGGCGATCGTCGCGCAAATCCCGCCCGATTTCCTGCAATTGCACGGCAGGGAAAGCCCCGCGCGCGTCGCCGAGATCAGGCGCGCCTTCGCCGTTCCCGTGATGAAGGCGCTCGGCGTCGCCGACGCGGCGGACTTCGACAAGGCGCGAGAATACGAGGATGTCGCCGACTGGCTGCTGATCGACGCCAAGCCGCCCAGGGGCGCGACGCGTCCGGGCGGCCACGGCGTTCCCTTCGACTGGCGCCTGGCGCAAGCCTTCGCGCCGAAAAAACCCTGGCTGCTGTCGGGCGGCCTCGATCCGACCAACGTCGGCGAGGCGATCGCGCTTTCGGGCGCGCGCGGCGTCGACGTCTCCTCAGGGGTCGAGAGCGCGCCCGGCGTCAAGGACATCGGCAAGATCAAGGCGTTCGTCGCCGCCGCGCGCGCCGCATTTTCGCGCCGGGACGAGGCAAGGAGCGTCGCGTGACCAAGTTCGACAAGCCCAATTCCTTCCGTAACGGCCCCGACGAGCGCGGCCACTTCGGCATTTTCGGCGGCCGCTTCGTCGCCGAAACCCTGATGCCGTTGGTGCTGTCGCTGGAGCAGGCCTACAAGGCCGCCAAGGCCGATCCGAGCTTCCAGAGCGAACTCGACTATTTCCTCAAGCACTACGTCGGCCGCCCGAGCCCGCTCTATTTCGCCGAGCGGCTAACCGAAAAGCTCGGCGGCGCCAAGATCTATTTCAAGCGCGACGAGCTCAACCACACCGGCGCGCACAAGATCAACAACGTGCTCGGCCAGATCCTGCTGGCGCGGCGCATGGGCAAGCAGCGCATCATCGCCGAGACGGGCGCCGGCCAGCACGGCGTCGCCACGGCGACCGCCTGCGCGCGCTTCGGCCTCCAATGCGTCGTCTACATGGGCGCGGTCGACGTCGAGCGGCAGAAGCCGAATGTCTTCCGCATGAAGATGCTCGGCGCCGAGGTGCGCCCCGTGCAGGCGGGCGCGCGCACCCTCAAGGACGCGATGAACGAAGCCTTGCGCGACTGGGTGACCAACGTCGCCGACACGTTCTATTGCATCGGCACCGCGGCGGGGCCGCACCCCTACCCCGCGATGGTGCGCGACTTCCAGTGCGTGATCGGCAATGAAACGCGCGTCCAGATGCAGGAGGCGGAAGGGCGCCTGCCCGACAGCCTCGTCGCCTGCATCGGCGGCGGCTCCAACGCGATCGGCCTCTTCCATCCTTTCCTCGACGAGCCAAGCGTCGAGATTTTCGGCGTCGAAGCCGCGGGCCTCGGCCTCGACGTGCCCGACGGTCACGCCGCCTCGCTGTCGGGCGGGCGCCCCGGCGTGCTGCACGGCAATCGCACCTATCTCCTGATGAACGACGACGGCCAGATCAACGAAGGCCATTCGATTTCGGCCGGCCTCGATTATCCCGGCGTCGGCCCCGAACACGCCTGGCTCAAGGAATCGGGCCGGGTGACCTATCTCTCGGCGACCGACGAGGAGGCGCTCGCCGCGTTCCAGATGTGCTCGCTGCTGGAGGGCATCATCCCCGCCCTGGAGCCCGCCCACGCGCTCGCCAAGGTGATCGAGCTCGCGCCGAAACGCCCACGCGATCATCTGATGGTGATGAACCTGTGCGGCCGCGGCGACAAGGACATCTTCGCGGTGGCGGAATATCTGGGCGGGATGTGAGGCCGGCGGGCGACGAACCCCGGTGACCTACGAGGACTTCAATCGCTTCTGCGCCGCCCTGCCCGCGACGAGCCATGTCGTTCAGTGGGGCGGTTCGCAGGTGTGGAAGGTCGGCGGCAAGGTGTTCGCGATCGGCGGCTGGGATCAGGGCGCGCCGGCGTTCACGTTCAAAGGCAGCGCCCTCTCGTTTGAGATTTTGAAGGCGCTTCCCGGCCTGCGTCCGGCCCCCTACCTGGCTTCGCGCGGCATGACCTGGATTCAGCGCTACTGCGACCCCGGCCTCAGCGACGACGAATTGAAAGACTATATCCGCGAGTCGCATCGCCTCGTCGCGCTCGGCCTCACGCGCCTTAGGCGGCGCGAATTGGGCCTGGACTGACGCGCGCGCGTCGGCGCGGCGAAGTCACCCTTCCTTCCCCGCCACCCCCGCGTCGGCGAACGTCGCCATGCCGTTGTGGCAGGCGACGGCGCAGCGGACGATGCCGACCGCGAGCGCCGCGCCCGAGCCTTCGCCCAGGCGCATGCCGAGATCGACCAGCGGCGCCTTGCCTAAGCGCCGCAATGCCTCGGCGTGGGCGCTTTCGGCGGAGACGTGGGCGGCAAGGCAATGGTCGAGCGCGCTTGCGTCGAGCGCGTGCAGCACGGCCGCCGCGGAGCAGACGACGAAGCCGTCGAGCAGCACCGGCGTGCGCTGGAGCCGCGCGGCCAGGATCGCGCCCGCCATCGCGGCGATTTCGCGCCCGCCGACACGTCGCAGGACCTCCAGCGGATCGCCCAGGTGCTCGCGATGGCGCGCGACCGCCGCGCGCACGGCGTCCGCCTTGCGCCTCAGCCCCGCGTCGTCGACGCCCGTGCCGCGGCCGACCCAATCCTCCGCCTTGCCGCCGTAGAGCGCGTGATAGATCGCGGCGGCGACGGTGGTGTTGCCGATGCCCATTTCGCCGACGCACAACAAATCAGGTTTCGAGGCGAGCGCCTCCATGCCGAACGCCATCGTCGCCGCGCAGGCCTTTTCGTCGAGCGCCGGTTCTTGCGTGATGTCGCCGGTCGGCCGCTCCAGCGCGAGTTCGAAAACTTTCAGCGAAATGTCGAAGGTCTTGCAGATCTGATTGATCGCCGCGCCGCCGCTGGAGAAATTGGCCACCATCGCCTGCGTCACCGATGGCGGGAACGGCGAAACGCCGTGGGCGACGACGCCGTGGTTGCCGGCGAAGACCGCGACGAGCGGCGCGTCGACGTGCGGGCGCGCGGCGCCCTGCCAAGCCGCCAGCCATTCGGCGATCTCTTCGAGGCGCCCGAGCGAACCGGTCGGCTTGGTCAATTCGGCCTCGCGCGCTCGAACGGCGGCGAGCGCCGCCTTGTCGGGCTTGGGCATCGCGCCGACCAGGGCGCGGATATCGTCGAAAGGACGCGTCGGGACGTTCATGGCGGGGCGACTCTCATTACGATGCGTGAGCGCGCAAACCCGTAAAGGAATTTCGCGGCGAAGGAAACCGCCGCGCGGCTATTCGGCCGCCGCGCGCAGCGCCATGCAGCGCCTCAGTTGGGCGCGCAAGGGGGCCGGCTTCAGCGGTTTGTTGAGCAGCGCGACGTCGGCGCGCGCCGCCGCTTCGCGCACCTCCTGGCTGCGGTCGGCGGTGGCCAGAATTGCCGCCACGGGAAAGCCGACGCGTTGGCGCAGCGCCGCGATGGCGGCCAACCCGTCGCCTTCGTCCAAATGATAGTCGGCGATGATCGCGTCCGGCGCGCCGTCGAGATTGGCGAGCGCTTCGAGCGCCTCCTCGAGCGAGCGCGCGACGGCGACGCGGCATCCCCATTTGCTGAGCAGCACGCGCATGCCATCGAGCACGCGCGGCTCGTTGTCGATCGCCAGCACCCTGAGGCCGCTCAACGCCTCGCCCGCCAGCGCCGGCGGGGAAGCGTCGGCGGCGAGGGCCGGGCTCGCCGCGCCGAGCGGCGCCAGGACCGCGAACATCGAACCGGCGCCGGGCTCCGAGCGCAGCGTCACGGCGTGGCCGAGAACCCGCCCCAGCCGCTCGACGATGGAAAGGCCGAGCCCGAGGCCGCGCGCCGCCCGCGCGCCCTGTTCGAGCCGCTCGAACTCTTCGAACACCTGGCGATGCTTGTCGGCGGGAATGCCGAGACCGGTGTCCCACACCTCGATCCGCACCGCGCCCCCGACGCGGCGGCAGCCGACCAGCACCCGCCCTTTGAGCGAATATTTGAGCGCGTTGGACACGAGATTTTGCAACAGCCGCCGCATCAGCCGGCGATCGGAGCGCACGCTGAGCGAGGAAGCGACGAAGCGAAGCCCGAGCCCTTTCGCGCGCGCGATCGGCGCGAAGTCGATTTCGAGCTGACGGAAAATGTCGTTGACGCGAAAGTCGACGATTTCGGGCCGCGTCGCGCCGGCGTCGAGCCGGGAAATGTCGAGCAGGGCGCCCAGGATTTCCTCGACCGCCTCGAGCGAGGCGTTGACGTTGCGCGCCAGCGCGACGCGTTCCTCCGCGCTGGCTTCAGCCGCGCCTTCGCTCAGCGTGCTCGCGTAGAGCCGCGCCGCGTTCAGCGGCTGGAGAATGTCGTGGCCCGCCGCGGCCAGGAAGCGGGTCTTGGACAGATTGGCCTCCTCCGCCTCGGTCTTGGCGCGCGCCAGCGCCTGATTGAGACGTTCGAGTTCGGCGGTGCGCGCCTGCACGCGCCGCTCCAGCCGCTCGTTGGCCGCGGCGAGTTCCTCCTGGGCGAGCACGCTCTGCGTCACGTCGGTGTAGGTGGTGACGATGCCGCCGTCGGGCAGCCGCGCCGAGCGGACTTCGATCACGCGCTGGGAAGGGTAGAGGCGCAGGCGCAACGGCTCGTCGTCGTTGAGCAGACTCTCGATGCGCTCGGCGACGAAGTCGTCGGACGAACCCGGCCCGTAGGCGCCGCGCGAAGCGTTGAAGCGCACGATCTCGTCGAGGCCGACGCCGAGCCTGAGCATCGAGGGCGGCAGGTCGAACAGATCGGCGAATTCGCGGTTCCAGGCGGTCAAGGCGAGATTGCTGTCGAACACCGTGATGCCCTGGCGCG
>Ga0326728_10014337_pt1 | contig 16863 bp, 19 predicted proteins | sample MB3enrmetagenome_FD_207602 | JGI IMG/M metagenome (GOLD analysis project Ga0326728, IMG submission 207602) | Lab enriched peat soil microbial communities from McLean, Ithaca, NY, United States - MB31MN | ecosystem: Environmental > Terrestrial > Soil > Wetlands > Peat | place: USA: New York...
CCCGCGCGGCCCCACAGGCGAACGCAGCAGCACCATCGACTGGCAACTGGCGGAGTCCGCGGAACAGGTGAGCGCATACGCCTCCCCATCGGCCGCCTCGAGCTCGGTGACAGGTCCCGGGGTGGCAACCCTCGTCCAGCTTGTTCCGCCGTTTGTCGTTTCCCACAGTTCCGGGTCGAAAGCGTATCCGTCAAGAGCGTTGGCGAAACGCAGCTGTGTCACGTCACTCGCGCTAACGGGTGGGCTCGGGATGCCGGCGAAACTGGAACCGCCATCAGTCGTGCGAACGATCGCGCCGCAGGTCCCGGAGCCGGTGAGGCATCGAGCGGTCCCCAGCATCCACCACTCGTCGAGGCTCACCGCCGTGAACGATCCCGCCTGGAACTCTGCCGGGATCACTCCCCCGGGCGGGCCAATTCCTGTCACAGGTGACGTCGTCGCAGTGGATCTCGTCGAGGCCGTTGAGACCAGACTCGAAGACGAGGTGGTCGACTGGTGACCGCCCGTGGCTGTGCGCGCGAAGCCGGAGCCGAACAGGTGCAGTTGCGGCAGTGGCACCAGAAACACAGTGACCGCGACGAGGACGACGAGCCCAGAGAGCGCACTGCGTCGACGTCGGGCGAACTTGCGTCGTTCGGTGCCACGTTCGATCGCTTTCGTGGGGTCGAGCACGTGGGCGAGCCCAGCGGCGTTCTGTGCCGCTTCTTTGAAAAGTTGGTCGACGTCGTTTCGGCTCTCGTCCATTGTTGTCACCTCCGGGTCACTTGACGGTCGTCGGGTTCTATTTGCGATGCGAGCGCGGTCCGGGCGCGGTGTATCCAGGAGCGCACGGTTCCGGGGGGCGCCTTCATCTCCTTGGCGACGTCATCTACGGTGAGGTCGAACACGACGTGCAGGACGAAAGCGCGGCGTTGCTTCGCTGGCAACCGTGCCACGAGCCGGGCGAGATCGAGGTCGTGCGCATCCGGGGCTTCGTACGCCTCGGTCCTGGACGGGGCGAGTGCATTGTCGAGAGCGAGACGTCGCCAGCGGCTAACCGCCAGGTTGTGGAGCACGCGGCGGTTCCATGCGTCACGGTTGGCGTGCCTGGACACGACGTCCCAGTGCTGCCAAGCACGAGCGTAGGTCTCCTGGGTCAAGTCGAGAGCCACGTCCATGTTGCCGACGTAGAGGAAAGCCGCACCGATAAGGGCGTTTCGTGACGCCAGATACCAACGCTCGAACTCGGCTTGGTGAGTGTCGTCACCCGCCATCAGACCTCCCCACCCATTACAACGCTTCAGTCAACGATCGCGCTGCACGCAATGTTGGCGAATCTCTCAGTTGACGGGAAGTGAGCTTCGTCAGGCCCCCGGACCGTGCGTCCGCGTGCGAACTGAGGAGGTGGAGGGATGGCAACGCGTATCCCCGGCGGCGGGGAGCTGCCCAAGAGTGCAGCACGGGTGTTCACCGCTCATGATCAGAGCACCTTCGAGAGGAAGGCCTTGGTTCGTTCGTGCTGTGGATTGGCCAGGACCTCTCGCGGCACCCCTGACTCGACAACGACGCCCTCGTCCATGAACACGAGCATGTCGCCGACCTCGCGGGCGAAGCCGATCTCGTGGGTGACGACGATCATCGTCATCCCATCCTCGGCAAGCGCGCGTATCACGTCGAGGACCTCCCCGACGAGCTCGGGGTCGAGTGCACTCGTGGGCTCGTCGAAGAGCATGAGCTTCGGCTCCATCGCGAGCGCCCGGGCGATCGCGACCCGCTGTTGCTGGCCACCGGAAAGCTGATTGGGATAGGCATCGACCTTGTTCGACAACCCGACCCGATCGAGCAGGGCGCGGGCACGGGTCATGACGACCGCCCGGGGTTCCTTCTTCACGAGCATCGGTGCTTCGACGACGTTCTCGAGCGCGGTCATGTGAGGGAAGAGGTTGAAACGCTGGAAGACCATGCCGATCTCGGTGCGGCGGCGGCAGACCTCGCGCTCGGGCAGTTCGTGGAGGCGACCACCGCGCTCCTCGTAGCCGACGAGCGACCCGTCGACATACAGCCGACCTGAGTTGATCTTCTCCAGGTGGTTCACGCAGCGCAGGAACGTCGACTTGCCTGAGCCGGACGGCCCCAGCAGGCACATCACCTCGCGGGGCGCGACCTCGAGGGTGATCCCCCTCAGCACCTCGAGCAGGCCGTATCGCTTGTGCACCGCCTCTGCGCGGACCATCGGAGTCGACAACACTTACGGTCCCCCCAGTGCGCTCGTTGAGAACGGCGCGCGCCGCAGCGTTGTGAGGTTGCGCCGGATCCGCTGGATCGGAGTGAGTGGGAGCGCGAAGGAGCTTCCGCGGGCGTAGTAGCGCTCGACGTAATATTGGCCGATCGTGAGCACCGTGGTCATGAGCAGGTACCAAAAGCTCGCCATGATGAGGAGCGGGATCGGCTCGTAGGTCGCGGCAATGATGTTCTGCGTCTTGTACAAGAGCTCGGGGTAGGTGACCACGACCGCGAGTGACGATGTCTTGAGCATGGAGATCGTCTCATTGCCCGTCGGCGGGACGATGATGCGCATTGCCTGGGGGAGAACGATCCGTCGCATCAACTGTGCGCGGCGCATGCCGAGCGACTGCGCCGCCTCGAACTGCCCGTGGTCGACCGAGAGGATCCCGGCTCTCACGATCTCGGCATAATAGGCGCCTTCGTTGAGCCCGAGCCCGAGAATGGCCGCCACAAGCGGGGTGACGAGGGTATTGGCGCTCATGTGTACGAACTCGGGTCCGAAGGGTATGCCGAGGCTGATCGTTGGCTGGAGGTAGGAGATGAAATACCAGAAGAGAAGCTGGACGTAGACCGGCGTGCCCCGGAAGAACCAGATATAGAGCCATGCCGCCCCCGACAAGATGGGGTTGGGCGAAAGCCGCATCACGGCAAAGCCCACGCCGAGGATGACGCCGACCGCCATGGCGATGAACGTGAGCTCGAGGGTCTTCTCGACCCCCTGCACGATCGGTGGGGACAAGAAGTAGCTGTCGACAATCCCCCAGCCGAAGTGCCGATTCGTGACCGTGTCGTGGACGAGCATTGCCGCCAGCACGAGCAGGACGGCCGTGGCCGCCCACCGCCCCGGATGGCGCAGGGGCACCGCCCGGATCTCCTCCGGACGGTGCCCCTCGGCGCTGTCGACTGTCACCGGCTCACCTCCGCTCGGGAGCCGTCAGTTCGTTCAAACGATTGCCGGGTTGGTGATGGCGCCCGCCTGCACCCCCCACTTGTCGAGGATCTTCGCATAGATGCCGTCCTTCATCAGGACCTTGATCGCAGCCAGAGTCGCCGTGTCGAGCTTCGAGGACTTCGCGAAGGCAAAGCCGTAGGGCGCGACCCCAAAGGCCGGGCCGTCAAGCTTGAACTGGCCCTTCGACTCGGAGACGATGTAGCCGGCGACCTGGGAGTCGGCGAAGCCGATCTGGGCGCGACCGCTCGAGACGGCGAGGTTGGCCTCGCTCTGGTTCGAGAACGACAGCACGGTGTCAGGCGTCTTGTGGGCCTTCTTGCACATGGCGACTGCGCCCTGAGCGTCGGTCTGCTCGGTCGTGCCGATCTCGACCGAGACCGTGCGGCCGCACAGGCTCATGAGCCCGTTGAGCTTGAGCGGGCTCGACGACTCCACGTAGTAACCCTCGCCAGCCTTGAAGTACGTCACAAAGTTGACCTGCTTCTCGCGCTTTGCCGTCACCGTGAACGACGAGTTGCCGACGTCGTACTTGGCCGATTGCAGACCGACGATGATCGCGTCAAAAGTCACCTGGATATCGGCCCACTTGACTCCCATGAGGGCTCCGAGCGCAGCGCTGAAGTCCGCGTCCATGCCGATGATGGTCGTGCCATTGGCCGCGACGAACTCGTCGGGCGGGTACGTGGCGTCCATCGCGGACACAATCGATCCCTTCGCCTTGATGCTCGCCGGCACCAGGGCCGCGACGGCTGGGTCCTTCGGCGGGGTCGGGATCGTGACGGCGGCATTTCTGGCACGGGTCGGCGCGGCAGACGCCACCGTCCCGGTGCCAGCGAACAACGCGGCCCCTACGAGAGCTACGGAGACGGAAACGACCCAGGTTCTCCGGAGCCTGTGTGGTGAAACATGAGCAATTCTCATCTGTGCTTCCTCCCCGCCTCGATTGCGTCGCTCTTTGCCCTTATGAAAAACCCGGCGCAAGTTTGCCGCTGTTATAACACCGCGCTCTATTCGTGTCGAGTTCGCCATCTAGTGATGCCGCGACGCGAAGCGAGACCTTCACTGCGCATCTCGCCGAGAGCCTCGAGTGCTCTCCGCCCGGCCTCGCCCGGCCAGGTGGCCCCGCAAAGCTCGTTGGCCCACCCGTGCGTCCGGGTGGGCCACCGGGACGCTCCGGCCTGCAACAATCAGTGGCATGCCCCGACGGCCCCGAGACCGGCGATCGCGCCGGGATACCGCATCGGGACGTCCGTCCATCCGCAATCCCCGCCCCAACACCAGCACGAGCGGTGGAGCCACAGGCTGGACGGGCGCTTTCGAGGACCCGTTCGTCGAGGACCCAATGGGCGCCGGCACCGCGCAGATCCACCGAATCCAGCCCTACCAGGCGGACAAGACTTACATTTGCCCGGGTTGCAACCAGGAGATCCGACCCGGAACGGGCCACCTCGTCCTCGTCCCGGTGTCGGACCCCGCCAGCAGGCGTCACTGGCACTTACCCTGTTGGGAGCATCGCGCTCGGCGACGCCCGACCGGGCGCTGACGGGCCGTCCCATTACTCGCTCGCTCAGAACGCGTTCTCCAGGACCTGGACGCGGCCGTGCTGCACCGCCGCCACGTCAAAGCGCACAACCGTCGTGGTCGGGACTGTCTCCAGGAGGTAGAGCGTGGCAAGACGGCGGAGACGACGGCGTTTGGCGGCAGTGACAGCCTCGAACGGAGAGCCGAACTGGTCCGTGGATCTCGTCTTCACCTCGCATATGACAAGGACCGGCCCACGTCGGCAGATCAGGTCGATCTCGCCGGTTCGACAACTCCAGTTCCTCTGGACGATCTCGTAGCCATGCCGTAGGTACCAGACGCCCGCCGCCTCCTCCCCCAGGCGTCCCAGCGCTGATCCGGCGGCGCGAGGCGCCATCCTCAGACCTCGTCTTTGGGCAGCGCCTCCACGTTCACGTCTTTGTAGGTGACCACGTGCACCGACGATACGAACCGCGCCTGACGGTACATGTCCCAGGTCCTGACTGCGGTGTGACCTTGACGTTGTTCGCCAGGTAGAACCGGCGCTCGGTCTCGACTACGTAACGGAACATGGAGAACACGGCCCGGTACTCACGATAGAGCTCGAGCTCCACCTCCGCTTCGAACTGGTCGAGATCCTCCTCGGCACTCATGGTCGCTTGCCTAGCATGTCACCGGCTTGGCGAACGCGCGGGCCGAGGATCTCCAGAACCCCCGGACCCAGGACCACGAGCTCGCACAGCGCCTCAGCGGACGTCGCGCTTTTCCTTGATCTTCGCCGCCTTGCCAGCGCGATCACGCAGGTAATACAGCTTGGCCCGACGAACATCGCCTTCGGTGATTCGTTCGATCTTGGCGATGATAGGTGAGTGGACCGGGAAGGTGCGCTCGACACCGACGCCGAAGCTCACTTTGCGAACCGTGAATGTCTCACGGATGCCAGAGCCCTGACGGCGGATGGCAGCACCCTGAAAGACCTGGACGCGCTCTCGGTTGCCTTCGACAACTCGGACGTGCACCTTCAAGGTGTCTCCGGGGCGGAAGTCGGGAATGTCGTCGCGAAGGCTCTCGCGGTCGATGAGGTCGGTCGGGTTCATGACTAGTCACGCTCCTCGAGGCGATCGGACGGGTCGCCGACTGTTTGCCGCATACCGGATTCAGAGTCCGACCATTCGGCTCGTCCCGTTCCGTAGGCACCTAAAGGATAGCCGTGCTCGCGCAGGAGGCGCACCTCGTCCGGCGAGAGACCGCCTCGAGCGTCCAGCAGGTCCGGCCGGCGCTCGAGCGTGCGCCAGAGTGCCGCTGCACGACGCCATCGCTCGACTCGACCGTGGTCGCCCCCACGCAGGACCTCCGGAACCTGCCAGCCCCGGAACACCGCCGGGCGCGTGTACTGCGGGTACTCCAACAGCCCGGTCGTGAAGCTCTCGTCGCCAGCCGAGGCCGCATTGCCGAGCACCCCTGGGATGAGTCGAACCGTAGCCTCGACGACGACGAGGGCCGCCAGCTCCCCGCCGGCAAGCACGAAGTCGCCGACAGAGAGCTCACCGTCGGCGAGGTGGTCGGCAATGCGCTGGTCTACGCCCTCGTAACGCCCGCAGAGAAGTGAGAAGGCCGGCGGTCCTGCGCCCGGCGCGACGCGCTCGAGGCCGGCGAGCCCCGTGCCGACGAGCTCCGCGGCAACAGTCTGGTCGAAGCGTCGGCCCCCGGGTGCAAGCAGGTAGAGCGGCCGCGGAGGGTCAGCGAGCTCGACAGCGCCAAATACCGGCTCCGGGGCGAGAACCATGCCCGCTCCGCCGCCGAACGGCGCATCGTCCACGGTACGGTGCGGATCAGTTGCAGCTGCGCGCAGGTCGTGAATGCGGAGATCGACGAGCCCGTCTCGCCTTGCCCGTCCGACGACGCTGGTCGTGCAGTAGGCGTCGACCACTTCGGGGAAGATCGTGAAGACGTCGATGCGCAATGCCGCCCCGCTCTCCGAGACAGCCTCGCGAGTGGCCGGCGCCGTCTCGGATGCCGGAACCTTGCTCTGGTTCACTCGAACAATCCCGCCGGCACATCGACAACGAGGCGGCGCTCCTCACGGCCGACCACGAATCTCAACGGCACGAGGTTCCCGTCATCGATCACGAGCAGATCGCTCGCGGGATTGGCCTGAACCGCGACCACGATCCCGCGTCGGGTCCCGTCGACCTCGACGACCTCGCTGCCGACCAGTTCGTGCACAAAGAGCGCTTCAGGATCTTCGACCGCGGGTGCCACCAGCAGGGCGCCGCGAAGCTCATCGGCCGCCTCCCGAGTGTGAACACCTTCGAACTCGACCAGATAGCGCCCCCGGAAAGGCCGGGAGTTGCGCACTTCGAGCATCCGGGCACTCGAGTTCGAACGCGAGAGCGACGCGTCGGCCGGGCCCGGCGCAGGCGGCGCTGCCACCGGGTAACACGTCAGCCCAGCTCCGGGAGCGAGCCGCTCGGTGCGATTGGTTATGAGCGCGACCACGACTTCGCCCGCGAGTCCATGTGGCCGCGCGATCCGGCCCACCTCGAGGAGTGGCCGCCCGCTCTCGTCGCCACTCGACTTCGGCACCATCTCGTGCTCAGTCGACGATGTCGACCGACGCTTCCTGACCGTCGCAGGCCGCTGCTGCACGCACGAGAGTGCGCAGCGCCTGAGCGGTGCGTCCCCGACGGCCGATGATCCGCCCCATGTCGCCTTGGGCGACACGCAGGGAAAGGCGGATGCCGTTGCGGGTTTCACCCACGTCGACCGCCACACCCTCGGGGTCGTCCACGATGGAGCGCGCGACGTGCTCGAGTACCGAACGCGCTTTGCCACCCTCGACGCGATTACCCGCGTCGTCCGCGGCGGCCGAGTCGTCCTCGCCGGCCTCGTCGTGCTCGTGCACAGCCAGGCCTTCTGCGCGCGCTGCGCCGGCGTCGTCGAATTCTTCGCCCTCGCCGAATTCGTCGCCGTCGTCAGGCTCGTCGCCATCGTCGAGCTCGTCGTCCACGTCCTCGTCGTCGAGGTCCTCGTTGCCATAGCTCTCGTCCGTCACGTCCTCGGTGCCCGAAGGGTGAAAGGCACTGAAGTCCGGCTCGGCAAAGGGGTTACTTCCGGTGTCGGTCATTGCGTTACTCAGCTTTCGGCTTCGGTTTGCGAATCACCGGCAAGAACATCACCGGCGGGAACCTGCTTGGCGGCCGCCTTGCCAGCAACCACTTTCTTGGCAGGTGCCTTCTTGGCAGGTGCCTTCTTGGCAGGTGCCATGGAGCGGCCCGGTCGGGCGTAACGCTGGGACACCTGCCGGAGGGGACGGTTCGACTCGAACTGCTCCCAGGCTCCCGAGATCACGAGAAGCTTGCGTACGGTCTCGGTGGGTTGCGCGCCCTTGGCCAGCCAGCCCAGGACCCGGGCGTTGTCGATCTCGATCGTGGACGGTTCCATGCGGGGCGCGTAAGTGCCGACGGCCTCGATGAACCGCCCATCACGGGGCGAACGGCTGTCGGCCACGACGACGCGGTAGGTCGGCTGCTTCTTCTTGCCCATGCGCATGAGGCGGAGCTTGACGGTCACGGGGTTTCTTCCTTCTTTCGTGGTGGAAACTGTTAACGGGTCGGGCCGAGGCCCCTCGAGGATGGGGTGACACGACCGCCCTTGACCTTCTTGCGGTTGCCCGTGCTCGACTTGGACGGTTTGCCGGGCCGACCGCCACCCACCAACTTGGCCATCGGTCCGACGCCCCGCATCATCTTCTGCATCTCCTTGAACTGCCGCAGGAGATTATTGACTTCGGTCGTGGAAGTGCCACTCCCGTGCGCGATCCTGAGCCGGCGCGAACCGTCCAGCACCGTGGGGTCGGTGCGCTCGCGGGGTGTCATCGAGCAGATGATCGCCTCGATCTTGCCGACGTCGCGGTCGTCGACCTTAGCGTCACGCATCTGTTTGGGAACGCCGGGCATCATCGACAACAGTCCCGTGAGCGGGCCCATCTTCTTGAGTTGGCGGAGCTGATCGAGGAAGTCGTCGAGGGTGAACGTCCCCGCCGAAAGCCGCTCGAAGGCCTGACCGGTGAGCTCCTCGTCGTATTCGCGCTCGGCCTTCTCGATGAGGCTGAGCACGTCGCCCATCCCGAGGATCCGGCTGGCAAGGCGGTCGGGATGGAACGTCTCGAAGTCGGCGACCCGTTCTCCCGTAGACAGGAAGGCGATCGGCCTTCCCACGACTTTCTTGATCGACAGGGCGGCACCGCCACGAGCGTCACCGTCAACCTTCGTCAAGATGATGCCGTCGAGCTGTAATGCCTTGTGAAAGGCCTCAGCCGTCTGGACGGCATCTTGGCCCGTCATTGCGTCGACAACGAAGAACGTGTAGTTCGGCCCGACCGCGGCCGACACGCGTCGCACCTCGTCCATGAGCTCGCGGTCGATGGCGAGACGGCCGGCGGTGTCGATGATGACGACGTCACGCCCTAGTCGCTGCGCCTCGGCCAGGCCGCGTCGGGCGACGGCGATGGGATCGGTCGGCTCGGAGAACACGCCGACGCCGATCTCGGTCCCGAGCACCCGTAGCTGCTCGACGGCTGCCGGGCGTTGCAGGTCGGCGCCGATCAGATAGGGATGCCGCCCCTGCTGACGGAACCAGCGGGCCAGCTTGGCGGAGGCGGTCGTCTTGCCGGAACCCTGGAGGCCGGCGAGCAGCACGACCGTCGGGGGCCTCGACGCGTAGCTGATCTTCAGTGCCTCACCGCCCAAAGTGGCCGTGAGCTCCTCGTTGACCACCTTGATGACCTGCTGGGCAGGAGTGAGATGCTTGGCAAGCTCGGCCCCCGTGCAGCGGGCGCGGATAGCCTCGATGAGGTCCCGCACGACCGCCAGATTGACGTCGGCTTCCAAGAGCGCGACCCGGATCTCGCGCAGAACCTCGGCAACCTCGGCGTCGCCCAACCGGCCGCGGCCGCGAAGGCGCGTGAAGATTGCGTCGAAACGATCGGTCAACGTGTCAAACATGGGCTAGTCCAGGTTAGTCGGGCCACGACCCGGTCACCGATGGCGAGCGTGAATGCTCCGGTGTCAGCTGAACAGCGCCGAAACGAACTCCACGGGATCGAACGGTACGAGGTCCGCCGGACCCTCACCGACCCCGACAAGCTTGATCGGCAATCCGAGCTCGGATCTGATCGCGAGCACTACGCCACCTTTGGCCGTGCCGTCGAGCTTGGTGAGAACAATGCCCGTCACGCCTACCGCTTCGGTGAACTGGCGTGCCTGGGCGACCCCGTTCTGGCCTGTAGTGGCATCGAGCACGAGGAGCACCTCGGTCAGCTGGCCTGGGGGTCGCTCGGCCACGCGGCGCACCTTGCGCAGCTCGTCCATCAGGTTCACCTTGGTGTGCAGGCGCCCGGCGGTGTCAGCCAAAACGAGTCCCGCCCCCCGGGAGGCTGCGTGCGCAACGGCGTCGAAGATGACCGACGAGGGGTCCGCGCCGTCGGAACCCCTGACGATCCGCGCGCCGGCGCGCTCGGCCCAGGACTCGAGCTGCTCTCCCGCTGCAGCTCGAAACGTGTCCCCAGCTGCCAGAACCACGCCCCGCCCCCCTTGGGTCTCCCGCAAGGCAAGCTTGCCGATCGTCGTTGTCTTGCCGACCCCGTTGACGCCGACAAAGAGCCACACGGTCGGACCGTCGCCATCGGCGTAGGCGAGCGACTCGACATCGCCCTCGAACATCGAGATGAGATCGTCCTGAAGCGCCTGGAGGAGAGCCGGCGGGTCGGCGGCGGAAAGGGCGCCCTCGCGCAACTTGCCCCGAAGATCCGCCAGGACTCGCGTCGTCGTCGCGACACCGACATCAGCGAGGATGAGCGCCTCCTCTAGCTCCTCGAAGCTCGCAGCGTCAATGCCGGGGCGGCCGCGCACGTGATCGAAGTAGCCCGCCAGCAGGCCTCTAGCACGTCCGAGCCGATCGGACAGCACCGGACGACCGGCCGGGCGCTCGAGCAGCGAAGAGGTCGCCGCTTGGCTGGCGGTCGTGATCGGCGGCACGGTGGGCGTCGGTGCGGCGGTCGTGACCGGCGGCGCGACGTGCGGCTGCCGGGCGCCCGCCTGCGGGAGAACCGAGCCGCGGCGGCGCATTTGCGTGCCGAAAACGACCCCACCGGAGATGGCCAGCACGACGACGATGATGAGGACGATCACGAGGGTCATGTCGTGCGCAGACTACCGGGCGGCGACCGAGGTGCCGGGAGGTGCACTGATCCTCACGGGCCGACTACCTCCGGATCGTCGCTACTCGAGGGCGGCGCTGCGGGCCGATGGGCTCCCGATCCGCTCGCTCACGACCTTTGACGCCCCGCCCGGTTGCATCGTCACGCCGTAGAGGACGTCTGCTGCCTCCATGGTCCGCTTCTGGTGGCTGACGACGATCAGCTGAGCGTCCGCACGGAACTCCTCTACGAGATCCAGGAAACGATGAAGGTTCACGTCGTCCAGCGCCGCCTCGACCTCGTCCATGACATAGAACGGGGACGGCCGGCTGCGGAACACGGCGAAGAGAAACGCGAGGGCTACGAGCGACCGCTCGCCTCCCGACAACAACGAGAGCCTCCGGACATTGCGGCCGGCCGGCCGGGCCGCGATCTCGATCCCGGTCGACAGCAGGTCCTCGGGGTCGACCAGGCTCAGGCGGCCGGTGCCTCCGGGGAACAACATCGTGAAGAGGCTCTCGAAGTGCCGGGCGACGTCCGCGAAGGCCTGGGTGAACACGCCCACGATCTCCTCGTCGACCGCGCGGATGACCCGTCCCAGCTCCCGGCGAGCGCCCCGGACATCCTCGAGCTGCTCGGCGAGAAATCGGTCCCGTTCCTCGAGCGCGGCAAGCTCCTCGAGCGCCAGGGGGTTCACCGGGCCCATGAGCCTGAGCTCGCGATCGAGCTCGCGCACCCTTGCCTGTGCGGGGATGCCGGGTGGCAGCTCGGGGCACGACGCCGCGATGGCCTCGTCCGGTTCGCACTCGAGCTCTCGCCGCAGTGTCTCCACGGCCGTCTCCAGCCGCAGCCGCGCCTCGGCGCGTTCCAGCTCGACCCGTTGCAGCAGCTCGCGTGCGCCTGTGAGCTCGCGCTCGGTGGCAGCGCGTTCATCTCGAAGTCCGCGCAGACGGCCTGCGGCGCTCGCAACCGCCAGCTCCTGCTGAGCACGTTCGGTTCGCAAGCGGTCCCGTGTCGCCGTCAGCTCGACCTCCAGACGGACGAGCTCACCTGCGAGGTGCGCGAGTGCGAGCTCGGCGGCTTCGAGCGCTTCCCTCCGGGCGGCAGCGTCCGAACGAGCCGCGTCGAGGCCGACGAGCCGTCGCTCGACCTCGTCACGGCGAGTGGCGAGAAGTGTCCTCCGCTCTTCCAGCCCTGCGGCGCGCATGCCGAGCTCCGCCCTCAACTCAGCGAGCGAGCGAGCACGGTCGTCGAGCGCTTTGCGGGCTCGGGCCGCCTCCTCAGCCACGGCGAGAGCCTCGAGCTCGGCCCCTTCAGCTCTGGCAAGCTCGGCCTCGCGCAGGCCGAGCTCCGCCTGGGTCTCGGCGAGCAGCCCCAAGGCGGCCTCGTGGGCCGACAACGCCTCGCTCCGCTCGGCGTCGAGCTGCACAAGGCGCCGGGTCAACTGCGCCTGAGCAACCTCGGCCTGGGTGCGCGTGGCCGCGGCGTTGTCCAGGCGCCTGGAGGCTTCGGTCGTTGCCATGCGGGCGGCGGCGAAGGTCTCGCGATCAGCTTGCGCCTCGGCCATCGCCGTGCGTGCGAGCCCGGCGGCGGCCTCGGCTTCGCGCCGGACCGTCTCGAGCGCGGCGCGGGTCGCCCCCGAGCGTGCCGCTCCGATCCTCCAACCACGCGCCGAGAAACGGTCGCCTTCGATACTCACAACCGTGCTTCCGGGCAATTCCTCGGCGAGGCGCAGCGCCTCGCTGAGCCCGCCCCGGCAAAGCAGGACGCCGGCGAGAAGCTGGTCGAGCACGGCGCTGACGCCGCGAACCTCTGAGCGGACCCGGTCACGCAGCAGCTCCGCGCGGCCCACAAGCTGCGCAAGCAGTGGCACTGACATCGTCAAGGCCACCTGCGACCCACCGGTCGGCAGCACGCCGCCGTGGAGGTGGGAGTCGTGGAGGTGACGCAGCGCTTCACGCGCCGCGCCGGTCCCGTCCACCACCACCGTGCCGAGAGCATCCTCGACTGCCGCCTCGAAGGCCCGCTCGCACCCGCCGTCGACGTCGACGACATCTGCAAGCGTTCCGAGGACGCCCGGCAGACCGGCAAGGCGCTCGACACCGGCGCGCGCCCGCGTCTCATCGAGCGCTGCTTGCAACGCCTCGGCCCGGGCTCCCAGCGCGTGCGAGCGATCCGACGCGTCGCGCGAGCGCGACTCGCTCTCATGTTCACGTGCCTCGGCGGCTTGTTCCTCCGCTGCAAGCCGTTGGTGCGCGGTCCTGAGCCGCCCTTCGTCGATCTTGGACGCCTCCAACGTCGCCGCGAGCTCCGCCAAGCGCTGCTCGTGCTCCTCACGCATGCGATCAAAGCTGGCAAGACGCTCGGCCAGCCTCGCCACCGCCTCCCGGGCGTTTGACAAGCGGGTCAGCGCTGCGTCGTGCTCCTGGCGGGCACTACGGCCGTCCGGGGGCCCAGCGGTGCCGGACGAGCCCACGGATCGCGTTGGGCCGGCGGCGCCCCCGACCACGCCCAGGCCCGCAAGGCCCTCGAACTTCGCCTCGTCGCTGCGCAGCTCGGCCTCGAGAGCATCGAGGGTCTCGCATTCGGGCAGGAGTGAGGCGGTTGCCGCCTCGGCTGCAAACAGGTCCTCGGTGAGGCGGGAGGACTCGGCCTCGAGGGAGGCGACGACATCGGCCTCCGTCACAGCCGCGAGCGACCCGGCGACGGTGCGGCGACGCTCGGAAACCACGTTCGCCACGCCGCGCTGGCGCTCGAGCAGGCGCTCAGCACGCCCGAGCCTGTCCGCCCCGTCCCAGGCTTGCAGCTCGGTGAGCGCCGATTCGGTCAAAGCAACAAGATCGTCGAGACGCGCCAGCTCGTTGCGGTGCGTAGCCTCCTGGTCGGTGAGCTCGGCGTGCGAACGCTCCGCGTTCTCGAGTCGGCGTCCGAGCAAGCTGAGCTCACGACCTGCGAGATGCAGCCGGAGCGCCCGCAACTCGGCGACGAGCCCGTCATGCCGGCGGGCTGCCTCGGCCTGACGCTCGAGCGGCCGGAGCTGGCGACGCACCTCTCGCTGCAGGTCCTGCAGACGGAGGAGGTTCTGTTCGCTGGACTCGAGACGACGCTCAGCTCGCTCGCGGCGGCGGCGGAACTTGAGGACCCCTGCGGCCTCCTCGATCACCATGCGCCGGTCCTCCGGGCGCGCCTGGAGAATCGAGTCGAGCTGGCCCTGACTGACTATCACGTGTTGCTGGCGGCCAACCCCGGCGTCGGAAAGAAGCTCTTGTATGTCGAGCAACCGGCACGGCGCCCCGTTGAGCGCGTACTCGCTCTCGCCCGTGCGAAACAGGGTCCTCGTGATCGTGACTTCCGCTACCTCCACCGGGAGGCGTCTCGAGGCGTTGTCGATCGTCAGGGAGACTTCGGCACGGCCGAGGGCGGGCCGCCTCGAGGTACCCGCGAAGATGACGTCGTCCATCTTCGTTGAACGGACCACTTTGGGCCCCTGGGCGCCAAGCACCCAGGCCACGGCGTCCACCACGTTCGACTTGCCGGAACCATTGGGACCCACGACCACCGTGATGCCGGGCTCCAGCTCGATCGTGGTCGGGTCGGCGAACGACTTGAAACCCTTGAGAGTCAGCGTCTTCAGGAACACGTTGGGATCACGTTATCCGTGCCGGGCCAGGACCTCGGGGATTGACAGAACTCTTCGTCCCACGGCGGCCGTCCGGTCCTCAAAGCTGGCAGCCTTCGCACATGTACGCGGCTCGAGCACCGACCTGGAACCGCACAACTCGGTTCCCACAGCGCGGGCACTGCTCCCCCGTCCTGCCGTAGACGGCGTGACGTTCCTGAAAGGACCCGAAGTCGCCCGCGAGGTCGCGGTAGCCCTTGTCCCTCAAGGACGACCCTCGCGATGCCACCGCTTCGCGCAGCACAGCCCGGGCGGCCTTGGCAAGGGAGGCGAGCTCAGGACCGGTCAACGAACCACCTGAGCGGTCAGGCCTGAGCTTCGCCCGAAAGCAGATCTCGTCCGCATAGATGCTCCCGATGCCCGCCACGATCCGCTGATCGGTGAGCAGGCCCTTGAGCCGGGCGCGGCGACCGGCAAAGTGGGTCGCAAGGTAGGCGGTGGGCAGCCCCTCCAACAGCGGGTCGCGCCCGAGATGAGCGAGCTCGGCCGGCACGCCGCGACTGTCGAGGTCGGAAGAGACGAACCATTCCCCGAATGTCCGCGGATCGATGAAACGCAACTGTGTCCCGTCCCCGAGCTCCACAACAACATGGGTGTGCGCGGCGATGGGCGGGCGCTCGGTACCGCTCAGGTGAAGCAGCTGGCCACTCATGCGCAGATGGACCACCAGCACGGCGTCGTCGTCGAGCGACATCAGCAGGAATTTCCCCCGGCGTCCCGCTGCGGTGAGCGTCCGCCCCTCGAGACGCGTCGTGAGCTCGGCCGGCGACTGACGCCGGACGCTACGGCGCCCGAGCACTTGGACCCCGGCGATCCGGCGCCCGACGACCGCGCCCTCGAGCCCGCGGCGAACCGTCTCGACTTCGGGAAGCTCGGGCACCTATGTGGCGGGGCCGTCACCCTGTCGCGCCTCGATGATCTCGAGCGCGGCGGCGGCCGCGACACGCTCGGCGATCTTCTTCGAGGCGCCGGTGCCACGACCCAAGACCCCTTCGCCCACGGTCACCTCTGCGAAGAACACCTTGGCGTGGTCCGGGCCCTTGTCGGTCACCTGGTACGACGGGAAGTCCAGGTTCAGCTGCGCCGCCAGCTCCTGCAGTCGGTTCTTCGGGTCGCCGAGCCGGCCCTCGGCGGCGATGCCCGCGATCAGGTCTTCAAGGAGGCCGACGACAAAGTTGGTCACAGCCGTGAGCCCGAGGGAGAGATAGACAACAGCGATGACCGCCTCGAGGCAGTCAGCGAGGATCGACTCCTTGGTTCGGCCGCCCGTTGCCTCCTCTCCCTTGCCGAGGAGGACAGCCTCGCCCACACCTAGCTCGGCGGCGATCGGCGCCAACGCCTCGGAGCTCACAACCGAGGCGCGCATTCGGGTGAGGTCCCCTTCGCTCAGGTCAGGAAAGACCCGGTACAGGTGGTCGGTGACCACGAGGCCCAAGACGGCGTCGCCGAGCAGCTCGAGCCGCTCGTTGGAGGGCTTGGGGCCCCACTCCGAGCAGTACGAACGATGCGACAGTGCCTGGTGCAGCAGGTCACCATCGACGGGGTACCCGCGAAGCGCTCGGCGCAACCTTCCGCTGTTTGGCTGAGGCCCGCCTGTCGGATTGCTCAGGCCGCCTCGACCTTCTCGCTCACATAGTCCACTGCGTCACGCACGGTACGCAGGTCCTCGAGATCCTCGTCATCGATGCGAAAGCCCGGCAACCGGTCGCTGAGCTCCTCCTCGAGCGCCTCGACCAGCTCGATCAGTGCCAGTGAGTCCGCGTTGAGGTCGTCGGCGAACGAAGAGGACTCGCTGATCTCCGAGACGTCGATCTCGAGGATCTCCGCGAGCTGGGATCGGACGAGCTGGAGTACCTCGTCGCGGCTCATGATCGCACCAGTCGTCTCGGCCACTTGGACTCCTTGCATCTTGCTTTCGGACCATGTTAAGGCCTGCCGAACAAGCTCGCCCGCTCTCGGGCACGCCGTCGAGGACGTCGTCACTCCGCCAGACGCGGCGAGCCCGGTAACAGCGCGCTCAGGCGCGTGCCACCGCCTCGCGCAGCGATCCCACCAAGTCGCCGGTCGCCGCCTCGTGGGCGACGCGCACCGCATTCAAGATCGCCCTCGCCGAGGAGCTCCCGTGGCTGATGACACATACGCCGTCGACGCCGAGCAACATCGCTCCGCCGGTCTCCTCCGGGTCGAGCCGTTGTGCGTAGACACCGAGCTCGGGGCCGAGCACCTGGCCCGCAGCACGCGTCTCGT
>Ga0326728_10014339_pt1 | contig 16861 bp, 12 predicted proteins | sample MB3enrmetagenome_FD_207602 | JGI IMG/M metagenome (GOLD analysis project Ga0326728, IMG submission 207602) | Lab enriched peat soil microbial communities from McLean, Ithaca, NY, United States - MB31MN | ecosystem: Environmental > Terrestrial > Soil > Wetlands > Peat | place: USA: New York...
CGACGTGGTGCTTGAGGTCCCAGTTTTCGGGGTCGGCGATGTTGCCGATGCCGAGGAGTTTTTCGATCTTCTCCCATCCCTCGTCGGTGACGGTGATGGCGCGTGCCTTCTCGTCGATGACGAAGTCTCCGGACCAGATATTGGGAGCATCCATTATCTCGATCAGCTCGCCCTCTTCGAGGCGGGGGATGATGAGGTTGACGCGCGCGTACTTGTCGGTGGTCTCGTCGGTGGGGCCGGAGATGATGAGGGGGGTGCGGGCCTCGTCGATGAGGATGGAGTCGACCTCGTCGACGATGCAGAAGCAGTGGCCTCGCTGCACCATGTCCTTGAGTTCGAACTTCATGTTGTCGCGCAGATAGTCGAAGCCGAACTCGTTGTTGGTGCCGTAGGTGATGTCGGAGGCGTAGGCCTCGCGGCGCTGGTCGTCGGAGAGGTCGTGGACGATGACGCCGACGGAGAGGCCGAGGAAGCCGTAGATCTTGCCCATCCACTCGGCGTCGCGCTTGGCGAGGTAGTCGTTGACGGTGACGACGTGGACGCCGTGGCCGGCGAGCGCGTTGAGGTAGCAGGCAAGTGTGGCGACGAGGGTTTTGCCTTCGCCGGTCTTCATCTCGGCGATCTTGCCCTGATGGAGGACCATGCCGCCGATGAGCTGGACGTCGAAGTGGCGCATCTGCACGGTGCGGCGGCCGGCCTCGCGAACGACGGCGAAGGCCTCGGGAAGGACCTCTTCGAGTGCGGCCTTCTCCGCGGCGCGGGTGCGCTCGGGAGCGTCTTCTTCGGCGGGATCGATCTGTTCGGCGGCGACGGACGCGGCGATGCGCTGGCGGAACTCGCCGGTTTTGGCGCGCAACTGATCGTCGGAGAGCGCCTGAATTGCGGGTTCCAGAGCATTGATTTGCGCGACGGCGGGAAGAAGGCGCTTGACCGCGCGTTCGTTACTGGTGCCAAAGACCTTGGCGAGTAAATTATTCAGCAAACCGGGTATCCTTCAGGACTTCACAGGTATCGAAGCGCCCAAGGTCAAGTTTACGCGATGTTTGCGGTCGAGGATAGACGGACGCGGTCCGGTTTTGGACGCAAACTTTTTTATGTATTAAAACTGCACACTGACTGCATCTTATTGCAGGCGGCCGACGTATTGAGGGGAAGAACCGGATGTGGCGTCTGCATCAGACCGAGCGGAGCTTCAATCCCACAACCCTGGAGGAACCATGACGTCTATCACGAAAATGCTGGCAACCGTTCTCTTTGGTGTTGCTATCGCTGGGACACCCATTCTGGCGCAGACTGTGACGATCGACTACGACCACAGCGTCAACTTTGCGAAGTTCAAGAGCTATACCTGGAGCGGAGTCCATGCGACCGACCCCAGCGTTGAGGGCCGCATCACCATCGCCGTGGACCGCGACATGAGCGGCAGATTCTTCCATCAGCAGACGAAGAACGGCGACGTGACGATCGCCGTGGTGGAGGCGACCCGGGACAAGCAGGAGTACGCGGACTTCTACGCCAAGCTGAACGACATCACCTGGCAGCGCGGATGGGGCAGCGGCGGGTTCCTGGATACGGCGGCCACGCCGCAGGACGTTCCCCTGGACACGCTGGTGATGGACATGTACGACACCAAGACGCAGAAGCTGATCTGGCGCGGCGTTGTGACCGAGCCTGTGGCCAAGAGCCAAGACAAGAACGACCAGATCATGGACAGGGCCGTCAACCTGCTGTTCGCGAAGTTCCCGCCGAAGTTCGTCAAGACGAAGTAGGCCGGAGCGGGCCGGAGGTAAGTTGGAGCAGGCAGAAGCAGGTCGAAGAGCGACGACCAGCCGCAGCAAGGGGATTTGTGTAGTTTGCCAGCAGCGCTCGACAGAGCAACGGCCAGGATGTCTCCGGGTGCGGGGGCGCCCTGGCCGGTATTTTTTTGCGGCGTCCCGTTAGGGATGGTCTGAACAAGTTCCCGGCATTCCCTCAGGGGCTAAAGCCCCAATATCTATTGGGCATTTTGCGGCATGGCTGAACGGGCTGGGAAAAAGGGTTGTTTGGCGCTACGTGCAAAAGGCCCGGGGCTAAAGAGGATGCTGAAAAAGTCGATGTATCGCCTTAAACCTGCCCTCAGCGGCTAAAGCCGTATTGCAGATAAAGCATCTTACGGCACGGCTGAAGCCGTGCCCTTAAGCAAAACAGAGTTTTTCAGCACCCTCTAAAGCCCCTTGATTCGATTGGCCAACTTCAGGGGGCTGAAGCCCCCTGCTCCCTCCGAAAGGCAAATACGGGAGATTTTCCGCAGCCTGTTCAGCCGTGCCCTTTCAAAACAGGTTTATGAGATGACTTCTAAAGTCCCGCCCTTTCAAAGCAGGGCATAATTCAGAGATGCCTAGCTGAACGGACTTACTTTGTTGTTGCGGAGGCCGTCGCGGGCAGGGGGATTTTCTCCTTCAGAAAAGCCACCAGGGGCGAGTTGGCCACTTCCAGCGCGATGACCACCGACTGCGCATTCAGCTCCGCGCCCTGGGCGCTGGTGTGGGTGCGGTCGATGGGGAAGAGCAGCACGGTCTTCTGCTGCCCGGCGGCTTCCAGGCGGTCCGCCTCGACGGATGCCATGTCGATGAAGGCGAGATGTTTCTCTCCGGCGATGTTTTTCATGATGGCGTTGAAGTTGGTCTCGCGCTCGATGCGCTGCACGCCGTTGGCGTCCGGCTTCCATACGTTGCGGATGGTCATGGAGAGAAACATGGGGGTCGCGCCCCTGGCAATTGTGTCGGCAACGTACTTGCGGTTGTACCAGCCGTAGGTGTGGATGGTCTCTGTCTTGCCGGCGAGCACGCCGGTGGTCTGGGGGACGTCCTGGGTCGCGTCGGTGTCGCCGGGGAGCGAGCCGCGCGGCTTGTTGCCGCCCAGGTCGCCGCCGTCGTTATGGCCCCACTGCAGCATGACGCAGTCGCCGGGCTTCATCTCGGCGAGCACACGGTCCCACAGGCCTTCGACCATGTAGGAGCGGCTGCTTCGCCCGGCGCGCGAGCGGTTGGCGACGTTGATCCTGGAGGTGTCAAAGTAGTGCGCAAGATGGTCTCCCCAGCCCAGGTCCGCGCCGTTGCGCGCGGTGGAGTCGCCGACGATGAAGAGCGTGGGCAGCTTGGGGTCCAGGGGCGGGTCCTGCGGGACGTTGACCTGCGGCGGAGTGACGGGCGCGGGCGGTGCGACGGCGGACGGTTGCGCGGCGGCAACGATGGAGAGCAGGGCTACGGCAGAAAAGGCGGCGAAGAGACGACGGAGGTTTTTCATGGCGGAAGCGTATCACCGGGCCTGCGCGGCTGTCATACGAAACGCTTGCATTCCCGCCGCGCGAGTTCTACGCAGAGTTCCATATACTGAGGAGTGGTTCGCTGAAGGGTTGCAGGGCGTGCGTGCAGCGCAGCGAAGGTTGGAACGATCGGTGGAGATGAAGATGAAGACGACGGAAGCGGCGGTGGCGTTTGCGAAGGAGAATGGGGAGCGGTTTGTCGAGGAGCTGAAGGCGCTGCTGCGGATTCCGTCGATTTCGACCGATCCGGAGCGGGCGGAGGACGTGCGCCGCGCGGCGGAGTTTGTGGCGGCGGAGCTGCGGCGGACCGGGATGGAGAACGTGCGGCTGATCGAGACCTCGACGCCGGAGACGGTGCTTGCGCCCAGCTCGGGCCCGGCGCAGGTGATTCCGGAACGCAAGGGCCATCCGCTAGTGTACGCGGATTATCTTCATGCTGCGCCCTCGGCGGACGGGAAGCCCGCGACGACGGTGCTGCTGTACGGGCACTACGACGTGCAGCCGCCGGAGCCGCTGGACGAGTGGAAGTCGCCGCCCTTCGAGCCGGCGGAGCGCGATGGCAACCTCTATGCGCGCGGCGCGGTGGACGACAAGGGACAGATGTGGATGCATGTGAAGGCGCTGGAATCGCTGTTTGCGGCTGGCGGCGGAAGGCTGCCGGTGAACGTGCGCGTGATCGTGGAGGGCGAGGAAGAGGTTGGAGGGGAGGGAATCGCGGCGTTTGTGCGCGAGCATCCGGAGGAGCTGCGCGCGGACGTGGCGCTTGTCTCCGACTCGGAGATGTTCGCGCCCGACCTGCCGACGCTGTGCGTTGGGCTGCGTGGGATGATCTACACCGAGATCGAGGCACGGGGCGCGCGGACGGACCTGCACTCAGGGATGTATGGCGGCGCGGCGCCGAACCCGCTGGTTGCGCTGGCGCAGATCATTTCGAAATTGAAGGACGAATCTGGACGGATTTTGATTCCACATTTTTACGATCGCGTGGAAACGCCGACGGCGGCGGAGCTTGCTGCGTGGAAGGCGCTGCCCTTCGATGAGGAGGTCTACCGCGAGACGGAGGTGGGCTCGACGGCGCTTACGGGCGAGGCTGGATTCTCGGTCCTGGAACGCACCTGGGCGCGGCCCACGATGGACGTGCATGGCATTGCTGGAGGGTTCACCGGAGCGGGGGCGAAGACGGTGATTCCGGCGCGCGCGGTGGCGAAGGTTTCGATGCGGCTGGTCCCGGAGATGACGACGGCCGAGAGCTTTGCGCTGTATAAGGCGTACGTGGAGGCGATCTGCCCCAAGGGAATAACGCTGGAGGTGCGGCTGATCCACTCGGGCGACCCGGTGGTGGTTTCGACCGACAACCCGTATGTGCGCGCGGCGACTTCGGCGATGCGCGCGGTCTTCGCCAAGGAGACGGTCTTCATCCGCAGCGGCGGGTCGATCCCGATTGTCGGCGATTTCATTCGCGAGCTGGGCACGCCGAGCATCCTCATGGGATTCGGCCTGCCGGACGACAATCTGCACGCGCCCAACGAGAAGTTCCACCTGGCGAACTTCCATCGCGGCATCGAGTCGATCGTGCGGTTCCTGGCTGGGGTCGGCGCGTAGAACCAAACCGATTCCGGGGAAGGTCTATGAGCAAAAGGCCCGGGGCTAAAGCCCCTTGATTCGATTGGCCTTATTCAGGGGGCTGAAGCCCCCTGCTCCCTCCGATAAGACAAAAACAGGAGTTTTCCGCAGCCTGTAAAGCCGCGATGGAAACAGGCGGTTTGCGGCGGGACTGAAGTCGCGCCCCTTTCAAAACGCGGACTTGTGCAGAGATTTCTTAGATGGAGCAGCGGTGAGGACATAGAGCAGCGGCGAGCAGGATTGCGCCCAATCGCGTGCGCGAATGGTGCATGATAGAGAGACTTATGGCGGAACCGGATTTGAAGGCGGAGGGACGCGAGGCGGCAGGCGGGGACGATGCGCAGCGCGATGGCGTGTCCGGCGAGGCGATGCCGGAAGCGCAGGAAGGGCTGAACGTGGAGGACGCTGCCGAGGTGCAGGAGACGGTCGAGGAGTTCATGGCCGTGGCCGCGCAGCAGAATGTGGCGGCCAACGAGGCCGTGCCGGAGCGGCGCAACCATCCCGGGCCGTACATTGCGTTCGACCGCGTCTCGATTGCGTTTGACGACCTTGTGGTGCTGGAGGACGTGAGCTTCTCCATTCTGCCCGGCGAGACGCTGTGCATTCTGGGACGGTCGGGGGTGGGCAAGTCGGTGGCGCTGAAGATTGTGATGGGATTCCTGAAGCCGGACAGCGGGCGCGTGCTGGTGGGGGGCGAGGACATCTCCCGCTTCAGCGAACGCGAGCTGCAGGCGGTCCGGCGCAAGGTCACCATGGTCTTCCAGAACGGCGCGCTCTTCGATTCTCTCTCGGTTGGCGAGAACGTTGCCTTCCCGCTGCGCGAACGGGGCGACCTGGCCGAGGACCAGATCCAGCAGATTGTGAGGGGGATGCTGGAGATGGTTGGCGTGGCCGGGATGGAGGAGCTGCTGCCGAGCGATCTGTCGACCGGGATGAAGCGCTCGGTGGCCATTGCGCGCGCGCTGGCCAGCCAGCCGGAGGCCATCCTCTACGACGAGCCGACCACGATGGTGGACCCGCTGATGGGGCACCTGCTGGGCGAGCTGATTGAACGGCTCAAGACGCAACTGCATCTGACCAGCATCGTGGTCACGCACGACATGCGCTTTGCGCGCAAGCTGGCCGACCGGATCGTATTTTTGCACCAGGGGAAGGCGCGTTTCTTCGGCACGGTGGAAGAGATGGACCGAAGCGACGACCCTGTACTTAAGGAATTTTTAACTCTGGATGAGCTTGTTCTACCCGTGCAGGGATACAACCTTTGAGTCATAATTAACCGGGGTTTGATACAAAGACGGTTGAAATATCCCAGTATTTCCAGTATTATGACAAGTATAAGGATGACGCGCGGGGCCTTAGCGTATTACTCCGATGTAGCAATATAGGACATTGCTTTTTCTTCAATCCTGTCCTATCCAGAGAGTAGGGTGAACATTAGCGTTTTATAAGCTGAGTTTGTCCTATTGGCATGGGACGCTTTCGACGCGAGAAGATGTGCGTTGCTGGAGTGAGAGGCAGACGGCTATGGCAACACCTGATTACTTGGACCAAGCAATTCTTCCAGGACGGAATTGGACAGTGACCGATGGAAGTCCGTCGGTGCGCAGCGGGGCGTTTCACCGCCCCTCGGTCAACAGCCTGATCTGGGCTGTACTGGATGCTACGACCGTGGCGATCGCCACCCTGGTGGCGCTGCGTGTACGGGTGCGAGTGCCCATTGGGATGCATGTCATCTCGCAGCCTGCCTACCTGCTGCATACCGCGTCGCCGTTCCTGCTGGCTTTTGTCGCGTGGTTTGGGGTCCTGCTGATTGTGATCGCGCGGTCGTACGGGCTCTACGAACCCATTCTGAACCGCAGCGGGCTGCACGAGCAGCGCCTGACGGTGCAGGCGGCGCTGACCTCCGGGCTTTTGCTGTGCGGCACGCTGTATCTGGCGCGGGCCGAGATGGTCTCCCGGATCGTGGTTGTGCTGACGGTGATCTTCACCACGGTGCTTCTGTGCTGCCGGCGCGCCATATGGCGCAAGATGGTGTACCGGCGGTATCGCGAGGGCCTGGCGACGCGCAATGTACTGATCGTCGGCGCGGGCCGCGTGGCGCACGCGCTGCGCAACCATCTGGAGAGCCTGCGCCACCTGGGGTTTCGCTTCAAGGGGTTCGTCGCCCTCTCGGAGCGCGAGGCGGAATCCGGCGATGAGGACATCATCGGCGACATGCGCAACTGCCTCTCTCTGGCCCGCTCGCTGTTTGTCGACGAGATCTTCTTTTCGGTGCCCGCGGAGAGGAAGCTGGTGATCGGCCTGGTGGAAGAGGCACGCGGCTACGGCATCGACGTGCGCGTGGTGCCCGACCTCTATGACGGCCTGGCATGGGCCGCTCCGGTGGAGTACGTCGGACAGTTTCCCACCATCCCGCTGCACCGGCGCGACCTGCCCATGGGGGCCTTCCTGCTGAAGCGGGCGCTCGATGTGACGGGCGCTGCCCTCGCCCTGCTGCTGGGCTGGCCCTTTTTGCTTCTTCTGATGGTGGCCATCAAGCTCGACTCCAAGGGCCCCATCTTCTACCGCGCGCAACGCATTGGACGCAAGGGGCGCACCTTCACCTGCTACAAGTTCCGCACCATGTGCGTCGATGCGGACAAACAGCAGGAAGATCTGGAGCATAAGAACGAACGCGACGGCATCCTGTTCAAGATCGCCAACGACCCCCGCATCACGCGCGTCGGGCGCTTCATGCGCAAGTACTCGCTGGACGAACTGCCGCAGTTCTACAACGTGCTGCGCAGCGAGATGAGCCTGGTGGGCCCGCGGCCGCCGATGGGCTCCGAGGTGGAGCAGTACGACCTCGCGCACCTGCGGCGGCTCGAGGTGCTGCCCGGAATGACCGGACTGTGGCAGGTTGAGGCCCGCCAGGACCCCTCGTTCGACAGCTACATCTCGCTGGACACGGCCTATGTGGAGAACTGGAGCCTGTTTCTCGACATGAAGATCCTGGTGCGCACCATCGGCGTCGTCCTGAGCGGCACCGGCACGTAGGACAGTTTTCCGTTGACCGTTCTTCGTAAAAGAAGGCCGTTCTGTTTCGTTCTTCCGAACAACGGAGAACGAAGAACGGAGAACGAAGGACCAACTCTCCGGTAGACTTGTACTCGTGAAGATCGCACTGGCCCAGATCAACCCAACCGTTGGGAACTTTGCCGGAAACACGCGGCTGATCCTCGACTTTGCCGCGCGCGCTGCGGAGGCCGGGGCGGAGCTGGCCGTCTTCCCGGAACTCGCCGTCTGCGGATACCCGCCGGCCGACCTGCTGGAGAAGAGGTCGTTTCTGGACCGCGCGCGAGAGGCGCTGGATGAGATTGCGGCCCACACCGCCGATGGCCCGGCGATTCTGTGCGGCGCGGTCCTCGCCACCGGCCCGGTGGATGGCAGGCCATACGAAGGGAAGCACGCACGCAATGTTGCCGCGCTGCTCTCCGGCGGGCGGGTCAGCTTCGTGCAGCAGAAGATGTTGCTGCCCTTTTACGACATCTTCGATGAGCAGCGCTATTTTGAACCGGCCAAACATCAGACCCTGACCGTGCTGAACGGCCAGCCGCTGGCCATCACCATCTGCGAGGACGCGTGGAACGACAAGGGCTTCTGGTCGCGCCGCCTGTACCCGGTTGACCCGGTCGACGAACTGATGCGGCAATGGCGCGCGCTGCCCGACCCGCTGGCCGTGCACCCGCGCCTGGTGCTGAACATCTCCGCCTCGCCGTTCTGGTGCGGCAAGCCGCAACTGCGGCGCAAGATGCTCAGTGTGCTGGCGCGCCGGCACAACGCGATTGTGGCGATGGTCAACCAGGTTGGGGGAAACGACTCGCTGGTCTTCGACGGATCGTCGGTCGTGATCGCTCCCAATGGCGAGGTGGTGGCGCAGGCGGCATCCTTTTGCGAAGACCTGATCATCTTCGATACGGAGGCACTGCAGGCGATTCCCAAGAACCTGGCAGAACCGGAATCCAGTGGCGAATCCGCCTCTGGGGCCGAATCACAGTTCGAAGCGACGGCTGCGACCTGGAACGCTCTTGTGCTGGGGACGCGCGACTATGTGCGCAAGTGCGGCTTCAGGAAGGCGCTGGTGGGACTTTCGGGCGGCATCGACTCGGCGCTGGTGGCGGCCATCGCGGTGGAGGCGCTGGGCGCGGAGAATGTGCTGGGCGTGGGAATGCCCAGCGAGTTCTCTTCGGCCGGATCGGTTGACGACGCGCGCGCGCTGACCGTGAACCTCGGCATCCGATACGAGCTGATCGCCATCCACGACGTGTTTACCGCGTACCAGAGCACGCTGGAGCCGCTGTTTGCGGGAACGCCGTTCGGGTTGGCGGAGGAGAACGTGCAGTCGCGCATCCGCGGCGCGCTGCTGATGGCGCTGTCGAACAAGTTCGGCGCGCTGGTGCTGACCACCGGCAACAAGAGCGAGATGTCCACCGGCTACTGCACGCTGTATGGAGACATGGTGGGCGCGCTGGCGGTGATCGGCGACGTCTTGAAGACGCGGGTCTACGCGCTGGGCCGCTACGCCAACCGCGAGCGCGAGGTGATTCCGCGGGCGACGATGGAGAAGCCGCCCTCGGCCGAACTGCGTCCGGGCCAGCGCGACACCGATTCGCTGCCGCCGTACGAGGCGCTGGATCCAATTCTGGAGGCCTACGTGGAGCGCTACGCCTCCGCCGAGCAGATTGTCGAAGAGGGGAAGGCCGCCGGGCGCCCGGTGGACCTGGCGCTGGTCCGGCGCGTTCTTCAGCTTGTGGAGCGCAGCGAGTACAAGCGCCAGCAGGCAGCGCCCGTGCTCAAGGTGACGCCAAAGTCCTTCGGCAACGGCCGCCGTTTTCCCATCGCCGTGAAGGTTGAACTGTAACCCCCAAAGGGGAAGCTCCGTCAAAGGAGAAGCCGGATGAGGCGCGCATTGCGCAGCGATGGGCCGTTCCCGGTAGAATGAACAGGAACCGCACAAAGAACATGCAACCAAAGAAGAAGGGAACCACATTGAAGAGCATAGGTACAGCTTTGAAGTCCGTTCCGGGTTGGGTCCCGGCCGCAGCTTTCGTTATCATCCTCAGCCTGGGCACGGGCGTGGCATTGGCGCAGGCCGCGCCAGCCGGTCCAGCGCAACAGGCCCCAGCGGCCCCGCCTTCCGCTCCCGCGGCGCAGGCGCCTTATCTTGCCCCTCCCCCCGCGCCCACTGCGAAGGCCGTGCCAGCCGATCCGCTGCCTCCGGCCGATCCGAGGTCCTTTACCGCCGCATCGCCCACGCTGGAGACGGTGAACGCCTTCCTGAACCAGGTATGGGGCTATGATCCCGACCGGCTGTGGCGCGTGATGGCCATCCAGAACACGGATGCGCCCAACGTCTCCAAGGTTATCGTTTTCATCATCGGCAAGTCTGCCGACGCCAAGCCACAGGCCGTCATCATGTACGTCACCCCGGACGGCAATCACATCATTCAGGGGTCTACCCTCGTATACTTCAGCGCAACTCCGTACGCCGCCACACGCGATCTGCTCAAAGCAAAGGCCACCGGAGCCGCTCGCGGCGCTGCCGGCAAGGACCTGATGCTGGTTGAGTTCGCCGATCTGCAGTGCCCATACTGCAAGGTGGCCCAGGCCACGATGGACCAGATCGTCAAGGACTTTCCCGCCGCCCACGTCGTCTTCCAGCAATTCCCGCTGGCGGATATTCATCCCTCCGCCTTCAAGGCTGCGGCCTACGGTGTCTGCGCCCAGAAGCAGTCGGACGAGGCCTTCTTCAAGTACGCCGCGGGCGTCTTCGACACCCAGGAAGCGCTGGCGCCGGCTACGGAAGACACCCTGCTGCGGGCCGCGGCCCAGCGCGCCGGACTGGACGGCCCTGCCATTGTCGCCTGCGCCGGGACCCAGGAGACCAAGAACATCGTCAACGACGACATCAACCTGGCCGTCGAAGCCGGCATCGATCAGACGCCCACGCTGGTGGTCAACGGTCGCGCGATCCCGCTCGACATTCCCTACGACACGATCAAGCAGATCATCGTCTTCCAGGCCAAGCTGGACGGGGTTGCCACCGGGGCCTTCGCCGATATTCTGGCCCCCGCAGCAGCGCAGCCGGCGACGCCGCCTACGCTGAACAGCCTTCCCAAATAGAAGCGACACACCACGCGCGCATGGCGCGTTCACGATCCGCATCTCCACCCGGGCCGCTCACGGAAGATTGTGAGCGGCTACGGGAGTTGTGTGGTTTTGCGCAGCCGGATGGAAGGGACTGCGGCATTGCGCGCGCGTCTCATTTATAACTAAGTCATTTTGTATCTACATCGAATGGGTTATAGGACGATTTCCGGAACCCGGCTAGTCTGGGTGCATCATGCGCGTTCTGAGATCGATTATGCGGTGGTTCTTTGCCCTGCAGGCAATCCCATTTCTATTGATGGCCGTTTTCTCACTGCTCAAGCCAAGGCACGCAACGCACGTCGTCACGCTGCGAAGCCACCTCATCGCCTGCGCAGTTTTTCTAGTGCTTTCCCTGCCATATGTGATGGCTTGGTGGACCACTCGCAAGCCGAGCGCCAAGCGAAACGTCTGGGCAATTGTTGCAAGCCTTTTCTACCTCGCGGAAGGTCTGCTGTGGTTTTGGATGAGGCACAGATTCCCTGCCTATACCCACGGTTTCTCCGTCAGGGATGGAATATATCTTGCCGTCATTGGCGTGGCTGGAGTCATTCTGTTCTCGCTGCGCGATGCCGTGTCTGCGTCCGAGGTTGCGGCCGTAAAACGCACGTCCATCGCCGGCGACCGGACCCATCCATTGGTGTATCGCGCATTTACCGCGCTGTCGGTTGTCTTGCAGTTCGGTTGCATGTATCTCTGCGGGCACTGGGCGCGTTCCCACGGCCTGCTGTACCGCGGGCGAATCCCCTGGCTGGTTCTGTTCACCATCGCCGTACTTGCCACCGCGGTGCTGCATGAGTGCGGTCATGCGCTGATTGCGTGGGGCTTCCAGATGAAGCTGCTGGGCTTCAACGCTGGGCCAATGCAATGGCAGAAGCGCGAGGGCAGATGGAAGTTCAAGTTTGTTCCGGCGGGGTTCATCAACCTGGGCGGCGCGGTGCGCGTGGTCCCCACCGATGCGAAGCAGCCTCGCGCCCACGACTTGTGGATGATCGCCGCGGGCCCGCTCTCGAATATATTTTTCGGCTCGGTTGCTCTCTACCTGTTGCTGTGCGTCCACTGGCCGTATTACGAGCAGACATGGAGGCTGGTCGCCTATACCGCGTCGTTCTGCTACATCGCAGGCATCACAAACCTGCTGCCGTTCATGACCGAGGACGGCAACTACTCCGATGGCGCGCGCATCCTGCAGATCCTAACCAAGAGCCCGCTGGAGGAGTACCACCGCACCATGGACAGCCTTGCCTCCACGCTGGTGACAGAACGGCGCTACCGTGACCTGGACATCGAAGCGATCCAACGCGCGGCCGGTCAATTCCCGCAGGAGATACGGGGGGTGTTCCTGCAACTCTGCGCATCGAACTACTACCTGGACAGCGGACGCATCGGCGAGGCGCGCTCCGCGCTGGGCTCCGCCGAGGCGATCTACAACGACAATTCCATCGATCTACCCGGACCGCTGCATACCCCCTTCGTCATCGGCCATGCGTATCTGAACCACAACGCGGCGGCGGCGCGCACCTGGTGGGAGCGGATGGAGGGCAAGAAGTTTGAGCGCAACAACATCGACTACTGGCTGGCGCAGAGCGCGCTCTACTGGATCGAAGGAGACCTGAAAGAAGCCGAGGCAGCATGGCAGAAGGCAGATGCAGCGGCGCAAAAGCTGCCGCAATTCGGCTCTTACGAGTTCGACCGGATGCGCTGCGCCCTTCTGCGCAAGGAATTGGACCATCCATCGACAGAGCCAGTCGTGCCGGTTGCCCCGGTCTTCCGAGTTGCCTCAACACCAGCCGCTCCGGTTACCCCGTTCGCCCCGTTCGCCCCAGTCTTCCGAGTTGCGCCAGATCCAGCCGCCCAAGTTGCCCAGCTTGTTCCTGCCGCCCCGGAAGACAATGCGCGCTTCGATCCCCTACGGTTCCTGCGAGCTGCTGCGATCGAAAATATGCGCAACTGATCCGCTGTGGCGGAGATAAAGATAGCGCCTGCGAAACGCTTCACCCTGTTGGCGATGACGAAGCGTTACATTGAAGACGCCTTCCCCAAAGGCGTAGCGCTGGAACCAACGAAAAATACAGAGATTCTGGCTGCGCCAGAATGACGGCGCGCGAGAGATTCCGGCCTTCGCCCTTCGACTGCGCTCAGGGCCATGCCAGAATGACGGCGTGAGAAGCAGCGTCTGGATTTACGTGTGTGCGACGTAGAGGAAGCGCAGGAGGAAGAGCGCGGCCAACAGGTAGAGCATCCAGTGGCGGCGGCGGGCGCGTCCGGTGGCCAGTTCCAGCGCGGCGTAGCTGATGAGGCCAAAGGAGAGGCCGGTGGCGATGGAGCTGGTGAGCGGGACCGTGATGAGGATGAGGAAGGCGGGAATGGCGATGCGCGGCGCGTCCCACTGGATGGCGCCGATGCCGGAGAGCATCATGACGCCGACCAGGATGAGCGCGGGCGCGGTGGCGAAGCCGGGGATGGCGCCGACGGCGGGGGCGACGAAGATCGCCACCAGGAAGAGCAGGCCGGTGACGATTGCGGTAACGCCGGTGCGTCCGCCGGCGGCCACTCCCGCTGACGATTCGATGTAGCTGGTGACGGTGGAGGTGCCGGCGAGCGCGCCGACGACGGTGGATGCGGCGTCGGCGAAGAAGATGCGGTCGAGGCGGGGAATGGTGTGGTCGGGGGCGATGAGGCCGGCGCGGTCGGTGACGCCGACCAGGGTGCCGATGTTGTCGAAGAGGTCTACGAAGAGGAAGACGAAGATGATTTCGAGGGCGTTGATGTGGAGCGCGCCGCGAATGTCGAGATGGAAGGCGGTGTCGCGGATGGCCATGGGGTTGAAGGTGGAGGGCATGTACTTCACCTGATGAAAGAGGATTCCAGCGGCGAGCGTGGCCAGCACGCCGATCAGCATGGCTGCGCGCACGCGGTAGGCCTGGAGCACGGCGATCAGGAGGATTCCGAAGACGGCAAGCTGCGTGGTGTGCGCGTGCAGATTGCCCAGCGCGAGGGTGGTGGAAGCGCTGGGGACGATGAGGCCGGAGTTGAGCAGGCCGATGAAGGCGATGAAGAGGCCGATGCCGCCGGCGACCGCGGCGTGAAGCTGGTAGGGGATGGCGGCCAGCAGGCGCTGGCGAATGCCGCCGAGGGTGAGCAGAAGGAAGAGGAGGCCGGAGAGGAAGACTGCGCCCAGAGCGGTCTGCCAGGGGACGCCCATGCCCTTGACGACGGTGTAGGTGAAGTAGGCGTTGAGGCCCATTCCGGGAGCGAGCGCGAGCGGGTAGTTGGCCAGCGCGCCCATCAGAATGGAGCCGAAGGCCGCGCAGAGGCAGGTGGCGGTGGTGACGGCGGCCAGCGGCATCCCGGTGACGGAGAGGATGGCGGGGTTGACGAAGATGATGTACGCCATGGCGATGAAGGTGGTGAGGCCGGCGAGAATCTCGATGCGCCACGTGGTGTTGTGGGCGGCGAAGCCGAAGTATCGTTCCAGGCGGGTGAGCATAGCGGTAGGGGGCAGCTCCAGAGAAGGATCCGGCAAAGAAATTGAGGCCGGAGAAATACAATGAGTGGAATCAATCCAGCATAGCGCGAGAGGGGCCGATGAACGCCGACGAAGTTAAGAAAATACTTAGACTTGTGCCGCACCCGCGCGAAGGCGGCTGGTATGTGCAGATGTACAAATCGGGCGAGCGGATTGCGGCGGAGGCGTTCAGTGCGGGGCGCTATGGGGGCGCGCGGCACACGGGGACGGCGATCTACTATCTGCTGGAGCGGGGAACATTCAGCGAGATGCATCGGTTGCGGTCGGATGAGGTTTTTCATTTCTATGCGGGCGATGCGGTGGAGATGCTGCAACTCGACGAGCAGGGAGGCGGGCGGACGGTGCGCCTGGGCAACCGGCTGGACGAGGGCGAGCGGCCGCAGGTGGTGGTGCGGCGAGGCGTATGGCAGGGATCGCGGCTGGCAGACGGCGGCGCGTGGGCGCTGCTGGGATGTACGGTGAGTCCAGGCTTCGAGTTCGAAGACTACGAGGCAGGCGAGCGCGCGGAGCTCTGCGCGCGGTGGCCGGCGTTCCGTCAACTGATCTGCGAACTTACGCGCCCTGCGCCAGCACCAGCACGCTAGAGCAAAACCAGTGTTGGTGTGGTCTTTTGAAGACGGACGGCCAACGGCAAGGCAAAGACGAAAGGCATAATTCTTGAGCTGTATGCTATCAGCCATAAAGCTATCAGTTAAGGCGATGGATATCGCATTCCTGGTTTTGCTCTAAGCAGGTTGCCGCTGTTGGTGGGGCAGTGGCGCATCTGCAATAGGCTTCGCTTCCATTGCTGTGCTTCTGAGACCCGGCTGCGCCGGGCATCATTCGGCGCGCGCAGGGCATGTCTGCGCGGCTTCTTCCCATCCCGGGACGAAATCTACAAGGTACAAAGCAGGCCGGGACACCCGCCGAACTCATGCTTTTGCCATTCCATCCGATAGAAGAATCAGAGCTCGCATCGACTGAGAGTGGTTGGACGACACTCGCGGAACCGGGGCCTATATGCAGCACCTCAGGAGAAATATCAATATGAAGAACATCAAGCATGTGTTTGCCTCCTTCGTGAAGGACGAGTCGGGCCAGGACCTGATCGAATACGCGTTGGTAGCGGGTTTGATCGGTCTGGGCGCGGTTGTCGCCATGACCGGACTCTCTGGCAAGATCAGCGCCGCATTCAACTCGGTTGGCAACAGCCTTACCAACGCAATGGCATAACCGGCAATCAGTCCTGCCGCAAGACTCGGAGACGGAGATTGCGAGCGGTGATGCGGCATGGATCGACGTGCCGAGTCACCGCTCACCGCCACTATTGGTTTACGCCAGTGTGGGAGGGGGCCGTCTTTTTTTCTTTTTCTCTTTGCAGCGTCGCGGCCTGGTCCGCACGAAACGCACGGGTGTTCCCCATGGATGTTCTTGACCGGCAACTGATGTTTCTCGGAGGCTCTTTGCTGTGCGCGGGCATCGGCTCAGTCACGGACGTCCGAGAGCGCAGGATCCCAAACTTCGTTACCGGCCCGGCGATCGCCGCCGGCCTGATGCTGCACGCGATCAGCGGCGGCTGGCGTGGACTGGGAGACGCGGCGCTTGCCGGAGTGATTGCCGGGGGCATCTTTCTGGTCTTTTTTCTGGCCGGGGGCATGGGCGCGGGCGATGTCAAGCTGATGACCGCAGTGGGATGTTTTTCCGGTCTCTCCGCGCTGCCTCTGGTGGTGATCTCAACCGCCATAGCGGGCGCGGTGTTTGCGCTGGCCATCGGCATCTATAACCGGCGGCTCGGCGAGACGCTGCGCAACGTCGTCGATCTGCTGGAGCACCATGGCCGGCACGGCCTGAAGCCGCATCCGGACCTGACCCTGAGCAACGCGCGCACTCTTCGCCTGCCCTTTGCTCTGCCCATTGCGGCGGGATGCCTGTACACACTCTGCACCCTGGCATGGGAGGCGCGTCCATGAACTCAAAGCGCATCCTGATCGCCCTCGCACTCGCTCTGTTTGTCTCCGGCCTGTGTACCTGGCTTGTCTACAAAAAGTCGACCGCGACGCCCACGGTGCAGAAGCATCCGGACGTCATGTACGCGGCGCCGTCGCGCGCGCTACAGGCGGGCGCAGTGCTGAAGGCCGAGGACATCGAGCTTGTGGCATGGCCGGGAAGCGATCCCATCGACAGCGCGTTTTCGCAGGCCGCCGAAGTGATTGGCCGCGAGCTCCTGTTTCCGCTGGGCA
>Ga0326728_10014340_pt1 | contig 16861 bp, 13 predicted proteins | sample MB3enrmetagenome_FD_207602 | JGI IMG/M metagenome (GOLD analysis project Ga0326728, IMG submission 207602) | Lab enriched peat soil microbial communities from McLean, Ithaca, NY, United States - MB31MN | ecosystem: Environmental > Terrestrial > Soil > Wetlands > Peat | place: USA: New York...
GACCCGAGCGCCGACTCAAGGGCCGGAATGGCCGGGGCGGCTTCGGCCGCCCCAACAAAATCAGACCCGCCGCTCCCTAACTTATTGCGGGCGAAAAATGGTCTTGACAAAGGGGGCCACTTCAGATGTGTCCTATGTGCCAAGACCCGACGCGACTAAACTCAGAAGGAAGACCGCTATCGGGCCTCCACGATTGTCGCGGATCGGCTCTGCGGGGCGGTCTCGGATCCGATCGTTCGCAACGCGCAGGAGAAGAGGCAGTTGGCTCTGATCGGAGACTACCTCTCGAAGAATGGCTACAGGCACGAACAGCATCCGACCACCGAGCCGTTGCAGAGCATGACGCCGGGCACATATGGATTCCGCATGGCGGTAGTGGCCGGTGAGCCGCATAAAGTGAAGATCCCGGTGGATGTCGTTATTCAGCCGAGGAAGCTCACTGCCGATAGAATACCAGTGCTCATCGAAGCCAAGTCCGCGGGTGACTTCACGAACGTCAACAAGCGCCGCAAGGAAGAGGCGACGAAAGTTCGGCAGATTAGAGCCACGTACGGAGACAGCGCTCGATTCATCTTGTTTCTTTGCGGGTACTTTGACAGCGGGTACCTCGGGTACGAAGCGGCCGAAGGCATCGACTGGGTTTGGGAACACCGGATTGAGGATATGGCGAAACTTGGTTTTTGAATGACGGATCTGGATGCCAAGGAACTGGGACGGCTGGCCGAGCAACAGCGGCTCGACAGCCTGAAGAGCGCCGAGGAGAGGAACCAGTGGGGCCAATTTGCGACACCACCGGCGTTGGCAGAGGAGATTGTGCGCTACGCCTTCTCTCTGACCGACCGCGTGCGCTTTCTGGACCCTGCTGTCGGAACGGGATCGTTCTACGCGGCAATGCGAAGGGTTTTTCAGAGCGACCGCATTGAGGCTGCCGTCGGAATCGAACTTGACCCGCTGTTTGCAGACACGGCTCGGCGTCTTTGGGCCGATTCCGGTTTGCAGGTGATCCAAGCGGACTTCACCGTCGCTAAGCCGGAAGCCCGGTTCAACCTGATCGTTTCCAACCCCCCCTACGTCCGGCATCATCATCTTGGCCCTGCCGCCAAGGAACGGCTTCAGCGGCTTGCGATGCTCCAGCACAGAATTCGCATCAGCGGGCTTGCCGGTTTGTACTGCCACTTCCTATTGCTGTCCGATGCGTGGTTGGAACCGGGCGGCCTGTCGATCTGGCTGATCCCGTCCGAGTTCATGGATGTGAACTACGGAGACGCGATCAAATACTATCTGACCGACCGTGTTGAACTCATTCACATCCACAGATTCAGCCCGGCAGATGTCCAGTTCGCGGATGCCCTGGTCTCCTCGGCGATCGTCGTATTCCGCAAGAGGCGGCCAGCGGATGACCATGAAGTTCAGATTTCCGTCGGCGGCTCCTTGCTCTCCCCCGTCCGAACCGCAATGGTCCCCATCGAGACTCTGCGCAAAGCGCGGAAGTGGACGGGGTTCCCAGCCGCGGGAGCTGCCGGCCTTCGGGATGGACGCCAAGCCACACTGGGCGACCTATTCACGATCAAGCGCGGGATTGCTACCGGCGCTAATGGCTTCTTCATCCTGACCGAGGAAGAAGCCGTGCGGGCGGGAATCCCCGAGGAGTGCAGACGGCCGATTCTGCCGAACCCCCGATACCTGACGAGCGAAGTCGTCGAGCAGGGCGAGCGAGGGTATCCCGCCAACGCACCGCGGCTCGCTCTTATCGACTGCGATTTGACCGAAGAAGCGATTGAAGCCCGTTACCCGAAGTTCTGGCAGTACCTTCAAGATGGCAGGGCAAGGGACGTCCATGCTTTGTACTTGGCCAGTCGGCGAAGCCCATGGTACTCGCAGGAGAAGCGCGATCCGGCGCCGTTCCTTTTCACTTACATGGGCAGGTCCAGCGCGGGCCGCAAACCATTTCGGGTGATCTGGAACAAGTCGGCGGCGACTGCACACAACGTGTACTTGCTCCTCTATCCCAGAGGCGCCCTGAAAAGGGCAGTGGAAGGGCATCCCGAACTCCTCGCCGCCGTGTTCCAGCACCTTCAGTCGATCGACATCGGCGATCTTGTAGGCGAGGGGCGCGTCTACGGCGGGGGCTTGCACAAACTGGAACCCAACGAACTAGCGCGGGTGCCGGCGACAGCCCTCTCTCAGGCTATAGAGAGACTTTACCCGCTGGAGCCACTTTTCGTGAAGTCCGAGCAACTCCGGTTGGCTTGGTGAACGGTTGCGCGCTCAGGGATTTCAAGTCTGTCGTCTCGCCGCCCCGCTGACAATCCGCTCGGCCGCCTGCCTGCCCATGCGGATGCAATCCGGGATGCCGATGCCGGTGTAGGCGTTGCCGGCCAGATGCAGGCCCGGCAGTGCGGTGGCGCGGGCTTCGATCTGGGTCAGGCGGTCGCGGTGGCCCACCGTATATTGGGCCATGGAGCGGGGCCAGCGGGCCAGGCGGGTGAACAGCGGCGTTTCCTTCACCCCCATAATGTCGCGCAACTCGTCGCGCACGATCCCGACCAGGGCCTCGTCGGACTCCTCACCGCCTCCGATGAAGCAGCGCAGAACGGCCAGGTGATCCGGCACGCGGTAGGAGAACTTGGTTCCCACCCACGTGCAGGCCACCAGGCGGCGCCGCTCGCGCTTGGGAACCAGGAACCCGAAACCGTTGAGCGGGTGGGAGAAACCCGCCTTTTCGTAACCCAGCGAAAGCGTGATGGAGGAAGTATAAGGAATGGCGTTGAGAAGCGCGGCCAGTTCCGCGTCGACGCCGGCCAGCAGGGCGCCCGCTTCGTAGGCGGGGCAGGCCAGGACCAGATTGTCGGTCTCGATCCACTCGCCGCCGAGCCGGATGCGCCAGCCCGCCGGACCACGTTCCAAAGCCTCGGCGCTGGCGTGCAATACCTCCGATTTTGGGTTTGCCTGGTCCACTAGGGCGGCCACAAGCTGGCCCAGGCCGCCTCTGAGGGTTTGGAACAGCGGCAGACCGCGTGCCTCCCGGGCAGCCTTGCGGCGCTCGTGCAGAACGCCTTTGGTCAGACTGCCGTACTTGGCTTCCAGCTCGACAAATCGCGGCAGCACGCTGGCCACGCTGAGCAGGTTCGGATCGCCGCCGTAGACCCCGGCCAGCAACGGCTCGGCCAGGTAGTCAACCGCTTCGCTCCCGTAGTGTTCGGCCACGAAACCGGCCACCGACTGATCCGCCCGCGGCGCACCGCCCGGTCGCCGGAACCACTCCAGCCCCATCCGCAGCTTGGTGCGCCAGCCCAGCAGAGAGGTCGCCGCCAGCGGCCAGACCTTGGTGGGGATCATGAGCATCAAACCGTCGGGGAGCCGAACCAGGCGGCCGTTCTTGCGGACATAGGTGACGCGGCGGTGGTCGTTCGAGCCGATCGCCTCGCCGGCCAGGCCCAGCTCACGAATCAGCTCCATGGCCCAGGGCTTGGCGGCGAGGAAGCTGTCGGGGCCGGTCTCCAGCACGCAGCCCTCGACCGTTTCGGTTTCGATGACCCCGCCCAGGCGCGGCCGGCGCTCGACGATGGTCGCGGCGATACCCGCTTTCGAGAGGTTGTAGGCGGCGGAGAGGCCGGAAATGCCGCCCCCCACGATGGTCACGCGGCGCATAGCTTCTGTTTGGCGACCCCGGCCAGGGCGGCGATAAAGGCCGCCGAGTCGTTCAGAGATTCGGGACGGCGGAGACGGATGCCGCGATCCCGGGCGTAATTGCGGAAGAGAATATCGACGTCGTAGAGGATCTCGACGTGGTCCGAAACGAACCCAATCGGCGCCAGGACGAGATCCCGGCCGCCCTCGTCAGCGTACTGGTCCAAGCGCGATTCCACGCTGGGGCCGAGCCACTTTTCCTCCGTGAAGCCCTGGCTTTGATAGGCAAAATCCCAGGCGGTTAGCCCGGCGCGGGCGGCCACGGCGGCGGCGGTGGCCCGGGCCTCGGCGTCGTAGGGATCCCCGCGCTCCAGCACGCGCTCGGGCAGGCTGTGAGCCGTGAACAGGACCCTTTCGGCGGGCAGGAGCGGGGCCAATCGTTCGTAGAACGCTTCGATCAGCAACGGAGCGTCGTGAAAGCTCTTGGCCCAAAGGGTTTCCGCCTGGACGCCCAGCTCCTGTTTGGCTTCCTGGGTGCGGCGGAAGTAGAACCCGACGCTGGCCTTGGAGTACTGCGGGGCCAGACAAATGGCCGCCAGGCGCTGGACCCCGTCGGCCTGAATCCGCGCTAGCGTCTCCTTGATGAACGGGCGCCAGTTGCGCATGCCGAAGTAGACCGGGACGCCCAGCAGCTCCTGAAGAGCGCGGGCCTGATCACGGGTGCGCGCGAGCATCGGAGAGCTGCCTCCGATGGCCGCATAGCGCTGGCGAACTTCCTCGACGATTTCAGGCGGCGTGGGACGGCCGCCGCGCACGTATTGCAGGTACTCGGCGATGTCCTCCAGCCGTTCCGGGGCCCCATGGGCCAGCAGCAGAACGGCCTGCTTGGCGCTCACGGATGGAATTCCCGGACGAACTGCACCAGCGCCTTGACGTGCTCCACCGGAGTATCGGGCAGGATGCCGTGGCCCAGATTGAAGATGTGGCCCGGCCGCGTGCCGGTGCGTTTCAGCAGCTCGTGCACACGCAGCTTCAATTCGGGGAGCGGGGCGAAGACCACCGCCGGATCGAGGTTGCCCTGAATGGCGGAGCGGTAGCTGATCTCCATCCAGGCGGTGTCGATGTTGACCCGCCAGTCGATGCCCAGCACGTCTCCGCCGGCCGCGTGGAGTTCCTTGAAGAAGCCGCCCGCGCCGGTGCCGAAGTGGATGACCGGGACGCCGGTGGAGCGGATGCGCTCGATCAGCGCGCGGGAGTAGGGAGCGACGTAGCGGACGTAATCGTCCGGGCCGAGCGCGCCGACCCAGCTATCGAAGACCTGTATGGCGCGGGCGCCAGCGGCCACCTGAAGGATGGCGAAGGGGCCCAGCACGTCCACCAGTTTGCCCATCAGCCGCCGCCAGAGGGTCTCGTTGGAGTACATCATCCGCTTGGTTTTGAGGAAGGTGCGGGAGGCTCCGCCCTCGATGATGTAGCTGGCGAGGGTGAACGGAGCGCCCACAAAGCCCAGCACCGGGACCTTTCCGGCCAGCGCTTTCACGACGGTCTGAATGGTTTCGCCCACGTAGCCCAGGTCGTCGGTATTGGAGATCGACAGGGCGTCGATGTCCTCCGAAGTCCGCACCGGGTTCTCGATCACCGGACCTTCGCCGGTGGAAAACCGCAGCTTCAGCCCCATCGGCTCGACCGGCAGCAACAGGTCGGCGAAAACGATCGCGGCGTCCACGTCCAGAATCTCGACGGGTTGCAGAGTCACGGTGGCGGCCAGATCGGGCCGCTTGCAGATCTCCAGGATTCCGTGCTTGGAGCGAATGTCGCGATAGGGTTTGAGATAACGGCCCGCCTGACGCATAAACCACACGGGTCTCACATCCGTGGGGCGCCTCCGGCAGGCGTCCAAAAACCGGCTATTCATGGGAGCCATGCGCATGGCTGCTCCGCCTTATCCTCGCATAAGAAAACGCGAAATGTTTTGGGTTTGTGTTGAGCCGCCCACTGGCGGCCGTTTATGAAACACGGTTTCGTCCAGGCCTCGCTGTCCAGGGTCATGGGAGCCACCACCGACACCGCCAGGACCCCCTGCGCGGGATATCCGGTGCGAGGGTCCATAATGTGGCTGTAGACCTTCCCGTCAACCATGAAGAACTTCTCGTAACTGCCTGAGGTGGAAAGGGATTCGTCCTTGAGGGTCAGGTTCGCGAGGGTCTTGTTTCGGTCCTTGGGGTCCCGGATCTGGATCTCCCAGCCGGGCTGGTGGTCCGGCACTCCGAGCGCGTAGATGCTGCTGCCGCCCGCCGAGACCAGGGCGGAGAGGATGCCGTTCTCCTTCAGGACTTCCACCATGCGATCCACCGCGTACCCTTTGCCAATGCCACCCGGATCCAGCTCGACGCCCGGCTGGGCGAAGCGCACGGTCCGGTTGCCTGCGTCCAGCAGGATGTTCCGATAACCCGTTATCCGGAGCGCCTGGTCCACATCAGTTTGACGCGCCAGACGGCCGGAGCCTTTGTAAAACCCCCACACCTTCATCAGCGGACCGACGCTGATGTCAAAAGCGCCCTCGCTCTCGCGGCTATATTCCAGGCACCGCTCAAGCAGCTCGAAAAACTCGGGCGTCACCTTTACGGGACGCTCGGCCGCGAACCGGTTGACCTGGCTGAGGTCGCTCCCGGCCCGGTAGTTGGAGAGCAACCCGTCCAGGCGCCGCACTTCCTCGAAGGCGGCCTCTATGGCGGCCAGCATCTGGTTGCGATCGTAACCATACAGCGCCACGCTGTAGGTGGTCCCCATGGCGTCGCTGCTCTGCTCGAGCCGCAACAGCTCGCGGGAGGCGGACTGCACTGCCGCTCCCGATTGGCCGCGGCCCAGCGGGGCCCCCGACGCCAACAAACACAAAAGTAGCACGAACCGTGGCATCTTTTGGGCTATTTTTCGCTGTTTTCCGGTTCTTTTTTTCGATTCTTGCGCACCCGCGCCAGCAGCTCCTCCACCCGGCTGGCCGCTCCCGAGGGTTCGTCCAGCGCGAATTGCAGCTCGGGGACGCGCCACATGCTGAGCCGGCGGGACAGCTCCCCGCGCAGGTAGTTGGCGGCGTGCTCGAGCGCTTCCCGCGCCTGGCGGCCCTGCTCGGGGGCGCCTTCGGCGAGGAACAGAACATGCGCCTTGCGCAGGTCGGGAGCGACCAGCACGCCGGTCACTCTCACGGCCGCCAGGCGCGGGTCCGACAGCTCGTATTCGATGATCTCGGTCAATTCCTCCCGTAGCGCCTCGGAGACGCGTTGGGCGCGGTGGGGTTCCATGGCGAATTACTCCAGCCACTCCACGGTGGCGCCGACCAGGCCGGCGCCCAACTGCGAGACGGCTTCCTTTTCGGCCGACTGCAAGACCGCCGCGGCATGGCCGCGATCGCTGGAGACGGTGACCACGGCCACCACCGCCCGCTGCCAGAGGTCCTGGCAATCGATTTCGGCCACGGCCACGTTGAACTTGTGCCGCAGGCGCTCCCTGAGACTCTGCACCACGTGGCGCTTTTCCTTCAAGGAGTGCGAGTTGTCCAGCCTCATTTCCAGCGTGAGGACGCCGATACTTGCCATCGCCGCTTTAGACCAGAACCTCGGGGGCCACGCGCTCGGTGGCAAACGCCTCGATCACGTCGTGCGGCTTGATGTCGTTGAAGTTCTCGATGGCGATGCCGCACTCGACGCCGCTGCGGACCTCGCTGGCGTCGTCCTTAAACCTCTTGAGCGACCCGATCTTGCCGGTGTAGATCACCACGTTGTCGCGAAGCACCCGCACCTCGCTCACGCGCGCCACCGTGCCGTCGATCACCAGGCAGCCGGCCACCGTGCCGACCTTGCTAATACGGAAGGTATCGCGCACTTCCGCGCGGCCGCGATAGACTTCCTTAAACACGGGCTCCAGCATTCCGGTCATGGCCCGTTTGATCTCGTCGGTCAGGTCGTAAATGATGGTGTGCAGCCGGATGTCCACCTTCTCCTGCTCGGCCACCGCGCTGGCGTTGCGGTCGGGGCGAACGTTAAACCCGATGACGATGGCGTTGGAGGCCGAAGCCAGCAGCACGTCGGTCTCGGTGATCGCCCCGACGCCGCTGGAGATGACCCGGATCTTCACCTTGTCGTTGGAGAGCTTCTGCAACGTATCGGAGAGCACCTCGGCGCTTCCGCCGACGTCGGTCTTGAGAATGACGCGCAGTTCCTTGACCTCGCCCTCCTTGATCTGCTGGTGCAACTGGTCCAGGGTGATGCGGGAGCTCTTGGCCATCAACTGCTCGCGGGCCCGGCTCTCGCGGTAGATCACGATCTGTTTGGCCTTGGCGGTGTCGGTGACCACTTGCAGGGTCTCCCCGACCTCGGGCATGGATTCCAGGCCCAGCACCTGGACAGGCTGCGAAGGCTCGGCTTCCTTCACCGGCTCTCCATGATCGTCGTACAGGGCGCGAACCTTGCCGAAGACCGAGCCGCAGACGAAGTAGTCGCCCACGTGCAGCGTGCCGTTGCGCACCAGCACGGTGGCCACCGGACCGCGCCCGCGGTCCAGTTCCGCCTCCAATACAGTGGCCAGCGCCGGCCGGCTGGGATTGGCCTTCAGGTCCTGCATGTCGCTGACCAGCAGGATCATCTCCTGCAGCAGGTCCAGATTCTGCTTGGTGCGGGCCGAGACGGGCACCATCACGGTGTCGCCGCCCCAATCCTCGGGCACCAGCCCGCGGTCCGATAGCTGCTGCTTGACGCGCTCGGGCTGGGCGTTGGGCTTGTCGATCTTGTTGATGGCGACGATGATGGGCACCTGGGCGGCGCGGGCGTGATCGATGGCCTCGATGGTTTGCGGCATCACGCCGTCCTCGGCGGCCACCACCAGCACCACCACGTCGGTCACCTTGGCGCCGCGGGCGCGCATGCGGGTGAAAGCCTCGTGGCCCGGCGTGTCGATGAAAGAGATGCGGCGGCCGTTCTTCTCGACCTGGTAGGCGCCGATGTGCTGGGTGATGCCGCCCGCCTCGCTATCCACGACGTTGCTGAGCCGGATGGCGTCAAGTAGCGAGGTCTTGCCGTGGTCTACGTGGCCCATGATGGTCACCACGGGAGCGCGCTTGACGGGGCCGCCTTCCTCGTCGGCTTGCAGAACCTCCGCCTGGGTGGTTTCCTCCTCGTAGCTGATGCGCGAGGTGGTGGCGCCGAATTCCTTGGCCAGATCTTCGGCCAGCTTGACGTCCAGGGTCTGGTTGATGGTGGCGAAGATCTTGCGATCCACCAGCTTTTTGATGACCAAATTGGCTTTGATTCCGAGCTTTTCGGAGAGTTCCTTGACGGTAATGCCCTCGGCGATGGCGATCTGCTTGCCCTCGGCGAGCTTGGCGAACTCCTCGCGGCGGGAGATGGGAACGTGCAGGAGTTTCCCCTCGCGCTCGGCCTCGCGATCAATGATCGGCCGGCCCCGGTCCTTCTGGGGGCGGCGCTGCTGATCGAGCGGCGGCACGACGCCCGGCTCGGGACGCAACGGCGAGGTCGGATGGAGACCTCGCGCCCGGGACGCCGGCGCTCCGGGAGCGCCCGGGCGGGTGCGCATATAGGTCGGGGCGCCTGGGCGCATTGGTCCCTTGTAAATCGGCTGGCCGGGGATGGGCGTGGTAGCGGGGCGCAGAGGCGCTCCGGGCCGGGGCTGCGGCTGGCCGGGAATGGCTTTGGTTTGGGATAGCCGGGCCACCAGATCGGGGCGGGGTGGAACCACCGGCCGGGCCGCCGGCTGGCCTGCCAGGTTCGGCCGGGAGGTCACCACCGCGACGGGCGGGCCGGCCTGCGGAGCTGCCGCGGGGGGCGCGGAGGGATGCACCGTGGGACGGGCGACCGCAATCGGCCGGGAGGGTCGCGCGGGAGCTTCCACCGTCGCCGCGGGAAACGGCTGCCTGGGACCGGAAATAATCTGGCCGGGGCGCGGGCTGGGGAGCGGCCTGGCGGCCAGGCTGGGCGCCGTTCGGGCCGCTGGAGCGGGCGGCGGCATGGCCACGCTGGGCGACGGGGCCTCTCCCGGCTGCGCCGGCCGGCCGGTGGCCAGCGGCGGACGCAGGGGATGGGCCACCGGACGGGAGATCATCATCTCCTCGGTGGTCAGGCCGGGTGGGAAGGCCAGGCTGCCCGTCCCGGTGTCCAAGGCCGGGCCGTCCGCCGGGTACAGTTCGGGAGGCGCCAGGGAGCTCTTCACGGCGGGCTCGGCTTCCGCCACGCCGGACTCGGAGCCCGCCGCGGGAGCGGGTTCCACAGCCTCGGCCGCCGGCTCCGCCTCGCGGGGCGCCACCACGACGCCAAAATGCAGGCGAATCCGGTCGGCGACATCTTCGTCAATCGAGCTGGAATGCGTCTTCTTCTCGGTAACGCCGAACTGCGTCAGAATCGCGATGATCACACCATTCGGCTGCTCGCATTCCCGCGCCAGCTCGTTAATACGGATCTTCTTCATACGTTCAATCGGCGACCGTCCCCGGCGGGCACACCATCGTCCCAAGCGCCAGCCCCTCCCGAGGCTTCGCCACACACCAGCCTGCCTGCTTTGCTCCTAACCTCCGGGCTTTCCAATCCGAGACTATCATCGTAGCAAATCCACTGAAATCTATTCCGTTTTCATGGGAGCTTCCGATTCGGCGGGAGGCGGCGGAACCTCCTCCGGCACGGGAACTTCCACCTCGGAGGGGCCGGCCTCTTCGCCCGGCACTGGTGCGGCCTCCTCAGCGGGCGCTGCCACCGCCTCTTCAGCCGGTGGCGCCGTCGGCGGCTCCTCTTCCGTCGCGGCCTGCTCCGGCTCCTGCGCCACGGGCTCTTCGAACTGCGCGTAGTAGCTGTTCACCGCGACCTGAATGGTCTCGACGGTCTGCGGCCCGATGCCGGAGATCTCCTCGAGCTGCTCGGGAGTCATGGCGCCCAGCTTCTCGATGGTTCCGATGCCGGCCTCGAGCAGCTCCTCGACCACCTGCTCCCCCAGGCCATGGTCGATCAGAACCGACACAGGGGCTCCGGAGACTACCAGCGCGGCCATTTGCGACTCGACCTCCCGGCGCTTTTCCTCTTCGCTCTTGATGTCGATTCTCCAGCCCAGCAGCTTGGCGGCGAGACGGACGTTTTGCCCCTTCTTGCCGATGGCGAGGGAAAGCTGGGAGTCGTCCACGATGACCTCCATGTGCTTTTCGTTCGCATCGACGATGCTGACGCGGCTGATTTTGGCGGGGCTGAGCGCGTGCGTGGCGAAGCCGACCGGATCGTCGGAAAACTCGATAATGTCGATCTTCTCCCCGCGCAGCTCGCGAATGATGGACTGCACGCGCATGCCCTTCATGCCCACGCAGGCGCCCACGCTGTCCACGTCGCGGTCCCGGCTCTGGACGGCGATCTTGGTGCGCTCGCCGGCCTCCCTCGCGCAGCCCTTGATGGACACGGTGTTGTCGTAAATCTCCGGAACTTCCTGCTCGAAGAGGCGCGCCACCAGCTCGGGAGCGGCGCGCGAAACCAGGACGCCCGGGTTCTTCCCGCTCTTCTCGACGCTGCGGATGACGCAGCGCACGCGGTCGCCGACGCTGAAGCTCTCCAGCTTGGATTGATCCTTGCGCAGCAGGCGCGCTTCGGTCTTGCCGATATCCACCACCAGGTCCTGCCCCTCGACGCGCTTTACGATGCAATTCACCAGCTCGCCCACGCGGCCGAAGAATTCCTGGTAGACGGTCTCGCGCTCGGCTTCACGCACCTTTTGCAGAATGACCTGCTTGGCCGTCTGCGCCGAAATGCGGCCCAGCAGATCGGTGGATTTGGGGATGCGGATTTCGGCGCCCACCTCGGCGTCGGGCTGGATGAGGCGCGCTTCTTCGACGGTCAACTGGTTGAGCGGATCTTCCTTGGTCTCGACGACCTGCTTCACCGCGAAGACATGCAGGCCGCCGGTTTGCTTGTCGAACTCGGCAATCAGGTTTTCCTCGGTGTGGTAGTGCTTCTTGGCGGCCACCAGCATGGCGTCCTTGACCGCGTCCACCACGATCTGGGGATCGATGCCTTTCTCCTTGCTCAGGATCTCTATGTTCTGGTAGATCGTTCCCAAGTTCTTCCTCGCTTCCAGACTGCCGGGAATCACCACTCGAATTTCAGATTCGCCTTCTCGACCTGATGGAGGGCGAAGCGGACGCTTGTGCCGGGCACGGGCTCCAACGTCACGACGTCGCCGGCCACGCCGGCCAGAACGCCTTCCCACTGGCGCCGGTTCTCGACCGGCTCGCGGAGGGTCACGCGGGCCTTGCGGCCCGTAAAGCGCTCAAAATCCCGCGGCTTAAGGAGCGGCCGCTCGATTCCCGGGGAGCTCACCTCGAAGGTGTATCTGCCGCCGGCGATCACGTCCTCGACGTCCAAGATGGTCCCCACCTGCTGCGTGATGAACTCGCAGTCCGCGTGGGTAACGCCGTCTGGCTTATCGATCACGATTCTCAGCATCCGCCGGCTGCCCCCGCCCAGGAACTGCACCTCAACAATCTCTATCCCTTCCGATTGGCCGACACGTTCGGCGATCTGGGTCACTCGGGCAATGATCGCGTCGTTCATGCTCTCCTGGCATGGGAGGCCGGCCAACAAAAAAGTGGGCTTTCGCCCACTTCAGCGGCTCACCATCTATGAACGATTATACACCCGGCGGCGCGGTGGTGGGGGAACTCGAGGCGCTGCTCGCGGTGGTAGCAGAGGCCAGGCGTCGCGCGGGGAGCGCAGGCGGAGGAGCCTCCGGCCCGAAACCCGTTGACTTGGCCACACGTTGGGAGCATGCTAGAAGCCAGATTCCATCCCGGAGGCCTCTTATGCCAATCTCCCGCACGTTGGAATTGGTTTGTCTGGCGGCTTTCCTGACGGTTCTTCCAGCCGCCTCGCCAGCCGCGGATTTCGGCCGGCAACTAACGTCCATCCCGAGTTCAAACCCCGCACCGCAGGGCGCGCGGGCTCGTTTGGACGGCAGCTACGGAAAGCTGCCCTTAGCCTTTGAGCCGAATGCCGGCCAGACGGCCCCCGAAGTGCGGTTTCTGACCCGCGGCCGGGGGATGACCACGTTCTTCACGGACACCGAGGCGGTCATGGTGCTGCGTAAGAGCCAGCAGCGATCCCGCGAGGCTTTTCACCGGCTGGGAACTCCCCCGAAAGTCGAGCAGACCGTGATTCGGATGAAGCTGGAGGGGGCCACAAAGCTGCGCCAGGCCGTGGGGTTGGAGGAACTGCCCGGCGTCAGCAACTACTTCATCGGCAACGACCCGAAGAAGTGGCGTACGGACCTGCCGCACTACGCGCGCGTCCGGTACGAAGGCGTCTACCCGGGCATCGACCTGGTGTGGTACGGGAACCAGCGGCAGTTGGAGTACGACTTCGTCGTAGCGCCGGGGGCGGACCCGAGGCAGATCCAGGTGGCCTATGAGGGCGCGAACTCGGTGGGAGTGGGGAAGGGCGGGGAACTGGTGCTGCGGACGGCACTGGGCGAGGTGCGGCAGCAGCGGCCGAGGGTGTATCAGGAGATCGGCGGGAAGCGGGTTGAGGTGGCGGCGCGCTACGCGCTGGTGGCCCGCAATCAGGTGCGCTTCGAACTGGCGCAGTACGACCGGAAGCGGGAATTGCGCATCGATCCGCTGGTGCTGGTCTACTCGACCTACCTGGGTGGAAGCGGCGAAGAGTGGGGCGAAGCGATCGCGGTGGACGCGGCGGGCTCGGCCTACCTCACGGGGGGCACCGCATCCGTCGACTTCCCCACCCAGTCGCCGTACCAGGCGACATTCCAGGGGAACCAAGACGCTTTCGTGACCAAGCTGACACCCGCGGGCAACGCGCTGGTCTACTCCACCTACCTGGGGGGAAGCGGCATTGATGAGGCCTTTGGGATCGCGGTGGACGGGGCTGGTTCGGCCTACGTCGCGGGGCTCACCTCTTCGACCAACTTCCCCACGCAGTCGCCGTACCAGGGAACATTCCAGGGAGGACTCACAAACCAGGGAGTGGCCTACGACGTTTTCGTGACGAAACTGACGTCCGCGGGCAACGCGCTCGCCTACTCCACCTACCTGGGCGGAGGTGCGGGATGGGCGATTGCGATAGACGGGGCAGGCTCGGCCTACGTTACAGGCACCACCGGTCCGGGCTTCCCCACGCAGTCGCCCTACCAGGCGACATTCCAGGGAGGAGCCGGCGACGTTTTCGTGACGAAACTGACGCCGGCGGGCAACGCGCTGGTCTATTCCACCTACCTGGGTGGAAACGGCGAAGACGATGGCTACGGGATCGCGGTAGACGCGGCGGGCTCGGCCTACGTCGTGGGGTACACCGCTTCGACCAACTTTCCCATCCAGTCGCCGTACCAGGCGACACTCCGGGCGCATGCAAACGCTTTCGTGACGAAACTGGCGCCGGCGGGCAACGCGCTGGTTTACTCCACGTACCTGGGTGGAACCGGCTGGGATCAGGGCAACGCGATCGCGGTGGACGCGGCAGGCTCGGCCTACATCACGGGGTTCACAGCATCGACCGACTTCCCCACCCAGTCGGCATATCAGGCGACATTCCAGGGTGGACCTATGGACGCCTTCGTGACGAAACTGACGCCGGCGGGCACCGCGCTGGTTTACTCCACGTACCTGGGTGGCAACGGTAGTGAAGCTAGTAGCGAAGAGAATGAGCAGCGCAACGGGATCGCGGTGGACTCGGCAGGCTCAGCCTACATAGCGGGGTACACCACTTCAACCAACTTCCCCACCCAGTCGGCGTACCAGGCGACATACCAGGGAGGTGAAGACGCCTTCGTGACGAAACTTACGCCGGCCGGCAACGCGCTGGTCTACTCCACCTACCTCGGTGGAAGCGGCGAGGATGATGCCTTCGGGATCGCAGTGGATGCGGCGGGCGCGGCCTACGTCGTAGGGAGGACGTTTTCGACCAACTTCCCCACCCAGTCGCCGTACCAGGCGACATTCCATGGGGTATCGGACGCTATCGTGGCCAAACTGCAGCTTCCCGTTACCGTGGCGACCAATCCGCCCGGCCTGGCGATTGTTGTGGACGGCGTCACCCTGACGGCGCCGCAGGCCTTCGACTGGGCTTCTGGAACGACGCACACGATTAGTACGACTTCGCCGCAGCAAAGCGGGGGGAAGACTTACACCTTCGCGAGTTGGTCGGATGGCGGGGCGCAGAGCCACTCCATCACGGCGCCTTCCTCGGTCACCACTTACACCGCGGCCTTCACCGCGGGCCCTGTAATCAGCGGCGTAGTGGACTCCGCCGGCTATCGGCCGACCATTGCTCCCAACAGCTTTGTGAGCATCTTTGGCTCCAATTTCACATCCTGGACGGGGGATTGGAGCAACTACGCTCCGGGCGGCGTTCTGCCCACCACGCTGGGCGGCGTGCAGGTGCTTATCGACGGGAAAAACTGTTTCGTCAGTTACGCAAGTCCCACTCAAGTGAACGTGCTGACGCCCTTGGATACGGCAACCGGCTCGGTAAGTGTTCAAGTCATCACGGCGCAAGGAACGGCGACGAGCACGGCCACGATGGCGCAGGTGGCGCCGGCGCTGTTCGGTTACACGCTCCCTTCGGGCACGTTTTACGCGGTGGCGCAGATCGCGAACACGACCACCATCGTGGCTCCGGTTGGAACCTTCGGTGCCGCCACGCCCAGCCGCCCGGCGCAGGCGGGCGACTACCTGGTGCTGTACGCGATCGGGATGGGCAGCACGAACCCGGCGGCGCCATCCGGCGTGGTGCTGCCCACTTACTACCCGGTCTCGGACCTTTCCAGCGTCAAGGTGACGTTCGGCTCCGTGCCGGCGACCGTGTCCTGGGCGGGGATGGTTTACGCGGGAGAGTTCCAGGTGAACGTGCAGGCGCCCGCCGGCCTATCCGGCGATGAACCGGTGGTGATGACCGTGGGCGGGCAATCGACGCAGCCAAACGCTTATCTGAACTTCCAGTAAGTCGCCGCGGGTCGGGCTACCGCAACAGCGCCGTGGCGCACCACAGCACCGGCGCCTGGCCGTGCATGTCGCCGGTCTTGCGCGCGCGGTCGATGTAGTACTGGTAATCGTTCTTCTTCCCGGTGCCTTCACAGACGTTGGCGATGTCCCCGTTCGCGTCCAGATAGGTGGTCAGCGCCAGCCAAGCCCGGCGCGCGGCGGGGGCGTAGGTCTTCCCGGGGAGCCATCCGTTCTTCACCCCGGTAATCATGGCGAAGGCGAACATTCCCGTGGATGAAGTCTCCTTCCAGGATTCCGGACGGTCGATCAGTTGGCGCCACATGCCGTCCTCGGCCTGGTACTTCAATAGCGACGCCATCATCTTCCGGTAGGCTGCCAGAATCCGGGCTCGTTGCGGATGGTTCTTGGGCAGCGAGCGCAGCAACTCGGACATTCCCGCGGCCACCCAACCGTTGCCGCGGCCCCAGAAGAAGGGGGCGTCGGGGGCATGGTAGAACAGACCGTTGGGCTGCTGGAGTTTGTTCAGGTAGGCGGCCATCTCGAGCGCGGCGCGGTCAAGGTACTTCTTGTCGCCGGTCGCGCGGAAGGCTTGCACCTGGAGCTCCGTGATCATATACATGTCGTCGATCCAGAAGCGGGTCTCCCTGGTCAAGCCCTCGGGGGTGGGATTCTCCCACTGTTTATCGGCGAACGCTTGCCCCAGGTCCAGGTACTTCCGCTCCCTGGTCTGGATATAGATTTCCAGGGGGACCGAGCCGAACACCGATAAGTCCACATGCTTCCCCATGGCGGGAATCAGGCTGGCCTCTTCCGGCGCGAGGAGCGGTCCCATGCGTTGGACGAGCCGGGAGGTCAGGTCGCGGTCGCCGGCGAGTTGTGCAAAGGTCAAGGAGCCGTACCAGGTGCAGACCTCCGCGTAACCGATAAGGAACTTGCTGATATGCGGGCTGGCGACGAAGCGCTCGGCGACGCGCTTGCCAATCTCCTGCGGCGACTTGCCCGCGGGCCAATTGCGGAATTCTCTGGGTTGCGCCCAGCCTTGCGGGCCGGCGGCCAGGATCGCGATGCCAGCCGCGACGAGCGGCGCCATGCTCCGGCAGTGTCTGCGCATGTTTCCTCCTTCGAAAATGTCCCTCAGGCAGCTTGGGGCGCGGCTTCGACCGTGACCGTCAGCCCGAGTCTTTGTAACCGCTTTACGAAATACCGCTGGAGCTGGTCCTTGTTGATCTGCTCCAGATAGTC
>Ga0326728_10014341_pt1 | contig 16859 bp, 15 predicted proteins | sample MB3enrmetagenome_FD_207602 | JGI IMG/M metagenome (GOLD analysis project Ga0326728, IMG submission 207602) | Lab enriched peat soil microbial communities from McLean, Ithaca, NY, United States - MB31MN | ecosystem: Environmental > Terrestrial > Soil > Wetlands > Peat | place: USA: New York...
AGCTACCTGCCGCGGCCCTTTTTCTTGGCAACCGGCTTCTTCGCTGGCTTGGCAGGCTTCGCCGCTTTCTTCGCGGGTTTCTTTGCGGGCAGCTTTTTCGGTTTCGGCTTCGGCTTGGGCTTCGGCTTGGGTTTCGCTTTCGCGATTTTTTTCCGAGCCGCCGGCGCAGACTTAGGAGCAGGGGCCGGAGCGACGGGCTCCTCGACGACTGGAACGGTGGAAGCGCTTTCGGTCGTCACGGTCTCCTCGACTTTGTACGAAACCTCCTCGTCAAGCTCCTCGCCTTCCTCGCCCAACCTTTCATCCGCTTCTTCCTTGTAGTCGGAGGAGAGCTCGTCGCCATAATCCTCGAGCTCATCACCCGCTTTACTGTCTTTATCGAAATCCATGAATCCCTCCCGCCATCATTTTCTCACTCAACCCAACAACGCCCAGCATTGGTCCGGGCGACAGGTGCCAACGTCTTAACTACCCCGCTGGAGGCAGATGTATAACACACCAATCGCTGTGTCAAGTGCAATCGTTGAATTCTTCAGAAAAGTTTTCTAACGCCCCTGGGCGGACGGATAGGCGGAAGCCCTGGCAGCCGAGCCTTCCCCGGGCCCGAGTGTCGCCGTTGCGTGGCTAGTCACCTTGCTAGCCGGCCGGGAGGTCTTGCGCCCCCGCGTACGGGACTTGCTCGAGGCGCTCCCCCTTCCTCCCGTCACATAGATGCGCAGCGACTCGCCGGGCGTGAGTTGGGAGGTTTTCAAGTTATTCCAGCGGCGAATCTGATAGGGAGTCACATCATAGCGGTCGGCGATGAACTCCAGGGTATCGCCGGCCCGAATTCGATACTTGACTGCGTAGCGCGGCCCCCCTTCCCGCACCCGCGCCAGCGACGATTCCTTGCCCGGCGCCAATGGCACCACCAGGTGTGTGCCCTGCTCCAGCGCCGACTCGTCATCCAGCCCGTTGGCTTCCCGCAAGCTCACCGGCGAGACGTGGAGTTTCTTGGCAATACTGGAAAGCGTCTCGCCCTCCTCCACCTTGTAGGCTCTCCACCAGATTCGCTTATCTTCGGGAATCGCCGCCACCCTTTTCTCGAACAATTCCTTGGTCCCTTGGGGAAGGTTTAAGGCGAATTGAGGGTCATTAGGCGGCGTCGTCCAACGGAGTAAACTGGGATTCAGCCGGGTCAGTTCATCCACCGGCCTGTCAATCAGTTGAGCCACCAGGCGCAGGTCGGTGGGCGTGCTTACGATCACTTGGTCGGCGGCCAGGGGCGGATCCGGATGAATGTCGAAGCCATAGGCCTTGGGGTCCTTCGCGATCATCAGGGTTGCCATGAAAATCGGCACGTAATCTTCCGTCTCCTCGGGGAGGGCGTGCAGCCTTCGCAGGTCCCAGTAATCAGCATAGCCGGTCCTCTCCACGGCGGCCTGCACGGTGAGGGGGCCGCTGTCGTAAGCCGCCATGGCCAACGACCAGTCTCCAAACGTCTGGTACAGCTCCTTGAGATGGCGAGCCGCAGCCTGAGTGGACTTCACGGGATCCTCACGCTCGTCCACCCAACGATCCTTCTTCAACCCATAAAGCATGCCCGTTCCAATCATGAACTGCCAGATGCCTCTTGCCCCTTCCTTCGACAAAGCGTAAGGATTGAAGGCGCTCTCCAGGGCCGCAAGGTAGATAAGATCTTGAGGAATACCCTCCTTTCGAAGCGTTTCCGAGATGAGGTTCTGATAAAGCCCCATCCGCGTCAGGGCCGTCGTGACGTAGCTCCGGCCGTGGTTCTGAATATAAGTCAAGACGCCGTCCACATAGTCGTTGGAAACCAACGCCACGTCAGATCGGACGGCTTTCACTTCCTGCTGAGCTTGCTCTTTGATTTTCGGATCGACGGGGAAGGTTAACCCGGAGAATGACTCCAGGGGAGGAGAGACATAATTATGTGGGCTCAAGGTGTCGCCACGTTCCAGCGCCGCGGCCTCAGCGGCGTAGACGTCCTCGGTCAGTTTGTCAAATTCACCACTCAGGCGATCGTCTCCCTGAAGGTCGAGGTTCGACTCGAGCAGCTTCTCCACCGCCTGATCGAATTTTTCCTTAGCCCCTTCCAGGTTTCCCGAGCGATAATCGGCTACTCCATCCTTGTACAGGGCCTCGGCTTGCGAGATGGTTTGGGAGGCTAAGAAGGCGGAGGGATCAGTCGCCCGCGCGGCTGCAGGCGCAGGCGCAGATTCAGGCCGGGGAGCCGGAGGCTTGGGTGGCGCGGATTGAGCGACCGGAGTTGGAGGTGGCGCGGGGGGTTGAACTACTACAGCTTGCTTCTCCACTGCGCAACTCAGCGAAAAGGCAACCACGCTGAGGCTCCACAAGAGCTTTGCTTTCTCCGAGAATGCGCCCCCCATCCTGGGTACGATGACTCAGTCCGTCCTTTCCCGCATACTTGAGCAAATTCTAACGGGAAGGCCCCGCCACGGTCAACCTCAAAGTCGATCAGGCAGTGGCGTCATTTGCGGCAGATAGGCACTCCGAGCCTCAGTCATTCCCGCGAAACTCGGCGTTCGCGGAGGCGGGGGAGCGGGAATCCACCTTTTTGTAGGCTTACGTGGACCCCCGCTTGCGCGGGGGCGACAACATCCCGTCATTCCCGCGAAGGCGGGAATCCATTCGTGAACCCTACCTATTTCTTATAGTATTGAGCATTACTCTCGGTAAATTCCTTCCATTTTTCCGGCAGGTCATCGAGAGGGAAAATGGCGGAAACAGGGCATACCGGCACGCAGGCCCCGCAATCGATGCACTCGATGGGGTCGATGTAGAGCATAGGAACGTCGGCGAAATTGCCTTCGTCCTTACGAGGGTGGATACAATCCACCGGGCAGACGTCGACGCACGCGGTGTCTTTGGTATTGATGCAGGGTTCAGCAATTACATACGCCATAGGAGAATCCTCCTGAGGGCATCGTTATGCAATTATACTTGCGCCCCCAACTTGCTTCAGACTACCTTGGTGCTTCCGAACGTGCGATGACTTAAGTCGTGCCCGCGGGCGAAGTGTCTGCTAAGCTTGTAGGGGCGGCCCTCGTGGCCGCCCGAGGCCTTGTAGGGCAGTGAAGTGGCTAGTGGCTGGAAACGCCGTGCTAGCCACGAACCACTAGCCACTTCACTGCTGAATTCTCCCATGACCGTTCTCGATCCAGTTGAGACTCTGCGCCGTGTGGCATTCTTCGCCGTTTTGCCCCTTGATGAGCTCAGAGCCTTGGCCTCTCATTGCGTAGCCCGTCGACTGGCCAAGGAGGAGGTGCTGGTCGCTGAGGGTGACGCGTGCGAGGGCCTTTTCGTCGTCCAGTCAGGAGCGATCAAGATCTTCAAGATGGCCGAAAACGGCCGCGAACAAGTCCTGGTGATCGAGCGTGCCGGGTCGACGGTTGGCGAACTCTCCATCTTTGACGGCGGTAATTTTCCCGCTTCGGCTGCCGCGGTGGAAGACTCCACGCTCCTCTTCCTTCCTAAGAAGGAGTTCCTGGAGTTGTGCCGGCGCAATTCGGAAGTGGCTCTTGCCGTTATTCGCACTCTGGCGTGGAGATTCCGGTACCTTGCCGACCTCGTCGAGGAATTATCGCTTAAAGAGGTCAGCCACCGCTTGGCGCGGTTCCTGCGTGATCGCGCGCTGAGGCTCGGAGTTCGCACCCGTCGAGGCGTCGAATTTCCCCTCGAAGAAACCAACCAACAGATCGGCGCGGAGATTGGCACGGTGCGGGACCTGGTTTCACGAAACCTGCGGCGTTTTGTGGACCGGGGCCTCATTCGCCTGGAACGCCGCAAAGTGATCGTCCTCGACATGGCCGAACTGGAAGCCCAGGCCGCCGGCGCAAAGAGGGCTTCGGGATAGCGCGGGCCAAGTGAGGGGTCTCTCGCACGAATCAACAGAGCAAGTCAAAAGTCAAAACGCAAAAGGCAAATTGCAAAAGTAGCGATCGCGCGTGCCTTTGACTTTTGACATTTGCGATTTGCCATTTGACTTGTTCTTCCGCTTTCTCTTCACTGAGGCGTCTGAGATCACACTCTCTTCTTCTGACTCCTGTATTCTGCTTTCTGCCTTCTGCTTTCTGCTTTCTTACTTTCCCGCGTTGCCCGGCCCGCCCACAGGATAAACCCTGGGCAGCCGCTGCTCGACGGGCGGCATCACCGGGAACGGCGCATGCGGCTCAGTCTGATACCAATAGGCCACGGAGAAGTAATTATCGGAGCGGTGGTTGGCGTGGCCGTGTTCGATGGTGGCGCGCAGCGATTTGGTGAAGGTGATGGGCGAATCGAGATGGAACCGGTACACGGACGAACGGCTCCCGGCGCGCTCCACGCCCTTCACCGGAGCACCGAACATCAGGTAAGAAAATGGCTGTTCGTCGAAATCCCAGGCGCCCTGAAAATAATCTTCCGAGCCCGTGCCGTTGATGGAGGGCAACTTCTCCCCGTCAATGAAAAACATATCATCGCCCTCGCCCCACCACTCGTCCTGATTTTGCAGCACTGACATGGTCACGCCCACGTAGTGGCCGCGGCCGGTGGCTTCCATCCACACGTAATTGCCTTCGCCGTCAAGATTGAGCTTCTTATCCACAAGCGGGTCGCCGTTGGAATTCCATTGGTTGGTCCAGCCCTGGCAGGGAGCACACTGGCGATACTGGGCGTGGAAATAGAGGGTCTCCGCAGAGAGGGGTGTCTTGTAAGCGCGATAATCAATATTGAAATAGAGGGCATCCACCCCTAACTTTCCCTCATCCGTTATGGTGATTTTACCCATCTTTCGAAAGGGCATGGGAAAGTAGCAGTTCAGCGCCTGCGTTGAACCGACGGCCAGCGGGAAGGATTGGTAAGTGAAATAGTCCCCCAAACCCAGGCCGAAGAAGTCACCGATGGGAGCTTCCACGCTGGGCGTGGATTCGTTGTCCCAATACATGCGAAGCACGAGCTTCTTCAAGTGGAATGATTCCCCGCTCGCAATCGTAAACCAGATATGAGTGATGACTCCCGGCCCGGCTTGTTCGAACACCGTAAGCGTCTCGCCGGCTTTCATTTTCCAAGAGTCCGCGTTGCCGCCCGTTCGATCGTAGCTGGAGACGCGTTTCAATACGTAGTCCTGCTGTTGAGTGATATCCGGGAACAAGCCGCTGAGGTTCTGGGCAAGCGTGGGGCCGGGTATTGCCAGAACGGCTAAGAGAAAACTCAGTTTGCGCATTTTTCGACCTCCGAGGATTTTGGATCAGTATGCTGCTAAGAGCCGGGTAATTGTATCATGCGCAGCTTTGGAGTGCGGCAGCTTGCTGCCGCTTTTCTCTGCGAGCTTGCTCGCGCCTCACGTGTCCGAGTACCGCGCTCCAGTGCACTGCCAGCAAGCTGTCCCGCGGAGCGGGAGAAAGCGGCAGCAAGCTGCCGCACTCCAGAGCCGCCAAATCCAGGGCCTCGACTTCCACCACAAGAGGCGTTAAGCTTCCGACACAGGGCCGGATATTCACCTCCGGCACGAATATGGCTCAAGCGAGAACACGCCAGATCGGCAGTCCGACCAATTCCCTCGTGAAGGTCTATCGGCGGGCTTTGGCAAAAGGCACAACGCGCGAGGGGTGGCTAGCTGTTGAAGGTCCGTTTCTTGTCGAGGAAGCCCTGGCAGCAACTCCGGCGGTTCGAACGCATAGCGTACTCATGGCGGAAAGCGGCGGCGCCAAATTTGCCCGGCTCACGGAACGGTTGCCGGCGGAAGCAGAAGCCGTGCAGGTTCCTGACCACCTGTTCGAGAAGCTGGCGCAGACCCAAAATCCCCAAGGAATCGCCGCGCTGGTCGAATTGCCGCCTCACAATTTGGAAACCATCCTCCGGGGTCAGAATCTACTTCTGCTGTTGGCCTGCGGGCTCCAGGATCCGGGCAATCTCGGGACCCTGATGCGTAGCGCAGCGGCTTTTGGGGCTTCGGCCCTTCTCACCCTCCATGAAACCGTTAGCCCTTTCAATCCCAAGGCCGTCCGGTCCTCAGCGGGCGCGATCTTCCGCCTTCCGGTCCTAGAGGGCGTGGCCGCCGGCGAACTCCTGCACCGGCTACGCGCAGCTCGAGTTCTCATCGTCGCCGCCGACCGGCACAGCCCTACTCCCCTTTGCCAGGCGGACTTGAGAGGCTCGCTCGCCATCCTGGTGGGCAGAGAGGCTTCCGGACTGCCCCCGGAGATCGCCCGCGAAGCCTCGCTGCGCTTGAGCATTCCCATTCAGCCGGGTGTGGATTCCGTAAATGCGGCGATCGCCGGCAGCGTTTTTCTTTACGAAGCCGCTCGCCAACGCGGGTTTAGATATTGACGAATCAATGAACGGACTGCTATGAGCCTATTCGGGCCCCCACAAATCGGTGACTTCCATCCTGAAAAATCCGAAGGCAAGGGTGGGTTATCGCCACTTGCCGACCGCATGCGGCCGGAGACCATCGAGGAATTCGTCGGCCAACTTCACATCCTGGGGCCGGGCAAGCCGCTGCGCAAGCAGATTGAACGTGACGAACTGGCCTCGATGATCCTTTGGGGGCCGCCGGGTTCCGGCAAAACCACTTTGGCGACCATTATCGCGCGCAAAACGCGCAGTGAGTTCGTCCGCTTCAGCGCCGTGCTTTCCGGAATAAAAGAAATCAAGGAAGTGATGGCTACGGCGGAAAAGGTACGGCGGTACGGGCAGAGGACGGTGCTCTTTATTGACGAGATACATCGCTTCAACAAGGCGCAGCAAGACGCTTTTCTCCCCTACGTCGAGCGCGGCGACGTGGTGCTGATTGGCGCCACTACGGAGAATCCTTCCTTCGAAGTGATTTCCGCGCTCCTCTCACGCGCCAAGGTCTACATGCTCTCGGCGCTCTCGACGGATGAAGTCTTGACGCTGCTCGAGCGCGCCTTGAAAGACGAGCAGCGCGGCTTGGGCAAGGAAAAAGTGGAGGTTTCACCGGAGTTGCTGCGCCAGATCGCCGTGTTTGCCAACGGAGACGCGCGCGCGGCTTACAATACCCTCGAGGTGGCCGTGGCCGCTGCCCCACGCGGGGGCGAAGGCGAAGCGCGTCGCGCGGTGGTGACCGAAGCCATTCTGGAAGACACTCTCCAGCGCAAGATGCTCCTCTACGACAAGGCCGGCGAGGAGCACTACAACCTGATTTCCGCCCTCCACAAGTCGGTGCGCAATTCCGATCCGGACGCCACGCTTTATTGGTTGGGCCGCATGCTCGAGGCCGGAGAGGATCCGCTCTACATCGCCCGGCGCATGATCCGCATGGCTTCGGAAGACATTGGCCTGGCCGACCCCAACGCCCTGGCGGTAACCGTTGCCGCCATGCAAGCGGCGCATTTTGTGGGCATGCCGGAGGGGAACCTGGCGCTGGCCGAGGCCGCGGTTTACCTCGCGCTCGCTGCCAAATCCAATGCGCTCTACGTCGGGTATGGGGAAGTGGCTCAAGACGCGCAAAAGACCCTCGCCGAGCCCGTTCCACTGCATTTGCGCAACGCCGTGACCGGCTTGATGGCCAACCAAGGCTATGGCAAGGGTTACCAATACGCCCACAACGCTCCCGACCGCCTCACCGACATGCAATGCCTGCCTGGCAATCTCAAAGACCGCCGCTACTACCGGCCCACCGATCAAGGATTTGAGAGAAAATTAAAAGAGAAATTGGCGGCGATTGAGGAATGGAAAAAGAAATACACGCAAAAGTGACGGCGTACACGTTCTGCCTCCATGGCTGGTCGAGCCAAGCTCTCGCTTCCGACTGCCTTGTGTACCCGGGCCGGAAACACGTGTATTGCGTCAGTATTGTTCTACGTTTCGGGTCCGGTAGTTGCACCGCAGTGTTCCTCCTGTTGTAAGGGGGGCGGTGCTGGCGCGGCAGGGTTATGCTTGTGGAGCGGCTAGCTAGATCAGTGCGAAGCGGCGCTATTCTTTTCCACTTTTCCCGTCGCTCGTTGACTCTGGCTTATGCTGCCCTCTGATCTGGCGTAGCTTTTCGAGGAACTCGTTGCGTTCGCGGGCGGCTTTTTCGGCTTGGCGTGTTTTCTCGGTCAGATAACGCTGGCCCGTGATTTTGGAGCTCTGTAAGGAATCGGCCCAGGCGCGCAATTGGCGCGAAATGCCTTCGGCCAGGGATTTCAAATCTGAGATCTCAAATTTCAGATCCGAGAAGCCGGGGAGTCCCTCCAGTAGGCAGAGCATTGAGCGAACTTCTCCAGCAGACCCGCGAGCAATGTAGAGGAAGGTAAGAAGCTCCTGAGTGGTGCCTCGCTCGAATCCTTCCGCAATGTTGTTTGATACAGAAACGGCGGCGCGCTCAATTTGATCCCGCAAACTGAAGCGCCCTCGGAATGGTACCTTGGCCGTCATGCCATGGATTTGAATTGCCAAGCTGATGCCGGATTTCCAGACGGGCAGTTGCTCGAACCGCTCGTATTTCATTGGCTCCCCCTATCCAGAACGCCCGATTGTAAACGAATACTGCCGTAGTTTGCCACCCAGTCGCCTGTTGCGCACTTCGTATTCCATCCCCAGCGAAACCTCGCCAAATCTCGCGCTTGACCGACACACAGAGTGCCTATATCATCGACCCAATTTGCGTTACTGAGGGAGAGAACTAGCAACGCACCCGAGGGAGCAAGTCCGCTCACGCGGGAGGGCTCGAAATGAGCATTTATATCTTCAAATGCAAGCCATTTCTTACGGACAGCCTGGGGAAGGCGCTTGAGAAGGACCAAATCTGGTTGGGCTGGAATCGTCGTGGACTTTTCAAGCTCGCGCATGCACGGTTGCCCTTTGATAAACTCAGAAGCCAGCTTAGACAAAAAGGGTACGGATGGAGCGCGGTGGAATCAATCGGACGCTTTATTAGTCCCGAAATGACAAAGGGAGTAGACCTAATCGTCGTACCCCGACGTCTAGGACGACAGGGCTTTGTGTACTACCTGGCACGGCTGGAGTCCGACCCCAAACCCACCACTCTCTCTCGCGCAGGCCGTACCCACCGTCTTCTCGGTCGTGACGTGACGTGGCTCAACGGGAAAGCACATTGGCCCGGTGATAGTGCACCATTGGACATCCAGGAGAAATTCCGGAGACAGTTCACCTGCCGGAGGTTAGATGACAGCCCGGAAACCGACCGATGGCTGCGAAAACTCCTCAAGGACGACGCGGCTGCTCTAGACACGCAGGAAGATGCGGCCATGGAAGAGCAGGAAAGGGCATCTGGGCAAGGGCAAGTAACCGATCCGCGCGCCAGGAAAGCCATAGAACGTCAGGCAATGGCAAAAGCAAGGTCGTATCTCACAAAAAACCAGTACCGCGAGATTGAAGACACCTCCAAACGGAAATCGTATGATTTCGAATGCCGAAAGGGAGGAAAGACATTCTATATCGAGGTGAAGGGAACACAGGGGAAAGGGGAAAGGGTAATCCTAACCGCACGGGAAAGGGAGCACATTAAAAACCACCCGGCCCAGTCATTCCTGCTTTGCGTCAGTCTTATTGACGTGCAGAAGCCACAGCTTCAAGCAAGGGGCGGAGTGACCACACCATATAATGCCAGCCGCATTCTTAGAGGAAACAGGTGGAGACCCACGCAGTGGGAGCTCACACTCCCGTAAGGCACTATTCAAATCCCCTCCGTCACAAACCGCTTGGCATGTTCCTTCAAGATGCAGCGGTCCTGAACCACAAACAGTCCGGCGTCGCGGGCGCGGGCCGCGGCCTCTTCGTGGACGACCCCTTCCTGCATCCAGACCACTTTGGCGCGCTTACGGATGGCGGCCTGTACAATTTCGGGGACGAATTCCGAGCGGCGGAAGATCACCACCACTTCAATCGCCTCAGCCACATCATCGAGGGCTCTGTAAGCCTTATCGCCTGAGACGGATTGCTCGTTGGGATTGACGGGGATAATGCGGTAGCCGTGGGCCTTCATGTAGGCGGCCACACCGTAACTGGGCCGGGAGGGCTTGGAAGAAAGACCCACCACGGCGAGGGTCTTACATTTTTCCAGGATCTCGCGTATGGAATCAGCCATGCCGAACCTCAGGAGCGGGTAGCGCAGGCGTCTTGCCCGCTATGAGCGACTGCTCTGAAAATGGTTGCGCCGCAGGCGCCTTGGAGTGCGGTAGCAACAGCTACCGCCTTGCACATGTGCCGCATGAACCGAAGGCGGTAGCTGCTGCTACCGCACTCCAAGGCGCTTTGCGCATTTTCATGGCTTCTGTGCGCCGCGGGCGGCATGAGCGACTGCCTTGACCGAAGACGCCGCCACGCGTTGCAACGCTTCAACGAACTGCTGGTTCTCCTCGTGTACGCCCACCGTGACGCGCAGGGAGGTGGGAAAGCCGTAAAGCTTCATGGGGCGCACGATCACTCCCTCGTGGAGAAGCCGGATGAAATCTTCTTCGCAGTCCCGGCCCGTGTCGACCAGCAGGAAGTTTCCCACCGATGGCGTGTAGCGCACGCCCATCAGGGTCAATTCCTGGGTCAGGAATTTCATCTCCTGCCGGTTCATTTCCACCGAGCGCGCCACGTGCTCGTGGTCATCGAGCGCCGCCAGTCCCGCCACTTGCGCCAGGCTCGAGGCGTTGAAGGGCGAGCGGATGCGGTTCAGGCATTCGATCAGCTCCCGGTGACCCATTCCGTAGCCCAAGCGTATGCCCGCCAGTCCGTGCACCTTGGAGAACGTACGAAGCACCAGGACATTCCGGCCCGCGCGCACATAATCCACAGAATGCGAATAATCCGGGCGCTGCACGTAGTGGTAATAGGCCTCATCCAGCACTACCAGAATCCGTGGCGGGATGGCGTCCAGGAAGCGGTCAAAATCTGCGGCGGTGAACATCGTCCCGGTGGGATTATTGGGATTCCCGAGATAGATCACCTTGGTCCTTTGGGTGACGGCATGCGCCATGGCGGCGAGATCGAAAGTCTTGTCGCGCATGGGCGTCATCACCAGTCCCGCCCCCATGTCCTCGATCGCCAGCCGGTACATGTAAAAGGCCGATTCGGAAGTGATCGCCTCGTCGCCACCGGCCAGAAAAGTCTTGGCTACCAACTCCATCAGCTCGGTGGAACCGGCGCCTAGGATGATGTCGTCCATTCCCAGGCTGTGAATCTCCGCCAGTTTCCGGCGCAGGTAGTAGCCTGCCCCATCGGGATAATAATGCATTTGGCTCAGGTAATTTCGAACCGCGTCCTGGGCCTTGGGCGAAGGCCCGAGTGGGTTCTCGTTCGAGGCAAGCTTGATCGCGGTTCGCCCCAGCTCACGCTCGACCTCTTCCACCGGCTTGCCTGGCGGGTAGCGCCGGATGCGGCTCGACCAGGGTGGCAGTATTTCGTAAATGATGGATCGCGCCATAGTGAGTTCCTGCAACCGCAGTGGTTAGTGGCTGGTGCTGATTGTCTAGTGGTTAGTGGTTTTACTAGCCACTAACCACTAACCACTAGCCACTAATCGTCCGCCCTTCCAGTTCTTCAGCCGATTAACTTCCGCTGGCGTCAACTCGCGAAACCGGCCTCGCCCCAGGCCGTGGTCCGTCAAAAAGGCAATTCGAACCCGTTTTAACTTTACCACCGCTTGCCCGATGCGCTCAAACATCCGCCGCACCTGGTGGTATCGTCCCTCGACCAGGGTGATTTCGTACCAGGGTTTTTCGCCGCCGGCGAGAGCGCGGATTTGGCAAGGGGCCGTGCGGCGACCATCCAGAACTATCCCCTCTTCCAGTTTGCTGAGAGAGTCCGCTTGCGCCGCGCCTTCCAGCTTGACGTGATACGTCCGCGGCACTCCGGATTTCGGGGACATCAGGAAATTGGCCAAGTCCCCGTCGTTGGTCAGCAGCAACAGTCCGGAAGAATGGTAGTCGAGTCGCCCCACCGGATAAACCCTCTCCTTGATATCTCGAATCAGCGAGATCACGGTAGGGCGGTGCTGCGGATCGCTCACGGTGGAAACATAGCCTGGCGGCTTGTTGAGCAGAAGGTACAGCCGCCGCCTGTTGCGCTGGAGCGGCCGGCCGTCCACCGCGATTCGGTCGCGCGCGGGGTCAGCCTTGGAGCCTAATTCGGCCACCACCTGCCCATTCACCGCAACGCGACCCTGCACGATAAGCTCCTCGGCCTTGCGCCGCGAGGTTATGCCGGCCTCGGCGATGATCTTCTGAAGTCGCTCTTGCATAGCTAACCAGCTCTCGTCCCATGGTGTTTGCGATGGATGCTCCGAGCCGCAGTCATTCCCGCGAAAGCGGGAATCCACTCCGCAAACCTTTCTGAAGGCCTTGCCCGCGCACTGGATTCCCGCTTCCGCGGGAATGACAGGCGTTTGGTCACCAGCCACAAGCACGGTCAACAAGCCTGATTCAGAGCCGCGGACCTCAAAATCGGAGGTCCGCGCTACCCACTTCGCTCGTCGCCGGGTAGCGCCGGCGGAACTACAGTTTCGTCAGGTTCAGCCGGTGTGGGTGTATCAGTGAGCTGCTCGGTCACAGAACTGGCAGGCGCGCCGGATATCTCTGCTTCATTTGTTACCGGCAAGTCACTGGATGGCGACTGTTCGGCTTCCTGGGCCCAAGCGGCAGTTCCGTCGGGCGCGGATTCAGCGGTCCCCGCGTCGTTTTGGGGGGCCGGCTCAGAAGCCGCGGCCGCTTCTTGCCTGGGAGGCCCCGGTTGTTCAACGGCCCACTCCGCTCCCATGGCCTGTTTTGCCAGTTCTTCAAATTCTTTCAGGCTGGGCAACTCGCCGACATCTTTCAGCCCAAAATGCACCAGGAAATCGCGCGAGGTCCGATAGAGGATTGGCCGTCCTACTACATTCTTCCGTCCCGACGTGACCACGAGCTTCTTTTCGAGCAGGGTGTGAATGACGCCTCCACAGTCCACTCCGCGGATTTCATCGATCTCCGGCAGGGTCACGGGCTGCCGGTAGGCAATCACCGCCAACGTCTCCAGCGCCGGCTTGGAGAGCCGGACGGGCGGCTTCAAACTCTTCACAAATTTGCGCAGCACTTCGTGATGCTCAGGTTTGGAGAAGAATTTGTAGCCCGACGCCACTTCGCGCACTTGAATTCCGTGCTGCGCCTGCTGAAAGTCCGCGATCAGCTCCTCGAGTTTGGCCTTCACTCGCCCCCGCTCTTCTCCATCCAGAGTCTTGAGGATCGCCTCGAGCGAGACAGGCTCAGGCGCCACGTAAATGATGGCCTCAATCAGAGCCTTTAATGTTTCGTCATTGAGCATGCAGAACCCTGTCCGTGGTCCGTCGTCCGTTGTCCTTTGTCCGTCGTCCGTGGTCCGTTGTCCATCGTCAGTTGCCTGTTGTGTGCGTGTGGGCCGCCATCGGTCGAACGGAACAACTAGCCACCAACCACTTACCACTAGCCACTAACCGAGTGTTTCCTCCAAACCAATCTCCAGCGCCGCAGCGTTTGTCGCCGACAAGATCTCTTCAAACCTCTTGCTTTTCGAAACCATGATAGGCCCAAACAGCTCCTTTTGCCGCAGCAGGATAGCCCGGACTCTCACGAGCTCCAGCAGGGCCAAAAACAGCGCAATGAGCGCTTGCCTCCACAGATAGCCCGCGATGAGTTCCTCCAGGGAAACGGGCTCCGACCGGGCGTGGAGCACCTGCTTGATGTGCTCGACCATCTGCGCCACCGTTATCTCTTCGCGCCGAATTTCAATCTGGGGACGTTTCTTGGCCCGCTCCAGGATCTCCCGGAAGGTTGAAATGAGGTCGAAAACGGAAACGGCCAGGCCGGGCTCATCCTCGGCCTCGACGAACTCACCAAGGCCCGGCTGAGACCACATCGCCTCTTCGACCATTCGCTTGGACTGGAGCATCTGCGCGGCGTTCTTGAACTGCTCGTGCTCGAGAAGCCGGTGCACAAGTTCCTGGCGCGGGTCCTCCTCCTCTTCAGGCGGCGCGTTCGGATCGGGAGGCAAGAGCATCCTCGATTTGATGTGGATCAGGGTGGCGGCCATGAAGATGAACTCGCCGGCAACGTCGATGTTCAGCTCCTCGAGCAGATGGAGGTAGTCGAGGTATTGCTGGGTAATCTTGGCGATTGGAATGTCGTAGATGTCGATCTGCTGCTTGCGAATGAGGTCGAGAAGCAAATCCAGCGGCCCTTCGTACATGGCCAGCTTAATCGGTGGTGGTGGCTCGCCCCTATGCGTCAGACGCTTTCGCACAGGCAGACCCTGCTCTCCGTCCCCCGCCTCGACCTGTGCGGCACGGGGCTCGGCCTCGGCCGCTCCCTCGCCCTCGGCCGGCGCAGTTGCTCCTGTGTTCCGCTCGCCCTCGGGCGGGTCGACGGCTGGCTCACCTGTGCGGGTTTTCGCTCCGCGGGAATCGTCACTCATCGAATAAAGTCTTAGATCTGTGCGTCTGTCCCTCTCCGTGATGGATACAAGGAGAATCCCCGAAGGGGATTCATAAAGTAGCCGGGGGCAGCGCCCCCGGTAGCAAGCGCCGCCGGATCCCGACCCTGAAAGGGTCCAATAAAGACGTTGCAGCAGCCGTACGAGGCGCCTCTACAAGGTCAGTGCGACCCCTTCAGGGTCGGTGCCGTTGCCCGTTGCGGTTCCGGGGGCGTTGCCCCCGGCTACTACATGGCGTCCTTACAGGGCGCGCCGCTGGGCCCTCAAAGAAGTTGCCATCACCGAGGATCCTCAATCCCCGTGCACTCACCACCTGTGTCTAGCCGGAGATGGGTAACCACCAGAGCAAGCCACCGCACTCCAAAGCTAAGTCAACTTTACCGCCGCTCTCACTTCTGCCATGGTGGCTTGAGCCACCACCCGCGCTTTGCGCGTACCGTCCTCGAGCACAGCCCAAACTGTCTGTGGGTTCTCCTCATAAGGCTTACGCCGTTCCTGAATCGGCGCAAGAAACGCATTGAGGTGACCTGCGCTAAGCCGTTTGCATTCAACGCAGCCGATCTCCGCCGTCCGGCATTCGCGATTCACACGGTTGATCGTCTCCTGAACGGAGAAAATCTTGTGCAGATCAAACACCGGGCACACGTCCGGATTGCCGGGGTCGCTGCGGCGCTTGCGAGCGGGATCGGTCATCATGGTGGCGAGTTTCTTGGAAACCACGTCCGGTGCGTCCGTCAGGAAAATCGCGTTGTTGTAACTCTTCGACATCTTGCGGCCATCCGTCCCCGGCAGGCGCGGGGCGGCGGTGAGCAGCGCTTCAGGTTCGGGGAAGATCCCGCGCAGCTCTCCCAGCCGCTGATTCAAGCACTCCGCTCGCTGCTCCAAGGTGGCTTGGCGAAAGGCAACAGGGAGGAAGCTCACAATGTCGATCCCAACGCCCTTGGTGAGTTTGAGGCCTATCGCCTCCGTCGCCCATTTAAGCGCGTGGCTACCCCAATCATCGTTCTCCCCTTCGCGCGGTTCAAGCTGGCCGAACGCCAGGTTGAACCGTCGCGCGACCTCTCGAGTGAACTCGACGTGCGGCACCTGGTCCTCGCCCACGGGGACAGCGTGCGCTTTGTAGATCAGAATGTCCGCCGCTTGCAGCAGAGGGTAACCCAAAAAGCCATACGTATGCAGGTCACGATCCGTGATGTTTTCGAGTTGCTCTTTGTACGTTGGTACGCGCTCCAGCCAGGCGAGCGGCGTGACCATCGAAAACAGCAGGTGCAGTTCCGCATGTTCGGGCAGGCGCGACTGAATGAAAAACGTGGCCTTGTTGGGATCCAGCCCGCAGGCCAGCCAGTCGGCTACCATTTCCCAGGTGTCCTGGCGCAAGGCGAGAGTATTCTCGTAACCGGTGGTCAACATGTGCCAGTCCGCCACAAAATGGTAGCTCTCGTACTCGTCTTGCAACTTGACCCAATTCTGGAGCGCGCCCACCAGGTTGCCCAGGTGCAGTTTGCCGGTGGGGCGCATGCCGCTCAAAATCCGACGACGGTGAGTTCGTTCGCTCAAGAGATTTGCCTTCTTGTTCCCAAATGAAGATTGCCCGCTGAGCACAGACGCATGCCTCGCATCTGCGCCATTCGCAATCGTAGCACAGGTGCGAAGAAACGCGACCACAACTTTGGTTGGACGTGGCCCTTGGAGTGCGGCAGCTCCGCAAGCTCCGCTGCCGCACTCCAAGGGCTTCGGCATGCGTGACCGGGACCCCGCCTTCTCGCCTCCCAAACCTGACCCTGACTCCGCTTATTCGGGTCGCGCATTTTGTACCTGACATCCGAGCCTAGCTAGGCTATAATGATTGTCCTATGCAGAGCGCCGCCACACTGCGGCGGAAGGGGGAAAGGTAGGGCCGAACTGTCACCATGCAGGCGGCAGAGCTTAGTCCCTAGGGGAAGAGAAGAGGGTAACAGCCCTCTCCCTTGGGGAGAGGGTGGCACGCTCCGGCGCTTTCATCAGCCGGAGCGTGACGGGTGAGGGGTCGGTTCGCGACCAAGCAAGGCTCTCGATCCCTCGAGTCCCTTGCCAGAACACGACCCGCGTCCCAGCGCCGAAATTGTACGAAAAAGATGAGGGAACGAAGCTGGAATGTCGATGAAAACAAAGGCACGGCTCAACAATCCTCAATCGTCAACCGACAATCGAGAGTGTCTCCCTCTGGGGATCGAGCAACGTACGGAGCACGCGCATGATCAGCCGCAACTCCGCACGCGCACAAAAAAATGAAGGAACGAAGCTGGAATGTCTATGAAAACAAAGGACGGCTGCTTCTCAAGCCCTCGACTCCCTTGCTAGAACACGACCCGCGTTTTAACGCCGAAATTGTACAAAAAATGAAGGAACGAAGCTGGAATGTCTATGAAAATAAAGGATGAGTGCGGAAGCCTCCCCAATAGAGCGGGAACGTACCTGACAACACA
>Ga0326728_10014346_pt1 | contig 16857 bp, 19 predicted proteins | sample MB3enrmetagenome_FD_207602 | JGI IMG/M metagenome (GOLD analysis project Ga0326728, IMG submission 207602) | Lab enriched peat soil microbial communities from McLean, Ithaca, NY, United States - MB31MN | ecosystem: Environmental > Terrestrial > Soil > Wetlands > Peat | place: USA: New York...
ATTCACGTATGGTAGCGCCGTCTTCCACGGCGGCGCCTCGTTCCCCCGCGCCCGTCGGTATTTCATTTCGGGGTAGCGCCGTCTTCCACGGCGGCGCCTCGTTTCTAGACGCGCAAGCGCCTCTCTTCTAGACCCGCAAACCCGTGTCGCAGACCGAAATAAAAAATCCTCCGGACCCTTATAATAACAGGCCGGGAGGATTGTTTAATCGATTGGAATTATTCATGAAGAGTGCTTATCAGGGCTTCTTGCCCACTTTTTTGAGCATCTTTAATGCCTTCTCGGTTTCCATAACCGGTATTATTTCCGCGACGCCGAGATCGGTCCAGCCAAATATGGATGCGGCCAGATGCGCATCGTCTTCAGCTTCGAACAACCGGAACACCCTGTGGCCGGAAACATCGAACCACTCGCCCTTGATCTTGACTCCTACCGATTTCTCAGACCCCATTCCGCGCTCGATCACCAGGTTTCTATCCTCGGGTGAGTAACTGAATATGGCCATAAAAAGCATATAATCTCCTTTCGCATCATTAGGTTTGATCTTGCAATGCACACCACTGGCGAAATTACAGAATTTATTATAGAAGGAGCAAAACGCAAAACGCAAGCGATTTGACTTTGCGGCCCTGTTGAGTTTGAGTGCTTTATTGCCCAACTCCCTTGATAGGGACCGGATTGTTCCGAAAGTAACTTGGAGAAGGAAGCGCTTTGATCCTTAAATATTTTTTGGTCTGGCTGCCTATGGTGCTTATCGCCATACTCAATGGAGCGGCGCGCGATTTATTATACGGAAAGAAGATGACCGAGCTCCGCGCCCATCAGGTTTCAACCGTTTTGGGGGCCATGCTGCTGGGCGTCTATATCTGGGTTGTAATCCAATATTTGAGGCCCGAGAGCGCCAGGCAGGCAATTGAAACAGGCTTGCTCTGGCTCATTTTAACCGTTGCCTTTGAATTTATCTTCGGGCGTTTTGTCGCCGGACATTCCTGGGCCAGGCTGTTCGGGGATTACAACATTTTCGCCGGCCGGCTCTGGGCGCCGCTGCTTGCCTGGATCACTCTTGCGCCCTACCTGCTCTACAGGCTGACAGCTTGCCTGCGATGAGGGGACCCGCGCCAACTCCTCGCGCACGAGCTTGTCGACTTGCTCCGCTTCGAAGAGATTTCCCCGTTTGCGGCATCCATCGGAATAAATCCGGTGTTTTTTCTCCAGCATATTCTCGGCCGCGATCCTCTGATCCGCATCGAGCGGTGCCGTGCGGAGCAGTTTGACGATGGCCTCTATACGGTATTTGTCCAGGTTCGCAATTGTAGCCGAGAGTTGGTCGGGATGGCCGCCACGCTTTATGACGAATGGCTTTTCGACCAGCCCGAGCGGAAAACGGCAGCCGATCCGAAGCCAGAGATCATAATCTTCGCAAGCTGGAAGCGATTCGTCAAAGAGTCCGACCAAATCGAACAGCCTGCGGTGGACGACCACGGCTGACGGGCTTACGAGGCATCTTTCGAGCAGCAGCGGGAAACAGTACCCTTGAGGCTTTTCATGATATTTTCGGGGATTTAGGCGCCTGCGGTTTCGAATCCAGATTTCCCCGGTCTGGCACAGCAAGGCATCGGGATGATCCGAAAAGAATTTCATCTGCGCGCGAAGTTTGCCGGGAAGCCATAGATCGGCGGAATCGAGAAAGGCGATCCATTCACCACTGGATAACGAGATGCCCAGGTTTCGGGCCGCGCTCACTCCTGAATGCTCACGGCGAACACAGCTAAATTCCCCGGGTAGAGCTGCGAGCGCCTCACTGGTATTATCCGTGGAGCCGTCGTCCACTACGATGATCTCGAGATGCTCGGGAACGTCCTTCTGATCGAGAACAGAGCGTACCGCCTCCACTACGAACTTTGCCCGGTTAAATGTAGGTATTATTACACTGATCATGAATTGTCAGGCGCAATGAGTCCCGGCCGGAGCGCACAAACCTTGACCTCCGGTGCTAAAATGTATAGTAATAAGGCTGATGCCGGTCAAATCCGGCATGCAGGCGCAAGTGCCTGTTTATATCAAATCCTTCGGTTCTTTGAAATTAGAAGGCTTCAGGTACCTTGATATTTTGGGTTTAAAAGGGAAGACGGTGCGAAACCGTCGTGGTCCCGCCGCTGTAAACGGGGACGAAAGCCATAGTTTTCCACTGGCCGGGGTGAACCTGCCGGGAAGGAATGGTCATTAGGGAGATCCGTAAGCCAGAAAACCTGCCTGAATTCCACAGGGGTTCTCGAACAAATCTTTGTTTCGGGGGACGTGGTATTTCCCTGACGAGAGAGGATCAAGTTGAGCTGGTTGCAGTCCTTGAATTCCCATCTATAGGGATCAAGGACTTTTTTGCTTTAAGACGCTTATTTAGGATCTAAAATCCCCCTGCCCTCCTCTGGAAGATGGAGAGCGGGGAATATCGCTATAGTCCCTTGCCCCCGTACAACCCTTCCCTGCCTGGCAGAAACGGGGGAGAAAATTACGGGGGAATTAAGCATTGACCCTCGGCTCCGGGCGGTTTCCGGATGAGCACTATCTAAGGTGACAGCATAATGATACTACAATTCCCCCCAAAGGGCGCACCGCAAAGTAAGGGCTTGGTTAAAGCAGGCATGGAGATCGAACAGGAGAGTTTCCGCATCATTGAAGAAGAGATGGGCCAACACTCTTTCCCTTCCGATCAGTGGCAGATAGTTCGCCGAGTCATCCATACGACGGGCGATTTCGATTACGCGCAAAGGTTTCGTTTCACCCCTGATGCCGTTTCCTCCGGGATCGAAGCGCTCAGGACCCGGGCCTGCATCTACGCGGATACACGGATGATCAGGGCTGGGCTTTCTCCCTGGCGTCTTCAATGGCATGGCAATGAGGTGTATTGTCCAGCCGAAAGCCCGCAGAGCAGGGAACTTGCTGAAAAAACCGGAGTTACCCGTACGCTTGCCGGGTTCCGCGATTGCGCTGCGAGCCTCGACGGTGCTGTAATCGCAATTGGAAACGCCCCCACGGCGCTTCTGGAAGTAACACGCCTGATCGAAGAAGAAGGGGTCCGGCCGGCCCTGGTCATAGGGGTCCCGGTCGGGTTCGTACAGGCCGAAGAGTCAAAGAACGCACTGTGGGATGTTGTCAAACAGCCCTCGATCACGGTCTTGGGTAGAAAAGGCGGCAGTTCGGTCGCCGTGGCAATCATCCACGCGCTTCTGGAACTTGCCAAAGCCGAAGCCTGAAAACAGGAATGACCGGGCTGAATCGTGCGTGAGGGAAAGGTCTTGGTCGCCGATGAGTTTATCTTCTCGAGACTCGGCCCGCGATCTGTCGATGCCGTCGAACAACTTGCGGTCGCTCCTTATCCCGAAAGATTCGGGCAATAAAGCCCGTCAAGGTTGGACTTGAGTCTCCCTGCCGGCCATAAAGAGCCCAAATAGACATGGTCAATACAAAACTGGACATTCTGAATATCCTTGATGAATACCGGGATCACCTGAGGGCTCTAGGCGTAAGAAAGATTGGGCTGTTCGGTTCTTTTGTCCGTGGAGAGCAGCGCCCTGACAGTGACATCGATCTACTGGTCGAATTCGAGCCTGCACGAAAGACATTCGACACTTTTAACGAACTCTGCATCTTTTTAGAAGAGATTCTGCAGCGCAGAATTGAACTTGTCACTGTGGAATCCCTGAGCCCCTATCTAGGCCCTCACATTCTCAGGGAGGTTGAATATGCCTCTTTCGCCGCTTGAGTATCTTCGCCACATTCTTGATGAAACCGAATACCTGATTACGCAGATGCACGGTTTAAGCAAAGAGAGGTTTCTCGCAGACGCCACTCTCAAGCGAGCATTTGTTCGAAGCATTGAAATCATCGGAGAAGCGTCAAAGAAAATACCCATTGACCTGAGAAATCGATATCCGACATTGCAGTGGAAAGCTATAACCGGCATGAGGGATCGACTAATTCACGATTACTTCGGGGTTGACTATGACATCGTCTGGGACGTTGTGGAGAACAAAATACCTTCGCTTCGTGAAGACGTTCTGGAGATTTTTAAGCAAGAGGATGCAATCTGAAGGCAAATTGAAAATCTGAAAGGCTGACTTTTGCCCCAGACGGAAAAGGATCATGCTAACAACTGGTCCGGATGAGTTCAGTTAGAGCCTTAGTGAGGATCGATGCCCGAAAAACCGCCTAAACCTGCGAATAAAAGAAGCAGACTGCGCATTGGGTTCAGCACCGGAACGGCCGCTGCTGCCGCAGCCAAAGCCGCACTGCGCCGCCTGATCACGGGGGCCTGTGGCAATGCCGTAGCAGTGCGGCTTCCTTCGGGCGTCTATCTTGCGGTACCGGTGGCATGGAGCAGCGTAAACGGTAAGACTGCATGCGCTTCGGTCATAAAGGACGGGGGAGACGACCCCGACATTACAAATGGAGCGGAAATCAAGGCAAGCGTCAGCATTTTGCGCCATCGGCCTGATTCCATCAGGCATAATGCCGATATGTGCGGACGCCCTGGGATTCTCCTTGTCGCCGGAAAGGGGGTCGGTCTGGTTACAAAGCCAGGTCTTCCTGTAGCTCCAGGTGAGCCGGCCATAAATCCGGTTCCGAGGCAGGAGCTATCCGAAAATATAACTCTCGAACTCCTGCTGTCGGAAAACCTTCATCTCGAACCGCTTTTTCTAAACAGCTCCGATCCCTCCGTTTTAGCGTCGCTGGCTGATAAGCCGGCCCTGCAACTGCCGTTTTATGCCGAGGGGGGGCTTGAGAAGACCCTGGAGCGTGCGGGAGACTTGTCCATCCTGGTTGAAATCGAAGTCCCAAGGGGCGAAGAACTTGCCAGGCATACGCTCAACCCCCGCCTGGGAATCCTCGGGGGAATCTCCATCCTCGGCACGACTGGCATCGTCAAACCTTTCTCCAACGAAGCTTACGAGCAGACCATCCAGGCCGCCCTTTCGGTCGCAGCCTCTAACGCGTGCGGCACGGTAGTCCTCAGCACAGGCGGAAAAAGCGAGCGGTTCGCAAGGGACCTTCTTCCGGAACTCCCGCCCGAAGCATTCGTCCAGATTGCCGATTTCTTTTCTTTTGCCGTCAAGGAGGCGCGCCGGTTCGGTTTTTCCCATATAATTCACAGCCTCTTTTTCGGCAAAGCCATAAAGATGGCCCAGGGACATCCTTATACACATGCGCATTCAGTGCCGCTCGACCTTGACTTCCTGGCCGCAATAGCCCATAGCCTGGGCCATGATGCCGCTCACTGCAGGGAGTTGTCTTCGGCCAACACTGCGCGGCATGCCCTGGAGATTATCGCAGCAAAAGGTTCAAACCGTATCCTCGAATCAGTTGCCCAAACGGCCGCTGCACAGTCGGCGGGGCTTGCAGGCGAGGGTGCACGGATCAGGCTGCTTCTTTTCGATTACGACGGCAGCCTGCTTGCGGACGTGTCATGAATGCGATCGATACCCGTTTGAAACCAAAAGACTGGAAGCCGCCCCTGATTGCCGCAGTGGGAATGGGGACAGGTCCGCAATGCCTGGGCTCTTTGGCCCTCGAGTGGATTAACGCGGCCCAAATCCTGGTTGGAGGCGATCGGCATCTCGAACTTTTCCCGGGCCATGCCGGGGAAAAACTTTCGCTCCGGTCTCCTCTCTCAGAGAGCCTGGAAGAAATAGGCAGGATTTCGGCGACGAAACGGATAGCTGTCCTTTGCTCCGGCGATCCCATGTTCTTCGGTATTGGAAGGACTTTGGCCCACAGATTCGGGAGGGAGCGCCTCGTCATAGTTCCCAATATCACCAGCGTTCAGGCCCTGTGCGCCAGGATTTGCGAAAGCCTGGATAAAATTGACGCTGTGAGCTTCCACGGCCGCAAAAGCGAAACCGGCATCGACCGTGTTCTCGATAGTCTTGCCAGAGGCCGGAAAGTCGCCGTGTTCACCGACCCTGAGCATAAGCCGCAATGGATCGCAGGCGAATTGGCCAAATCGCCCTACTCCGAATGCAAGCTAACTGTCGGCGAGGACCTGGGGGCCCCATCCGAGAGAGTACGTTCGTTTTCGCCTTCGGATGTCGCCGGCGAGGAGTTTTCGCCCCTGAACGTCGTTCTTGTCCAACCTGCTGAACATGTCATTGAACCTGATAAGAGGGTTGATCCCGGCCGAATTTTCGGGTTTGTCGAAGAGGCGTTTGAACGCGAAGCCGGGATGATTACAAAGATGGAAGTCAGGGCGGTGGCCCTCGCCTTGCTGCAGCTCGGGCCGGGGCAGACACTCTGGGACATTGGCGCGGGAACCGGTTCAGTCTCCATCGAAGCCGCCAGAATAGCGCGCCTCAACCGGGTGTTCGCGGTCGAAAAAAACCGGTCCAGGTATTCCGACCTGCTTCAAAATCTGGAAAGATTCGGCGTATCCGGGGTGCAGGCAGTATGCGCAAGTGCTTCAGAGGCGATCGGCGCTTTTCCCGACCCCGACCGGGTCTTCATAGGCGGAAGCGGCGATGATCTCGGCGCTGTCCTGGAATCCGTCGCGCGGAGGCTCCTGCCGGGCGGAAGGGTAGTCCAGACCGTAGTATTGCTTCAGACGCTCGAAAAAGTGACCACATTCTGGAAGGACATGGATTTCGAGGTATCCATGGTTCAACTCCAGGTGAACCGCTCCGTCCCCACCGGGAGCAGCCTCAGGTTCGAGGCGCTCAATCCTGTTTTTATTGTGTCAGCCTGGCGGAGTGGCTGATGTAATAGAATCAAAAAAATGGGTCGTTGCCGGTTTCTTTACAGAAAAAGACGTGGTGAGAGCCGAACCTTTCCAGGAGATCGAGATCGAACTCGGACATTGCTGGCTCGAGTAATGACAATTCTTATATCAGCAGACCAGGGAGCCGTAGGTGTTGCCGTACCTTTCGCAAAAGCTCGCCCAGTTAAATCTGTGTTCCTGTGTCCCGTGATGCTCAATGCAAAAGGACGCAACAGTGGCGCCCATCTGGCATGCGACATCCCAGGGAAGATCCATTGTTCTGGCCTTGAGTACTCCAGCGCGAAAAGCGTCGCCCGCACCGGTCGGATCAAGTACCTCATGGACAGGGATGGCTGGTATCAGCAGCCTGTCTCCTGCAATATCGATAAGCGCCCCTTCAGATCCTCTTGTGGTAATTACCACCTGCACCGCTTTATGGAGGTCCTCCATTTCCCAGTTGGTCATCTGGAGAAACAGCGCGAGCTCATAATCATTTGAGATGAAGCAGAGCGCCCCTTCAACCGCTTCCCGCAGCTCATCGCCCTGCCATATATTCAGGCTCTGCCCGGGGTCGAAGAAAAAGGGTGTCCTGGCAAGCCTCGCTTTTTGCGCGAAATTCATCATATCCATCTTGTTGCCCGGCCCGATAAACACCAAATTGGAACCATTGACCGGGGGAATGTCCGCCTCGAAGGCCATCGCCCCGGGGTTGAACGCGGTTATCTGATTGTCTTCGAGGTCGGTCGTGATATATGCGCCGGCAGTTAAAACACCCTGAATCGCTTTTATGTAGTCGGTCGGCAGATTATTTTGAATCAGCCATTTTTCATATCGGGAGAAGTCGTCGCCGGAGGTGGCCACAATGAAAGGAAACTCTCCGAGAGCGGACAGACTGTAAGCGATATTTCCGGCAGTCCCTCCGAATTTTTCAACAAGTCCGTTTATGTTGAAGCAGACGTTCAGGACGTGGATCTTGTCGGGCAAAATGTGATCGGCAAAATGACCGGGGAAATCCATGATCCGATCGTAAGCCAGGGACCCGGAAATAAATATGTTCATGGAACGCTCCTGTTTTTTGAGTTTCTGGACCATACATTATTCTTTCGATTTTGAAAACCTCTCAAAACTCCGAAAAGCGAAGAAGATATTTCCCGGCGGCCCGGGAATACCGGACAGGTTCTCAGCTTAGGGATTATCCGCACAGCTTCGCGTCGAGGTCCCGGATTGCGGTCCTGCCGTCATTTCTGAGGATTCCCAAAAACCATTCTTCATGACCTGCGCCTGAGTGGTTATTTTCTCAGGTGAGGCGATCGTTCGATTTCGCCGGGTAAGAAGTGGGAATGGAGGATGAAATGGTTGAGGAATTGCAGCGACTGGAACAATCTTTTGATAAGGCTTTTGGAAGGGCCGAGGAATTGAACGCCGTTTTTGAAAAAAGTGAAAAGCCGCGCCAGCGGATAATAGTTGAGATCCTGCGGAGACATAACCTCCCCGCCTTTCTCGGCCCATTCTTCGATGCGTATTTCCGAATAACTGTCGAGGGCGGCGACATAGAGAAGCTCACCATTCTTATGATAGCAAGGCTTTCTGCGTATCTTGGAGAGGACGAGGCCATCGTGGCCCAAAGACATAAAGCGGCTGTTGCAGATTATATTGACTTTATGAGTCAGGATCTGAGCGAGAGCAGCAGGTTCTCATCCGGCGAACAGCCATTCATGCCCGCAGATGGTTGATTTGTCCGAAGGACTTGAGTTGATCGACCCGCAAAAAGTGGTCAGGTCTCCTCAGGAGAATGTTTACAGGCTATCTAACCAGGACATTTCCTTTACAAGTCGAAACCCTATAAACTCGATCCCGGCATCCGGAAGCCAGTTGAACCTGCTCGCCGACCGGCAATTCTTGGCATTACTGAGCCATGAACCTCCACGGACAACTTTCCCGGACGCTGATTTTGGACCGCAGGGGTCCGTTTGTGAATCTGAGCCGTATTCGCCATACCAGTCCTGACACCACTCGGACACATTGCCGTGCATGTCATAGAGCCCCCAGGCGTTGGGACTCTTTTGAGCCACAGGCCGGCTTTTCCGGCTGGAGTTGCCGCAATACCATCCTACCTCGTTTAAAATCGGGTCATGGGTACAATAAAGTTCTGAAATTTCTCCGTTACACAATGGAGTCGAACTCCCGGCGCGGCACGCATATTCCCATTCCGCCTCCGTGGGCAGCCGGTATATGCCATCCTCTCCCGCGTTAAGCCTCTTTATGAATTCCTGGCATTCATTCCAGGATACGTTCTCAACCGGGCAGTTATCGCCGCCGGCCATGAAGGACGATGGATTATTCCCCATTACAGCTTGCCATTGCCTCTGGGTTACAGGGGTTTTCAGCATATAGAACCCTTTTGTCAGGGTCACCTCGTGCATTATTTCGTCGTCGCTTCGGCCGGTTTCATATTCAGGGCTTCCCATTGGAAAGGTCCCTGGAGCTATGTAGACAAAAGGACTTTCAAGAGAAGCAAAGGGATCTGTCCAGCCGGAAGTTTCGCCGAAAATGACAGGCTTTGCTCCAGTCTTGACCGGCTCAAGTCCACGGCCCACGTTTCCTGCGATTGCGCCGGCCGAAACGGCGGTATGCGTCTCCCGGGCCGGATCCTCCACCTGCTGCATTTCAGGCGGCAATTCAGCCTTCAGAATCTTCAGCCTGGAAAAAATAGGCTCCTGTTTACGTTTCGCCATACTTCGTTTAATGCCTTTCTCACCACGAAGGAGGAGCGAAGCGCGGTGAAGACCGCGAAGGAACTACATGACGAAGCGCCCGATCCCGTCTCTCAAGCACCTCACGTTGAAGCTAATGAGCACCCCGTCCCTATCCGGACAAGTTTCATACACGTCGATCTGTTCCGCACATTTCAGCTCCACGATCAGGTCGTCCTCAACATGAAGGTCTATTCCGTGTAAACAGACTTATCACTGTTTTTCGAATCGGTTTATTTGGTCACTGGGATTCGTAAAGGGTGCCCTACGATCATTCGGTTTCCATCATCGATCTGGGGATTGGCCAACAGGATCGATTTCTCGCCGGACGCTGGATCTTCAGGAAACCACCGTGCAGCAATTCCTTTGAGGGTGTCCCCTTTTTTTATTGTTATCGTGAATACACCGGAAGGCACCAATGATTTTTCCACAGTTTGAAGATTTTGAGCAGTTGCATTTGGATTTTCGCTCTTTGTGGCAATCTGGTCATCTCTCGCCGGAGCTTGTGCGGACTCCCGATTTGTATTCGAATCTTGGTCGTTGGCCTGTGTTTCCTCAGGTGGTGCGGGAATGGGTCCGGATTTTTCGACAGCGGGGGAATCCGTATCGATCTTCATCACATTTACTTCTTTATTGTCAACAGATTCGTCTTCTTTGGGAAGGACCGCGGGAGTTCCCTGCACAATAGCGGGAGTTGGAGGTGTCACCGAATCCGGCATGCTGCTCGAAGGGCTCTTTTCTTCGACTCCAGGAGGCTCAGAGGTCTCTTCTTTTTTAACTTCAGAAACACTCGAAGGGCTTTTTTCTTCAACTCCAGGAGGCTCCGAGATCTCTTCACTTTTAACTTCAGAAACACTCGAAGGGCTTTTTTCTTCAACTCCAGGAGGCTCCGAGATCTCTTCACTTTTAACTTCAGAAACACTCGAAGGGCTTTTTTCTTCAACTCCAGGAGGCTCCGAGATCTCTTCACTTTTAACTTCAGAAACACTCGAAGGGCTCTTTTCTTCGGCTCCAGGAGGCTCAGGGGTCTCTTCTCTTTTGACTTCAGAAACAGGAGGCAGAGGCCTTTCAACCAGCGTGTTTACTGATTTGGGAGAATCCGGATCGTAAATCCAGCCTTTGAGATTTCCAACGAGGTTTCCCTTGTAACCAAGGAACCCCAACGCAAGGATCAAAACCAGCGCTCCCGCCGCAAGCGCTGGCTTCAATTTTTCGGCGCTGAATTGTTTGAAGCGGAAAAATCTTACCGGCTTACTTTCTTTCGGCGCCAGCAGTTCGTCGCTGTGCAGGGCGTCATGCGCTTTTTTAATGATCCTCACGGTTACCTTATCACCCTTTTCGGTCATGCAGACCAAGAGGGCCGTATCACACAATCGATTTATGTTGCGAGGGACACCGCCCGTCATCTTATAGATCAGTTTTTTGCACGCTGATTCAAAACACGTGTCGAAGCCGGACCCTGCCACCCGGAGCCGATGGTCCATATATTCGATTGTCTCGGAACGGCTCATGGGGGAAAGGAACCGGTTCACATTGATTCTCTGGAGAAGCTGGCGCATTTCTCTTCGGCGCAGCTTGTGGCTGAGTTCATTCTGGCCGATCAGCAGTATCTGCAGGAGCTTGTTTGCCGTGATTTCGATATTGGAGAGGAGCCGAATATGTTCGAGACTGCCGATCGAAAGGAGATGGGCCTCATCTATGATCAGCACGACCTGTTGGCCGTGAAGACTCGCCTTTGTGAGTGCAACTTTTATATCGTCGGTTAAATCGAGGACCCCCTTGCCTTCGGAGTTGACCTTGAGGATCCGCGCGATATAGCGCAAGATCTCGATGTATTCCACATCGGGATAGGGAATCAGAATCGGCTCGACCGACCTGGGCAACCTACCGAGAAGATGATGGATGATCATCGTCTTCCCCGTTCCGACGTCCCCGCAAACGAGTGCAAAGCTCTTCTTTTCCTGGATGAAATACAGCAATGACGCAATTACCTCTTCATGACACTCGCTGAAATAGAGGAACTGCTGATCCAGGTTGTTCTCGAATGGGGAACAGGAGAAACCAAAGTACTGATTGTACATTCCTAAAACCTTTGTTGTAAAAGCATTCACTGCAGATAAAAAAACCGGTCTCATCACGAAGGGCAAAAAGACCTCGCCGCAGAGTAACAAAATGGAGAAAAAAAACAATGCCTCATCACGAAAAACAGGAAGATTCAACAACTGTCACGCGGGCAAGGGAATGGCGGGAAATGGCACGCTACAAGAGTTTTAGAACCGATTCACCTTACTGCTTTCACTACGAGGAGGGAACGGGAGCCTGACAGCAGCCCTAAAACACATATGAATCCCAATTCTCCGCGTCTCTGTGTGAAACGCCTATTTCGCCAATTCCACATCCTGAACATGGATCTTCATGGCCACAAAGTGCAGGTGGTACGATCCGGCACGTTCCTGTTCGCGGTCATTTACGCGCAGCAGTTCCATGGGATCGAGCAGGACCGCCAATTCAGCCTGATTGCAGTAGAAATGGGGGTGGGACTTATCCAGGTCTCCATCGAAAACGAAGGTGTCAGCCGCTACTTCCCGTCCCTGGCCAAATAGGCGGTTGTTTTTTGAAATCATCGTTCCCTGGAAGATGCCTCCCGGGCGCAGCACGCGATGGATTTCGGACAAGGACTTTTGGACTGCGTCCCGGTTGCCGTGGTAGATCACGTTCCAGGCGAGCAGGTAATCGAAGCTTTCGTTGGCGCAGGGCAGGTCCGTCATCGGTCCAGTCACGAAATGAACCGCCTGCATTTGCTGTTGGGCAAGCGAGCGTGCGAAACTGACGCCGGCCCTGCTGGCGTCAAGGGCAAAAACATTGAATCCCAGTGAAGCCAAAAAGAGCGAATGCCTGCCGATACCGCACCCGAGGTCCATTGCTGTCAATGCACCAATATTTCGCAGGAGTTCCGCCATTTCCTTCACTTCGGATTCGGGCTTTAGCCAGTCGCGTCGGCCTGTCTCGGTCTTCCACCGCTCATTCCATGCCATGTAGGCAGTTGCCGTCTCTTCCGCTCTCAATATCAACTCCTTTGAAACCTGAATGGGTCTTGACTCATAGTCAATGAAACTTTCTACACTCACCGGGTTACGGTTTCATTGCAAACCTGCGAAAATTCATCGCCAATAAGATTTATTCCGATCTCCCTGTGCGAAAAGCTTGAAATACCGGCCATATTCACCCAGCCTCCGTTCTCCGCAAAACCGGCACAACCTTTTAACTTCCTCTTAATCAAAATGTAACACGCCCCTGCTGTAATCGCGGTACTTGTCCGGCGAACTCGCGGGTCCGTGGAAACAAGACAAGCTGAGAGCACCATATTTCGGATCAATTTCGATTATCCATACACTCAGGCGTGAGCATCTGGGGTGGGAAGTCTGGCTGACCCTGCCTTAACCGCCACAGCAAAGGACTCATAATGAGAACCAAGTCTTGCGTCTACGGCGGCCCGATGTTCGATGGAGAGCGCCTGCTTGATTCGGGCACTGTCATTTTCGAGGACGGGTGTGTTGTGGATGTTCTTCAGGGAGACCACCACAACGGAATTAGTGACGCCTGGGATGTGTACGGAAAACTCATAGCCCCCGGCCTCGTCGACCTTCATTCCGATGCCCTTGAAAAATGCATCGAGATGCGGCCCGGCGTCCAATTCGATCCCCAATTCGCATTGGAATGCCTCGACCGGAGGCTTGCCGGATGCGGGATTACCACCTACTGCCACGCAATCGGCTTTGCCGACGATACGTTTAGCATCCGGTCATCCGAAAATGCAGAGCGTCTGGTCAGGCTGATCAAAACATTTTCCTTTTCGGGCCGCGCGCTTGTCCGGCACATGGTCCACGTCCGTTATGAAATCGGCAGCCTCGAAGCGGTAGCGCGCATTGAACACCTGATCGACAAAGGCCTCGTCGACCTGGTCTCGATCATGGACCGTACGGCTGGACAGGGTCTGTTCAAAACACACCAATCCTGCATATCCTATAATACCGGCGCCTTTGGGATTACACCTGAAGAGGCGGTAATAGTGACAGAAAACAAATCCTCCCAAATACCCGATATCCTTGGTCGCTTAGCCCAAAAAGTAAAAGCGTCGGGACTTCCCTTCCTAAGCCATAATGACGATTCGACCGAAAAAATCGATTTTGTACGCAGTCTCGGCGTTACCGGATGCGAATTCCCCATTTCAATAGAAGCAGTCGTGGCCGCGAAGGACTGCGGGATGAAAGTTTTCATGGGAGCGCCCAACCTTTTTCGAGACCTTTCTTCCAATGGACATCTCAAGGCTTCGGAGACAATCCAAAAGGACCTGTGTGACGGTCTGCTCAGCGACTACTACCCGGAATGCCTGCTGCAGATGCCGTTCATCGCCAATAAGCGCTACGGCCTCAAAATCGATGAAATCCTCAGGCTGCTAACTTCGAACACCGGCGACTTTCTGGCCTGCGAACACAAGCCAGGCCGGCTCGCGCCCGGATCAGGCGCTGACGTGATCGTGATAGACGCCTCGGCCCAGTGGGCAAGTGTATCTCAGACCTGGGTCGCAGGCATGCCGGTGCTGTTTCAGAGACAGAGCGGGACAAACCATGGGATCGTACATACGGGCAAGCCGGGGCTGAAAAGAGTTGACTCCAACAGAGCCGCCTGAATTTCAGTTTACTCCCGGCAGGGGCTCGACGATGGACAAAAGTGCAGTACAAAAGCGTCTGGCCGGCTTTTACCAAGGATGCTATATTTTTGCATGTTCAACAGACAGTCTCCACTGATAGAGACTCGCCACTTGAGCGGATACCCGATTCTTGCCGCAATGTCCTGGCATACAAAAATTGTCCTGCAATTACCATGGAGTAGCAGATGAATACGGCTCTCTGAAACTGATTGTGTCAAAGAATGTCATGCAATTGTCACATTCTCTAAATCAAATTGTCACTTCTACGTAATAAAGATGATCAGTTGGTTGGAGATGCCTGCAAATGAGCTGGCCCGGATTTTCATGAGGAAGTTTGATGGCCCATGTCCTGCTGCGCAGCATGCCTTGGGGACTGCGATACTTTTGGAGTCGGTTCTGTGGAGGAAGACCACGGGTTTCTTCTATAGACAGCCTTCGTGGTTTGGCGATTGAGCCTTAAAAAGGGGTAACTATGACAATCAAGAAGATGTTGTGTTTCAGTCTGGTTTCGTTAGTCCTGGGATTCGGATTGTTTTGCTCGATTGCGGATGCCGCAGAAGACTTCGTGAAATTGATAGGAGCGGGAGCGAGCTTCCCGGCCCCACTCTACAACAAATGGTTTAAGGACTACCACGGCCTGCACTCGAACGTTCAGGTCGACTACCAGTCAGTCGGCAGCGGTAGCGGCATAAAGAACTTCATCAATAAAACCGTTGACTTTGGCGCCAGTGATGCGGGCATGAATACCGAGGAGAGATCCCAGGTCGACGTCGGAGTGCAGTTGCTGCCGATGACCGCAGGCGCAATTGTGCTGAGCTACAACCTTGAGGGCGTCCCGGAATTGAAGCTGACGCGTGAAGCCTACGCCGGGATTTTTCTCGGGAAAGTCACCAAATGGAACGATCCCTTGATCGCCAAAGCCAATCCTGACGCGAAGCTGCCCGACGTTCCGATCAATGTCGTCGTCCGGGCCGACAGCAGCGGCACCACGTTCGTTTTCTCGCAGCATCTGGCCTCGATCAGCCCGGAATTCGCGCAAAATCCCGGTGTGAACACGATGCCGAACTGGGCCGTGGGCACCCGGTCCAAGGGCAACGAAGGCATTACGGCGAGCATCCGTACTACACCCGGATCGATCGGCTACATCGAATACGGTTACGCCAAAGGACAGCACTTGCCCATGGCCGACCTGGAGAACAAGGCAGGCAAATTCGTCAAGGCCACCACGGCATCCGCCCAGGCTTCTCTAGCCGGCGTGCAAATGCCCGCCGACCTGATGGCATGGCTGCCCGACCCGGCCGGGGACGATTCATACCCCATCGTTACTTATACCTGGCTGCTCTGTTACAAGCGCTACGACGATGCAAACAAACTGCAAGCGTTAAAAGGCGTCATCGAATATGGCCTGACGGAAGGGCAAAAAAGCAGCGAGCAATTTGGCTACGTCCCGCTCCCCGCCCCGGTCGTAGCGAAGGTTAGAGACGCCTTGAACAACATCCAGGGCAAGTAGCTCTTAGAGGAAGTCAAAATATCGTGTCTGCAGTCAGCCATAGCACTGTTGGCCAGGAAACATCCGTCGCGCGCGCGCCGACGTTCATTGAGAAGTACGGCAACATCGTCTTCCGGTGGGCTACGTACCTGTTCGCCTGGCTGACTGTCTTCCTGGTGCTCTACATAGTATACACCATCTCGACCGCGGCACTGCCGGCAATGAGCAAGTATGGCTGGGGCTTCATCACGGGTACCACGTGGGACCCCAACACAAGCAGGTATGGCGTGCTGCCTGAGATCTGGGGCACGCTGTACAGCTCACTGCTGGCCCTGTTTATGGGCACTCTGTTCGGCTTGGCGGTGGCCATATTCCTCAGTGAACACTACCTCGCTTCCTTTGTGTTCTCCGTGTTGAAGGTGGTCGGACTGCAGTTTCACCCGGTCTGGGGTAAACTGCCGGAACGGTTCGAGCAACTGCTCAAAAACCTCATCGAACTCCTTGCCGCCATTCCGAGCGTGGTCTACGGGTTGTGGGGGATATTTTTCATCATCCCTCTGATTCGTCCTTTCTGCCTCGCATGGCACGCAAAGTTGGGGTGGATCCCAATCTTCGGCACAACGTTGAGTGGCCCCGGCATGCTGCCTGCCGCCGTCGTGCTCTCCATAATGATTCTGCCGACCATTTCGGCGATAAGCCTCAATGCCCTGCTGGCAGTACCGCCCAGGCTGCGCGAAGCAGCCTATGGACTCGGCGCTACGCGCTGGGAAAGCATCCTGGCCATCATCCTCCCGACGGCGACGAAGGGCATATTCGGTGCGATCATCCTGGCCTTCGGCCGGGCCCTCGGCGAGACCATGGCCCTGGCCATGCTCGTAGGCAACTCCAACGTGATCAGTTGGTCCCTCTTTTCACCTGCCAACACTTTGGCCGCATTGCTGGCAAACAACTTCGCAGAAGCCGGTCCCCGGGAAATCGGAGTTCTCATGTTCGCAGCTCTGATTCTCCTTGCCATCACTATCTTCGTCAATATGGTGGGAGCCTTCGTTTTGAACCGGGCCTCCGCGAGCCAGGGAGGAGTTCAGTCATGAGCGAGAATGAGACTGTTATCCCCCCATCTCCCGCCCCCGCCGTCCAACCACCCGCCGCCGGGATC
>Ga0326728_10014352_pt1 | contig 16851 bp, 14 predicted proteins | sample MB3enrmetagenome_FD_207602 | JGI IMG/M metagenome (GOLD analysis project Ga0326728, IMG submission 207602) | Lab enriched peat soil microbial communities from McLean, Ithaca, NY, United States - MB31MN | ecosystem: Environmental > Terrestrial > Soil > Wetlands > Peat | place: USA: New York...
TCTAGTATTTGTAAAATCCTCGTCCGGTTTTCTTTCCCAACAGGCCCGCCAAAACTCTCTTTTTCAGCAGCGGATGGGGCTTATAGGCCGGTCCCATGTCACGTTCCATGGTCTCCATGCCGTGCATGGCGATCTCAGCGCCGACGAGGTCCAGCAGTTTACACGGCCCCATGGGATGACCCGCGCACAACTCCATCGCCTTGTCGATATCTTCCGGGCGGTTGCCCTCCAGGACCAGCTTGATCGTCTCATTCATCAGCACGTCGAGAAGCCTGCTGACGATAAATCCAGCGAAGTCAATCGCCTCGATAGGCTCTTTGCCCAGTTTGACGACGTAGTCTCTGGCCGCGTCGAAAGTTTCGTCCGAGGTAAGCTGGCCCCTGATGATTTCAACTCCTTTCATCAGGGGAACGGGATTCATGAAATGAATGCCTACGCATTTTTCCGCCCGGTTCGTGACGCCGGTAATTTCGGTGATGGGGAGTGCGGAGGTGTTGGAAGCGAGGATAGTATCGGGCCCGGCCATCCGGTCCAGCTTCCTGAATATTTCGTGCTTTATCGCAAGGTTTTCGAAAATAGCCTCTATGATCAAATCCGATCCATCAGCCGCCTGCTCGAGTTCCTTGCAAAACTCAATTTTGGAAAGAGTGCCGTCGACCTGTTCCTGTGTTATCTTGCCCTTGCTCGCGAGCTTCCCCAAGCTGAACTCGATCGACGATTTCGCCTTTTGCAGGGCCTCACTGCTGATGTCCTGGACTTTGACCTGGAAACCGGCTGCCGCGCTTACCTGCGCAACCCCACTGCCCATGATTCCCGATCCGATAATCGCGATATTGTTTATTTTCATTTTCTATCCTTTCCGTTTTCTCACTTTCCAAGGAAAGACGGTTTTCGCTTTTCGAGAAATGCAGTCATGCCTTCTTTTTGATCGTGGGTCCCGAAGAGCGAACTAAAGAGGGCCTTCTCGATTTCCAGCCCGTCCTTAAGTGAGGTGTTCAACCCTTTGCGGATCGCAGTTCGAGCAGCGCGGAGGGCTAGTGGGGGCATGCTCTTGAGCTTTGTCGCAAGGGAGATGGTTTCGCTTTCGAGTTGGTCCAGATCGACAACTTTGTCCACAAGACCGATATTTGCCGCCTCAGGTGCTCTGATATTCTCGCCCAATAGGATCATTCGAGCGGCAACGCTCGAATTTATGAGTCTTGGCAGGCGCTGCGTGCCGCCGCCTCCGGGGATGATCCCGAGTTTGATTTCGGGCTGTCCCAGAACTGCATTATCCGCGGCGATCCTGAAATCACAGCAGAGCGCTATCTCGCATCCTGCGCCCAGCGCAAAACCGGCAATCGATGCAATGGTGGGTTTCGGTAGATCAGCCAGCCTCTCCTGCACGCGCATGGTAAGGTCGGTCAATTCAATAGCTCCCTTGATTCCGAACGTCGCCATATTGCCTACGTCGGCTCCGGCAACGAATGCCTTTTCATTGCCGGTAAGAATCACGACCTTTACCTCCTCGTTTTCCTCGCAGGAGATTACGGCCCTTTCCAGTTCGCGAAGGACATCCGAATTGACCGCATTGAGTTTTTCCGGCCGGTCGAATCGAATCCAACAGAGACCGGCATCCTCTCTCAGCTTAATGTACTCTGTGCTCATGTGTTATTCCTGGTTGTCGGGGGTAAGTTCCGACTAAGGTAAATCAAACCTTCAGAATGCATGCGTCCGCCTGAGCCAGACCGCCGCAGATGGCGCCCATGGCATATCCGCCCCCGCGCCGCCTCAGTTCGTACATCAGATTCATGAGTATCCTAGCTCCACTGGCGGTATTGGGATGGCCAATGGCGATGGCGCTGCCGTTGATGTTGGCTTTCTCGCGCAGCTTCTTTGCCTTCTTCCTGTCCTGATCCACCATCTTAAGGGTACTGACTAATGGAACTGCCGCGAATGCTTCATTGATCTCGAGAATGTCGATATCATCCAGGGTCATTCCTGCCTGAGCGAGGGCCTTGGCTGCTGCGAAAGCAGGCGCCTCGGCCATCCTGTCGGCGGGACGCGCGATGGAGGCCATGGAAACGATTTCGGCCAAAGGCTCCAGACCAAGGGAGTCAGCCTTCTTACGGGTCATAAATAAAATCGCCGTTGCCCCGTCGTTCAGTCCCGGTGCGTTACCCGCTGTCACGCCCTTACAGCCGTATATGCCGGGAAGCCTGGCTAAGGCGTCCATGCTTATATCGGGCCGGTATTGCTCATCGATTTTCAATACAATGGGGTCTTTCTTTGGCTGCGGAATTTCCAAAGGCATCATTTCATCTTCAAACTTTCCGGATTTCCACGCTTCTCCGTATCTCTGATGACTGCGCAGGGCCCATTCATCCTGCTCCTCTCGACTGACGCCGTACTCGATGGCAACTTTGTCCGTGGTGACCGATACGGGATCGAAATCCTTGTAGCCTAACGCAAAAAGGGGATCTTCCAATTTGACGTCGCCGATGCGGAAGCCTTTCCACCGAAGTCCCCGCAGTATGAGCGGCTCCTGGCTGAAGGAGGTGGCGCCTCCGGCAATCGCACAGTCTATTTCGCCGGCAACCATTGCTCGACACCCGTAATGCACGGCCGACATGGCCGAAACACAGGCCTTATCGAAGGAAATGGAAGGCGTTTCATGGGGAAGCCCCGCTTTGATGAGCGTCTGGCGGGCAGCAACCGAGGTATAGACATCTTTGCAAACCGACGTGTCACCCACACCCCAGAACACCTCCTTCACGTGTTCTCCCGGCACTTTGACTCGGTCGAGGACTCCCTTCATGGGAATCGCGCCAAGGTCGAAATAGTCAAATTCCTTCAAAGTCCCGCAGTAGCGACCGAAGGGTGTCCGAACGGCACTGACAATCACGATATCCTTGTACATCAGGTTCTCCTTGTTTCGCATGAACTGAGCATTTACAACGCTACACCAACCGTCGATCGAGCAAATCCGTGATGAAGTCCCTGCCTCATGGACCGGTCTCCCAGCGCCCAAAGCTATACGGTAATGACCTTCTGATCGGCCATATCCGCAATTTCCTTTTCCGTGTATCCAAGCTCCTGGAGCACCTCCGTGGTATGTTGACCCTTGACCGGAGGCGGCAAGGCGGCATTTCCGCCATATCCGGACAACTCGATGGGATTGCCCGGAACTTTGATTTTGCCGCACATTGGATGGTCAAACTCCAGGATCATTTGTTTCTTTTATATGTTCGTCCTCGCATATCTGTTCAACCGAATAAACCGGCGAGCAGGCGACGCGCCTGATCCAGCCAGAGGCGTTCGTTGGATGCCACGACAGCCACATAACCGCCTTGTAAGTATCGTACGGTCCTCCATTGGGATGACGATTCCCCAGGCGTCCCGGCTTAAGCCCGCAGTTCAGGTAAGCGGGAACGGTGTTTTCAAGAACTGAGAAGATGCCGTCCACCAGAGCTATATCGATATAATGTCCTTTCCCCGTCTGTTTGCGGTTATAAAGAGCCGCAACCAGGTCCCCCAATTGTGGAGCGGACCTTCCATTCGGCCTATCCTCCGGAAGACAAGTGCAATGCATGGGTAATGCCATGCGTTACTTCCAGCTAACTATCGGTTTTAATAGATTATTATTTTGCGACGCCGTGTGGAAGCAGGGCCAGAATTTTATGAAATGATGAAAAGATAGTCGGGAGCAACCTCAAAATGTATAAGTGGAGAATATTTCGTTTATTCTTAGTCAGAATTGATCTGATCATGAACTTTGCATCATTTCGTGAAACCGTGAGGCAGCAAACGACCGACGACCCTGTCGGTAGCCTTTGGAGAACTGGGACAAAGGCTCCTGACAATGTCGGTCGCCTTTGTCTCTCCAAGTGTGCATTTGCCCGGCTCTGATTTCGAAACCATGCTTCACCAAGGCATTTAGCCACCTGGATCGGTTTCGCTTTACCACCAAAGGTTCCACAGGAACGGGTGGCGCCGGAGTTCTTCCCGAAAAAGCACCAGACCGGGTCTTTTCTTTGGCTGGTGCGCTCAGTCAAACAGTTACAGGATAACTCTCCCGTTTTCGAAATGACTCGCCTCCAAGAATGATGGTTGGGCACGAAGATTTTGTTGAATTTGCCTCCTGTGGCGGATAGAAAACAGTTAATGCCCTAACGGATGGTCGCCGTTCCGGGGTGTCCGGCGAGATTCCTTCGTTTAGTGGCATATATAGGAGAGGAGAAGTCATCAGGAATAGATCGCTGTTTTACAAGAAGCCTGTGGAAGATCTTCTGCGGGACAGCTCCGATGAACAGAGGCGTATGAGAAGGCTGCTCGGGCCGTGGAATCTGGTCGCACTGGGTATCGGGGGCGTCATCGGAGCGGGAATTTTCGTCATTACAGGACAAGCTGCGGCACAGTACGCAGGTCCTGCTATTTCCATCTCTTTTCTCATATCCGGAATCGCCTGCGGGTTTGCCGGCCTTTGCTATGCGGAACTTGCATCCGTCATCCCTCTGTCAGGCAGCGCCTACACTTATGCCTATGCATCCCTGGGAGAGCTGACCGCCTGGATTATCGGATGGGACCTGATTCTCGAATATCTATTTGCAGCCTCGACAGTCGCGGGAGGCTGGTCCGGGTATGTAATAAGCTTCCTCGGCGACATGGGCATAGCAGTTCCATCCGCTCTGGCAGGAGCGCCACTGAGACACACGATAATGGAAGGTTGGCAACCGACGGGCGCAATCTTGAACCTGCCGGCCGTGCTCATCGTTTTGGTGCTCACGATCCTCCTGGTGTTCGGTGTCAGGGGGTCGGCGCGTTTCAACAATGCAATCGTTTTGGTGAAGCTCACTGTGATCATGCTTTTCATCTGCTTCGGGGTATTCTATGTAAGATCTGATAACTGGATTCCATTTATTCCAAATAATACGGGGATCTTCGGTCAGTATGGATTCAGCGGAATTTTGCGGGGTGCGGCAGTGGTTTTCTTTGCTTATCTCGGCTTTGATGCCGTAACCACAGCGGCACAGGAGTGCCGAAATCCACAAAAAGACATGCACAAAGGTGTGCTCGGCTCCCTCCTTTTATCCACCGTGCTTTATGTCCTTGTAGCACTCGTTCTCACAGGGATTGTAAGATATGACCTGTTGCTCGTTCCGGACCCCATTGCATTCGGGGTCGATGCCGCAGGCCCCGGACTCCTGTGGTTGCGGCCGCTTATAAAAATAGGCGCTATCGCAGGCCTTAGTTCAGTAATCCTTGTCGTGCTTTTCGGGCAATCGCGAATTTTATTCACCATGGCGGCGGACGGGCTTCTGCCGATACAACTGGCAAGAGTGCACTCAAGGTTCAGGACCCCTTATGTCACAACCATCGTGACAGGAGTTTCGGGAGCAGTCCTTGCGGCAACTCTTCCGATATCCGTCCTTGGTGAAATGGTTTCGGTCGGAACTCTTTTTGCCTTTGCTGTCGTTTGCCTTGGCGTTCTTGTGCTGCGTCACACCGATCCAGACCTTCCAAGGCCCTTTAAAGTCCCGGGAGGTCCCATTGTACCGGTTCTTGGCGTTTCGATATCCTTGCTCCAAATGTTCTTTCTTCCTATGGTGACCTTACTTCGACTCGTTGTATGGATGGCTATCGGCCTTGGAGTTTACTTTTCGTTTGGAATCAGACACAGCGCTATTCGGATTAATGACTGACGGTAACATCGTCGTCATTGAGTTATGGTCTCTATATCGTGTGTTCGATCGATGGCGAGCGGTTGAACGGCCAGATTGTCAACAGCGTCATTCAAGTCACTCCCGATCCGGCCAGGGTGGCGGTAATAGTCAATAAAAAGAACCTGACCCACGAATTTATTTCCAAAAGCGGGCTGTTCGGGGTATCCGTCCTGGATGAGTCGGCAACCATGGCCTTTCTGGGACCTTTCGGATTGCGATCGGGCCGGGATGTGGATAAGCTGAGCAAAGTGCGGTTCAGAACAGGGGTTACCGGTTGCCCCCTGGTTTTGGACCATGCTTTGCCGGTTTTGGAAGCAAAGGTGGTCGATCAGATCGAGCTGGGCAGCCACACAATATTTGTCGGTGACACGGTTAGTGCCGAAGTCTTAAAAGAAGGGCGGCCTCTCACTTATCGTTATTACCATGAGTTCCTCAAAGGAAAAGTCCCTGATACGGCCCCAACTTTCAATCCGGTCAAATGACCGATCGCAGCGCGGCCGGGTCCGCGACGCAGATCTCATGGCCAATCTTTAACGGGTATGGCTCGAAAAGCCGGAAATATCACGGCGCCCAGGCTAATCCTGAACGCTGCTCAGCGTAAATTCGAAGTCATCTGGCTTCCAATTTCCATCCGAGCATCGTATACACTGATCGCCTATGCAGGTTACACTGCCATCCTGGAAAATCCTGCCCTCAAACTCACAATTTGTGTTTTTCATGTTTGCACTCCATTTATATGCAACCGGATATTGCGCCAGACCGGCGGTCTCCCGCAAACCGATTGAAGAAATATTTTTCGATCTGTTCAGTTACCGATTAAAAGCCGCACTCTCTCAACCTCACTATATAGCTCATTCATTGTAAACGGTTTTTGAAGAAATCCATCGAAGCCCATTCGCAAATAGCTGTCTCTCTTGTCGTTCATGAGGATAATCGGGATTCTCCCTGGATTTCCATTCAGTATAAGGTCAAGAAGCCGGCCCCCATTCATGTTCCCCGTCCGACAGTCTGCAATTACCAAATCAACTTTGTGGGTCCTCAGCCACTCGACAGCCTGTGAACTGCCTGGCGCGCAATATACCGCATACCCCAACAAGGAAAGTTTCTTGCTGACGCAGTCAAGGTTTGCGTTGTCATTATCTATAACTAAAATCGAAATATTCATCGAGGGAGGCCCTCCGGTCCTCGAGCGTTCACAGCCTGTCCAAGAGAAAAGTATTCACCCTTGAACGATGGTCAACCATAATTCGTTATCAAATTATGGCCCGAATTGAGCGGGAAAGTGCCCGGTAAACAAAGAGGCTTGCCGGATCTGCAACGGATGTCGGATATCAGATATCGGAGATCGGGTCTCCGTAGCACGATACGCCACATCCGACACCCGTCACCCGACCTGCATTGCTTGATAAACCCTTTACCGAAAAAGATTTGTGCTGCTTGAAAAATGAAGCTGTTTTGGGCAGAGACCAATGTTTGCTTTATATTATATGGATAAGGAGTTCGTCCCACATATCAATTCAGAGGGAGGAATTTAAATGGAGATCAAAAAGATTGTTTTCCCCGTTAACCTGGCGGGTTCATCATACAGAATAGCTTCTTCGGTGCGCTCCCTTGTAGATCGGTTCAACGCTGAGCTGCACATCATCTATGTCATGGAACCGCCGTTTAAAGGATATAATACTTTTTTTATCCCTCACAGGTCGCTGGACCTTGATGAACAGGAAACAGTGACGCTCGCGGAACGGCATCTTCAAGAGTTTGCCGAAAAGTATTTCGAAGGCTTTCCCCGGGTTAAATGCGTGGCAATGTATGGAGACCCTGTCGAACAAATACAAAGATATGTCGAGACGGAGGATATGGATATGGTAGTCGTTGCGACCCATGATCGACGCCCATTCCGGAGGGCGGTTTTCGGAGATGTCGCAGAGAAGATTGCTAAAACTTCGCTCGTGCCCGTAGTGGTTATCAATCCATTTAACGAAGAAAAGCGCAAATCCTACTTGAAAAATGCATTGCCCCGTTCAAGATCCTCAAAACCGAGTCACCTGCCGACCGAGCTGACGTAATGGTGATCGAATCGACACTTCACCGGGGCCTGGGGATACGAAGACCATTCGACTGTATTATCCCCGGGTCCCAAAGCTCTCTGTTCGGGTTTGGTGGGCGTAGGATCTTTTTCCGAATGTTGTTTTGATCGATAAGAAAAGACGAGATCAAAGGAAAGAAGTATGGCCTTTAATAAATAGACAGGTTCTCGCTTAAACTGGAATGCCACACGGTTTACACTTTTGTAGATATACGTTGCATTTTTGCAATGTTTCCTTTTGCAATCGGAGAGCCGGAGAGGGGAACTGCCGTGGGAATAATCCAGGAACAAGTGTTAACTAGTTTCCATCCGGGGTCTCCGGACGGATGCTAACTACTCCGAACAAGTAAGTATCTATGAATCCTGTTGTACCGGTAGAACCATTGGGGAGGTTCGAGATTCAGGGCATCGATTGAGCTCAAGGACTTTGACTGAGATCTCCTGCGCGTTTGGCACAACCTGCCTCGCCTCTCTTTTGTTTGGATTCCGTCTGAATTCGGGGTGTGGCGGGAGCTACCCCATTGACAGGGCGGAACTTGGTGGTGGCTCATTTATTGCTGTACTAATCAAAGGGCTATCGAATAAAACCTCGGAAGGGGGCAACCAGGACAGAATCGTTGCGCCTTTGATTTAGTCTCCGCGTTGGAGCTTGCGGAAACGGGCGGCAGTTCGGGGCGCTTTCGAGACCCTTGGGCATGATCCCGCGTAAAATGATATGGACAATTGTGTTCCATTATTTCACTCCTTCCCCGATATTTGTAACGGTTTCGTATGGAGGGCCAGCATGCAGGAGCTTCAAAAATTGATTCATTCCATCGTACGGATGGGCCATGAACCCGATCACCTTCCGCCGTCGAAAGTCGACCTGCTTCTCTACGCTCCCTGCCCGGTCAAACTGGCGGTGAAAGACCAGGTGGATCTGATCGCCCGGGAGATGCAGGGGCGGGGCGAGGACGTCTCGATCCACATCCCCATGGGCTGCACATCCATCGACCCGTACGACCCTCTCTATCAGGAAACAGACCCGGATCGGCTTCCGGCAGTCATCGCATCCATCGGTTTCGGGGACTTCTGGAGGAAGGAGTTCGTCGAGCGGTTCGTCCGTCCCGGGGTGTTCGAGACGGTGCTTCCTCCTCGAATCAACCCTATGATCGAACGGGCGGGGATGATCGACCCTCGAGGCTTCTACACCATTTACGGCGCCACCCCGTATATCTTTCTGGTCGATTCCAACCGGCTGGGGGCCCTTCCCGTCCCCCGCACCTGGGACGATCTGCTCCACCCGCGCTACAGGATGGAAATCGTATTGTGCGGAGACGGCGATGATATGGCCGATGCGGTTGTCCTGAACATCTACAAGGAACGGGGAATAGATGGACTGAGACAGCTCGCCGCCAACGTCAAGGGCTTAATGCACTCATCGAAGATGGCCAAGATAGCCGGGTCGACCGACCCGGAAGCCGTCGCCATTTACATTATTCCCGCCTTTTTTGCTGAGAGCACCAAACAGCCGGCTCACGTCCGAGTGGTTTGGCCTGAGGATGGAGCGGCCGCAAGCCCGCTGTATTTCCTGGCCAAGAAAGGCGAGCGGGAGCGACTCGCGGGCCTGATTTCGTTCTTCACCAAAGGCTTTGCGAATATCGAGAGCGCTTCCTGGTTTGTACCCCTTGGCCGAACCGACTTGTCGGGGCTTCCCGCCGATGCCAGTCTCAAGTGGATTGGATGGAGCTTCATCGAGACAAACGATGTCAATCGCCTGCGGGACGAACTCAACGCATCCTTCCGACTCATGCAGCGAGCGCCCCGATGAGGCTCATTACCGTAGCCGGCCCGCCATCCTGCGGGAAGACATCGCTCATCGTAAAGACCTGTCAACCCCTCATGGCTGCGGGAACCTCGTGCGCGGTCATCAAGTTCGACTGTCTTCGGAGCAACGACGCTGCGCTCTATGAGGCCGCAGCCGTCCCCATGACCGTCGCCCTCTCCGGGGGGTTGTGTCCGGATCACTTCTATGCAACGAACCTCGAGGAGGCCTTCAGTTGGGCCCATGAATGCGGGGCGGAGTGCTGCATAATCGAAACCGCCGGCCTGTGTAACCGCTGTTCTCCCCACATCCGGGGACTACTGGCGTTGTGCGTTATCGACAACCTCATGGGGATCGACGCCCCGGAGAAGATCGGCCCGATGCTCCAAATGGCGGACGTGGTGGCAATCACCAAGGGCGACCTGGTCTCGCAGGCGGAGCGAGAGGTGTACCGCTACCGTATTCGGCAGATGAATCGGCGGGCGATCATCCGACATGTGAACGGACTGACGGGCCAGGGCTGCAGGGACCTCGCCGAAATCGTCGCCGAGGCCCCCGGGGTGGAATCGATCGCGGAGATGCGACTCCGATTTTCCATGCCTGCCGCCATCTGTTCATACTGTCTCAGCGAAACCAGAATCGGTTCCAAGTACCAGAAGGGCAACGTGAAGAAGGCCCGGTTCGGAAAATTTTCATGAACTCAGATCGCATACTGCAAGGATTGGAAAGCCTCACCGTGATCGCCGGACGGGACAAGGCAGGAAGGGAGGAGGCGGAGAATATCGATTTCCGGGCCGGCGAAATTTCGGCCCTCCTCGGACCCACCGGCTCGGGTAAGAGCCGTTTCCTCTCGGACATCGAATCCCTGGCAAACGGGGACACCCCGACAAGGCGAAGGCTCCTCCTCAACGGGGTCCCGCCCGATCCGGACGCGCGATTTGCCCTTCAGGGAAGACTCGTGGCCCAGCTCACTCAGAACATGAACTTCGTGCTCGACATGAAGGTGGGCGAATTTATCAGAGCCCATGCCGAGAGTCGTGAGGCTCCCGACCCGGAGGCCGTCGCACTGAGGGTGATTGAGGCGGCAAATCGCCTCGCCGGCGAGCCCTTGAGCGCCTGCAGTCAGCTCACAGAGCTCTCCGGAGGGCAATCCCGGGCCTTGATGATTGCCGATACGGCCCTTTTGAGCTGGTCGCCGGTCATTCTCATAGACGAAATTGAGAATGCGGGGGTGGATAAACGCAACGCCCTGGACCTCCTCATCAGGAGTGACAAGATCATCGTCATCGCAACTCACGACCCGGTGCTCGCCCTTTCGGCGGACCGAAGGCTCGTGTTCCGAAACGGCGCAGTGAAGCGGGTCGGACAACGGACGGACGAGGAAAAGAAACTCCTGGAAGGGCTCATGGAGATGGAACAGCACATCTCATGCATCCGGGATATGCTGCGGCGCGGCAGCCCGCTTCCCACTGGAAAAACAAATATAGTTTAATCTCCGAGGATAGATTGCGCTCAGCCCCTTTTTTTGTCGCATTCCGACGTTCGATTCCATACTTGAGAACCCGTTATTGAAAAGGCAATTCTCAAGCTGTGCTGCGCACGCACTCCCAAGAGCGGGGTCTTCACCGAACAACCGGCGAAAGTCGCCTGCCGGTTTTTATCGCAGCCTAATAATTCGGCATCGTAGTTTGCGTGGTTCACTTCACGCATTATACCCATGGTTCACCGGCCGATGAGTTCAACCGCTGATGGTTTATCTTAGACGAATCTAGCACGCTGGCTTACTAATCTACAGCGGACTTAATTAGAATTTTCATGATTCATTAGTCTTTGCAACTTGTGAGCTTCTTAGGATTGATTCCTGCCGCCTGATTCGATTCGATCTTCAGATGAAAATTAACTTGATAGATTATTCCCGATCATAAAAGCTCTATTGGTCATGGACTGTATAATCATACTGCTTAACGTTTTTGGTGCTCCATTGGGTATATAAATTACCCACTTTATCAACCTTAAAAACTTCTTGACACCAGATGGCAGTAGCGATATTTATACTGGCTCAGTGTTTGTAGTGGTCGAAAGTTGTACCAGTCTTAGGTAAGTAATGTGCTCGCGTAAACTGCATTAAATCCTTGCAGTTTCACCGGGCAGTTCAGAGAGCGCCGGCCGAACGCTGCGGCTGGTCTGTCTCTTTTGTTCTGCCGTCACGCTAATCCATTTCGAAGCGCTCCAGGGCTTTCAAATGCCTGAGATCGCGATCCGGCCGGTTCCCGGCCCAACCGATTTCAGGGGCCCTTTCGACGCCATGAGAAGACAATTGCAAGCGGAATTTGAAAGGGCTATGCAGCCCGGCGATCGTGACGACGGGCTTTCCAATTTTCTGACTCGAGGAGGGAATTAAATGAGATTGAATAAATCGGTTCGTTTGTTCGGTGTAATAATACTCATACTGGCCGGGTTCGTCCTTGCTCCGAGCGGGCGGGCCATTGAGGTTGACGATGTCGCCACATTGTATAGTTTTGTCGGAGGCAGCAGTGATGGAGCAACCCCCCAGTACGGCCCCCTGGTAACAGACGGCACTTATCTCTATGGCATGACGAGTCAGGGCGGTGAATACGGCTATGGAGTAATTTTCAAGGAGGAAATTAGCGGCGGGTCGGACACTATTTTACACTCATTTGGTAATCCCAGCGTAACCCATGATGGTAAAACCCCTTATGGAGGCCTCATCCTGTCCACGTCGGGATCTACTCTTTACGGCATGACCAATCAGGGCGGCGCACACGGCGATGGAGTGGTCTTCAGTATAAATACCAACGGCCCCAATTATATTATTAATATTTTGTACTCATTTGGCGCCACAGCCAATGACGGTGTAAACCCTTATGGAAGCCTCGTTTTGTCCGGCTCTACTCTTTACGGCATGACCAATGGCGGAGGCGCTTATCAGGATCAACTCAATCAAAATTCACTCGGACAGGCGGGTGTGATTTTCAAGATCGGGACCAATGGCAAAAACTACGCCATTTTACATTCTTTTGGGTTTCAAGGAACGGACACATCCCCTCCTGACGGAAACGCCCCTTACGGAAGCCTCGTCCTTTCCGGTTCCACTCTATATGGCATGACCAATCAGGACACTGCCAGCGGCGTTGGAGTGATCTTCAAAATTGATACCAGTGGCAAAAATTACGGCATCTTACACTATTTTGGGGACGCAGCAAATGATGGCCTGAACCCATATGGCAGCCTAACCCTGTCCGGCTCGACCCTCTATGGCATGACCAGTACGGACGTTAATGAAAACGGTGGAGTAATTTTCGAGATCAACACCAATGGGGATGATTATACCATCTTGCATAACTTCGCGGACGGCTCCGTGACCAATGACGGGGCTGCTCCTTATGGGAGCCTAGTACAGCTCGGAGGCAGTCTCTATGGAATGACCTATCAGGGCGGCTCCGCCGGCGATGGAACGATCTTCCAGATCAATACCGATGGGACTGACTATAAAATTAATCACTCATTTGACCCTACCATAACCAATAATGGATTGAAACCTTACGGAGACCTCATTCTGACCCTGTCCAAAGACGTTATCACTCTCTACGGCATGACATCAGCGGGAGGCGCCAATAGTGTGGGGGTTATTTTCACGGCAGGCCCGATTGGCATCAGCGCTCCAGGCGCGCCGGGAAATGTGCAGGCAGCGCCGGGTAACGGAGCGGCTGCGGTCAGTTTCTCCGCCCCGGCTTCAGACGGTCTAAACGGCATTATCAGTTACACCGTAACGTCGAGTCCCGGCGGCAAAAAAACCACCGGAACGGCCAGCCCGATAGTCGTATCGGGACTGACCAACGGGAAATCCTATACATTCACGGTAACGGCCACGAACGAGGCCGGGACCGGACCAGCCTCCAACCCTGCTTCCAATAGCGTTACCCCCTCGGCTACGTGCCTTGCCGGTCTGGCCGGTACGTGGAACTATAGCTCTTTCGAAACGGGCCCTGACGCGCCCGAATGGGAAAGAGGAACTCTTACGATAGCGTCGGGTGGAACAGTCTCGGCTTCCAGCAAGGATAACAGGGGTGAGAATAATGGCGGCAGCGCCACTTTGTGGCTTTTTCCATACGGGCTGTGGATAGACATAAGTAGTGATGACTCCTACACGTGCCAGGTGGAGATGGACAATGAAGCCTTTATGTGTGCGCGAACCAAGCCCGGTAGCGCTAACAGCGAGCTTCTTATCGCCACCAAACGGGCCGCTTCATACAAAACCAGCGATCTGGCCGGCACGTGGGAAGGCAATATGCTGGATTCGGGACCAACCACCCCCGATTGGATTACGATGAGTCAAACGATACAGCCAAACGGGACATTTTCATCGGCGATAACTCCAAATGGCGCTACGCCAGGAAGCACAACCGGGTCCATGTCGATTTCATCCGCTGGGACGGTAACCCTAACTAATTGCACCCCAGGCTCCGGCGATAATAATTATTGCCCTCCCTCGAACTTTTCAAGTTTTCTGAGCGCCGGCAAGACTGTCGTAGTCGGAACAGGCGGCGCCGTATACAACGAATCGGAACAATCGTACTCGGAAGGGTTGCTCCTGATTGGAACGAAGGTAGCCTCTTCGTATTCAACCGCTGACCTCGCCGGTCAATGGGGAGGCTGTATATTGTCTACGGACGGGACATGGATACCATTGAGTCTTAAAAGCGATTCCAACGGATCGGTATCGGAAACGAACGTCTTCGCCGTGGGCAGCAGTGATCTCGGTCTTCTGGACATTTCACCAGGGGGGGTGGTAACCTGTGACGCCTCCAGCGCCGATTGCGCAAACGTCAACTGGGTAATGGACGCAGGCAAGACGGTCATGGTCGGAACTGCCACGACCGACTCAGGGGCGGCGCACGCCATAACGATTTTAACCAAAACAGAATGGTTGCCGGGTGCGCCGACCAACGTGAAGGCTACGGCGGGCAAGAAGCAGGCTACAGTGACCTTCACCGCCGGGGCTCCAAACGGAAGTCCGACGGTCTACACCGTGACGGCGATTCCTGCTCAGGGCAGCGTGGTTGGCACCGACACCGACGCCGGGACGGCTTTAACGACTCACGTCATCACTGGGTTGGCCAGCGGGGCTGCCTATACATTCACAGTAACGGGGACCAATGCCTTCGGACAAGGTCCGGCATCGGCCTCTTCCAATAAGGTAACTATAAAGTAGCCTATAAAGTAACCTCCGTCGTAGATTGGGACCGGGCCACACGCGCAAGCAAGCGCGTGTGGCCGACTGCCCGGCATTGGCGGCGACCGGCCCCGCGCTGCGGCCGGCCGCCGCAGCTATCCGCGGAGCGGCAAAGAGGGTGTGGAAGGCACTCTCCCTGCGCTTTTTCAGCATCCGCTCCTGCTCGCCCGGACACAAATTCGCATTGACCACTGTTCCTTCCGCCCCGACATCGGCTTCCTCAATGATTTCATCCTGGAACAAAGGTAGCCTTTTGCCTGCACCATGGTAGTTCAAAGCATACAGACTAAAGCCTGACGCGGGGGCCCGAGGTATCCGAAAATTCAGTCCTCATTCCTTCGCTTTAAAACCACTCCTCGCAAAGCCATGCGAATGCTTTTCCCGATCACTCTTCGCTTTGACTTTCCATGCTCACTGTTCACTCTTCACCGTTCACCGGCAGCGCAGTGATGCCTGGTATGGATTTTGCCCTGTGAAGCATCGTCACAGGGAACATGACGGCATCACCACAGAAAGGTCAATTGCAGAAATGCCGGAAAATTGTTATCATGTTTCCGGTTTCTCATAATTTCATGGGGACCCCTTTGATGCCCTGCGATAAGAAAAAACGCATCGAGAGACTGCAATTGTGGATCGAAGTGGGGACCCTTGCTCTCCTTGCCGGGTGCGGCGCTTTTTATTTCCGGCAAAACGTATTCATCTATCCGGCCTGGCGTTTTTGGCATTACAGAACGACAATAATCGAAAGACCCGCTCCAAAATGCGATCTTCCAATCCCGGATCATCCTGCAGTCGACTCCTGGGTAAAGTGGTTTTCCGAAAAATATCACGGCAGTTTTCAAACTCAACTCGATCGTGCCCATTTCTATGCGGTGCCTGCTCGAGAAATTTTCATGCGCAAGGGCCTGCCCAAAGACCTGATCTGCGTTGCCCTGATCGAGAGCGGGTTTTCGCCCGCTGCCACTTCGCACGCGAACGCGGCAGGACTATGGCAGATCGTTCCGGAAACGGCGAGCCGGTTTGGACTGGAACAAAACAAATGGGTTGACGAAAGACGCCATCCCACCAAAGCCGCAAAAGCCGCCGCCGATTATCTCTCGCTGCTCTACAATCGCTTTGGTTCGTGGTCTCTGGCGCTTGCCGCCTATAATGCGGGCGAAAACGCCGTTCAAGGGGCGCTCGACAAAAGCGGCCTCAATACCTTCTGGGATTTGATGGAAAACGGCTATCTGCCGGCCGAAACACAGGATTACGTCCCAAAAGTATTTGCCGCTGTAAAGATCTTAAGAAACCCCGACCTCTATGGTTTTCGCCTGAACTCGGAGTACTTCGCTGCACTGCGCGAGACCGTGTCTGTTCCAGGCGGATTGAAGCTCTCCTGGGTAGGCAAACAGATCGGGGTTTCCGAAGATCTCCTGAAAAGCAGCAATCCCGAGCTGTCCCGGTCTATCACGCCTCCCGGAGGCTCCAGGTACGAGCTTCGCCTGCCCCTCGGAACAGGGGATCAGCTCATGACAGCCCTTGCCAGAGATCCCGAACACGGCGAAAAACCCCCGGCAAAGTCCTCTGCTGCGCCGCAATCCCATGCGTTCACTCCGTACAGGGTAAAAACCGGGGACACATGGTCGGGCATTGCCGCAAAGCATAAATGTTCCGCAACATCCCTGGCCGCTCTGAATGGCATGAAGCCTTCGCAGACTCTCAAGGCCGGTCTGGATCTGAAACTTCCCTCCGGGGCGCCGTCATCTCTTTCAAAGGTCCAGACCCAGCGTGGGAAAGAGAGCGCCTCGTCCTCCGGTTCCCGCAGCAAAAGTCTTTCTCGTGCGCAGCAGAAATACGTGCGCTATCTGGTACGCCGGGGAGACACCCTCTCGTCCGTTGCCGGCAAGTTCCACATCCCGGTCAAAACACTTTGCACTCAAAACAAAATGAACCCAACCCAGAAGCTTGCCCCGGGAAATATCCTTACAATCTGCACCTCACGCCCTGATTCCTATCAGTCAGC
>Ga0326728_10014353_pt1 | contig 16851 bp, 20 predicted proteins | sample MB3enrmetagenome_FD_207602 | JGI IMG/M metagenome (GOLD analysis project Ga0326728, IMG submission 207602) | Lab enriched peat soil microbial communities from McLean, Ithaca, NY, United States - MB31MN | ecosystem: Environmental > Terrestrial > Soil > Wetlands > Peat | place: USA: New York...
TGCTTTGTTTCTTAAGCCGAAAAAGATGCCCCGTAACGGACTTCCCCGCATGACAGCCTATGGATTCGACGAACGGGCTGAAGTTGGTGGGGAGCAGACTAGCAACTGGATATGGCGATAAAGGCATATTGAAGGAGAATAAGACAGCCCAGCAGAGATACGATGGTCTATTTAGCGGAACTATTCCCAACGACTACTGCAGCCTCAATATTCTTTGTCGTGTACGTGGTGTGGCTGTTGAGCGAGCTCGTGGTTGGGGGCATTATCCCACACTCGCGTCGCCGCGGCGCCCCGATCAGATACGAAGACAAGAGCTCCCGCCCACTGATATCCCTGAGCATGTTTGTGTCCCTTGTGATAGCCTTCCTCTTTGCCTCATCTGGTATTGCGTCGTTGCCAAGCTGGGCTTTCTATCTCGGGATTGGCCTGATGATCGCGGGTATTGTGCTTCGACAGTGGTCGATTGCCGTGCTGGGGCGTTATTTCTCGCGGACGGTCGGCGTTCAAGAGGGTCAGGCGGTGGTTGACCGCGGGCCGTATCGATTAGTCCGCCATCCTGCATATACCGGATCGCTCCTCACCATCGTGGGGCTGGGGTTCGTGCTGCAGTCGTGGGGGGCCGTGCTCGTGCTCATAGCTTTTTTCGGGGTGGCTTTCGGCTACCGGATTCACGTGGAGGAGGAAGTTTTGACATCGAAGCTTGGCGATGAATACGTAGCGTATGCGAAGAGAACGAAGCGGCTTATTCCTTATGTTCTCTGAAACCTTGTGGGCAGCCACCACTCCTTTTTTTGAATAATCAGCGGCCTGCGCGCCACCGAGCGACATCTCGGATTACCGCCGCGGTGCTCACGGACTTGTTTATGTTGTAGTTCCTCGATGGCACTAATGCTCTGTCGAATCGCAGCGCGTGCCAAGTAGTCAGCCTTTCACTAGTTTGGGCCCAACCCCGGTTCCCGTCTTCATGCCTTATCCCAACCCGATCACCAAGGTTCCCGCAGGTTCAAGGTAGCGTGCCTTAATCAGCTCACCGATCAGGAACATGGGAGTCGGCAGCATTCGAAACGACGAAGAGAGAGTGAAAAATGCGTGAAGCAAACAGCTATGTATCTAAGGACCGCTTTTACTCAGTGATGGGCGCTCTATCGGATGTTATCGTGCTAGCACTTGTTGTGGCAATCCTTGTTGCAGTATTCATCATATTCCTCCGCTTGTTTCCGTGGTTAATACTCGCGGCACTGGTGCTTGTTCTGATTTGGTTTCTGTTTTTTCGAAACGGTCCGCGAAGCTCGGTCGCGCCCTCTCAGTCGTCTTAAGCGAAGAGTCTGCTCTAGAAACTAACTTTTGGGCGGTACTCTTACAGGTACGTTCGAGCTGCTTCTAGAGCGTTTTCTCGTCCTGCCTACCATTCCCAAAGTATCCCAGCTCTATATGCGATGCGGTTTGGGAATTTGCGAACGGCAGACGCAGCAGTTCTATCTCGTCCCCCAGATGAGACTTGTGTTCTTTGACTTTAGCACTAGCTTGCCGTTGATGTTCGTATCAGTTGTGCTCTCCGACTTTAGAGCGTGCTCCTAGGAAGAAAGGAAGCCCCCGTCAACGGGGACGATTGCGCCTTGAACATAGCTTGCCAAATCACTGGAAAGAAAGAGAACGACTTTCGCTACCTCATCCGGCTCACCCCATCGTCCAATAGCAAGCCTTTGCTGAAAATCATATCCGCTCTTGACGAGATCAAGCTTGACGTTGAGAATGGCATCTTTCACTAATGACCTCGTCCCCGACGTTCTTATGGCGCCCGGAAGAACGACATTGACCCGAAAGCCGCTTTTTCCGTAGTCTCGAGCGAGCGATCTCGTGAGTGCGATTACGCCTGCCTTGCTCATGCCGTAGTGCACCATGTCCTTTTTGAACGGCAGAACTGCCTCAATGGAAGAGACGTTGACGATGATGCCCCCTCTTTCCTTTCTCAACCGAATGAAGTTCTGACACATCCAGAAAGCAGAGTTCATATTTACGTTAAACACTTTTTTTAGGAATTCCTCGTCGACGTCCAAGTAACCCTCCATCGGATAAACGCCGGCGTTGTTTACGAGAATATCGGGTGGGCTTTCGGCGTCGAGACTCGACCAAAATTGATCGATTCTCTTCTTGTCAGCCAAGTCAATTTCATAGGTAGAATGCTGGCAGCGGGCGGTTTCCAAACAGCCAACCGTTTTGGATAGTCCTTCTGGGTTAACATCTAGAAGTAACACAGATGCTCCAGCTTCTGCGAACCGTAGAGCGATTGCTTTTCCTATGCCGGAAGCAGCGCCAGTGACTACGACGTTCTTACCAACGAAAGTCATCGATTCGGCTAGCGTGAGTCTCTCCTTCGCCATGTTGATCTTGAAGAAAGTCTGTGCAGCTTGGTCTAGTAGTTTTTCGTCATAACCAGTATTCGGTAATAAGAATGTGCCGTTAAGAAACTTCATCAGGCAAAGTCAGAATCTGCTAGTCATAAACCTGAATCAATTCAACGCCTCGTCTGCTAAACTATTAATACGAGCGCAGGGTCTGTACGGTTATAGTAGATGATAGGATGCACGAACCTGTTACTCAGAACCGCTAGTGTAGACTCGTCACGTCCAATCGAAGCAAGTCGACAGCTCCATTATGCCGGGAACCACGGACCGGTCATAGTATGGAGCGTTACAAAAAAGTGCAACCTCGCGTGCTCGCACTGCTATATTGATGCGGCTGATGCAGCTGCTTTCGATGAGCTGAACACGGATGAAGCGCACGAGCTCATAGATGATGCGGCGACCTTGCACCCTCCTGTCATGCTTTTTTCTGGAGGCGAGCCGCTCATAAGACGTGATACCGTTGAGCTCTGCGCATATGCTGTCTCGAAAGGATTAAGAGTTGGCCTCTCTACCAATGGAACCCTTATCACACAAGATTGCGCTCGAAGGATCGCCGAGGCGGGCGTTTCTTATGTCGGCGTCAGTATTGATGGGGTGGAAGCGACGCACGACAGGTTTAGAAACGAGAGAGGAGCGTTTAAAAAAGCACTTGAAGGATTGAAAAACGCGAAAGATGCGGGCATAAAAACGGGCATACGGTTCACAGTCAACCGGCACAACGCCCCCGACCTGCCTGCAGTTACCGATCTTCTTATTAGGCACCAGATCCCCCGCTTTTGCCTGTATCATCTCGTGTACGCAGGGAGGGCAAGTGCCGAGATGGATATCACCAACGAGAAGCGAGTTGTGATGATGGACTACCTCATTCAACGAACTAAAACGCTTGCAGAACACGGAATCGAGGTACTCACCACCGACAATCACGCAGATGGCATCTACATACTGAATACGGTCGAAAGTGGCGATAAGAGCGCTGTGATGTCCCTCCTTGCAGCACACGGGGGCTGCTCTGCAGGCCAGAAGATCGTCAACATCGATCCAAACGGAAACGTGCGGCCCTGCCAGTTCTGGGAGGGCGCAGTGGGCAACGTACGACAGAGCAGCTTGAGCACCATTTGGAACAGCCAGAATGAACTCCTTTCGATGTTACGTGACAAAAAATCGCACCTTAGGGGGCGTTGCAGCACGTGTAGGTATGTAGAGGTATGCGGTGGCTGCAGGGTGCGGGCATCCAGAATGGGCGACCTCTGGGGAGCGGATCCGAGCTGCTACCTGAGCGATGAGATGATACGAGGTGGCAGCACGTGAAGATGCCCGCCGTCGTGGCGTGGGAAGTCGTTCGAGAATGCAACCTTGCGTGTAGCCACTGCAAGGCAGATGCAGGCGGAACGGGGAGAAGCGAACGAAGTGGGAGGAGAGAGCTTACCACTGATGAAGCATGCACGTTTGTCGACGAACTTTCAACGTTTCACCCGCTCCTCATCCTCACTGGCGGCGAACCGCTCTTACGAAGGGATATTGACATCGTGATAGAGCACGCCGCGACTTCTGGCGTGAGAGCGGCGCTTGCAACAAACGGGACGTTAGTCAACGAAAAGAGGGCCAAAATGCTGAGAGACGTGGGACTCACTATAGCCTCGATTAGCATTGACGGTGCAGATGCTCAATCCCACGATTCGTTACGCGGTGTGAGTGGGGCTTATCACGACGCACTTAACGGGGCTAAAGCATTGAAAGAGGCGGGGATTACGGTTCAGATCAATACCACGGTCACTAACGCTAACGTAACGTCGCTCCCTCGTATCTATGACATGGTGCGTGAAACCGGCGCATCGGCGTGGCATGTCTTTGCCCTTGTGCCTACTGGCAGAGGCCGTGTTACCGATCTCGTCTCAACGTCCGACTATTATGAGACACTCATATGGCTTGATGAACGCGACAGGAATGGGGCTCTTCCCATACGACCAACGTGCGCCCCGCAGTACCGGCTAAAAGAGGGCCGTAAAGGATGCCTCGCGGGTTTGAGTTACGTCTTCGTTACGAGCAGCGGCAAGGTCCAACCCTGCGGGTATTTTCCGGTACCGGTAGGAGACGTACGACAGACGAACTTGAGCGAGATATGGGAGACGTCCCCCATTTTAGCGTCGCTGCGCGAACCTGCAGCATTTACGGGGGCGTGCAAAACGTGCCGTTATTCAGACACGTGCCGGGGCTGCCGGGCACGGGCGCTCGCAATGAGTGGTGATTACCTTGGTGACGACCCGTATTGTAGTGGTGTGTGGCAATGAGAACTTTTGATGCGATTGACTCACGACTGATAAACTTGCTGCAGTACGAGTTCCCGCTAGCAAAAGAACCGTTTAAAGAGCTCGCGACGAGGCTCGACACTTCTGAAGACGAAATCCTTGCCAGAATTCGAAGGCTAAAGGCCGATGGGGTGATACGGGAGATCGGCCCAATCTTCAATTCAAAAATGATCGGGCTCGTAAGCACGCTTGTTGCCTTACGAGTTCCGGAAAACGCAGTCGATATGGCTGCTCAAATCATCAACTCGTGTGCGGGGGTAACGCACAATTATGAGCGGGAAGGCGAGTACAACATCTGGTTTACCCTTGCCGCGGCATCAGACGAAGGGCTTGCCTCGACGCTTGAAGAAATAAAAGGAAGAATACACCCCCTGGGTTCGCTTGTAGTCCCAGTCAAGCGAGTTCTCAAGCTAAAAACGAATTTCACGATATAAGACGTGCACGAAAAGAGCAATCACGAAGCAGACAATCGAATAATACGTTGTTTGCACCGCGGTTTGGCAATTGAGAGTAGGCCGTTCCTCACACCTGCACAAGAGCTCGGAACAACAGAAGACGAGCTGCTGGAGGTCGTACGTTCATTAATTGCTGACGGCGTCATTAGGCGGTATGGGGCGATAGTGAGACATGATCAGGTAGGGTACTCGTCAAACGTCCTCGTTGCGTGGAAAATTCCTGAAGAGCGAATTGATGAATTTGAAGCGGTAATACAGGATCTAACAGAGGTAAGTCACGGATATGAGCGAGTGAGCTACCCTGAATGGAGGTATAATGTCTACACAATGATCCACGGTCATTCAAAAGACGAGTGCCTCAGTGTGGTAGAGCGTATCTCTACCGCCATTAGGATAAAAGAATACACACTACTTTTCACTAAAAGGGAATTTAAGAAGCGTAAACTCGATTTAGAGGGACTTTAGATCCAGTTAGAGCGTACGGCACCGAGTAGCATGGTAAAACACTAGGCCCAGTCCTATGTATAGGATCCCGCAAGGCCTTGCAGATGCGTTGAGATAACCAATAATTCCATTTTTGCTGTTTGTGCTATCTATTACGCAAATCTGCTAGACGCTGATGGAAGACGAGACAAGTTATCAACTGTTAACAGTTGGCTGATCCTAATATACCAGATTCCACTGCAGAGCCTTAATCATTTTAAAGACGCCTATGAAAAACGAATGGACCAGTTAATAGCCCGTAGGAAAGCGGGGGACGAACAATGAGTACCTTCTGTCTTTTCGCTCCTGATGAGATTATTTATGCTGCCGCGACCGCTCGCGGTGGACGGCGTCGGAAAAAAAGAAGCCACACCACAAGGAGGACGAGTGCGACCACGATCAACAGCGGGATCAAGTGGATGATGACAATGATAGCGAAAAGCACGATCACCAAGACGAGCGCTATGACCACGAGGTCTGCCAGTATGCCCATACGCTAGTAGTGGCGCCCTCTGGATATAAACCATCTTGCCTATCACTTTCGGTTTTTGAGGCTCTCTGATTTGGCCACCATTAGACAGGAACGTTTTTTGTGCTTGGCAACCTCACATATGCGTGATGCAGCAGGTCACATGATGATACTTTCTATGACTCTAATATGGGTGCAGCTATGAGCGACGAACGGATAGCCACCTTAGAAAGACGCGTGAAAGAACTAGAGACGTGTTGTGAAAAGCTCAAGGCCTATGTGGATGACTTAGACAAGCGGAAGGCAGATCGAACGGCTGATCGACCGCTAGTATATTTTCAACCAGCAGAGGTCCCGCGTTTTGAAGGCAGCCAAAGTGAGCTCACGAGGCAGCAAAGACGATAGTGGTTTCGCATGCGCCGTGTTGCGTTACGGCTGTTGCCTGTCGCACGTAAGTCTTTCGAAGCGAGAACTCTAGCGGGCTTTAACCGCCGTCCATCAGATCTTGAAAGGGTGCTTGAAATGACGAAACGACAAAAGTCGGATTCGCGAAAGGAAATGTTATTACCACGTATCACCGATAAAAAGCCCAAGTGTTCTTCGTCACATGTTCGAGGATATTAGCAACTGGGTAACTGTCGTCAGCTGGATTGTCACCTTATTCGAGGTCGTAGGCGCCGTCATCATCTTCTACGCAAGTGCGCGCGTCGTAGTGGAGCTCGTGAGGCCTGCCCTTGGCCGACACCCGCCTAACTACACCGCCATCCGAGTGGACTACACCTCGAAAATCGTTCTAGCCTTGGAGCTTTTTGTCGCGAATGATCTCGTAAGGACGATCCTCAGTCCTACGTTGGATCAGGCTGTTATTCGCATTCATCGTCGGCATCAGAACGGTAGTAGGCCTCTCCCTAAATAAGGAGTTACGAGACATCGCCAAATGACGAGGACTGCAGATCAAGGGTGACGCGCTCCGTCAGCAAGATTCAGAGTCCAGCCCAATGATCGACAAAAAAAGCGGTAGAAACGAAAAAAGAAATAATGAGCTAGAAGCCGTTTAAACCCCCTCTCTGCGCGCGGTCAGATAGTTATGATGCGCCTTCTATTACTTTGCCGAAAAAAAAGGTGATTTTTTCAAACCTTTCTTTGTTGCGTTTCGCAAAATCGAAAAGGGCCGCCTCCCCAGCAGGTGTAATTTCAATGAGGATTTTCCTTCTGCGGCCTCCTGGCTCTGTACCGGCGGCCTTGGACTTTTTTGCTTTTACGAATCCACTTTGCTCTAGGCTCCCCAGCACTGGGTAGATGTTTCCTGGTGTCGGGGAAAAGTAACCCTCGGTTATCTCGGTGATGATCTTAGCGATCTTATATCCGCTGAGTTCTCCCTTTTGGCGCAGAACGTATAGCACAAAGAACGCATACAGCTTTTCCGCCATGAGGAGCACTATACAGAAACATATTTAAATATATATCGCTGACATATATATCGGCGACCGATTTATGAACAAGAGAAGAACCAACTCGCCTGCTGCTTTCGATAATCCGGCTAGCGAACTTACACGGACGGCAATTCTCAAACTGCAACTAAGGGACGTGACCGTGAATGAAGACAATCGTTAACACCGGACGGAAGATTCGGGCGCCGAGGGCCTCGAGCGGGTTCGCTGCGTTCCGCGGGCCGGGGAGACAATAGCGATGCCAAACGAACGAATGAGCTTCCTAACTGATGTCTATTCGATTTGGCTCAGAGAGATGACCCGGTACGTAAGAGCCCGGTCGCGAGTCGTTATCTCGTTCGTCCAACCGATGGCGTGGCTCATCATATTCGGAGTAGGATTCAGCGCATCACTCGGCTCATCACTGCAATTCGCCGGGTCGACAGGCACGACGAATTACCTCGACTTCCTGGTCCCGGGACTCCTCGGCTTTATGGCAATTCTTAACAGTCTTACCTCGTCCTCAGGGATGAGCTTCATGTTCGACAAGCAGTTCGGCTTTCTCAAAGAGATCCTCGTTGCTCCGGTCGCACGATCCTCGATACTCCTCGGCAAGGCGCTGGGAGGAACGACTACGGCCATGATCCAAGGAATTGTCGTCGTTGTCGTTGCAGCATTGCTCGGAGTAAGACTATCAGGCCCTCTGGGACTTCCCGCTGCTTTCGCCCTCGTCGTGGTGACCATGTTCTTCATCACCATGGGCTTTAGCGAGCTGGGGATGAGCTTCGCGTCCCAGGTCGAGAGCATCGAGGGTTTTCAGGTGGTGGTGGTCTTCTTGGCCTTGCCGCTCTCTTTCCTGAGCGGCGCGCTTTTCCCCGTCACTTCGCTGCCCGGCTGGATGAAAGCGCTGGTTGATATCAATCCGCTCACGTACGCCGTTGACGCATTGCGGTACGCCTTTACAGGACTGCACGCGTACCCTCTCACGCTCGACTTCGGCGTCGTTGTTGGATTCTTCATTCTGATGACCATCATCAGCACCCTCCTGTTTAGGGACGTGCACTGATGTTAGTACGTGCTTGGCGCAGCTGCTGGCGCCGCTCGTGCGTAGTTAAAGGTGCACGCTCAGCACATCCTGGAACGTATAACGCACCTTCCTCAGCCGCGTGCATCGCATCTGCTAACACGCGAGCGTCAAACGCTAACGGTTTATTTCCCTTATACTCATCGGTCTGAAAGACGTGGCAGAACGATGGTGGCAGCGCGTTACTGGTAGTAGCGCGTGGGTCTCCCCGCGACGTTGGACGCATGGCTGACGTCACCATGCGCCTCTGCCAAGACGCAGATCTTGTTGAGCGCGCCGCGGGAGGACGACATGTATATGTAGCTCAGCGCCTTTTCGTTCGTAAGGGTGTGACCATGACCAAAGAACACCATAAAGACGAAGCACTGACGTTGTCCGTTGAGCACGCCGCGCGCCTTATAGGCATTAGTCGAACGACCGCATATCGGATGGTGCAGTCAGGCGAGTTGCCGGCAGTACGAGTCGGGAGGCGCGTCCTCATTCTGAAGAAGCCTTTGATGGAAATGCTCGAGGCCGAAGAACATACGGAATGAAGCGCTTGCAAAACGGGCCGTCAAGCCCCCATGTCAAACATTCCCTTTTTTGAGCGTAAGGTCGCAAACAGTTTTCGCGATCCGCCTCCATTCGTAGAATTGGCCAATCCCTAGCGTTGTAGGGTCCGCCTCACCTCATCCTCTACCACGCGGAAGGTTTTGTTCAACCACGCTCGCATAATGAGCAGGCAAAAGGTCATCCGTAGCGGTGATCTAAGACGATCTAAGGTGAAAAAAGCTTACGGCGCGGTTCGTTTAAACCCGGGACGATCGGATAAGTGGCACGATTTAGCAGAGTTTTAAGGCGTCGTAATCTAGAAAAGAAGCGCATAGTAGGGCCCTCTTAAACCCGTTGCACGTGAACTCCCCGTGCAAGTGCAAAAGACAGCTGAAAAGGAGGGGGGTAATCGATCGCAAACCATGCTAAAAGCGCCATGCTGTTTCCAAGGTGAACGTATCAGCCACAAAACCGGTAGCACCCGCGAAGGACATAATTATCGCCCGGTTTGGAACGCATTTTAGTTGACGCTGCTATGTCGCGGCAGAAGCGCGCCGTTAACCGCATCCGCGACGCGCTTTGCGCACTTGTTGCACTTCAGATCGTTCGTCGTGTTCGCGCAGCCATCGCTTTTTTCGCGTGACCCTGTTTTTACTTTCCGCGCGCACGTACAAAGTTTAACTGTGAGGTCATCCAAACGGTATGTCTATGAAACAAGCGTTTGGCGGCGTGGTGTACGACACCGATACAGCCATCCTTCTTGCGCGAAACGAACACCAGTTCTGCATTGAAACACTGAAAACCGGGCTCACGAACGTCGACCTTTTCCGGACGCCGAGCGGGCGCTATTTCAAATACGAAAAAACAGTGCCGTTCTTTGGCGATGATGAGGAGCACGACCCGGAACTGACGCCGCTAACCCCAGAAGAGGCGGTGATCGTGTACAGCAAGCTCACGGACAGGAGGCTCGAATTCGAAGATGCCTTTCGGACATCGAGTGCGCGGACGCATAAATGGACGCCGTAGCGCACGCAATTGCTGGTGCACGCGGAACACTGTCAGTCTCACTCAACCCTCGAAAGAGGCGCGAACTCTACTGCGGTCTGTATCTTCGGCAGCACCCGAGAGCGAACAGCCATCGTTGTCCCGGACACTTTGCGAGCATGGAGCCCCGAAGCTGTTGCGTGTCGTAGAAACGCTCGTCAATCTCCTCATCGGTATCGTGTCGGATACCGCAGAGATGGCCATCGCCTCGCAGTTCTAGCCCATCAAATCGCTGCTGGAGGTAGGGCGTAACCACCTCGTCACGCCATTTAACGGCGGGATCTTTTCCATTGCCGTTTTCAGCGCACCACTGTTCGTACTGCGTTCCGCCGACTTCCCAGCGCGTTGCGTCGATGACGCACCGTTGCATAAAGAGTGGAATCTCGTCGTTTTCAATTCGCCTGTTTATCCGCAGCGCCGAGGCGACACCCGCGCATAGCAGTCCGCCCATTTGTGTGCTTGCTACATTTGTCGCCATAACGTTCACCTCTAATCTAGCCTGCGCACAAGAATGCTATAAGGCCGCGTGAGGCAAGAATTGCGTGTAAACGCGTGACACCGCGTTTGTGTCACAACTCGGCGATGACTGCTTCAAAGCCCAACTTAACAAAAAACAGCCGAATATGCGCCGCACCCGCACGACAAAACCGTAAGAGGCTTAAAGCGGTCTTGCCTACACTGTAAACAGCAGATTATCGCAAACCGCAAAGGCTGCGGCGAGCACGGAGCGGGGTCCGCCGCGCATAATAAGAGACGATTCGAGGTAGGGCGAGCGGCGGGCCTTAAGCTCCAGTATCAAGCAGCGCCGTTTGGGACATACAAACGGCTTCCTTAATTTTGAAACCTTTTTCTGATTTTGAACTTGAACTAACAATGTTTTTTGAGCCAGGTATTCGTTAGGAACGAATGTTACCGCCTAAAACGAGACGCGCTACACTCCGCTCAGGCGATCTACGCCAAAATTCCACTGCCAGAACTAGATTGCGGGGATTTTCAAACGCTGCCTTTGCCCCTGCGAAGCCTGTCGACGTCAAGTCGTTCGCGTCCGCAGAGAAATTTCGTGCCTCCAAGATGGAACAGAGGCTCAATGCGTTCGTTCAGAACCCCGTCTCCATTGCATCAGGGTCGCCTGATTTTGCCACGACTTCGCCGACAAAGATGGTGTGGTCTCCCGTGTCTACCCTGTCGACGATGCGGCATTCTATGTGGGTCGGGCACTCGGCAATCCTAGGCGGCTTCACCAAGACTGCGCGTATAGGCGTCAACCCCGTGGCTTGAAACTTGTCCACGTTCCTTCCTGACCAGGTCCCAACGGCCCACACCTGTTCGAGCAACTCCCTCGTCGGCAAATTAATGACGAATTCATCGGTTAAACACTCATACGTGTAGCGTTTTCTTGAAACGCTCACTGCTACGAGCTCCGGATCGTGCGAGGTGCTCAGTATCCAAGCGAAGGTCGCCTCGTTTGGTCGGTTGGCACGATCAATGGTCGTCACCAGGCCGACGAGTTGCGGGGCAAACACGGTGCTTGCGGCATTTTCGAACTTGATTTTTTCTTTCATACCTGCGTTCCAGTTCGTGCGTCGCTTCTTTGCTCAGCTAACACGGGATTCACTTTAAGCTGTCTTAGGGATCTTAACCATCGCATATTGATGCGCTTTCGTCTCGCCCTGCATTCAGAGCTTGGGCGTCACTCTTATGCGCGGCAAGAATGCTAGTTTCTATAAAAACAAAAAAGTAACGACCAACGCTTTGTGCTCGCGTTTTACCGTTAGAACTCTGCGATTTAAGCGATTCCATCGCGTTGCCGTCACTCAAGTTCAAGCTTAATGCCGCCAATTCTAGGCGCTAACCAGTTGTAAATCAGTGCTACAATCGCTATGATAATGTAGCCACTAATGAAGCCGCCGACAATGCCGATGATAATGACGCTAGCCTCAGCGGTTGCTCCTGTTCCAAGGCTTGCCGTTATAGGAAAATCGCTATGCAACGTCGAGACGGCAACGTCAATGCTAATAGCTGTAATGATTCCAGAAATGAGCCCTAAAACAGCTTCAATTAAGGCACCCATCAAGGCGACTGCCCTGACCGGAACCTTTGTGATCGTTTTCATGTCTCCCATTTTGTCACCTCCCCTTTGAGTATCGTTACACGTTAACGAGTAACGCTATTTATTGATTTAGAGTTGCGGCGCTTTTGTTGTCGCCTTAAAGGCTATTTTTCGCCGAAATCAACGAAAGAGATTCGAACCCTTCAATGTTTATCGTGAGATTAGGAGACGAAGTGTGAAGAAGCAGTGCTTAAGTACCATTTTTTACGTGCAAATTCGATCAAGAATGCCACGGCAACCGCGCCTCATATAGACAGCATCAAAAAAAGCGAACAGAAACGGCGAGGTATAAGGCGAGCCCCCTCTGTCACTGGCACGAACCTGAAGCTAGAAGAGGGCACTCTCCGTACTAGCTGCACCGGAAAAAATCCTAACAAGCTACAGAAAAAAACCGAGAATGGAGCACGGACCCGGTAGCCGTAAGAGAAGACGGTTTTCGAGGCAGGCCAGATCGCGGGTCCGGCTCCTATTAATCACGGCACAATTAAGCTCTGCACGATCGTATTTAACGTTTTCGCTCACATTTTGCGCTTTTTTTTAAAATCTGGACTCGAAATGAAGGTATTTTAAGGAAGCAAGATTCTTCTTTTTCGTAACGAGCAGTCCCGTGCGCATATCTGCTAAAGAATTAGCAGCTCGCCGATGCTCCATTGGAACCGATATTTGTCGCACGCTTATGCGCCTCTTTAAGTAGTTTCTAGCTTTGCTGCTACTGTATTTTTGTGGTAGTACCGTGAGTGTCATGAAAAGAAGCGCTCTGTGGGCTCCGCCTAATCAAGAAGCGCTGTGCTCACCATCGGCGAAATGGACAGAGACTGGAATCTGTTATTTTCGTCATCCGCGTGCGCAGATAGATTGCTCGAGCGCGCCGTCGAATATAAATTGCACCGGAAACAGCTGCAACTACTGAGTGGAAAAACCGGGCTAACCGGTGGTGTGCCATGGGTATGACTTGCCCTTACCCTAGTAAGACTCAGACTGGCGATTCTGGCAGCCCAAAAAAAACTCTTCGATGGTCGCTTGAGGGTTGCCGACAACGTGTAATTTCGCTTCATCCGCAATGAAGCACGCTTTCGGGCCAGGACGTCATTCGCTCTTTTTCACTTGCGCGTTTCCAAAAAAGATGTGCCATTACGCAGAGCGCAGCCTGCTATTTGAGGCAAATAGGCAGATACTAATCGCAGCCGCTATAAGAGCACCTGCGGCAAGTGCTGCCGATGTCCCGATGACGTCAGCCAATGCCCCGAACGGAAACGCTCCAAGGGGTCTGATTCCCATGACGATGAGCGTATTTACGCTCATAACGAATCCGATCATGTTCTTGGGAGCGTTGAGCTGTGGGAGCGTGATTGAGACGGCAGACGAGACAGTTTGCGACGCACCTATAACCACCAACAACGCAAACGAGACCCAGTAGAGGTGCAGGAGCGAAAAAATGATCACAGAAAATGACATCAAAAGCGACTACACCATCAAGAGCCGGCCTTTGTGCGCAAAGTCGCCGAGAGATGCGACCCCCAGAGAGCCCACGACGGTGCCGATCCCTATCGCCGTGTACAGCACGCCAAGCTGCCCAAGAGTGGTTCCGAGAACCGCCACGCCGACGAGCGCGAGAGCACGGTATAGACAGCGGCGAAGAACATCAGGGAACCGTAATTTGCGAGCAGCTGTGCCAAAAGTGGCTCGTGTAGTACGTAGCCGAGACCCCTGCGTATGTCACGGAGCAACGAGCTCGTGCTCGTACCCGCCACCTTGGGAAGCTCATAAGCAGGATTGCAATGAGGACAGCGGGGTAACTCAATCCGTTCAGGAAGAAGTCGCCGGCATAGCCAATGACTAACACCAGGGCGCCGCCTAACGCCAGTCCCACGATAGCGGCGCCGTTGAACACAATCGCGTTTAGGGCTATGGCATTGGGGAGATCTTCCTGGGGCACGAGCCGCGGAATAAGCGCAAATCGAGTGGGTTGATCAAAACTGAGCGTGATTCCCGCCAACACGGCAAGCACGGCGATTTGCCAGACTGGATTAACCCGGTGATCGTGAGCGCGCCCAGCATAAAAGCATAGACGATTTGCAGACTTTGCGTAACAAGGAGAAGTCGCCGCTTGTCCACCCGGTCGGCCGTGCTCCCGCCTACGAGGGAAAACACTAGAAATGGGGCCGCCTGGAAAAATGAGATTAGGCCCAACGCGAGCCCAGAGTTATTTGTGAGCTGCAAGACGAGCAGGTACTGCGCAATGACCTGCACCCACGTGCCGACGTTCGATAGGATCATGCCGATCCAAAGGAGGGCAAAGCTGCGGTAGTGCAGCGCCTTGAACGTCTGCGACCTGAGAAGCTTCCGAGGAGGGATAACCGCAGAGGCGGAAGCCGCAGCTTCCGTTTCGAGTACTGGCACATCACTCGACTCTTTCAAACTCGTCGCCCCTCGCAAAACTGACGTGTGGACAAAGGGGTTTAGCTAGCTGCTTGTTCGCGCAAAAAACCCTATCGCGGCGCGCTCGACGCAGCCGGTCGAGTTTTTTTGCAAGGAAAAACCGCGCCGTCTTAACGCTTTCTCGCAAAAATCACTTCGCCGATCTGTCTCCTTGCCTCATCAAGGATGTGCTCGATCTGCTGTGTCTTCTCGTCATCAAGGTACGAATAGTTGGAAAAGATCGTGCGGGCAATTTCCCCGATGCGCCGCCCGACCCCGGGAAGCGAGCTCCATCGTGGCTGAGCGGCGCGCGTACTCAGCCGCTCAACCGTGTCGCGGTGCTCGTCCAGGAAGCGTCTCCCCGCATCGGTTATGACGTAGATCTTCTTGTTATCCTCCTCGTTCATAGCAACGCAACCTTGGTCCTCAAGCATCTGCAAAGTTGGATAGATCACGCCTGCGCTCGGGGCATGGCCGCTCACATCCTCAATGGCCTTAATGATGCCATAACCGTGGAGCGGTTGATCGCGTAGCGTCATGAGTACAAAAAACTTGATGTTGCCGCGCTCCATCCTTAGGGGCCCAAATTGCGCAACGCCCACAAACTGGTCTTGGGCCCACTGTTTCCATATTCGTCGCGGCACGATAGAGACCTCGTCCTTTTTCAATATATCTGAAGCTATGCTTTGTGATATATAACACTTTAGCGTAGCTTGAACGGCTAGAGGGAATGCGCGCTGCGCTGAAAAGCTATCCAGATGCACCAGCCGCTTGCGGTAACCAAAAACTAAAATGCGGTGGACGGCATACACCGACTGTAACAAACCATGCGAATCCACGCATTTGCTGCGCGAGCGCCAAAGGCTGCGCTGCAGCCTTTTGACTATGAGCTTCATAACCCGGGCCCGTACGACGTCGACGTCAAAGTGAGCCACTGCGGCATCTGCCACAGCGATGTTCACCTCATTGACAACGACTGGAATATCTCGCATTACCCCCTCGTGCCAGGACACGAAATCGTGGGCACTGTGGCTGCCGCTGGATCGGCCGTTGAGCAAATTAAAATTGGTGAACGAGTCGGCGTCGGGTGGCAATCGGGCAGCTGCTTGCGCTGTGAGTGGTGTCTGAACGGCTACGAGAACCTGTGCCAGAGCAAGGTGCTCACGTGTGTGCGGCGGCACGGTGGATTCGCCAATTTCGTTCGCACTGATAGCCACTTTACCTTCTCCATCCCGAAGTCGCTCGATTCGGCAGGCGCAGCACCGCTCCTGTGCGCCGGCGTTACGGTGTACGCGCCGATGAGGCGCTACGGCGTACGACCACATCATCACGTCGGCGTCGTTGGGATCGGCGGACTCGGACACCTGGCCCTACAATTCGCCCACGCTATGGGGTGCGAAGTGACTGCGTTCTCGACGAACCCTGAAAAAGAGGGCGACGCAGCCGCATTTGGTGCCGATCACTTTGTAATAAGCCGCGACCAGGCGCAAATGCGAAGGACTGTGCGGACGCTCGATTTCATATTAGCAACGGCCACTGCACCCCTTCCGTGGACCGCTTATGTGGAGGCGCTACGGCCCAATGGCAAGTTGACGATCGTCAGTCGACTGTCCTCCAACGAGGAAGAAGGTAGGGTGGCAGCCCCCACTTCGCTTCTCGTTGCCGGCCAAAAATCGATCGTCGGGAGCGTAACAGGCGGGAGAGCTGTGACGCAAGAGATGCTTGCATTTGCAGCCCGTCATGGCATTGCTGCAAAAACAGAGATCTTCTCTTGTGCAGACATAAACAGCGCCGTGGAACGCGTGCGCAACAATGCCGCACATTATCGAGTTGTGTTGGAAACCTAACTGATCCAAAGCGTGCTTGTCGACACCAGACGGCTACCTCGCTCAAAAAATGGGACCTACCAGTTCAATGCGTCCGTCGAATCTATGCCAGCACTCCAGGAGAGTAGCTCTGCCGAACAGGTCATGGCGAAATCTGAACAGCGAATCTAATTGCAGAGCTCGCTTCGCTGGTAATCCTTCTTAAAACGAGGGAAACAGAACGCAAACAACTAAAGAAATAAACGGTGACGGGAGATTTGAAAATATGAGGTATCAGTGGGACGCTGCCG
>Ga0326728_10014354_pt1 | contig 16849 bp, 12 predicted proteins | sample MB3enrmetagenome_FD_207602 | JGI IMG/M metagenome (GOLD analysis project Ga0326728, IMG submission 207602) | Lab enriched peat soil microbial communities from McLean, Ithaca, NY, United States - MB31MN | ecosystem: Environmental > Terrestrial > Soil > Wetlands > Peat | place: USA: New York...
CCATCAAATTCTGCCTAAGCTGCCCCCGGCAGGATAAGCGAGCTTTGTCGGGGGCGCAAAGAATCCTGGCTCTAAGAAATAAGGAAATCAAGAACGCCAATTCACTATTTCTAAAAACAAGGAGGAGAACAATGAAGAAATTAGCATACTGTTCAATTGCGTTTGTATTGTTATTTTCGGTTTTGGTGGTCACCAATGGCCATTGCGATGACTACTGGAAAGTAAACTGGCAGTACATGGGGTCGAGTGTATCAGCCTATAACCCGAATGTGAAACATTATTATTGGGAAACAACCCGGCCACCCTACGGACCCTGGGACAAGATTGCCGTGCATCGTTACGTCTACCAACCCAACAACTGGGGTGAGGACCCGTACGGGCCCAGCCCCGACCGGCGGAAGGTTTTTTTCATCAACCCCGGGACATGGGATCGCGGTTTTGAATCAGAAACCAACCCAACTACCTCTCAGTTCTGGTTCTATTCAGGCAACGGGTATGACTTATATTCCATATCATTCCGCACTGAATACATCCCCAACTTCGCCCAAAGTCAGTTTGCCCAATTCGGTTTGGGTAATGTGTTAGAGGCGACTTCCGGCTGGACCTATGGAGTATTCCGGCAGGACATTAAAGCCTGTGTGGAATTCGCAAAGCAAATCTCCGGGGCAAAGCAGATCTTTATGGGCGGTGTGAGCAGAGGTGGCGCTCAGATGTACATTTATGCTTCCAAGTACGCGAATGACCTAAAGGGATTGGTAAGCTTTGATGGCGGGGGTGCCTACGTTAATGTCAATCCATCTCAGCAGATGACTCAAGCGCAATTTCAAGCTCTTGTTGCTGCAATGCAGGCCAATGGGCCTTACTTTGATGAAGTGCCGCATTATGAAGTAGACCAGTTTTGCGGCGCAGTTCCATATTCCACGAATTCAGTGGGAGGACCACTTCCGGCTACGAGCTCTCTTAATCCGCCAATCCCAGCTTTCGCTCCCCCTGATAAGAACCAAATCAACTTTGTGTCGGATCTAGTGGCCTACTACGCTTACTACGTATTTGGTCCTGGCCTTGCAACCAATTACTACACTCCGTATCCTGGCGGTAACGGAGAAACATACATGGATGAAAAGATCCTGATTGAAATTGAACAGCTTTTGACCCGGTATTGGCCGTATATCCAAGACCTGGAGGGTGCCTTCATGGCCAATTACCTGGTTAATCCCTACTTGGATTACCAAAATCCGAATATCAATCTCCCGGTTATTTTCTTCGCCAGTGAATTAAGCTGCTTTGGCGGAAGCTGTCTGACTCAGCAGCATCAGCAGCAGCCTTACAATCCTAATTATCAGCCTCTGACCCGGAGTAAGGATATTACAACCACCTATCTGCCAGGATATGGCCATTTAGATGTGTTCTCAGGTACTCACTCCCTTCAGGATATAAAGCAGCCAGCGCTGAATTGGATGAATCAAAGACTGGGACATTAAAAAGTGAATTGCAGCAAAAAGGCAGGGTCAGTGATGGCCCTGCCTTTTTATTTGAAAGTGCTCGCGTCTTGGGGACTCGTCGCTGACAGTCGCTTGACAGGCTACTCCTTTTTTTTTTATATTCAATCCAATCCAAGAGTCTCGTCTCTCGGTAACGGTGAAGATGCCTGTATCGTTAGGACGATAAACGATGAACCGTATATTATCTTCTTGTTCATTGTTTATTGTCCATTGTTCATCGTTCGAAACGGGCTTCGTAAGTTCACCCCCCTTCATCTCCCCTTAAATTAAGGGGGGATAGTGGGGGGTTACCTATTTTCATGGCTCGTGAGTGGCTTAACGGCCGCGGATAATTACTAAGAGGTGTGAACATGAACGTCAGGGAGATGTTCGATTTGAACGGCAAAGTAGCGATTGTCACAGGCGGAGGGAGAGGTATCGGTTTAAAGATGGCAGAAGGTTTAGCCGAGGTCGGGGCGAATATCGTACTCTGCTCACGGAAAGTGGAAAATTGCCAGAAGGCAGCACAGGACCTGGCTAAATTGGGAGTAAAGACTTTAGCCATGGCTTGCGATGTGAAATCCCCTGCGAGCATTCAGGGCGTGGTGGACAAGACTTTGGAAAAATTCGGAAGATTGGACATCCTAGTCAACAACTCCGGAGTCACTTGGGGTGGAGCCGTTGAAGAGTATTCTTTAGAAGGCTGGGAAAAGGTTATGGACACTAATATGACCGGCGCTTTCCTCTTCTCCCAAATGGCTGGGCGGGCGATGATCCGGCAGAAGAGCGGAAGCATTATCAATATCGCTTCGGTCATGGGAGTCATCGGAATCCAAGAAGGAGCAGACGCCATTGCCTACAGCGCCAGCAAAGGCGCATTGATCACCTTCACCAAAGACCTGGCTGCCAAATGGGTCAAATACAATATCCGCGTCAATGCCATTGCTCCGGGTTGGTTTCCCACGGACATGACCAAATGGGTTTTAGACCACCACGGTAAGAAAATCCTCAGTCTTGTTCCCATGGGCAGGTTCGGTGAGCCCGAAGAGCTGAAAGGAGCTGTGGTTTACTTAGCTTCAGACGCTTCCAGGTACGTGACGGGTATCGTTCTTCCCGTGGACGGGGGGCAGCTCGCTGTTTGATCCAGCCGATGAAGCCGCACGTCTTTCATTCCAGGAAACTCACCTCGCCCTTTTCTCGCTTGAAACCCAATCTTCTACGAAAAGTCACGGATCAAGAGATAAGATGGGCTACCGCGGTCCGGCCGGAGGGCAAGGGGTGGCTTCGTTGGAAAGAAAGGGAGGTTAAAGAGAGGTCGTGAATCTTTCTAACCTTCTCATTTCAAGCGCAACGCAAAGGCCTGAGCATCCGGCCATTCGTTTCCTGGAACGAACAATCACCTATAAAGAATTAAATCGACAAGTGGATCGACTTTCCCATGGACTGGTTCATGCAGGACTGCGCCCCGGGGATGTCTGCGTTTTGATGATTCCAAATTCGATAGAGTGGATCGTTGTTTACTATGCGTTGGCAAGGCTGGGAGCGGTCGTCGTCCCGGTAAACTTTCTGTATCGAATCGGAGAACTCGAGCACATTTTCAAAAACTCCGGCGCACGGGCCTTCATTGGCCACAAAGACTACCTGGAACAGCCTCGCCAGGTCATGGAACATCTGCCAAAGATGAATCCTCGGATCGCCCAAGGCGTATCGCCCGGCCAGGGATTCATCCCTGTGGAGGAACTCTTCGCTGACAAAGGGATGTTTCATCCGTACCCAAGCCGGGATGACGACACCTGGGCCATCATCTACACCAGTGGCACCACGGGTCTCCCCAAAGGGGCCATGCTCACTCACTACAACCTGACAAGCAACGCCATGACCCTCGCCGGCATGCGGTCAACGAGACCGGACGATGTGGTTTTCGGCGTCCTGCCTTTATACCACATCTTCGGCCAGACGAGCGTGCTCAATGCGTCCATCTACCTCGGTTTGACCATCCGCGTGTGGTCCGCCTTCAATGTTGAGGAGCTGTTTTCAGCCATCGAAGAGGAGGATAGCTCGATTCTGATCGCCGTACCCACCATCTTCAATCGATTGTCAGAGTTGGCAGAGGTTCGCCGGCCAAAGCGGTCCGGCCTTCGTTTCTGTGTTTCAGGTGGTGCCTCTCTTCCGGTACAGGTGCTTCGCCGATTCGAGGATCGTTTCGGCACCACGATCTATGAAGGATATGGACTTACCGAGTGCTCGCCCGTCTGTGTGGAGAACCCTTTCGGCCGCGAAACCCGGCCCGGATCGATTGGCATTCCCATTCCCGGATTTCAAGCGCGGGTTGTAAACGATCGCGATGAAGACGTACCTAGAGAAGCCGTCGGGGAACTCATTGTCCTTGGACCCGGCGTGATGAAAGGATATCTGAATCAACCGGAGGCCACCGCTGAAACGCTCCGCGGAGGGTGGTTGCATACCGGGGACTTGGCCCGGATGGATGAAGATGGGTATATCTACATTGTGGATCGAAAGAAAGAAATGATCATCCGCGGAGGGTATAATGTGTACCCACGGGAGGTCGAGGAGATCCTCTATACCCACCCGGACGTCGTTGAAGCTGCGGTAGTGGGAGTTCCTCACCTCGATTTGGGAGAGGAGGTGGCTGCCATGGTGGTGCTTCGCGAGGGAGCTTCCGCTACACCGGAAGAGTTGAAAGAATTCGTCAAAGAACGAGTTGCACCCTATAAATACCCGAGAAGAATTCAATTGGTGAAGGAGCTACCCAAAGGCCACACCGGCAAGATCCTCAAGCGCGGTCTTCGATTCAAGGATTAGGTATCCCTCTAAGATGATTAGAATTACGATGAGATATTTGGGGGGTATTATTCCCACCCCGATAGAAATGGCTCATTGACTTCGGTTGAAGAATATTTTAGAAAGAGCTTGACAAAATCCTTGTGAAAATTTTAGTATGTGGCTCGTTTGTTGTATTGATTGTCACAGAATTTATAGTTCGATCGACAATTTTTCAGAGGATTAGGATCTCTTAGAAAGATAATATCCTATGGACATCAAGCGTAGTTATTACGAAGATATTGAGCTTTTTAAAAGTAACACTATTCTCGTTTGGTCCATTCTATTTCTTGTATTTCTTGGAATCCTACCCTGGCTCGTCAAGACCTACCACCTCTTAGGGATGTCCATCTATATCCTTAATCTCATCACGATCAATGCCCTGGTTGCCATCGGCTTGAATATCCTCGTGGGGTATACAGGCCAGATATCCATGGGACATGCTGGATTCTTTGCCATCGGAGCCTTCACAACTGTTATCTTTATAGTGAATTGGGGCTTTCCTCTCTGGATTGCTCTCCCCGTTGCAGGGTTTATCTCAGCCGCATTTGGATTTGTCTTGGGCCTTCCAGCCCTTCGTCTGAAAGGGCCCTATCTTGCTATCGCCACGCTCGGCTTCGGTATGACCATCACCACGATTATCAAACATATGGAGTTTTTTGGTGGAAGAATGGGGCTTCAAGCCCCAAAACTTTATCTTTTTGGAACCCAGATGAAGGATATCCATTATTATTACGTCATCATGATCATCGCTGTTTTGATGGTGATCGGGGCATTGAAATTGATCAAGACACGGGTGGGGAGGGCTTTCATTGCCATTCGGGATAGCGACATCGCTGCCGAGGCAATGGGGGTGAACTTAACCTATTACAAAACCCTGTCTTTCGCGGTGAGCGCCTTTTATACAGGGATTGCAGGCGGACTTTACGCTCTTATTCTTGGTTTCATCAATCCCGAGGGCTTTACTATGATCATGTCGATCGCCTTCTTGGCCATGGTCGTGGTAGGAGGTTTGGGATCGATTATGGGTTCCATCGCCGGAGCAGCCCTCCTGACGTACCTCGACATCAAGCTTCAGGTCGTTCAAGACATTCCAGCCGTCGGTCCAGCTCTGGTCGCCTTTTCCCAAAAATATATGAGCATGGCCGGGATCTCCAATATTGCTGTCATTGTTTATGGACTGATCATGATTTTAATCGTCCTCTTCGAGCCTTTGGGAATTTTCGGCTTCTGGATTCGAACCAAACGCTACTGGAAGACATGGCCGTTTTAAAATCTTAAATCCGAATTTCGAAGCACGAAATTCGAAACAAGCACGAATGTTCAAATTACCAATTTTCGAAAGCAAGAATTTTGGAATTTTGAAGTTGGAATTTGAGATTTGTTTAGGATTGGTCCGAGACGGACGCTTCGCCCGATATTCGGATTTCGAATTTCTTATCGGAGATAAAAGATGCTTGGTCAATTAATTGTGAGCGGTCTGGCGGTAGGAGCTTGTTATTCTCTTCTGGCTCTCGCCATGGTCATTATCTACAAAACCTCTGACGTTCTAAATTTTGCCCAAGGGGAAATGGCGATGATCAGCACATATGTGGCCTTTACCCTCATGGAGAGTTATCATGTCCCTTTCCAATGGGCAGTCATCCTCACATTTCTGTTTGCTATCCTTTTGGGCGCCTCTTTCGAACTCGTCTTTCTAAGACAGGCCAAAGAACCTACTGTGTTAGGACTGATTATCATTACACTCGGTTTTGAAATGATTCTCATGGGATTCGCTGGATGGAAATGGGGGCCTGATCAGAGATCACTCGATTTTCCGGTTTCGAACATAGAGACTTACAATCTCTTCGGTCTCGTCATGAGCAAGATCAATTTCTGGACCATTGTGATCACCCTGGTTCTGATGTTCATTCTCTTTCTGTTTTTCCGTTACACGAAAGTGGGGGTTGCCATGAGAGCTACCCAACAGAACCAGTTGGCTGCTCGAGTCATGGGCATCCGCACCAAATGGATACTCTCTTTCACCTGGGCGATTAGTTCCATGGTTGGCGCAGTGGCTGGCATGCTGATCGCGGCGCTTGGAGTACTGGATCCCACGATGATGATGGATCCTCTTTTGAAGAGCTTTGCCTCCGCAGTCTTAGGAGGAATGACAAGCCTCCCCGGAACAGCGGTCGGGGGAGCAATGTTGGGGATTATCGAAAACCTGTTTGGCGGATACGTCTCTCTGTCATTTAAATCTGTTGTCGCCTTTGCCGTCATTGTGTTGATGCTATGTATTAAGCCCAGCGGACTCTTGGCCAAACATTATGTGAAGAAAGTTTAGGGAGAAGGAGGAGAATATAAATGTTAAAAAAAGCATTCGTTTCTATGGCGCTGTTAATGATGGTAACTTTTTTGATGACAACATCAGGCTTTGCTCAGAAGGTCCGGGGAGTAACGGACACCGAGGTCCTCATCGGCCAGACAGGTCCACAAACAGGACCGGCAGCCCTCTGGGGATCAGTCGCCCGGGGGTCAGGCCTTTTCTTTAAGGGAATCAACGATGAGGGTGGAATCCACGGCAGAAAGATCAAATACTTCCTGCGCGACGATGGTTACCAGCCGGCCAAAACCAGGGCGATTGCCACTGAATTCGTGGAACAGATCGGGATTTTCGGAGTGGTCGGCTGCGTGGGCGTCGGGCCAGGCATGGCCGTCCGCGATTATTACACGGAGAATAAGGTGTTGATGGTCAGCTTCGGAAGCAGCGGTGTAACCAACTGGATTCATCCCTTCAACAGATACATCTTCCCTATCTATCCCCTTTACGTGGATGAAGCCCATGGCCTGACCAAGTATCTTTTCGAACATATGAAACTCACTAAAGTGGCGGTATTTTACCAGAACGATGATTACGGGAAACAGGGTCTGGAGGGTGTGGAGCGTTACGAAAAAGAAATGGGTCTGAAGCTGGTGGCATCGGTTTCTGCCGAAGTGACGGAAAGGGACCTGAGTTCCCATGCCTTAAAGTTAAAAAGCTCCGGGGCTGAGGCCGTAGTGATGTGGGCGATGCCAACTCACGCCGCGTTGCTGCTCACGGAATGCGCCAAGATCGGCTTCAAGCCCCAATGGGTGACCAGCAGCACGCTCGCCGACACCCCGGTGATGATGCAGATCACCAAAGGGCTCTGGGCCGGGATGATCCTTTCCTATCCGATTGAGACGCCCGATTCGAACAATCCCTTGATGGTTAAATATCGCGCCTGGCACCAGAAATACGAACCGAATGAACGCTGGGGAACGTTCTATTACTCGGGGTGCGTGTATGCCGAGCCCCTTGCCGAAGGGCTGAGGCGGGCAGGCAGGAATCTAACGCCCGAGACTTTTATCAAGGCCATGGAGACCCTGAAGGACTGGCGGGGGATCGGCGGGCCATTTACCTTTACGCCTACGGATCATCAGGGCGCGAAATACGTTCGCTACGCTCAGGTACAGCCTGACAGCACGGTTAAGATATTGACAGACTGGGTAAGGATTACGCAATAGCAAGCCCACTTTGTCTGTCATTGGTAGGGGGGCCTGTCTGTCGGTAGGCAGGAAAGCAATCTCTTATTCGTGCTCTATCGAGCCATTAATGTTCGGAAAGGAGGAGACAAAATGTTGAAGAGAGATTTAGTTTTGGTTTGTTTGTTGGCATTGGCGGCTCTTCTGATGACGACGCCTGTCTCGGCGGCTGAGCAGGTCCGGGGAGTAACGGACACCGAGATCGTCATCGGCCAGACGGGTCCGCAGACGGGACCGGCAGCGGCCTGGGGAGCAGTGGCCCGTGGTTCAGGTCTTTTCTTCAAGGGAATCAACGATGAGGGAGGGATCCATGGCAGAAAGATCAGATACATCCTTCGCGACGATGGTTACCAGCCAGCCAAAACCAAGGCCATCGGTACTGAATTCGTAGAACAGATCGGGATCTTCGGAGTGGTCGGCTGTGTGGGGGTCGGGCCGGGCATGAGCGTGCGCGATTATTATACGGAAAACAAGGTTTTGATGGTGAGCTTCGGCTGTAGCGGCGTCACCAACTGGATTCAGCCTTTCAATAGATACATCTTCCCCGTCTATCAGCTTTATGTTGATGAAGCCAAGGCCCTGACCCGATATTTTTATGAAAACATGAAGCTCACTAAAGTGGCCGTGTTTTACCAGAACGATGATTACGGAAAACAGGGCCTGGAAGGTGTGGAGCGTTACGAAAAGGAAAAGGGTCTCAAAGTAGTGGCCTCGGTTTCTGCCGAGGTGACGGACCGTGACCTGAGCTCTCATGCGCTCAAGTTGAAAAATTCAGGGGCCGAGGCAGTGGTCCTGTGGGCCATGCCCACGCACGGGGCTTTGCTCCTGGCCGAATGTGCCAAGATCGGCTATAAGCCCCAATTTGGGACCAGCAGTACCCTCTCCGATGGCCCATTGATGATGTCCATCACGAAGGGGTTATGGGCTGGGATGATCAATTCCTTTCCTATCGAGACTCCGGACTCAAACCATCCTTTGATGGTGAAATATCGGGCCTGGCACGAAAAGTACGAGCCGAATGAGCGCTGGGGAACTTTCTATTACTCAGGGTGCTTATATGCCGAGCCCTTTGCCGAAGGCTTGAGACGCGCAGGCAGGAATTTGACGCCGGAGACCTTTATTAAAGCTATGGAAACCATCAGAGACTGGAGGGGCGGGATCGGCGCGCCCATCACCTTTACGCCTACGGATCACCAGGGTTGTAAAGACACTCGGTTCGCCCAGGTGCAGCCCGACGGCAGCATGAAGATATTGACAGACTGGATAAGGATTACGAAGTAATTGGGTACGTACACGTGCGGGGTGGGGATGACTTTAGTCAGTCAATTAGCAACGCTAAAGTCTCCCTCACCCCCAGTTAACTGAGGGAAGAATTACACCGAAGGACAGAAAAGCGCATAAACCATGAGTATACTAAAGATAGAAGACTTGACGATCTATTTCGGCGGCATCAAAGCCCTGAATAAGGTAAGCTTCGAGGTGGAAAAAGGAGCGATCTATTCCATCATCGGCCCAAACGGAGCTGGGAAGACAACTGTCTTCAATTGCATCAGCGGAATTTATAAACCCAATTCCGGAAAGATTTCGTTCAAAGGAGAGGACATCACTTATTTAAAGCCTAACCAAGTCGCCGAGAAGGGGATTGCCAGGACTTTCCAAAATATCGAGCTCTTCTCTCACATGAGCACCATGGATAACCTCATGTTGGGCCGCCACCTTCACATGAAGACAGGGGTCTGGGGAGGCGCGACGTTCATTTACAAGAATTCAAGGGCAGCCAAAGAGGAGATTGAGAACAGACGAAAGGTTGAAGAAATTATCGACTTTCTCGACCTCCAGGTCGCAAGAGACCAGTTTGTGGTAAACCTCCCTTACGGAACCCGGAAACTCGTGGAGCTCGGCCGCGCCTTGGCGTTGGACCCGGAAGTCATCCTTTTGGATGAACCTTCGGCTGGAATGAATATGGAGGAAAAAGGGGACTTGATCTTCTCGATTCAGGATATTCGGGACGACCTCGGCATCACCGTCCTTCTTGTAGAACACGATATGAACCTGATCATGGACGTCTCTGACCGAATCCTGGCCTTGAATTATGGAGAGAAGATAGCAGAGGGATTGCCAGAAGAGATTCAAAAGAATCCGGAAGTTCTTAAAGCCTATCTGGGTGAGGAGGAAAAGGTTGCTTAAGGTCAAGAACATCGAAACCCTGTACGGATTGATTATGGCGATCAGAGGCGTTTCCTTGGAGGTACAGGAAGGACAAATCGCCGCCATCCTCGGAGCTAATGGTGCCGGGAAGACGACGATCCTGAAGACCGTGATGGGGCTTCTGGAGGATCAGCCGGACAAAGGAACCATCGAATTCCTGGGAAAGAGAATTGACGGAAAGGATGCAGAGGAAATCGTCCACCTGGGGATTTCCTATGTGCCGGAGGGAAGAGAAGTCTTCCCTGAGTTGAGTGTCGATGAAAACTTGAGGATGGGAGCTTATACCCGGAAAGATAGAAAAGGGGTGAAGGAGGATTACGATCGGGTGATCAGCCATTTCCCTGTTCTTAACGAGAGGAAGAATCAGTGGGCAGGCACCTTAAGCGGAGGGGAGCAGCAGATGCTCGCTATCGGCAGGGCATTGATGACGAGACCCAAACTCCTGATGATGGACGAGCCCTCGCTGGGACTCTCTCCCATCCTTGTTAAGGAGATCTTTGGGATCACCAAAACGATCAATGCGGAAGGGACGACCATCCTCCTCGTTGAGCAAAATGCGAAGATGGCATTGAAGATCTCGAGCTACGCATTTGTGCTCGAGAACGGAAGGATCGTCGCCGCCAACACCCCCGATATCCTTTTGCAAGACGAAGATGTGAAGGAATTCTACCTTGGGATCCGATCGGAGGAATCGGTGAAAGGATACCAGAGGTGGAAGAAAAAGAAACGCTGGCGGTAATTCCTTAAACCTTAAATCCCAATCTCCAATATCACAAATCTCAAATAGATTTTACACACCGGAATCCCAGCCCTTCCGGCAGGCAAAAGCGAACAACAAAAATCCCAAACTCCCCTCCCCCTTTGGCAAAGGGGTTGGGAGGTTTGGGACTTTGGACTTTAATATTGGTCCTTGTTTGTTATTTGTAGCTTGGGATTTGGTCCTTCCCCTTTCTATGCCATATCCGATTTATACATACTCTCGATGGTATCCTTAAACGCTTCGTTGACGTATTTTCTCTTCACCTTCATGGTGGGTGTCACTTCTCCGCTCTCTTCGTAAAGTTTCTTCGGAAGAATTGCGAACTTCTTGATCTGCTCCACCCGGGCCATCGTCTTGTTCACCTTATCCACTTCCTTCTGAATCAGCAGCTTAATCTCTGGGGCCTGGGTAAGGCTCGCATAGGTGCCAAATTGAATCTTGTTATCCTGCGCATATTTAATCACGGTCTCTTCGTCGATAGCGATGAGGGCAACAAGGAACTTCCGGCGATCCCCTATCACCACGGCATCGTTGATATAGGGACTGAATTTGAGCTGGTTCTCTATATTCTGAGGAGCAATGTTCTTTCCGCCCGCGGTAATGATCAAATCTTTCTTCCGGTCGGTGATCTTTAAGAACCCGTCCTCATCCAGCTCCCCCACATCCCCAGAGTAAAGCCAGCCGTCCTTAAGCGTGTCAGCAGTGGCCTGAGGATTCTTAAAATAACCCTTGAACACGCCCGGACCCTTTACCAGAATCTCTCCATCGGGAGCAATTTTCACTTCCGTACCGGGCAGGGCTTTCCCCACCGTCCCGATCTTTAGTTGGCCCTGGTGACTGGTAGTGGTCACTCCTGTGCCCTCTGTCTGACCGTATCCTTCAATCAGTAGAAGTCCAAGGGCATTGAAGAATTTCAGCACGTTCGGCGAAATCGGTGCTGCCCCGGAATAAGCGACGCGAACGCGATCAAAACCCAATCGCTCCTTGAGCTTCCGAAAGACAACCCCGTAAGCCGCCAGGTAAGCCAGCCTCAGGTAGAAAGGAATCGGTTTAAAATTTAATTTCAAATCCGCATACTTCATGCCGATCGCCATGCAGACCTTGAAGACCATACGCTTAAACCAGGTGGCATCGGACATGCGAATCATAATGGCCGAGGCATATTTTTCCCAGATCCGGGGGACGGCATACGTGACGATTGGGGAGACTTCTTTCATGTTATCCATGACCGTATCCGGACTCTCGATGAAATTGACGACCGTACGATACCGGATATTGGCCATGACCGTGAAGAGCTGCTCAAAGATGTGACAGAGAGGAAGGAAGGAAAGCGTTTCGTCTCCCTCCAAGACCGGATTGGCTTTATCCACTGCCTCACTCATTCGAAGAATATTGCCGTGGGTGAGCATCGCTCCTTTTGGGGGACCTGTCGTCCCGGATGTGTAGATGAGAACGGCTAAATCGTCCAATGTGACTTCACTTATTCTTTGCTCAAACAGGCCGGGATTTTTTTCATCAAACTCTTTCCCTAATGCCAACAGATCATCGAAGCTCACCAACATAGGGTCCTTGTACCGTTTCAACCCTTCCATCTCGATGACGATGATTTTCTCCAGGGTGGGGGTATCCTTCCTGAACTTCAAGGCCTTGTCGAATTGCTCCTCGTTTTCGGCAATGTAGAATCTCGAGTCAGAGTTTTGTACGACGTAGCCGCACTCCTCTGCTGCATTCGTCGTATAGATTCCTGCCGTGACCCCTCCGGCGGACATGATCCCAAAATCAGAGTAGACCCACTCCGGTCGATTCTCGCTGATCACGGAAACACGATCCCCTTTTTTGAGACCGAGACTGATAAGTCCCATGGCCACCTGCCTTACCTTTTCCCCGTATTGACCCCAGGTGACATTGTGCCAGATCCCGTATTCTTTATGCCGTATCGCCACCCGGTTGGGCTGCTCCTTAACATTTTTCTGAAAATAGTCAAGAAGGGTCTTATCACTCATTGCATATCTCCTTTGATTCGGACTTCTTTTACCCGTTAGAAAGCACCAGCATTTAACGGGGCCTTCTATTCACCGGGTGGAACAAGGCCCAGGCCCAGCAGATTTCCACCATCGATTACGATCTCAGCGCCGGTCGTATAGCTGGAGGCATCGGACGCCAGGTAAACCGCAGCGCCCGCTATTTCATCGGGCTCGCCTATTCGCCCCATGGGCGTGAAATTGGCCATGGCTTGCTTCTGCTTCTTCGCCTCTTCCGGCGGAAGGTGGAACCAGTGTGAATCGAGCATCTTCGTGCTGATCGGCCCGGGAGCAATCGCATTCACCTGAATATTAAACGGCGCCAATTCTAAAGCGAAGGCCTTCGTGATCATTCGGACGCCGGCTTTGGAAATACTGTAGACGCTCACCCCGGGTTCCGGTTTGAAGCCATCGACCGAAGCAATATTGATGATTTTGCCGCTGCGTTGCTTCTGCATGACTTTGGCTACGGCCTGGCTGGAAAAATAAACCCCTCTCAGGTTCAAGTTCATGATGGTTTCCCAGAGGCGCTCGTCGGATTCCAGCACACTGCCCATGGCAGGGCTGGCGCCAGCATTGTTGACCAGGATATCGATCTTGCCAAACTTATTCATGACAGTATCGACCATTCGGTTGATCTCTTCCATCTTGCCCAGATGCGACTGGAGGGGGAATGCCTCACCTCCGAATCCTTTAATCTCTGCAGCAGTAGCCTCCAGGTCGTTCATCTTGCGGCTGGTCACCGCCACCTTTGCGCCCGCCTTGGCCAGGCCCAGTGCCACACCCTTGCCGATACCACGACTGCCACCGGTCACAATCGCTGCTTTACCCTTTAGAGAAAATTTCGAAAGATCAAACATATGCTAAACCTCCTGCGGTAGTATTAGAAAGACTGTCATTCCGGACTTGCCCTGCACCGCATGGTGTTCAGGGCTTGATCCGGAATCCAGTCTTAATCCTCATTATCATTGTAAAGAGTCTAAATTCACCACTAACGAGTCAAATCAGCGCCAGATGTCCTTAAAATTATTAACCCATTTACCAACCGGTGTCAAATAAGAACTCTCCCTATTGCCCTATTCCCAAGACAGAAATTCAGAGAAAAATGCTGAAAATCTCCTTGTGATAAGGGCAAAAGAGTTGCCCGAACGATACATGAAAGAATTGGAAAAGCATAAGAGGCATTCGGAGGCGCATATAGGGAGGGGAAGGTAGAATTCCTTGCTTTCTTCCTGCACTTCTCAAGAGTAGGTTTCTGACCCAGCCTGAGGATTACAACTGATAATCAGCAATTTGCTAAGGCAAAAAAGGGGGCCATTGGGGAACCTACTGATGGACCAGCAAATCGAGGAATACGATTGCCGACCTAAGGTGGTACGAAACTGGATACGGTGGACACAGCCAAGGGAATACTTATAGGTAACTCGCCATTCCTTGACCCTACGATTGCATAGGGCAATCCAAAAAACGTTACAAATCTTATTGCTGTGAAATTCTATTTTTCTGAAAACCATTAAATATCAAACCGTTATATGAATTAATTGTTCTTGGCATTGAAATTGCTTCTTAATATAACAGCAACAATTTAAAACCAAACATAATTGATAAAGCCAAACCACGAGTAATCGTGGGACGGAAAGCCACGGGTCCTACTGGGATAGCCGGGTTGCCGAAATTGCAGGTGAGCTGTAGGAACCGGATTACCATGGCTTTATCAAAGCGGTAATCCGGTTTTTGTTTTTGGAGAAAGCCTATCCTGACAGAGATCGAGAGAGCATGGAAAACTCAACACTGTTTATTAATCCTCTCAGCAGTGGACTCCAGGTGGGAGAGATTTCGAGTCCCTTGGGGATGGTAGAGGGCAATCGAGAGGAGAAAGAATGGTAAAGAATTGTGTTCCAATTGTTGGTGATGAGAAGATCAGATGCAGGAGGATGAGATGCCACTTCTAAGACTACTTTCGTCTTATCCAGAATCAGAAACCCCTGCCAAGAGTCCAGATACCCTACAGAATAAACTTAATTGTAGCCGAACAACTGTGGGGAGGCCCCCTCAAGAGAGTCTTGTACAAATGGGGGGAGCCATAAACGAATGGGAAACCACAACCGATTCGTTCCCTGGGTTAATCGTGGAATGTCTGTCTAAGCTACCTCAATCCCTTTTGATATCAATAGGATTTGCAATGGTACTCCTGGCGGGGATTCTTACCCACCTGGCGGGTCCCGAGATTTCTTCTGCCGTATTTTACTCGATCCCTATCGTTCTGGTTACCTGGTTTATAGGAAGATCAATCGGACTCATCTTCTCAATCCTCAGTGTTCTTGCGTGGCTGATCGCAGATCTTACATCGGGAGCCACTTACTTCAATCCAGCCATCCTTTATTGGAACGGGGTTAGTAGATTGAGTTCCTTTTTTATCCTCACTATTGTTCTGTCGTCGTTGAAAAGCACCTTGAAGCAAGAAAAACAATTATCCAGAATCGATTTTCTGACCGGCATTCAAAACCGAAGATACTTTATTGAGCTGGCCAATATGGAAATCAACAGGGCCCGCAGATATGAACATCCCTTTACCATTTTGTGCCTTGATCTGGACAATTTCAAGGTGGTTAATGATTCTTTTGGACATAGCACCGGAGATATCCTGCTGCGTTTAGTGGCGCGCACCATATCGGAAAACATCCGGGTCACCGACACGGTGGCACGCCTTGGGGGTGATGAATTCGCGACCCTGATGCCAGAGACCGGACGTGACGTGGCCGAAGTGATCATACAGAGAGTTCAAAAGATCAATTTGGACTATATGCGAAAGCATGGTTGGCCTGTCACATTGAGCATCGGGGTCGTGACCTTCACGAACCCACCTTCGACGGTTGACGAGGTGCTTAGGATATCTGATCGGCTCATGTACACTGCAAAGAACAACGGCAAGAATAGGATCGAATATGAAGTGTTTGGAACGAGGGAATGGCCAGCGAGGGAAGAAGCTTAAGGGTGTTTGCGTAGCATGCTTGGATGCAGGTTTTAACTGTCAATCCTCTTTTGGCACTGAAATTGCCAATAGAAATATAAATATTCCAAGGTCAGATCTCCCACACTGGATGGAGGTAGTCCGATGGGAAATACCCCTTTAATGGCAGGGGTTATGTCCTTTCCCAACAAATTGAATTCGGCGCCCCCTGAGTCTATTTCAGGAAAAGATGGTGTTTTTATGAAAGAAGACAGAAATGGCCTCTCAGGGCTGTTGGAAAATGGCGAGCCGGACTTAACTAAATCTCGCAAGCGGGGAAATGACTTTATTGAATCAGAAAAGAAGGACAATCCGCTTAATTCCTTCCTAAAGAAAGATGAGCTAAAACCAAAGGAACCCAAAAAGGAAGACCTTCCAAGTGAGCAAGGTCCGTCCTTCATGGGCTCTTTTTTAATTGAATTGGTCCATAGTATTAAGAATGCTCTCGCCTCCATTTATCACGATACAGTTCTAACAATGGACAGGTATGACGATGTGGAAATTAGAAAGCGTTGTCGTACTCAGGTGAAAGAGGAAATCAAAAAGATTGATTCCGTTCTGAACAGTCTTTTAAATTTCATCAACGTCAATACCCCCATCACAAAGACGAACACCCTATATGTGATCCTCGAAGAAATTTTAGAGGCCAATGATAAACAGCTTCGGCAGAAAGATATCGAGATCTATAAAAAATATGAAAAGGACCTTCCTGATACCTTTATCCATCCTGAACAGGTGAGATTCATTTTACATTCCGTTCTTCAGTACGCCATCTTTTTAACGTCTCCGAACGAGGCCATCGGAATTTTAATGAAATCAGATGATAATGGAACGGGTATCGAGAAGACTTTGCCAGAGGATAAAAGGAGATATGTTGAGGTGATGATAGGTTTCAGTGAAAACGGGAAGCCGGTTAACCAATCAGAGAATTTATCGGAAGCTCCACTGGATCAGACTAAAGGGATGGCCGATTTAATATTGA
>Ga0326728_10014355_pt1 | contig 16849 bp, 10 predicted proteins | sample MB3enrmetagenome_FD_207602 | JGI IMG/M metagenome (GOLD analysis project Ga0326728, IMG submission 207602) | Lab enriched peat soil microbial communities from McLean, Ithaca, NY, United States - MB31MN | ecosystem: Environmental > Terrestrial > Soil > Wetlands > Peat | place: USA: New York...
AGATGCGCGGCCGTCAAGGCGGCCAGCGGAGGCGCGGTGAGTTTGGAATCGCGAAGGCCCTCGAAGCCGATCGCGCCCACGACGGCTCCCCTTACCCACAGGCATCGCACGGCGATCTGAGCGTCGGGGTCGTCGGAGTCCCGGCCCGAAATATAACCATCGCGCGTCCTGGTTTCGAGATCGTGCCGGGAGACCCCGGTCAAATAACACTCCAGCGTGGTCGCTTCAAATACACATACCGCTGTTAGCTCGAACGCCGTCAGAATCGGTCTCAGGCTGGCGGATCCAAAACCGAGGCCGGGGTCCAGGCCGAGCAGCTCGCGGCTCACATTATACAAGCGGGTCATATTCTCCCGCTGGCGTTTCGACTCGTACGCCTCCGCACCGCTGCGCGTTTGAAGCCTGGTGACGACCAGCGAAGTTATCAACAAGGATGCCAGTGTGGCAACGTCCAACGGATCGGTGACCGTGAAAGAGAACAGGGGATCGATGAAGAAGTAATCCAGACTGGCGACTGCCAGCACCGAGACAACCGCCGCTTCGAGGAAGGTGCAATCGAGAGACTGCAGCGCCACGTTGATCAGCAGGACCAGGGCCGTCGACGCGGAGTTCAGGTGAACTTGGTAGCAGATACCCGTGACGGCGGCGATCAGAACGGCGCCGCGGCAGACTCGCAGGACAGAGCGGCGGATTGCACGGCCTTTCGGCATCCGGAATGGAACGGTCTACGACTCCATTGTAATCCCGGCCGGAATACACGTCCCGCGAATGCATTCGATCTCACCTGTTCCTGTAGCCGCCGCGGGCATATACGTTCAACCGGCTCCGATCGACCTTGACGCGGATGGTATGCCACTTATCCGGGGCCGCGTCGTCCGGCATGCGATAACCAATGACATACCGGTTTCGCAGCGCGGCGGAAATCGAGCGCGCGGGGCCGGCGGGGTTCTGGGAATCGCGTGCGGCGACGCTCAAACCGCCGGTGTTTTCGGCCAGATCCTGCATAAAGGCAACGCCTCGCTGCGGCTCCGACAGGTCCACGGCCTTCCCGCTCGTCCGCGTGCCCTCGACCGCGATGGTGTAGACCTGTATGTCGGTCTCCATAAGAGACTCCATCAGCGCGTTCCGGGTCCACTGGCTGTGATTATCCATACCGTCCGAAAGTACAACCAGCCCGCGGCAGTTTGGCCGGCCGTCCTTCAACCTCGCGGCGGCCAAATGTATCGTGTCGAACAGTGCCGTCCATCCACCGGCCTTAAGGGCACGCACCTGATCCTGGATGGCGCCGACATCGTCGGACGGCGGACCCAGGATGGCGGGCGAAGAAGATACTACAGCCACGAAGAACGTGTCCTCCGGGTTGGCTAACTCCAGGATGTAATGGACTGCCTCCTTTTCCCAACCAAGCCTGTCCTTGACGCTGCCGCTCGCATCCACCACGAACCCAACCGAGCACGGGCTTTCCTCTGAGTAGAACGTTGTAATTGGTTGAGGGCGGCGATCGTCCAGCACCGTGAAACTCTCCTTGCCAAGACCCGGCACATGAGCCCCGCGGCGGTCGGTCACGGTGACCGGGACGAGAACCAAGCCGGAGCTTATCTGAAACTCGGAACTGGGCCGCGCCCCGCTCCACTCAGGTGGCGCCCCGCCACAACACGGAACCACCAGGGCCACAAGCAGCGGAGCCTGAACGAAGAGCGTCTTCAGAGAAATCATTGACATTCTCATGCCAAGCTCAATATGCGGCGTGGCTTGTGAAAAAGGCATGAAGTGGCAGGGGAGTGCGCGCCCGATGTGCGGAAGAGCCGTCTGGAAGCGAACAAATCGCCGAAAAAGACGACGCCTCTCTTTACGAACTCTTCATGCCTTCTCTATGACTTCTTAAGACCTCTCCGCTTAATCTCGATAGTGGACGTTGCCCCATGGGAGGTCTGACGGAAATGGCACTCGCACTCGAAAAGCGGATGAAGCCGGATACCGGCTTTCCGGTGCGCCCGCCGGAGAGCGAAGCGGAATCGCAGATGGAAGTCTCGGTGGTTTTCACCTCGGTGAAGGCTACGCTGGCGGCCCTGCGGACGGCCGGGACGCTGGCCTCGCGCTTACGGTCCCGCATCACGCTGGTGGTGCCGCAGATCGTCCCGTATCCCCTTCCCCTGACCAGCCCGCCGGTGCTGCTCGATTTCAGCGAGCGGCAGTTTCGCGTTCTGGCCGGCCAGAGCCCGGTCGAGACCGTGGTGCGAATCTACCTCTGCCGGGACCGCCTGGCCGCGCTCATCCAGCTGTTGAAGCCGCGCTCCGTGGTGGTGCTCGGCGGACCCCGGCGCTGGTGGCCCACGGCCGAAACCCGGCTGTCCCGGCAGTTGCGGCGGGCCGGCCACGAAGTAGTGTTCACCGAAACGGAGTAAAATCTCATGCTCGATCTGACTTATGCCGCCGTAGGCTGCTTATTTTTGCTCCTTTGCTGGTCTTTTACCAAGGCTTGCGACAAGTTGTAAGAGGAGACTTCGAATGGACTACGTTATCTCGGGCGTCGCATCGCTCGGACTGTTCGTCTACCTGATCTATGCCCTGCTCCGTCCGGAGCGCTTCTGAGAGGATCCATGACTGCAACAGGATGGTTTCAAATCGCGCTGTTCTTCGTCGTGGTGCTGCTGACGACCAAGCCGCTGGGCACATACATGGTGCGAGTCTTTCAAGGTCAGCGAACGTTCCTGCACCCGGCCCTGCGCTGGCTGGAGGTGCTGACTTACAAGGCTATCGGGGTGCGCGAAGACGTAGAGCAGCGCTGGACCGGCTACGCGGCTTCGCTGCTCAGCTTCAGCATCTTCGGGTTCCTGCTCGTGTACCTGCTGCAGCGCGCCCAAGGCTTCCTGCCCTTCAACCCGCAGCATTTCAATGCCGGCAACGTCAGCCCGGACTTGGCCTTCAATACGGCCGCCAGCTTTATCACCAACACGAACTGGCAGAACTATAGCGGCGAATCAACGCTTAGCTACTTCGTGCAGATGGCCGCGCTGACGGTGCAGAACTTCGCGTCGGCGGCGGCCGGACTAGCCGTCGCCATCGCGCTGGTGCGCGGCTTCGCGCGGCAGGAAGTCCGCACGATCGGCAATTTCTGGGTTGACGTGACGCGGGGCACGGTATATGTGCTGCTGCCGATTTCGATCGTCGGCGCCCTTTTCCTGTGCTCGCAAGGCGTGATTCAGAACCTCAAGCCATACACCGACGCGACCACCGTGGAGGGCGCCAAGCAGAGCATCGCGCAAGGGCCGGTGGCTTCCCAGGAAGTCATCAAGGAGCTGGGCACTAATGGCGGCGGCTTCTTTAACGCCAACTCGGCCCATCCATTCGAGAACCCCACGCCGCTGACGAACTTTTTCGAAATGTGGCTCATCTTCGCCATACCGGGCGCGCTGACGTACACGTTCGGACGAATGGTGGGCGATACCCGCCAAGGCTGGGCTATCTTCGCGGCATTCTCCGTGATGTTCCTGGCGGGGGTCTTGGTCTGCTACGGCTTCGAGCAATCGGGCAACCCGATCCTGGCCAAGCTCGGCCTTCAGACCGCAGCCACTTCCGGGCAAGCCGGCGGAAACATGGAAGGCAAGGAGGTCCGGTTCGGAATTACGAACTCGACGCTGTTCGCCACTATCACCACAGACACCAGTTGCGGCGCGGTGAACAGCATGCACGACAGCTTCACGCCGATCGCGGGCATGGTACCCATGTTCAATATGATGACCGACGTGGTGATCTTCGGCGGGGTGGGAGCCGGCCTGTATGGGATCTTACTCTACGCGATTCTGGCGGTCTTCATAGCCGGCCTCATGGTGGGCCGCACGCCCGAATACCTGGGCAAGAAGATCGAGCAGAAGGAGGTCAAGATGTCCATGATGGCGATCATTGCCACGTCCGCCTGTATCCTGGTGTTCACGTCGCTTAGTTCGGTCGCCTCGTTCCCCGCCAAGGGGTATTGGAACCCGCCCGGCGCGGCGATCGCCAACACGAACAACAACGGACCTCACGGATTCAGCGAAATCCTGTATGCCTACGACAGCGCCACGGGCAACGACGGCAGCGCCTTTGGCGGCATCAACGGGAATACGCCGTGGTACAACTTGACCCTCGGCTTCGCCATGCTGATCGGGCGCTTTATCTTCCTGATCCCCCTGCTGGCGGTGGCGGGCAGTCTGGCGGCCAAGAAGAAGGTTCCCACGACGAGCGGCACTTTCCCCACGCACGGTCCGCTGTTCGTGGGCCTGCTGGTGGGGACCGTGCTGATCATCGGGGCCCTGACTTACTTCCCCGCGCTATCGCTGGGGCCGGTTGTGGAGCATTACCTGATGCAAAGCGGCAAGCTCTTCTCCACGATCCTGCTGCCGCTCTGGAGTTAGCCATGATGACGACAAGCCCCGAGACTAAACCCGCATCGAACGTCCCGCGCGAAGATTCGACATCGCTGATTCCCAAGAAGCTGGCGCGGTCGCGGCCGCTCTTCGATCCGGAGATCGTCGGGCGCGCAGTGCATGCCTCCTTCGGGAAACTGAGCCCGCTTACTCTGTATAAGAACCCGGTGATGTTTGTGGTGGAAGTGGGCGCGGCGCTCACCACCGTGTTCCTGGTTCGAGATATCTTCACCGGAGCTGCGGGTATCGGCTTCACAGTGCAGATCGCGCTGTGGCTGTGGTTCACGGTGCTGTTCGCGAATTTCGCGGAAGCCATGGCGGAAGCGCGCGGCAAGGCCCAGGCCGACAGCCTGCGCAAGACTAAGACCGATGCGCCGGCGCGGCGTTTGACCGGTTCGGGCAATATCGAGCAGGTGGCTGCCTCGGCGCTGCGGGCTGGAGACGTGGTCCTGTGCGAAGCGGGCGAGCTGATACCCGGCGATGGCGAGGTCACCGAAGGCATCGCCACGGTGGATGAATCCGTGATCACCGGCGAGAGCGCGCCTGTGATCCGCGAATCGGGCGGCGACCGGAGCGCCGTGACGGGCGGCACGAAGGTGCTCTCGGACCATATCAAGATTTGTATCACCTCCAACCCCGGCGAGACGTTTCTGGACCGCATGATTGCGCTGGTGGAAGGCGCCGAGCGGCAGAAGACGCCCAACGAGATCGCGCTGAACATTCTGATCGCGGGCCTGACGCTGATTTTCCTGCTGGCGGTGGTCACGCTGCAGCCGTTTTCGGCGTTCGCGGTTTCTCAGGCGGGCATGGGCCGGATCCCCAGCGTCGCGATCCTGGTTTCACTGCTGGTCTGCCTGATCCCCACCACCATCGGAGGGCTGCTCTCCGCCATCGGCATTGCCGGCATGGACCGCGTGATGCAGCACAACGTGCTGGCCATGAGCGGTAAGGCCGTGGAAGCGGCCGGCGACGTGAACTCGCTGCTGCTCGATAAGACCGGGACCATCACGCTGGGGAATCGCCAGGCCGTGGAGTTTCTCTCTATCAACGGCGTTACCGAAGAGGAGCTGGCGGACGCCGCGCAGCTTTCCAGCCTGGCCGACGAGACGCCCGAGGGACGTTCCGTGGTGGTGCTCGCCAAGCAGAAGTACGGCCTGCGCGGCCGGCACATCCCGGAACACGAAGCCACTTTCATTCCGTTCTCGGCCTACACCCGCATGAGCGGCGTGGATTTTGAGGGGCGGAAACTGCGCAAGGGCGCCACCGACGCCATCTGCCGGTTCGTGGCCGAACGCGGGGGCGAGGTGCCCCCGTACTTCCAGGAGATGAGCGACCGCATTTCGCGCAACGGCGGGACGCCGCTGGCGGTAGCCGATGGCGACCGGCTGCTGGGCGTCATTCATCTCAAAGACATCGTCAAGGGCGGAATGAAGGAGCGCATCGCCCAGCTCCGCCTGATGGGCATCCGCAGCATCATGATCACGGGCGACAACCCGCTCACCGCGGCCGCCATCGCCACGGAAGCCGGCGTCGACGATTTCCTGGCCCAGGCGACCCCCAAGGACAAGCTCGAGTACATCAAGAAGGAGCAGGCCGCCGGCCGCCTGGTGGCTATGACCGGGGACGGCACCAACGACGCTCCCGCGCTGGCTCAGGCGGATGTGGGGCTGGCGATGAATACCGGCACCATGGCGGCCAAGGAAGCCGGCAACATGGTGGACCTGGACAGCAATCCCACCAAGCTGATCGAGGTGGTGGCTATCGGCAAGCAACTGCTGATCACGCGCGGCGCCCTCACCACGTTCTCGATCGCCAATGATGTAGCCAAGTATTTCGCCATTATTCCGGCGATGTTCATGGCCACTTACCCGGTTCTGGCGAAGCTCAACATCATGGGCCTGCATACGCCGCAGAGCGCCGTGCTATCGGCTGTGATTTTCAACGCGCTGATCATCATTGCGCTGGTTCCGCTGGCGTTGCGGGGCGTGAAGTACCGGCCGCTGAATGCCGCCAGTCTGCTGCGCCGCAACCTGCTGATTTACGGAGTCGGCGGCATTATCGTCCCGTTCCCCGGCATCTGGGCCATCGATCAACTGCTGGTCCTGTTCCATCTCGTGTAAAGAGGCAAGGAGGCATCGTTATGTGGCAACACATCCTTCCCGGATTGCGAATCAAGATCTTCATGACCATACTCCTCGGCGTGATCTACCCGCTGGCGATCACCGGCATCAGCCAGGTGCTCTTCCCGCACCAGGCTAACGGCAGCCTGATCGTGAGGGCGGATGGAAAAGTGGTGGGATCGGAGCTGATCGGTCAGAACTTCGCCAGGCCCCAATATTTCCAGCCGCGCCCCTCGGCGGCGGGCAACGATGGCTACGATCCTACCGCTTCGGGCGGCTCGAACTACGGCCCCACCAACCAGAAGCTGGTGGACCGCGTCAACGCCTCGATCGCCAAGTTCCGCAAGGAGAACCCCGATTTCCGGGGGCCGATTCCGGCCGACCTCCTCACGGCGTCCGCCAGCGGGCTCGATCCGCACCTCAGCCCCGAGTCGGCCGAAGCGCAGATCCCTCGCGTGGCTAAAGCGCGCGGGCTGCCCCCCGAACAGGTACGCGCCTTGGTGGACCGGCTCACGGAGGGCCCGGATATGGGCGTGTTCGGCGAGCCGCGGGTGAACGTACTGAAGCTGAACCTGGCCTTGGATGGCGCTGCCGTCCAAAAGTGAAATCGCTCGCCTTGCGGGCCTGCCTGCTGGCGGCTGCGGGACGGGCGAATTCCCAGGAGGGTCCGCTCCAAACGCGCATCGACCCGGCTGGAGGTGGAATTTCAATCTCGCGACGCACGGTATTCTAAAGATGCATGCCTTCTGAACTTCGCCGCCGGACTCCCGAGGATCTCCTGCGCGAAGTTCAGGCCGAGGAGGCGGCGGTTTCGTGGGGGCGGCTCAAGATATTCCTGGGCTACGCCTCCGGGGTGGGCAAGTCTTACCGCATGCTGGACGAGGCGCGCCGCCGGAAAGCGCGTGGCGAAGACGTGGTGGTCGGCGGCATCCAGCCGGCGGTTCCGGAGGATGTCGAGGCGATTCTGCGGAACCTCGAGGTTATCGTTCCCATTTCAACGGGGGACAGGCCCATCATCGATCTCCAGGCTCTGCTGCGGCGTCATCCCTCGGTATGCGTAATCGACGGTCTGGCCTACGACAACCCACCCGGCAGCCGCCACGCCACGCGATGGGAAGACGTGCGGGAACTGCTCGAAGCCGGCATATCGGTCATTACCTCCGTCAACATCCAGTACGTTGCGGAGCTGCGTGAGGACGTCGAGGCCATCACCGGCAAACACGTCACGGAGACCGTGCCGGTGGCGTTCATCAAGAGCGCCGACGAGATCGAGCTGGTGGATGCCGCTCCCGAGGAGCCTCTGGGACCCGCGCCGGATGAACACCCGGACGCCGAGAGGCGGCAGCAACGGCTCTCCAAGCTGCGGGAGCTGACGCTGGTGCTGGCCGCCGAAGTAGTCGATCAGGAATTGACGAAGTATCTCGAGAGCCACGGGATCGAGCAGCATTACGGAACGCAGGAGCGCCTGCTGGTCTGCATCACGCCGCGCGCCAACATTCGAGCCATGATCGATACGGCTAGGATCATCGCCGACCGCTTTCACGGCGAGCTGATCGTGACCTACGTGCAGCAGGCGCAGATCTCGGTGGCGGACCAGGCGGCCCTCGATGAAAAGCTGGGGATCGCCCGCGCGGCGCGGGCCCAGATCGAAATCCTGGATGGCGAAGACCCCATCGAGACCATCCTCGAGTTCGCCCGCTCGCGGCATATCACCCAGTTGTTCATCGGACACAGCCAGCGTTCGGGCATCGGGCCGCGCCTGTGGGGCGACCCGGTGGATAAGCTGATTCGAGGTTCACAGGGGATGGACGTGCGGATCTTTCCGCAATAAAGATGAGCGCAGAGGCACGCGGGAAGCTGAAAATCTACATGGGCTATGCCGCCGGCGTCGGCAAAACCTACTCGATGCTGGAGGAGGCCCAGGAGCTGCGGGAGCGCGGCGTGGACGTGGTGGTGGGATACTTCGAGGCGCACGGCCGCAAGGACACCATCGCCAAGGCGGAGGGCCTGGAGATTATTCCCCGGAAGAAGATCGAGTACCGCGGATCGACCTTCGAGGAGATGGATACCGATGTTATTCTCGCCCGGAGCCCCCAGGTTTGCGCGGTGGATGAATTTCCTCACACCAACGTGCCGGGATCGGAGCGGGGCAAGCGCTGGGAAGACGTGCTGGTGCTGCTCGACGCGGGCATCGACGCCCTCACCACCATGAACATCCAGCACCTGGAAAGCCTCAACGACCAGGTCTTCGAGTTCACCGGAATTCGCGTGCGCGAGACCATCCCGGATTGGGTGGTGGAGCAGGCCGACGAAGTGGTGATGGTGGATCTGCCGCCGCGCGCTCTTCTGAACCGCCTGGACCGCGGCGTGGTGTACGGGCGCGAGAAGGCCCAGCGCGCGTTGCAGAATTTTTTCCGTGAATCCACGCTGGTGGCGTTGCGCGAGCTGGCGCTCAGGCAGACCGCGCACGAGGTGGAGCACCGCGCCGGAAACGAAGACGCTGTGGCGCGAAAGGATGGCGGCCCGCCCGGCCAGGCGAATGCTCGCGAAAGAATTCTGGTGCTGATCACGCCGGATCCCGAAACCGCCATGCTGATCCGGCGGGCCCGGCGCGTGGGGGACTTCGTGGGCGCCGAGCCGCTGGCCGTCGCCGTGCGGGCTCCGGGCGGCCGCAACGGATCGCCCGAGGATCATGAGGCCATCGAGCGGCACCTGAACTTCGCCCGCAATCTGCGCATCGAGACGCGCATCATCGAAGGCGATTCGGTGGCGGAAACGGTGGTGGATTTCGCGCGCAGCAACAAGGTGACCCAGATCTTTCTGGCGCGCCCGGCCGAGCGGCGCTGGCGCATCCCACTCACCCGCGACCCGGTGCAGAGCATCGTCGCGCTCGCCCGGGATATCCAAATTGTGATCGTCTCGCCGCGCGCACCGGCACCGGCGCGGTGAAGAGGGCTTCCCGCGAAATTCTACTTCGGGGCGTAGCGGCGCGCCTGAGCCATTTCGAGACCCCTCTTCGCACCCTCGAGGTCCGGCTCGATCCGGAGGGCCTCGGAGAACTGCGCGATCGCCTCGTCGAACTGCCCCGCGCTGGCCAGCAGCGTGCCCACGCGGTAGTGGACGTTCGGGTCATCGGGCATCAGGCGCGCTTCGGCACGGAACTGGGCGAGGGCTTCGTCCAGCCTCCCGCGGCTCAGCAGCACCATTCCCAGGCTGTGGCGGATGTCCGCCTCATCGGGTCGCAGCCGGACCGCCTCATAAAACTGCGCGGCGGCCTCGTCCGGCCGTCCCAAGGCGGCCAGCACGCGCCCCAGGTTATAGTGCGCGTCGGGGTACTCGGGCCCCAGCTCGACGGCCGTCGAGAACTCGCGCAGAGCCTCGCGGGCGCGGCCCCGCGCCACCAGCAGAGCGCCGTACCCGATATGCGCTTCCACGCTGGCCGGCTTGAGACCGAGCGCCGCCCGGTATTCCTTCTCCGATTCGTCCAGTTCGCCCATCCGCATGAGGGCCGTGGCCAGGTTGGTGTGCCCATCCGCGTAAGACGGGCGGATGCGAAGCGTCTCATAGCTTTGCTCCGCGGCTTCGCGATTCCGCTTATGGGTCAGGTAGAAGTTGGCCAGATTGTTATGCGCGATGTAGTTGCCGCTGGTAACTTCCGCCGCGTGCCGAAATAACGATTCGCCATCCGTCCAGTATTGCAGTTGAAACCAGGTAAGTGCCAGACAAGCGGAGCAGGCCGCGGCCGACGCGACGGCGACCGTCATACGGGCACTGGGACGCCGGGCGAGTAAGTCCGCGGCGCCCCAAGCCAGCATGATGGCGAGGCCGGTCATCGGCACATAGGTGTAGCGATCCGCCGAGGACTGCGATCCCACCTGGATCAACCCGATCACCGGGACGAGCGTTACGAGATACCAGAGCCAACCCGTTACGAGGTAGGGATGCGAGCGCGCCCGCGCGGCAACGGCCGCCGTAATTCCCGCCAGTAATATGGCGGATGCCGCGGCCTGCCATAGCGGCAGATCGTACCGGTAGGGATAAAACACGGCCAGCTTCGCGGGCCAGAACGATCTGACGATGTAGGTTGCGTACGTCACCAGGGCATTCTCGATCCGCAATCCGATGGGTATCGCGGCGAGCGGCTGGACCGCGCGCCCCTGGGCCAAGAATGTCACCGCGGCCGAGCCCGCCGCAAGCGCGAAGAAAGGCAGTTTCTCCCAGAGAACGCCGAGGCGCTTGGCGCGGCCGAGCGGCCAGACATCCACCAGCAGCAGCACCGCAGGCAGCGTGACGATCATCGGCTTGGCCATCAGGCCGAGACAAAATGCCAGCAGGACGAGCAGATAGCGGACCACGCCGGGCCGTTCCACGTAGCGCGCGTAGCACCACAGCGCCAGGAACCAGAACAGCGCGCACAGGACGTCCTTTCTCTCCGATATCCAGGCCACCGATTCGATGTGCAGCGGGTGCAGCGCGAAAAGAAAGGCCGCAAAGGAGCTGGGCCAGCGCGCTCCGGTCATGCGTTTCAACGCCGCGAAAAGCAGCACGGCGGCCAGAGCGTGGAGCAGAACGCTCGTCAGATGATGCCAGCCGGCGCGCATGCCGAACAACTGGCAATCCGCCATGTGCGACAGCCACGTAAGGGGCGACCAATTCGCGGCGTGAAAAGAAGTGAATGCCCAGACGATGCCCTGCCACGTGAGCCCAGCGCGCACGTGGAAGTTGGCGGTAACGTATTCGGGATCGTCGAAGTTGACGAAATCGAAATTGATGACGCGGCTGTATACGGCCAGCGTCACCGCGGACAGCAGCAGGCAGATATAGAGATCGATCCGCCGCTTCTCCGCCGGCGGCGCCTTTCGGAGCTCGCCCGCGGCAACCGGCATGGGACGAACCGCGCTCGCGGAATCGCAGCCCCCTGGTTTCGATATGCGCTTGTTCCGTTTCCCCACGGCGCCGGAATCCGCCGATCCATCCAGCGAGGCGGCTCCCGGTTCCAGGCTAGCATGTCGGAAGACTGTTTCCGGCGGCGCGCCGCGAGTGCCTGCCAGGCGCCTATGTGTGTAACCTTCCGTGCCGGGTAGACGCCCCCTTTAGAGATTAGGGGAATTCAAGGCCGTAAATGAAGTACTTCAGGGTCATCGTCTTAGCGGCTCTAGCCGGCTCTTGCGGCAGGGTTTGGGCGCAGGCGCAGCCGGCGCAGAGCGGCGCCGCGCCCCGCAGCCAGGTAGCCGGCTTGGTGGTCACCGTCGAAGCGCCGGACAACCGCATCTCCGTGAAGACCGACAAGGGCGACGCCGTCACCATCACGACCTCCGCCCGGACCCTTATTCTGCACATGCCTCCCGGAGAAACCGACGTGCAGAAGGCCGTGAAAATGACCATTTCGGAGTTGAGCGCGGGCGATCGCGTCGTGGCGATCTTCCGGGGCGCTCCCGATCTAAAGACGATCGAAGCCACTTCCCTGGTGGTCCGGACCAAGTCCGACCTGGACAAGATTGCCAAGGCCGAGCAGGAAGATTGGCGGAGGCGGGGCACTACGGGCCAAGTCGTGGCGCTGGACCCCGCGGCCAAAACGATTACATTAAAGGCGGGCCAGAGAAGCATAACGGTGCAGGCGTCGGACCAGACGGATTACCATCGCTACGCGCCGGATTCGGCCCGCTTCAGCGATGCCAAGCCGAGTTCCTTCGCCGAAATCAAGGTGGGCGACCAGGTTCGCGTGCTGGGCAACCGGAGCGCCGACGGCACGACCGTGAAAGCCGAGAGAATCGCGGCCGGCACTTTCCCCCAGATCGCGGCGACCGTTATTTCCATCGATCCCGCCGCGGGCGAGATGCGAGTTACCGACTTGGCTACCAAGAAACCGCTCATCGTCAGGGTGAATTCCGATTCGACCATGAGAAAGCTGGACCCAACCATGGCGGCGATGCTGGCGCGCCGCTACAGACCCGGCGGCCAGGGCCCGGCGGAAGGCGCTTCCGATAGCCAGGAAGGGCGCGGAGCGCAGCGCGGCGGCGGGATGGGCGGCATGAACCGCGGGGGCGGCCGCGGAGCCGGCGGCGATATCGGGCAGATGCTGGACCGCCTCCCGCCCATGCAGCTTTCCGAACTCAAGCGCGGCGATGCCATCATGGTATGCACCACCATGGGTGCGGGCACGGGACCCGTCACCGCCATTACACTCCTGGCGGGAGTGGAACCTCTTCTGACGGCCTCCCCCTCATCCACCCGCGACATTATGAGCGGCTGGAACCTCGGCGGCGGGGGTGGAGGCGAAGGAAATTAATAGCATTACCGCAGCCCCCAAACGTTCGAAAGGGGCGCGGCAAGGTAGGCAAAAGATGCAACGGGCTCTTTTTTTTCTCCTGGCAGTTGCGCTGCTGGTTGGCGGCGTGCTGGCGCAACAGACGGGCACGCTCCGCGGCGTATTGACGGACAACTCGGGCGCCGTGATTCCCGCCGGAACGATATCGATTTCGGGCAATGGGGTGGAGCGCAGCATCAAAACGCAGAACGACGGCACCTATAGCATCGGCGGCCTGGCGTTGGGGCAATACACGGTCAAGGTGAGTTTCCCCGGGTTCCAGGACTACGTGAAGACGGTGACGCTGAGCGGGAGAAGCGCCCAGTTGCCGATTCAACTGGTAGTCAGCGGAGCCGAAAAGCAGGTGATTACGGTGCAGGGTGAGGCTGGCCCAACCGTCACCGTGGAGGCCGACAACAACGCCACCGCGCTGGTGATCAAGGGCGAAGACCTGGAGGCGCTCCCCGACGATCCGGACGATCTTTCGGACGCGCTCGAGGCGCTGGCCGGTCCGGGCGCCGGCCCCAATGGCGGCCAAATCTATATCGATGGATTCACCGGCGGGCAACTGCCTCCCAAGGAATCGATTCGTGAAATCCGCATCAATCAGAATCCCTTTTCGGCGGAGTACGACCGGCTCGGTTTCGGCCGCATCGAAATCCTGACCAAGCCGGGCAGCGATCAATACCGCGGTATGCTGAGCTTCAACGACAGCGACGCGCTGTTCAACTCGCGCAATCCGTTTGCGAGCAACAAGCCGCCCTTCTCGAACCGCCAGATCAACGCCAGCTTCGGCGGTCCCATTAACCACCGGTCGTCGTTTTTCCTGGATTTCTACCGGCGCGATATCCAGGATAATGCGATCACTCATGCCAATTACCTGGATCCCACCACTTTGCTCACGCAGAACATCACCACGGCTGTGGTCACGCCGAACTACATGACGACCATTTCGCCGCGCGTGGATTACCAGTTGACCAGCAACAACACGCTGACCACGCGCTTCGAAGAGCGGTTCACGGAGCGGGATAACGCCGGACTGGGAGGCACCAATCTGCCCCCGCCCTATTCGCAAATCCCGTATAACATCACCGGCGACGCCCAGAACCTGATGGTCACCGAAACCGCGGTCCTGAACAGCAGGACGATCAATGAAACCCGCTTCCAATGGACGCGCAACTGGACCGATTCGGCGGGCAACCTGATTCCCTCGGTCAACGTGGCTGGCGCCTTCACCACTGGCGGCAACGGCATGGGCAACAACTACGACCTGACCCACCATTTCGAGCTGACGAACATCACCTCGGTGGTTCACGGCGTCCACACCATCCGGTTTGGCGCGCGGGCCCGCCGCGATAGCGACCAGAATAATAATCCTCAGGGCTTCAACGGGCAGTTCACGTTCCTCGGCGGACTCGCGCCGGTGCTCGATTCCTCCAACAATCCCATCCCCGGAGAGACGGTGGAGCTCACTTCGATTGAGCAGTACGCGCTCAACCTGCGGTTGCGGCAGGCGGGATTTACCGAAGCCGCGATCCAGCAGTTGGGCGGCGGCCCTTCGCGGTTCTCGATTCAGGCGGGGCGTTCCTATATCGGCATGGTGCGCTGGGATGCCAGCCCATTCGTTCAGGACGATTGGCGTGTGCGCCCGAACCTCACCTTGAGTCTGGGCTTCCGCTACGAGGTTCAGAACCTCCTGAGCGACTATCGGGACTTTGCTCCGCGAATCGGTGTGGCATGGGCGCCGGGAAGCGCCCGGAACGGCCGGCAAAAGACAGTGCTGCGGGGCGGCGTCGGAATCTTCTACGACCGCGTCAGCTTCAGCCCTTTCGAGAACGCCATTCTGAACAACGGCGTCAACCAGGTGGAGTACACCGCTTACAATCCGACGTTCTATCCCAACGTTCCACCGCTCTCGGCCTTGTCGCCGGGGGAGAATACCGTCAACCTGGTGGATCGCAAACTGCGAGCCGATTACAGCATCCAGTCCGCCATCGGCGTGGAGCGCCAGTTGCCCCGGAGCACGACGGTGGCTGTTACTTACACCAATAACCGTTCGGACCATTTGTCGCAGACGGTGCCAATCAACACTCCGCTTCCGGGGACGTTCAATCCGCTCCTGCCTCTCGGCCCCACCAACGGCGTTTTCCCGTATGGCTACAACGCCGGATACCTGGAGGAGTATGAATCGGGCGGTTTGCTGCACCAGAACATCGTAATGGTCAACTTCAACACGCGCTTCAGCAGCCGGGTTTCGCTGTTCGGGAACTACTCGCTGAACTACGCCAAGGGCTTACAGGGGACTCCATCGGACCCCTACGATTTCGCGCTGGATTATGGCCGCTCCAACCTGGACCGGCGGAACAATTTCATGCTTACGGGATCGGTAATCGGCCCCAAAGGCATCCGCGTGGCTCCGTTCATCACCATGCGGTCCGGGGCTCCTTATGACGTGACCCTGGGGTACGATCTGTTCGGCGACAATGGAACCGCCCGTCCCGACCTGGTCTCCTCCGCGGGCGCTGCCTGCACGCCTTCCGGAACCGTGGTTTGCACGAAATACGGCGGGTTCTCCACCATTGCCAATGCCGCTTCGCTGGGCAGCGTGGTCCCCAAGAACTACCTGACCATGGCCGGATTGATTTCGATCAATATGCGGGTTTACCGTGTCTTTGGTTTCGGGCCGATCCGCGGAGCCAATGCGGTTCAGAGTGGCGCCCCGGGTGGTGGCGGCGGCGGACGCGGCGGCTTCGGTGGTGGCGGACGCGGCGGCTTCGGCGGTGGCGGCGGGCGCGGCGGCGGTGGAGGAATGCGCATGGGCGGCGGCGGACGCGGCGCCATGATGGGCGGCGATACCAGCGAACATCGCTTCAACCTTACCGTGGGCGTGAACTTCACCAACATTCTGAACCACTTCAATCCCGGCGGATACGTAGGGACCATGACTTCGCCCTTCTTCGGACAGGCAACCAGCGTGAACACGGGATTTGGCGGCGGCGGCTTCGGCGGCGGCGCCGGCACCGGTTCGGTCGCTAATAACCGGCGCGTGGACATGTCCATGCGGCTTACGTTCTAATGGAGACGTGGGGGGCTGGGTTCGAAACCGGTGTAATCCGCTAATTCCGCGCTTTGGCGTGCTGTGCGGGATCGCCCTTGTGGCGATGGCCCTGAGTGCCGGTAATCCATCCGGCCCGGCGGCCGCCATCGCGATCGACTACCCGGAAGACGGATCCATCTTTCCGCCCGAGATAGGGCCGCCGGCATTCCTGTGGCGGGACGGCTTGAAGGGCGTTGCGTGGTGGCGTATCGATATTTCATTCGCGGACGGCTCGCCGGCCGTCCACGCCACGTCCAAGGGCGAGCGCCCTCGCATAGGCCCGATCGACCCGGACTGCGTCGCCGAAACCAACCAACCGCCCAAGCTGACTCCGCAAATGGCCGCTTCCCACAGTTGGGTTCCCGACCGCGCGACGTGGGCGGTTATCAAGAAGCACTCCGTGGCAGGCGCCGCCACCGTGACCGTCGCCGGCTTCCGCGGCCCCAGCCCGAGCGCCCCGGTCTCGCGCGGCAGCACGCGGATGCGCACGTCTCAAGACCCGGTGGGCGCGCCGATTTTTTATCGCGACGTCCCGTTAATGCCCTCGGAATTGGAGCGCGGAGTCATCAAGCCGCTAGCCGCCGCTGCCATCCCGCTGGTGGCCTGGCGCTTGCGAAATATCGCGGAGCCGGCCAGCCGGGTCATCCTGCACGATCTGCCCGTGTGCGCCAACTGCCACTCGTTCTCCGCCGATGGAAAAACGCTGGGAATGGATCTCGATGGCTTGCGGAACAACCGCGGCCTGTATATTTTCACGCACGTCGCCCCGGAAATTACGCTTGGCAAGGAGGACGTGGTCCAGTGGAGCACGGCCCATGGCGCGCTGAAAGGAAGCGTGCGCGCGGGCTTCATGTCGCAGGTGTCTCCGGACGGGCGATTTGTCGTGACTACCATTAATCCGCTCCAGGCGTCCGGCGAG
>Ga0326728_10014357_pt1 | contig 16846 bp, 17 predicted proteins | sample MB3enrmetagenome_FD_207602 | JGI IMG/M metagenome (GOLD analysis project Ga0326728, IMG submission 207602) | Lab enriched peat soil microbial communities from McLean, Ithaca, NY, United States - MB31MN | ecosystem: Environmental > Terrestrial > Soil > Wetlands > Peat | place: USA: New York...
CCAGCACCCGCGCCGGCATGGCCTGCGTCCCGGATGCGCCCCGGAGCTGAAGCTTGATGCGCGCGATCAGCTCGCGCACGAAAAACGGCTTCACCACGTAGTCGTTGGCGCCCAGCTCCAAGCCGACGATGCGGTCCGTCTCGGAGGCGCGGGCGGTCAGAAAGATGACCGGCGTGGAGGCCAGCTCCGGGTCCTTGCGGATGCCTTTGCAGAGGTCCAGACCGTCGGAGTCCGGCAGCATGATATCCAGCAGGATCAGGTCGGGCCGCACCTGCCGGCACAGTTCCAGCGCCCCCTTGCCCGTCTGCAATCCGGTCAGGAAAAAGCCCTCCTTCTCGAGGTTGTACTTCAACAGCGAGAAGAGGTCGGTGTCGTCTTCGATCAGCAGGATTTTCTTCATGGCGCCCTCGGCTGCTTTCACCCTACCAGCGCCCGTGTTACAGAATGGTTAAGAGGCAGTGAATTCGGGGTTAAGTTGTTCCGTGCCAGCCGCGGCTTCGTCCGCCGGCAGCGTGAAAAGGAACGTGGAACCCTGGCCGACGGTGCTCTCGACGCGCGTGGTTCCATGGAGCGCCGCCACCAGGTGCTTGACGATGGAAAGGCCGAGACCGGTGCCGCCCAACTCTCGCGAGCGGGCCTTATCCACGCGGTAGAAGCGCTCGAAAAGGCGCGGCAGATCTTCCGCCGGAATCCCGATTCCCGTGTCACGGACGTATACCTCGACCGACCGGCCGGCCGGACGCGCACCCACCGTGATCCGGCCGGCGGCGGGCGTGAACTTGATGGCGTTGTCCAGCAGGTTGCTGAGAATCTGCGATACCGCCTCGCTGTCGCACCACGCCTGCGTGCCTTCGGGCGGGGAATCCTCCTCCAGGCGGATGTCGTTCTTCTCGGCGATGGGGCGGACTTGGTCCATGGCGTCCCTCAGCAATCCGTCCACCAGGTGGCTTTCGAATTCGAAGTTCTGGCGTTTCTGTTCGATGCGTGAAAGGGTCAGCAGGTCCTCGGTGAGGCGCGCCAGGCGCTCAGCGTTGTGGCGGATGACCCCCAGAAACCGCATGTTGTGATCGGCATCGTACAACGCGCCGTCCATGAGAGTTTCGGTGTATCCCTGGATGGAGGCCAGCGGCGTGCGCAGCTCGTGAGACACGTTGATGACGAAATCCTTGCGCATGCGCTCCACCTTTTCCAGTTCGGTGTGCTCGCGCTCAAGCTGCGCCACGGTCTGCTGAAGGTTGCGGGCGGTGTCGTTTAAAGTTTTGGAGAGCTGTCCGAATTCGCTCGAACCGGTGTCGGCCAGCCGCGCGCGGAAATTGCCTCGCGCCAGTTCGCCGGCGTGCGCCATGATGGCGGCCAACCGCCGCGAGATCAGCCGCGCCAGCACCGCCGCAAGGGCGATCGCCGGAAGAAACGCCAGCGCCGTGCTGGCCAGGATCTTGCCGCGAATCCGGTTGACCTGCCGGTTGATTTCCGCGAGCGGCACGGCAATGCGGATGGCGCCGCCCAGCGACGCGGCCGGCACCGCCACGTACAGAAAGGGCACGCCGATGGTGGCGCTGCGGCGGACGCTGGAGCCGGTTTCGCCCCGGAACGCCTGCATCAGCTCGGGGCGCGTCCGGTGATTTTCCATCTGCGCGGCGTTGGCTTCCGAATCGACCAGCACCTGGCCGTCCGCCCGCACCACCGTAATGCGGCCCCCGGCCGCCCGCGCCATGGCCCGCGCGTACGCGTCATCGAGGCGGGCCGCATCGGGCAGGGAGAGCGCCAGCATGCGTCCCTTGTCCGCCAGTTGTTGCGTCAGGTTCTGTATATAGGTGTTCTGGGCCACCTGGGTGGCGAAATAATCCACCGTCACGAGAGCCAGAAGAAGCAGGCAGAAGACGCCCAGGATGAGCTTGAGAAAAATCCTGCCGGTCAAGAGGGTTCCTCGAAACGGTAGCCGAAGCCGCGCACCGTGGTGAGGTACCGCGGGCTGTCCGGCTGCTCTTCAATCTGCTCGCGCAACCGGCGCACGTGAACGTCCACCGTCCGCGGAGTGACGTAACGCTGCTCACCCCATACCGCTTCCAGAAGCTGGCTGCGGCTGTAGGCGCGGCCCCGGTGCATCAGGAAGAACTCCAGCAGGTTGAATTCGGTGGAGGTGAGCGGAAGCTCCCGGCCTTCGAGGAAAACGCGGTGCGCCGTGCGGTCCAGCTTGAACGGACCGAGCTCCACTGCCTCCGGCTCGGCATCCATTTCCTCCCGCCGCAGATGCGCCTTCACGCGCGCGATCAGCTCGCGTGGGCTGAAGGGCTTGGTCATGTAATCGTCGCCGCCGATTTCGAGGCCGAGCACGCGGTCCACTTCGTCCGAACGGGCGGTGAGGAACAGCACCGGCGTCCGCGAAAGCGCCGGCGACTGGCGTATCTGGCGGCACAGCTCGAAGCCGTCCACCTCGGGCAGCATCACGTCCAGCAGAATCAGGTCCGGCTTAAAGGCCTCCAGGGCCTTCAGAGTTCCCTTGGCGCCGGCCAAAACCTGGGCCTCGTAGCCATGGCGGGTCAGGTTGTAGTCGATGAGCGCGGCCAGTTCGGCCTCGTCCTCCACGATGGCGATTCGTTTGGGCATCGCTGGTCGGTGGGTTTCGGTACGGCTGCGGTATCTTCCATTGTAGCGGGTAGCGGCTGCGCGAAGTCTTGGCGGTTATCTACTTGGCAAAGAAGGCAAAAGGCGGCCACAATATGTCGTATGGGAACCTGCGATCAATGTATTGAGGCTCGAGATGCCCTGATCAAGAAACTCGCCACGTATTCGGCGTTGCTTCAGGCTGAAAGGGATCATCTATGGAACGGCGATCTGGAGGCTGCGAGGATTGCGAGGGATAGCGCAACGAAGGCGGGCGAGGAGGTCACGGCCGCGAAAGGAGCACTGAACGATCACGACGAATCTTACCACTGAGGCCTTTTTCGTTCCCGGTCTTGCTATTCTGGGAACTAGCGGAAACAGGCGATAGAATTAAGGAGACGCAGCTATGACCATCCCCGCCAAATACGAAAACGGCGTCTTCAGGCCCCTCGGAGACGTGCAGATCAAGGAGGGCACGGTCGTTGCGGTGCTTGTTCCGACAGAGCAACCGCCAACAGGCAGGCAGTGCTCCATCAAGGATCTCCCGTTCTACGGCATGTGGAAGGACCGCACCGATATCGGTGACGGCGTCGATTACGTGAACAAGCTCAGGGACAATCCGCGCGGCTAGCGGGACGTGAAGGGATGGCCTACCTGATCGACACCGATGTGATGATCGACGTGTCGCGCGGGAACCCAAATGCCGCCAGCTACCTGGATTCTTTGAGCGATCCCGCGATCTCAATCATCACCGCCCAGGAACTGATCGTCGGCGCAAGGAACAAGCGGGATGTCGCCGGCATCGACTCCCTCATATCGACGTATCCCGTGATGCACATCGACGCGGACATCGGCCGGCTTGCATACGATCTCCTCAAGCGGCACGCGAGATCGGATGGCCTGCGCACCTTCGATTCACTGATCGCCGCCACGGCGATCGAGCGGGACTTCGCGCTAGTCACCAGGAACCGCAAGCACTTCGCCATGATCGAGGGCATGCGGCTGGAAGCGCCGCAGTACGCCAACGGCTAGAACCCGTTTCCCCGGTGATTCACCAGCGCGAGGAATTCGTCGCGCGTCTTCTTGCGCGTGCGGAATGCGCCCAGCATGGCGCTGGTCATGGCGCCGGAGTGCTGCTTCTCCACGCCGCGCATCATCATGCAGAAGTGCCGGGCCTCGCAGATCACCCCTACGCCCAGCGGGTCGATGGTCTCCTGAATGGTCTGCGCCACTTCCTGCGTCAGCCGTTCCTGAATTTGCAGGCGCCGGGCGAAGGCGTCCACAATGCGCGGGATCTTGCTCAGGCCGATCACCTTGGTCCGCGGCAGATAGGCCACGTGGATCTTGCCGAAAAACGGCAGAAGGTGGTGCTCGCACAGGCTGAAGAACTCGATGTCTCGCACCACCACCATCTCGTCGTACTTCACCTCGAACAAGGCGCCGTTGACGATCTTGTGGACGTCCACCCGGTAACCGCTGGTCAGGAAGCGGAGCGCTTTGTCCACGCGGTCCGGCGTTTGCAACAAACCGCCGCGCCGCGGATCTTCGCCCAACCGCTCCAAAACTTCCTTGATGAGGGGAGCGATGCTCTGCTGCTCCTCGATCGGATGCATTACCTTGATGACTGCTTTATGCGATTTCATCGGCCCTGATTTCAAAGATGTTCCGAGGCGTTTCGGCGATGCGGACCCGCTCCAGCTTCGGCCACTCGCCCGGAAACACCTGCCTCCAATGCGCCTTCAAACTCCGGCAGATTTCGACCCCCAAGTTTTCCGAGGTCGGCACCACCCGCTCAAACGCCTCCACTTCCGCGTTCAGATTGCGGTGCTCGAACCGGTCGAGCACCTGCCGCGCCACCAACTCGTCCAGCGAAGACGTGTTCACCGCGCGCCCCGTGGCGTCATCCGCCGGCCCGCGCGCGCTCACCTCCAGCACGTAGTTGTGGCCGTGCCCGTAAGGATGGTTACATTTCCCGTACAGCCGCCGGTTCTCCTGCTCGCTCAACCCGGCCGCATGCAGCCGGTGCGAAGCCGCGAATTCATACCGCCGGGTCACGCGGAACATGTCTCGTCTCCGAAGTAATCCACGTACAGGTCCGGGGTCTCGTACACCCGCACCGAATGCAACTTGCGGCCGCCCTGGTTCAAATGCGGCTCGATCCGCCGCCAGATGTCGCGCGCGATGTTCTCGGTGGTCGGGATCACGCGGTCGAAGGGCGCCACTTCGTAATTCAGAAACCGGTGATCGTACGGCTCAACCACTTCGCGGTTGAGGACCTCCTTCAACTCTTTCAGGTCCAGCACCATCCCCGTCACCGGATCGGGATCGCCCGCCAGGCTCACCTCCACCACGTAGTTATGTCCATGGCCATGCGGGTTCGCCGCCATGCCGAACAGTTTGCGGTTCTCCGCCTCCGAAAGCCGCGGATTGCGGCAGACGTGGGAAGCCGAAAATTCCACTTTGCGGGTGATCACCATGAGTCGAGATACAATTAATTATAGTTTTCCCTCATGCATAGCGTCAAAATCGATCGATTGCTGCGAGTCGTCATCGGGCTGCTGCTGGTGGCGCTGGTTTACGCGATCTACGCCTCCATCCACGAACGAGTGGTCGTGGCGGGGGATGCGGCCCCCGGATTCACGGTCACCACGGATGACGGCCGGACCGTCTCGGTGCCCGGTTTCGGAGGCAAGGTTCTGGTCTTGAACTTCTGGGCCAGTTGGTGCCCGCCGTGCGTTCAGGAAACCCCCTCGCTCAGCCAGTTCACGCGGGAATTCTCCGGCAAGGGCGTGGTGGTGCTGGGCATCAGCGTGGATCAGAACGAGAAGGCCTATCGCGCCTTCCTGCGCAAGTACACACCCGCGTTTCTCACCGCGCGCGATTTGAAGATCCACGAGGACTACGGCACGTTCATGTATCCCGAGACTTACATTATCAATGCCCAGGGCAAGGTGCTCCTCAAGCTGGCCGAGCCGGCCGACTGGATGGACCCCAAGGTAACGTCCTACATCGGCTCCCTGTTGTAAGGGGCGGGCCCGAGGCCGATTACCAATCGGCCGCAGATTGACAATCTGCCCCACAACCCCATTACAATCACACCGTGACCCCCGTCCCGCTCGACCTGCCGCTGCGGCCATCGGAGGCGGCCGAACTGGCCATCCTGATCTTCGAGCAGGCCGAGCGGAAGGCTCTTAACGACGAAGCTCGCAATCGCCTGGCGGCGCGGGCTGCCGTGCTGCACCTGGAAACCGTTGCGCCCTACTTCGGCTCGCTGGAGCGCGATCCCGTCCATCCCTCCAGCTACTACCTGGCGGTGGATGCCGGCCGGGGCGAGCCGCTGCTGCTGCACCTCGCTCCCGCCGCGGCCCCCACCAGCAGCATTTTCTACAAGCCGCTTCTGATCGGCCGTATGCGGCGCCCCAATGGTCCTGAAATCGTCGTCAACGCCGTACCGTTCGGCCCTTCCAACCACGAGAACCTGGAGAAATTCGTTTCCGAAATCGGCGGCGCTTTTCTGCCGCGCCCGCAGGGTTTGCGCCCCGCCATCGCGGTTTCGACGGGCCTCGCCGCGGCGTTTGACGCCTTTCGGGCCATTCTCAAGCGCGGCGGCCAGAACCTTGCCGCCACGGCCGCCAATCCGGCCGCCTCGAGCCGCGACTTCTATTACGCGGGATTGTGCGCCGCCATACGCGCCGGATGGCGCGAAGGCTACAGCGCAGGCATACGCCTGACGATTGCCGGCGACAAGATCGACGCCGCCAGGGAAAGCATTCGCGACGCCGCCGGCTTCACCCGCTTCTCCACCGACACCTCCAGCCTGTTCCGCGAAACCGGAGATGGCGATGCCCTGGAGGACCGCGCCTGGATCCTCGACGAGTTCGTCCGCCCATTCGAGATCGGCGATGCGGTCTACGAATTCACTTCGCAGGACGCGCTGCGCCTGGGCTCGAAGTTCGGCGCGGCTCTGAAGACGAACGAGCAGCTTCACGAATCGATCCGCCAGGCGCGCTCCGCGCTGAAGACCGGCCGGTCCTTCGATTTCGAGCCGTCGCTCGAAGGAGGCACCAGCGCCACCACGCCTCAGGAACTGGTCTTCTGGCTGCATTGGCTGAAGGCGCGCGGGCACGGCGCGCAGCTTGCCGCGCCCAATCTGGGCGGCGAAGGCGGGGCGGTGGAGCGGCTCAAGGAATTCGCGGCCATCGCCCGCCATTACCAATGCACTCTCAGCATTCGCTCCGGCGCGGGCCACTCGCCGGAAGCGCTGGAGGCCATTGCCCGCGCAACCGTCGGCCGCGTGCATTACACCATCTCCCCCGAGCTTCGCCTTCCGCCCGAATGCTCCGACTACTGCCGCTACATCGTGTGGCTGGCGGAAAAGCTTTCAGCTATCAGCTTTCAGCTTTCAGCTAGAACAACCGCGCCACGCCCGGGGGCTTAGCTGAAAGCTGATAGCTGACAGCTTCCGTAGAATAGAAGCATGGTGCCCGCGCTGTTCCTGTTCGCCTCCCTGGTCAGCGACGTTCGCGGCCTCATCGCGCAGCACGATTTCGCCGGCGCGGAGCGCGTGGTTCAAGCCTATCGGGCTCAGAGCGGCGCCACTGCGGAGTTCGCCGCCGCGCTTTCCTGGCTGGGCCGCGGCGCGCTCGACGCCAAGAGATACGACCAGGCCGAGTCGTATGCCGCCGAGACCCGCCAACTGGCTCTCGAACTTCTCGGCACCGGCAAGCTGGACAGCGATCCCTGGCTTCCCACGGCGCTGGGCGCCTCCATCGAGGTCCACGCCCAGGCGCTTGCGGCACGCGGAGAACGGCCCGAGGCCATCGCCTTTCTGCGCCAGCAGCTCGACCTGTTCGGCGCCACCTCGCTCCACGAGCGCATCCGCAAGAACATCAACCTGCTCACCCTGGAAGGCAAGCCGGCGCCGCCGCTCGAAGCCAACGACTGGCTGGGTCCGAGGCCCGATTCGCTCACGGCGCTGCACGGCCACCCGATCCTGCTTTTCTTCTGGGCGCACTGGTGCCCCGACTGCAAGGCCGAAGCGCCGGTGCTGGCTGCACTGAAGAACACTTACGGCCCCCAAGGCCTGATCCTGATTGGTCCCACCAAGTTTTATGGATACGCCGCCGGCGGCGAAGAGGCCGCTCCGGCCGCCGAGAAGCAATACATCGAGCAGGTGCGGCGCCGGTATTATGCAGCTTTGGCCGATATGCCGGTGCCCCTGAGCGCCGCCAATTTCCTGACCTACGGCGCCAGCACTACTCCCACGCTGATCCTCGTCGACCGAGCGGGGGTGGTCCGCTTCTACCACCCCGGGGCAGCTTCGGAAGCCGAATTATCCGCGCGTATTCAGGCAATCTTGAGGGAATGAGGCAGTGGTCTGCCCGCCCTGTGCAGATCTTCCATCCGTAAGGCGCGGAACCGATCGTATTCCTCCAATGACTGAATCAAGGCATCAATGGTCGAGCGGCGCGCGTAGAGATGCTGCAATGCTTTCCGAACTCCTCGAGCGGGGGGGAGGACCGTTGGTCGAGTCTCAGGCATAGTACTTTTCTAGCAGAACTCCTAAGCTGATTCAATAGTACGTATAGGACTTATATCTTACTAAAATGCGGGTTATTCTTATACCCCTCATATAGGGGGAATAGAAATCAACTGTTCAGTAACGCGGCAATCCGGTCGGCGTCATTAGGCACCACGATGGGGGAGTTTCCGAAATTCGGTATAATTCGCGTACCATCCGGCGCTTCCAGCGCATCAGTGTGATACCGGAAAATGTAGTCCGGATCCTTTAGGACATTTCCGGTCAACACGGCCACCACATCCGCATCGGGCGGGATGGTTCCGGCCGCCGTCAATTTTCGGATTCCCGCCAGCGTGGCCGCCGAGGCCGGTTCGCAACCAATTCCACAGCGCCCGATGACGGCCTTGGCGTCGGCGATTTCCTGCTCCGTCACTTTCTCCACGACGCCCTCCGAGCACGTCACCTCGTACAAAGCTTTGGGCCAGGAGATGGGGTCTCCGATGCGGATGGCGGTGGCCAGGGTCCGCGGATGCTCGACCGGGTTGAGCCGCGAACGGTCCGGCGCGCGCAGCAGGTTGTAGAATGGCGCCGCCCCTTCGGCCTGAATGACGGCGAGACGGGGCAGGCGGGGGATCAGCCCGAGATCGCGCATCTCACGCAGCCCCTTGCCGAAAGCCGAGGTGTTGCCCAGGTTGCCGCCCGGCAACACCACCCAGTCCGGCACGCGCCAATCGCGCTGGTCCATCATCTCCAGCATGATGGTCTTCTGCCCTTCGATGCGGAAGGGGTTGATGGAATTCAGCAGGTAGATGCCGATGCGCTCGGCAAGCTGCCGCACCAGGGCCAGGATCTGGTCGAAATTGGCCTCCACCTGGAGCGTGCGCGCGCCGTATTCCAGGGCTTGCGCCAGTTTGCCGTAAGCGATGTTCCCGTGCGGAATGAAGATCACCGGCTGCAACCCGGCGGCGCTGGAGTAGGCCGCCATGGAGGCCGAGGTATTGCCCGTGGAGACGCACGCCACGCGCGTCATTCCCAGGCGCAGCGCCTGCGCCACGCCGCAGGTCATCCCGTTGTCTTTGAAGGACCCGGTGGGATTGTACCCCTGGTGCTTGAACACCAACCGGTCGAGCCCGCCATAGCGGGCGGCCTGCGACGCTTCGAGCAGCGGAGTGTTTCCTTCCCGCAGCGTGACCACGCCCTGGTGGCCGGAAAGAAACGGAATGAATTCGCGGTAGCGCCACACGCCGCTCTGGTCGAGAGGCGCGTTGGAGGCGCGGCGGGCGCGCCACAGCGTCTTCAACTCGTCGGCGGACTGCGCGGGCTTGCCATACACCGCCTCCAGCAGCCCTCCGCACCGGGGGCAGTTGTAGATGACTTCGGTGATGGGGTAGCGCGCGCGGCAGCGCACTTCGAAACATGCGAGTTCGGCGGTCATGAAGCCTTTATTATAAGGGGCGCTGGCTGTAGGGCAGCAGCGGTGGTGGTTCTCAGCCGGGCAGCGGGCCGCAAAATCGCATAACCCGTTGCATAACAGCCAGTTACGGTCTGGCAATAGGATTGCTCATAACCATGGCAGAGGTGCGATATGAAAAAGATGATGCTGATTGCCAGCGCAGCGTTGATGCTGCTGCCCCTGACGGCTACCGCCCGGGTGGGAGTTTTTATCGGTGGCGGTTTCGCGCCGATGGGATGGGGCTACTACAGCCCGTTTTACGGCCCGTATCCTTACGGAGCCTACTACGGTGTGCCCAACGCCGGCCAGGTGAAACTGGACACGAAGGTGAAGGCCGCCGAAGTATTCGTTAATGGCGCCTATGCCGGTACGGCCGGGAAACTCAAGACCATGTGGATGCGCCCCGGCACCTACACCCTGGAGCTGCGTGCTCCGGGAGGCGAGCAATTCACGGAGAAGATCTACGTGATGGCCGGAAAGACGGTACATGTGGAGCCGGGGTTCCAGCCGGTAGCCCGGTAGTAAGCAGGCAGGCTAAAGCGTGCCCCACCTGGTGGTGATGCCGGCGTAGGCATCGATTCGCCGGTCGCGCAGAAACGGCCAGTTGCGGCGCACTTCTTCGATGCGGCGGGGGTCGCACTCGACGACGAGAGTCTCTTCGCCATCGTGCGAGGCTTCCGCCAGCACCTGGCCGAACGGATCCACCACCAACGACCCGCCCCAGAATTCGAGTCCCGTCTCCGGCGGCCCTTCGGAGCCCACGCGGTTGACCGCGGCCACGTAGAGGCCATTGGCGATGGCGTGCGAGCGCTGGATGGTGCGCCAGGCGTCGTGCTGGGCCGCGCCGTGACGAGCCTTTTCGGCGGGATGCCAGCCGATGGCGGTGGGATAGAACAGCACCTGGGCGCCGCCCAGCGCCGCCAGGCGTGCCGCCTCGGGATACCACTGGTCCCAGCAGATCAGCGGCGCCACGCGGGCGAAGCGCGTATCGAAGGAGCGAAATCCCAGGTCGCCGGGGGTGAAGTAATACTTCTCGTAATAGCCGGGATCGTCGGGGATGTGCATCTTGCGATAGATCCCCAGGAGCGCGCCATCGGCGTCGATAACCACGGCGGTGTTGTGATACACGCCCGCGGCCCGCCGCTCGAAAACCGACCCGATGATGACCACCTCGAGGTCGCACGCCAGGCTCGCGAAACTCTCCGTGGTGGGCCCGGGGACCGGTTCGGCCAGATCGAACAGGGCGGCGTCCTCCTCGCGGCAGAAGTATTGCGAGCGGAACAATTCCTCGACGCACACGATCTGGGCGCCCTTGCCGGCGGCTTCGCGAATGCGCCATTCGGCCTTGGCGAGGTTCTCGTTGGGGTCCCTGGAGCAAGCCATCTGGACCAGGCCGATGCGGAACTTGGAGCGCTGCACAGAACCATTGTAGCGGCGTATGATTACTTTTGACCTATCGCGCACTGGTTCTCTTCGATATCGACGGCACGCTGGTACGGCGGGCCGGCCCGCACCACCGCGAAGCGCTGGTCCACGGCGTCCGCCGCGTGACGGGCCTCGAAACCACAACCGACGGCATCCCGGTGCAGGGGATGCTGGACCCGGACATTGTGAGGGCCATGCTGCGCCAGGCCGGCGCGGGGCGCGCGCTGGTTCAAGAAGCCATGCCCGAGATCCTGCGCGCGGCCGAGCGCCACTACCTGCGGGTGTGCCCGGTTCTCGAGGGCAAGCTTTGCCCCGGCGTAACGCCCGCACTGGAGCGCCTGGCGCGGCGCGACACGCTGCTGGGCCTGGTGACGGGCAACCTGACGCGCATCGGCTGGCGCAAGCTGGAGCGCGCGGGCCTGCGCGGGTATTTTCGGTTCGGCGCTTTCGGCGAGATGGCCAAGACCAGGGCGGGCCTGGCGAAAATCGCCGTGGGAGAAGCCCGCCGCCGAGGCTGGATCGCCCGCAAGACACCCATTTCGCTCATCGGCGACGCCCCTGCCGACATTCTGGCCGCCCGCGCCAACCGCATCCGCGCCATCGCCGTCGAGACGGGACTGACACCGGCGGAGGAGCTGAAATCGCATCAGCCCGACATCCTGTTGAAGGATCTGCGGGAACTGCGGCTGCGCATGGTGGAATCGCTCTAGTTTTCCGCGCCGCGGACCGATAAGACTTCTGTCAGGAGTTAAACTTGTCCATTTCCGCTGTGTGTTCCAATTCCAGTTTTGCCCAGAGCGATTCGACGAGCGTCATGAACCAATGGAAGCAGGATTTCAGGCAGCTCGCCAGCGCGCTCCAGTCGGGAAACCTGGCTGGTGCCCAAAAGGCATTCAAGGCGCTACAACAGCTTCAACAGAGCAATCCATCCGGCGGCCAGTCGTCAAACGGGCAATCAGCCAGTTCCGGCAACAGCCCGATTCAGAACGATTTCGCCGCTCTGGGCCAAGCCCTCAGCTCCGGAAACCTGAGCGCCGCGCAGGGCGACTTCTCCCAGTTGCAGAGCGCCATGCAGGCGGCCGGCGCGAACGGCGCATCCGGGGGCGCTCAATCCGCGCATCATGGCCATCATCACCGGCACGTCTCCAGTGGGACGGATTCCGACAACAGCGCGGGTGGCGCGACGTCGTCCACTGGCAGCAATCTCGACATCTACGCGTGATCGCCAGTCGTTACTGTAGAGAATATACACATCGAGGACGCGGTTGACGTGGAATTCTACAGGATCTAAGATTAAAGGGTCCTCGATTCCGGTTTTACTGAGTCTTGCCATGGTGTTTCACCGCAGCCTCTTAGGGGCTGGCCGATTTCTGATCCTTGCAGTCCTGGGCGTGGTGGTGTGTACCCTGCCGGCCTTCAGCCAGACGCAGGATAACAACTCCTGCGCCGGTTGCCATGACCAGGGCCAAAAACTTCGCGCTTCAGCCCATGCATCGGTGGGGTGCGCCACCTGCCATGTGAATCATGACGCGTATCCTCATACGGAAGGCGTGCCGAAGCCGGCCTGCGGCCGTTGCCACGCGGCACAGGTGGGTGAACATGCCCAGAGCGTGCACGGGCTGGCGCTGAAGCGAGGAAACGCCGGCGCCCCGGATTGCGCCGTCTGCCACGGAAGCGCTCACCAGTTGGCCGCGACCCACACCGAGGCTTTCCGCAAGAAGGTGCCCGAAACTTGCGGCATGTGCCACACCGAAGTTTCCCAGCAGTTTCTCTCCAGCGTGCATGGCAAAGCTCTGGAGCAGGGGGTCGCTCAAGCGCCGGTGTGCACGGACTGCCACGGGGAACACTCCATTCAGGCGCCCACGGACCGTGCCTCGCTGGTGAATCCCAGCAACATTCGCGAGACGTGCGCGCGGTGCCACGGCAACGTGCGCTTGACCAGCAGGTTCGGAATGCCGGCGGACAGGGTGGTCAGCTTCGACGCTTCTTACCACGGACTGGCTTCCGCCGCAGGCTCGCAAACCGTGGCGAATTGCGCCAGTTGCCATGGAGTGCATAACATCCTGGCGTCTTCGGACCCGCAATCCACCATCAACCCGAAAAACCTGCCGCGCACGTGCGGGCAGTGTCATCCCGGCGCAGGGACGCGGTTCGCGCTGGGGCCCGTGCACCTGTGGGCCGGACGGGCGGAACCGGTCTCCGTGCGCCTGGTGCGGCAGAGCTACCTGGTGCTGATTCCGCTGGTAATTGGGCTGATGCTGCTGCATAACCTGGGCGACTGGGTCCGGAAGTTCCGCAAATTGCGGTGGAGCGCCAAACCGCAAACGGAGCCATTCCACCGAACCACGCTTCAGCCGCTGCGCGTGCTGCCCTTCGAACGGGTTTTGCACGGCCTGTTGCTGGTATCCTTCGTGGTGCTGGCCTGGACCGGGTTTCAGCTCAAGTATCCCGAACAGTGGTGGGCCAAGCCGATGCTGACCTGGGAGGCGAGGTGGTCGGTGCGGGGCATGGTCCACAGGTCGGCGGCCGTAGTATTCATATTGACGGCGATGCTGCACGTCGTCTCGCTGGCCGTCAATCCGCAACTGCGGCGTCACTGGAAGAACCTCTGGCCGCGGTACACGGACATGGCCGAGGCCTGGCAGAGCTTCACTTACAACCTGGGGCTCAGCTCCCGAAAGCCCTGCCTGCCGCCATACAGCTTCATGGAGAAAGCCGAGTACTGGGCGCTGGTGTGGGGAGGCGTAATCATGGGCTTTTCCGGGCTGGTGCTGTGGGCGGACAACCTGACGCTGCGCTTGCTTCCCAAAGAGGTTCTGGATTTTGCCACGGCGGTGCACTTCTACGAGGCTGTGCTGGCATGCCTGGCCATCGTAGTCTGGCATTTTTACCTGGTGATTTTCGATCCCGATGTGTACCCGCTGGATACATCGTTCCTCAACGGAAAGGGCGTCCGGGAGCACGGGAACGGGCCAGCGCCCGATGTTCCAAGGGCGGGCCAATGGTGATGGCCCGCCTGTTCCGCCTGGCGCTGGCGGCCGCGACTCTGACCACGCTCGTGCGGGGCCAGCAGCCCAAGGCCCTGCCGGGTTCCGAGGAGTGCGCGGGGTGTCATGATACGGGCCCGCGGACGGGCAAGCGGGAGGCAGGCATGCCTCCGCCGTTCAATGCGGCGGCTCTGGCTGCCTCGCCGCACGCGGCGCTGGAATGCGCCAACTGCCATACCGAGCTGGCGAAGAAGGAGTTTCCGCATCCGGAAAAACTGGCGCGCGTGGATTGCGGCGCGTGCCACCCCGACGAGCAGACGCAGTACCAGGAGAGCCTGCACGGAAGGGCCGCGGCGCGCGGCGACAAGCTGGCGCCGGGTTGCAAGGACTGCCACGGGACACACAACATTCTGCGGCCGTCGAACCCGCGCGCGCCCACCTCGGTGATGGAGATCCCCAAGCTTTGCGGGGGCTGCCATCGCGAGGGCACGCCGGTGAGCCTGACGCACGACATTCCCGAGACCAACATCTACGCCAACTACATGGACAGCATCCATGGCGAGGCGCTTTTCGAGAAAGGTCTCACCGTGGCCGCGGTCTGCACGAGCTGTCACACGGCCCATTTCGTGCTGCCGCATACCGATGCGCGCTCGTCCATCGCCAAGGCGAACATCGCCAAGACCTGCACCAAGTGCCACGCGCAGATCGAAACCGTGCACCGCAAGGTGATCCGGGGCGAGCTGTGGGAGAAGGGACCGAACCTCATTCCGGCCTGCGTGGACTGCCACGAGCCGCACAAGGTGCGCAAGGTCTTCTATCCGGAGGGCATGTCGGACCGCGACTGCCAGCGGTGCCACGGCGACCCGAACCTGAAGGTGACACGCGGCGGAGTGACCGTCTCGCTCTACGTCAGCCAGAGCGAGCTGAGCGTGTCGCGGCACGCGCGCACCTCTTGTGTCCAGTGCCACACCGGCGGCACGCCCGCGCACAACCGGCCGTGCGACACCATGCCCGAGAAGGTGGACTGCTCCATCTGCCACGCCGACCAGGTGAACCAGTATCGCGAGAGCACGCACGGCCAACTGGCGGCGCAGGGGAGCCCGGATGCGCCCACCTGCCAGGACTGCCACAGTCCGCACGGCACCCGCGGCAAGACCGATTCAGCCTCGCCCACGTTTTCCCGCAACGTGCCGGCGCTGTGCGCCAAGTGCCACCAGGCGGGGCAGAAAGCGGCCGTTCGATATAAAGGCAATCAAACCGACATCGTGGAGCACTACAAAGAGAGCATTCACGGCAAGGGCCTGTTAGAGAGCGGCCTGACCGTGACCGCGGATTGCGCCGACTGCCACAGCGCGCATCACGAGCTGCCCGCGAGCGATCCGCGCTCGAGCGTCAACCGCGCCAATATCGCCCTGACCTGCGCCAAGTGCCACCGCGGCATCTACGAAATGTTCCACATGAGCGTCCACAGCCCGGAGGTGACCAAGACCGGGAAGCCGCTGCCGGTGTGCTCGGAGTGCCATTCGGCGCACAGCATCGAGCGCACCGACCTCTCGGACTTCCGGCTGCACATCATGGACCAGTGCGGGCGCTGCCACCAGCAGATCACGGCAGCTTATTTCGAGACCTTCCACGGGAAGGTTTCCAAGCTGGGCTATCTGCAAACCGCCAAGTGCTACGACTGCCACGGCGCGCACGACATTCTGCCGGTGGACAACCCGCGATCGCGGCTCAGCCGGAACAACATTGTCAACACCTGCGGGAAGTGCCACACGGGATCGCACCGGCAATTCGCCGGGTACCTGACGCACGCCACGCACCACGACCCGGCCAAGTACCCGTTCCTGTTCTGGACATTCTGGGGGATGACTTCGCTGCTGGTGGGCACGATGGTGATTTCCGGCGCGCATACCGTGGCCTGGCTGCCGCGATCGCTGGATTACCGCAGGCAGATGAAGAACGGCCAGGCGGAGACGGGCGTGTATGTGCGGCGGTTCCGGAAGTTCCACCGCAATCTGCACCTCATGGTAGTGTCCAGTTTTCTGGGGCTGGCGCTGACGGGAATGATCTTGAAATTCTCCTACGCGGGCTGGGCCAAGTTGCTGGCCCACCTGCTGGGAGGCTTTGAGGGGGCGGGGCTGATCCACCGTTTCTGCGCGGTCCTGACTTTCACCTATTTCGGGCTGCATCTGTACGACGTGGCGAGGCAGCGCCGCCAAAGCGGCAAGAGCTGGCGGCAGTTCATTTTCGGCCCGGAGAGCATGCTGTTCAACCGGCGCGACTGGCACGAATTCGCCGGCTCGCTAAAGTGGTTTCTGGGCCGCGGCCCGAGGCCGGAGTATGGCCGCTGGACGTACTGGGAGAAATTCGACTATTTCGCGGTGTTCTGGGGCGTGGCCATCATCGGCTTCACCGGGCTTATGCTCTGGTTCCCGGAGATCTTTACGCGGGTGTTTCCAGGCTGGATGGTCAATGTGGCCACCACCATCCACAGCGACGAAGCCCTGCTGGCGGTGAGCTTCATTTTCGTGGTGCATTTCTTCAATACCCACTTTCGGCCGGAGAAATTCCCCATCGACACGGTGATTTTCACGGGCGGCATGCCGCTGGAGGAATTCCAGCGGGACCGCCCGCGGGAATATCGCGAACTGGTGGAAAGCGGGCAACTGGAGCAGAGCCTGATGCCCGAGCCGCCGGTTCAGGCAGCCAGATTCTGGCGGCGGCTGGGCTTCTCCGCGCTGGGCGTGGGGCTGCTGATGATCGGGCTGATCCTGTATGCCATGTTGTTCGCCTACCGGTAATTCAGGAACAAATCAGACGGTCGCGGTGCTAGGCCGGCGGTGCGACCGGCAGCTT
>Ga0326728_10014360_pt1 | contig 16843 bp, 15 predicted proteins | sample MB3enrmetagenome_FD_207602 | JGI IMG/M metagenome (GOLD analysis project Ga0326728, IMG submission 207602) | Lab enriched peat soil microbial communities from McLean, Ithaca, NY, United States - MB31MN | ecosystem: Environmental > Terrestrial > Soil > Wetlands > Peat | place: USA: New York...
CGCTCGTGATAGCCGGCGCGGGCAAAAAGCTTGGGCTCTACGGCTTTGGCGCGGCGGCCCACATCGTTGCTCAGGTCGCGAAGTGGCAGGGGCGATCGGTGTTTGCCTTCACGCAGCCGGGAGATGTCTCTACCCAGACCTTCGCCGGGAGCCTGGGCGCCGCCTGGGCGGGCGGATCAGACAAGGCGCCGCCGGAGCCGCTCGACGCCGCGATCATTTTTGCCGTCGTGGGCGACCTCGTACCCCTGGCACTGAAAGCCGTCCGCAAGGGCGGTCGCGTCGTCTGCGCGGGCATCCACATGAGCGACATCCCCAGCTTTCCCTATCGGCTGCTCTGGGAGGAGCGGCAGATCGTCTCGGTGGCCAATCTCCAGCGGCAGGATGGATTAGATTTCCTGCGGCTGGCTCCTGACATCGGCATCGTCACCCATACCACGACCTATCCACTTAACCAGGCCAATCAAGCCCTCGCCGATCTCCGCGCCGGGCGGTTCGAAGGCGCGGCAGTTCTCGTGCCCTGAGCGCAGTCTAGCGGAACGCTCAGATAAGTTGTTGCAAAAATAAACTTGTCCGCGTGTTCGCTTTTGACCACCGGTCTCATGGCTCGACGTGTAAGCTTGTCTTTAATACTCCGCGATTTGAGAATGGAAAAAATCAATGACCGCTCACCAACTCTTTCAGCCCTTCCGCCTGAAGTCTCTTGAACTTAAGAACCGGATCGTCATGGCTCCTATGACGCGTTCGTTTTCTCCCGAAGGTGTGCCAACTCCGAAGGTGGCGGGCTACTATGCTCGCCGCGCGGAAGGAGAAGTCGGCCTGATCGTGTCGGAGGGTACCGTGGTCAACCGGCCTGCGTCTTCCAACGATCCGAACATTCCCCGTTTTTATGGCGGAGAGCCGCTCGCGGGGTGGAAGGCCGTGATTGATAAGGTGCGGGCCGCCCGTGGCGTCATGGCCCCGCAACTCTGGCACATGGGCGTGGTGGCTCCCAAGCCCTCGGGCTGGCTGCCGCCCGCTCCGTTTGAAGGGCCTTCGGGTTACGTCGCGCCTGGAAAAATCGGCGGGGTGGCAATGACGGAGCACGACATCGCCGAAACCGTCCGCGCGTTCGCGCAAGCGGCGGAAGATGCAAAAACCCTGGGGTTTAACGCCGTGGAGATTCATGGGGCACATGGCTATTTGATTGACCAGTTCTTTTGGCATCCCACGAATCAGCGCACCGATGGCTACGGCGGGCAAACGTTGGCTGAGCGCGCCCGGTTCGCCGTGGAAATCGTTCGCGCCGTCCGCAAGGCCGTTGGCCCGGACTTTCCCATCAGTCTTCGCGTCTCGCAATGGAAACTTCAGGATTATGCCGCGAAGCTTGCGACCACACCCCAGGAGATGGAGGCGTGGCTGGTCCCCCTGGCGGAAGCGGGGGTGGACCTATTCCATTGTTCGCAGCGGCGGTTCTGGGACCCCGAGTTCACCGGCTCGGACTTAAACTTTGCGGGATGGGCTAAAAAGCTCGCGGGTAAATCCACCATCACGGTGGGCTCCGTCGGGCTTTCAGGAGATTTCCTGGCCGCCTTTCAGGGAGAAACTTCAAAGCCCAGCTCCTTGGATGAACTCCTCCGGCGTTTCGACCGCGGAGATTTCGATTTGGTGGCAGTGGGCCGCCCCCTGCTTGCCGACGCGGGGTGGTCGCGGAAAATCCACGAGGGGCGTTCCTCCGAACTCAGCAATTTCAGCAAAGAGGCTCTCGCCACACTTTCGTAATCCTTATGAGCGACATCGTTCTGGACATCAAAAGCCTTACTCGCCGCTTTGGCGCATTTACGGCGGTCGATGGCTTGACCCTTTCGGTCAACGCCGGTGAGGTCTTTGCCTTGCTTGGTTCCAACGGGGCCGGTAAAACGACCACCATCAAGATGCTCACGACGCTGTTGCCGCCCTCCTCGGGCGATGCGCTCGTCGCCGGTTTCTCCATAAGCACTCAGTCGGTCGATGTTCGCCGCGCCATCGGTTATGTACCCCAGTCGGTCTCGGTGGACGGTTCGCTGACCGGTTACGAAAACCTGCTCATCTTCGCCAAACTCTACGACCTGCCCCATAGCGAGCAGCCGGCGCGCGTCCGCGAGGCATTGGAGTTCATGGGCCTCACAGCAGACGGCAGCCGCCTCGTGGGCCAGTATTCCGGCGGCATGGTCCGCCGCCTGGAAATCGCCCAGTCCACGCTGCATCGACCGCGGTTGCTCTTCCTCGATGAGCCTACCGTCGGGCTGGACCCGATTGCGCGCGACGCCGTGTGGAAACATCTCGTTGATCTGCGCTCGAACTACGGCACGACCCTGTTTTTTACCACCCATTACCTGGAGGAGGCGGAAAGCCATTGTGATCGCATTGCGATCATGCACCTGGGCAAAGTGGATGCGCTGGGCACCACCAAAGAACTTGAGGCCTCACTGGGCGGCGGCGCTCACACGTTGAATGAGGTCTTCACACACTATGCGGGCAGCGCCCTTGATTCAGGCGGAAGCTTCCACGACGTATCCGCCGAACGCGCTACCGCCCAGCGCCTTGGCTAGCTCCAATCCTATGACCACCACATTCATCCACCCTTTTACCGGTTTCATTGACAAGACATTTGTCATCATCGAGTTTGAGTTGCGCAAATTGCGCCATGATTTCACCGAACTCATCACGCGCGCCCTCCAGCCCGCGCTTTGGCTGCTCATCTTCGGGGAGGTATTTTCACGCAGCGGGGCAATGCACACGGGTAACATTCCGTACCTGGATTTCATTGCTCCCGGCATCCTGGCGCAAAGCGTTCTCTTCGTCGCCATTTTTTACGGGATCAACGTCATCTGGGAACGCGACCTCGGCATTGTGCAGAAATTCCTCGCCAGCCCAACTCCGCGCGCTGCCCTTGTACTCGGCAAAGGCTTCTCCGCTGGAGTTCGCACTCTCTCGCAGGCCGCCATTGTTTATGGCCTTTCGCTGCTGATCGGGGTGAAGCTTGATTGGCGCCCGCTGGCGCTCCTCAACGTGGTGGTCATTGTGGTCCTTGCCGCGACGCTGTTCTCCACGTTTTCGCTCATCATCGCGTGCATTGTAAAGACGCGCGAACGCTTCATGGGCGTCGGTCAGGTGCTCACCATGCCTCTGTTCTTTGCCAGCAACGCGATTTACCCCACCAGCATCATGCCCGGGTGGCTGAAGGCCATTTCTCATCTCAATCCGCTGACCTACGTCGTCGATGCCCTGCGCACTTTCATGTTGGCCGGCAGCACGAGCACCTACGGTCTCGGCACCGACTACGCTGTCATCCTCCTGGCCACGATCATCCTGGTCTTCATCGGCGCCCGCCTGTATCCGCATTTGGCAACGTAAAACGTCCGGATGAGCACTTTTGACCAGACCAGTGAGCGGTATTGGACTGCCCGGGGAAAAGCATTCGACTATAACCAAATCGGCTGATGGTAGAGACCATCCCTTTGCCCTTGCGGCCCGGTGGCGTCTGTGCAGTCAAAGGAGAATGTCCTCTTAATTCAGGTCAAAGATGGAAATGAGTCGACAAGCGACAAAACCCAATCAACAGAAAAAGGAGAACTGGCCATGTCAGTAACAAACGCGGCAGTAGCCATTTACGACACCCATTCCCAGGCAGAGGAGGCGGTGAAGGAATTGCAGAGGTCGGGGGTGGATATGAAGAAACTGTCCATCGTGGGTAAGGACTATCACACCGAAGAGCAGGTCGTAGGTTACTACAATACCGGCGACCGAATGAAGTACTGGGGAAAACTCGGTGCCTTCTGGGGCGGGCTCTGGGGGATGTTGTTCGGAGCCGCGGCCTTCGCCATCCCAGGCGTCGGCCCGATCTTGGTAGCCGGCCCTCTCGTCGCGTGGATTGTTGGGGCTCTCGAGGGCGCCGTGGTGGTCGGCGGGATGAGCGCGATCGGCGCGGGGCTGTACAGCATTGGCATCCCCAAGGACAGCGTCGTGAATTACGAGACGGCAATCAAGTCGGATAAATTCCTCGTCTTGGCCCACGGCACGGCGGACGAGGTGGCCAAGGCGAAAGACGTTTTACAGACGACTCACCCGGCGGAAGTTGCACTGCACATCGCCGCTGGTGCGAAACCCGCCGCGGTCGGCGCGCGATAACCCCACTTAACGCTACAAAATGCCAAGGAGGGTAGAACCATGTTAAGAAATATCACTCAACTAAAGGGTTTTGCGATCCGCGCCCGGGATGGGGAGATTGGAACATTGGAGCAATTCTATTTTGACGATGAGACCTGGGCCATCCGCTATCTGGTGGTCAACGCCGGGGACTGGCTGGGCGGCCGGCTGGTGCTGGTCTCGCCCGTTGCCCTCCGTCAGGCGGGGTGGCAATCCAAGCGGCTCGATGTGGCACTGACAAAAAAACAGATCGAGGACAGCCCCCCCATCGATGCGCACAAGCCCGTATCGAGGCAGCACGAAGCCTTGTACTTGGGGTATTACGGTTATCCCTATTATTGGGGTGGGCCCAATCTTTGGGGCCTGGCGTCTTATCCGGCAGGCTTGACGGTTGAAAGGGAAGCGGTGACAGAAGCGGAGGCGTTGCGAGCCAGGGCGGGAAAAGAGTCGCCCGATTCACATCTGCGCAGCACCGACGAGGTGACGGGTTATCACATTGAGGCGACCGACGGTGAGATCGGTCACGTAAAGGATTTCCTCGTTGATGATGAAACCTGGGCGATTCGATACCTCGAGGTGGAAACGCGGAATTGGTGGCCCGGCAAAAAAGTTCTGGTCGCGCCCCAGTGGATCGACAATGTAAGTTGGGCGGATTCCAAAGTCTACGTCGACCTCACCCGGGAAACCATCAAGAACGGCCCGGAGTGGAGCGAGTCGATGACCGTCACTCGCGAATACGAGAACAGGCTTTACGATTATTACGACCGGTCGCCCTATTGGACGCCGGCATCGGAGCAACACCATAGCCATGCGGCGGGTAAAGACTGAGTGCCGTAAGATTTAGGGTATGGATCGAAATCTTTCGCAAAAACGTTGATGGCCTGGCGCAGACCAGGCGGAAATCGCTGACAACGGGCGCGTGGTTTCAGCAGGATCGTTCGCAGACTCCTCTATTGTAATCCCACTGGAGGATACTCGAATCCGCTGGCAGCGATAATCCGGTCGAGGGAAGAAAGATCTATGAAAAAAGCACCGGTAATCACCTGCCTCTTTCTCGATATTGGCGGCGTCCTGCTCACCGACGGGTGGGATCATCATGCCCGCAAACGGGCGGCGACGAACTTCAAGTTGGAGTGGGCTGAGATCGAGGCACGGCATCAACTGACTTTCGACACCTACGAGGAGGGAAAGCTCACACTGGAAGAATATTTAGGTCGGGTGGTCTTCTACCGAAAGCGGCCGTTCACTCGGGCTCAGTTTCTGCGCTTCATGTTCGCGCAATCGAAACCTTACCCCGAGATGATCGAATTGTTCGCTCAGCTCAAGGCGCGGCATGGGCTGGAGATCGTCGTGGTCAGCAACGAAGCACGCGAACTGAATGTGCATAGGATTCGCAAATTCAAGCTGGACGGGTTGGTGGATTCTTTTATTTCCTCCTGCTTTGTCCACATCCGCAAGCCCGATGCGGACATCTTTCGGTTGGCGCTGGATATCTCCCAGGCGCCAGCCCGGCAGGTCGTCTATATCGAAGACACCCCGATGTTCGTCCAGATCGCGGAAAGCTTGGGGATTCGAAGCATTCTTCACACTGATTACGCGTCTACGCGCGCGAAACTGGCTTCGTTCGGATTGACGAATGACCATGGAGTCATCCATGAAGCCCACTAATCCACGCATCCTGACGATTAATGGCGGTTCGTCAAGCATCAAGTTCGCCCTGTTTGAGACCGGTGATTCACTCCGGCGGATTCTGGAGGGCGGGATTGACCGGGTAGGACAGCCGGGCGCCACGTTGCGGGTGAAAGGCTTGAACCCGGGCGACAACGATTCGCGGCCAGTGACGGCGCCCGATTTCACCGCGGCGGTGGGCGCGCTGATCGATGGTATCGAAGAACGCAGCGGGTATGGTGCATTTACCGCGGTGGGGCATCGCGTTGTGCACGGCGGGCCGAAATATAGCCAGCCACGGCGCATCACTGCGGAAATGGTTGCGGACTTGCGCCAGCTTGGTCCATTCGATCCTGAGCATCTGCCGGAGGAGATTCTGTTGACCGAGGAGTTTCATCGCCGGTTTCCTGACTTGCCCCAAGTGGCGTGTTTCGACACGGCTTTTCACCATGACCTGCCGCGCGTGGCCCAATTGTTGCCGATCCCGCGCCGATACGAAGCGCGGGGAGTTCGGCGATACGGGTTCCACGGATTGTCATACGAGTTCCTGATGGGTGAACTGGCCCGCCTGGCGGGAACGGAAGCGGCGCAGGGCCGGGTCATCCTGGCCCACCTCGGCAATGGCGCGAGCCTGGCGGCAGTGCATCGCGGCAAATCCATGGATACCAGCATGAGTTTCACTCCGACCGCCGGTGTGCCGATGAGCACCCGCTCCGGCGACCTCGATCCCGGGTTGATTTGGTATTTGGCGCGCACTGCGGGCCTCGATGCAAAGGGATTCAATGAGATGGTCAATTTCAAATCTGGACTGCTCGGCGTGTCGGAGACCAGTTCCGACATGCGCGACTTGCTGGAGCACGAAACGCAAGACGTGCGAGCGGCGGAAGCGGTGGCCCTGTTTTGTTACCAGGTCAAGAAATGGATCGGCGCATTCGCGGCGGCGCTGGGCGGACTGGACACACTTATATTCGCGGGCGGCATCGGAGAGAACGCTCCCACTGTCCGCACCCGGATTTGCGATGGGCTGGGATTCCTTGGAATCGAACTCGATGAAAAGCAAAACGCAACGAATGAGGTCGTGATTTCCGCCGCGACCAGCCGGATTCCCGTCCGCGTCATTCCTACGAACGAGGAATGGATGATCGCAAACCTGGTCTGTCGCGTTTTGGGTCTTACCCTCGCAAAGTAGCTTGATCGTAAAAATGAAGAAGACGAACGTACCGGATAATCACGGAGAAAAGTAATTCAACCTGCGCGAGTGGAGTTTGCAGTTCCGTGTGTGTTGATGCGCGGTTTGACTTTCAGATGTCTGCCCGGATGAGCAATTTTGAACTGCTTGTCCCTACCTGTGATGGGATGCTGTGGATGGAGCAGGCGGAACCGACTTTGAGAGGCAGGAAATCCAAATGGAACTCGGCATGATCGGACTAGGCCGGATGGGAACCAACATGGTGCGGCGCCTTCTGCGGGCGGGGCACCAGTGCGTCGTTTACGACCTCCATCCGGAAGCTGGCCAGGCGCTCGTCAAAGATGGAGCGTTCGGAACAACATCGCTCGAAGACTTCGCGAAGAAACTGAAATCGCCCCGCACGGTCTGGCTGATGGTGCCGGCCGCTGCGGTGGATCCAACGCTCAAGACCCTCGTCCCACTTCTCGAACGTGATGACGTGGTCATCGACGGTGGCAATTCCTACTACCACGATGATATCCGCCGCGCCGCCGAAATGAAACCGAAGGGCATCCACTATTTGGACGTGGGGACCAGCGGCGGGGTCTGGGGGTCGGAAAGAGGCTACTGCCTGATGATCGGTGGTGACCAAACTGCTGTCCAGCGCATCGACCCCATTTTCGCGGCGCTGGCCCCAAGTATCGAGGCAGCGCCCCGCACCCCCGGCCGGGAGAAGCTCGGTGGCACCGCCGAACACGGCTACCTGCACTGCGGCGCCAGCGGCGCTGGCCACTTCGTCAAGATGGTCCACAATGGCATCGAATACGGCATTATGGCCTCTTACGCGGAGGGGCTGAACATCCTTCGCCATGCCAACGCCGGCAAGGAGCAGCGCACCGTGGATGCCGAAACCACGCCGTTGCGCCACCCCGAGCAATACCCATACGACCTGAATCTGGCCGATATTGCCGAGGTCTGGCGCCGCGGCAGCGTCATTGCCTCATGGCTCCTGGACCTCGCTGCCACGGCGCTGCTCGATAGCCCCGACCTGGAGAAGTTCGCCGGCCGAGTGTCGGACTCGGGGGAGGGGCGCTGGACGATCGCAGCGGCCCTGGATGAGGCGGTTCCGGCTCCCGTCCTCAGTGCCGCGCTCTACGCGCGGTTCAGTTCGCGCGGCCAGGAAGACTTTGCTGACAAAATCTTGTCCGCCCTTCGTTACCAGTTCGGCGGCCATGAGGAAAAGGCCGCCGCCAAGAAGGCAGGCGCCTGATGGTCGCATCCCGTTCAGACGCGCTGGTGCTTTTTGGTGTGACGGGCGATCTCGCCCACAAGATGATCTTCCCGGCGCTTTATGCGATGGTGAAGCGAGGTACCCTCAAGGTCCCGGTAATCGGCGTTGCCTTTCCCAACTGGAGTCTCGCCCGATTGCACCAACGCGTGACGGACAGCATCAAGCGATCAGGCGGGATCAATAACCAGCGTGCCCTTCACCGTCTTCTGTCCCTGCTCCGGTATGTGAGTGGGGACTACCAGGACTCGGGCACGTACTCGGCGATTAAAAAGGAGGTGGGTAGCGCTCGGCGCCCAGCGCACTATCTGGCCATCCCACCCTCACTCTTCGCGACGGTGATCAAAGGGCTGGGCGCGGCGAACCTGACCAATCATGCGTGTGTCATTGTAGAAAAGCCGTTCGGACGCGACTTGGCCACCGCGCGAGAGCTTAACCGCGTGGCTCACACCGTTTTTCCGGAAGACTCGATCTTCCGTATCGATCACTTCCTCGGGAAGGAAGCGATCATGAATATTCTGTATTTCCGTTTCGCCAATTCCTTCCTGGAGCCGATTTGGAATCGCAACTATGTGGCCAGCGTGCAGATAACCCTTTCCGAGGATTTCGGCGTAGGGAACCGCGGCGCGTTTTACGAAACCGCCGGCTGTTTGCGCGATGTGATTCAGAACCACATTTTCCAAGTCGTCGCGTTGCTTGCCATGGAGCCGCCAGCCGATCGAGATTTTGGAGCCGTGCACACCGAGAAAGCTAAGGTCTTCGAAGCCATGCGCCCTCTGAACCCTGACGACGTGATGCGTGGCCAGTACGCTGGCTACCGTAAGGAGCCGGACGTTGCGAAGAACTCCGACGTCGAGACGTTCTGCGCTCTGCGGCTTTTCATCGATTCGTGGCGCTGGGAGGGCGTGCCGTGGTACCTGCGCTCCGGCAAATACCTGGCTGACACCGCGACGGAGGTACTGGTAGAGCTGAAGCCCCCGCCGCAGCGGCTTTTCGCTGACTCCGCACCGACGAACGGCCGGGCCAACTACTTGCGCTTCCGGCTCTCCCCCAGCGCGGCCATCGCCATCGCCGCTCGCGTCAAACTCGCCGGGAAGGAATTCGTCGGGGACCAGCGAGAGCTCTACCTACTGGAAGAAACGCCGGCCGAGGCATCGCCCTACGAGCGGCTTTTGGGGGACGCCATGAACGGCGATGGAGCGCTCTTCACCCGTGAGGATGCGCTTGAGGCCGCTTGGGCGGTTGTCGATCCCGTTCTTAAGACCCACCACCGAGTTCGCCCTTACAAGCGCGGTAGCTGGGGACCGAAAGAGGTCGACACGATCATCGCTCCAGCCGGCGGTTGGCACAACCCCATACCCAAGGCGGAGTCCGGAGGATGTCGCCGCCGCGGCCAATGCTTCTGTCCAGCGTGATTGCTGCCGTCTAGGACAACTACACCTGGGGTGAATAACTGGGTGCCTGTTCGTGTCATTAATGAGGTCGAGAAACTGGAGATCGCCACGCCGGACTGCAGCGATCTCGTCCCTGACTGAAAAAAGGAGAATTGAATCATGAAGACAGCAACTCTTTCCTTGGAACCGCTCCCCATATCTACAAACACCCTTTCCCCTGATCTGCTCCACAAGATAGATGCATACTGGCGCGCCGCCAATTATCTGTCGGTCGGCCAAATTTACCTCTACGACAATCCCTTGCTGCGAGAACCGCTAAAACTCTCGCACGTGAAACCCTTGGTGGTTGGACACTGGGGCACGACGCCGGGCCAGAACTTCATCTACGTGCATTTGAACCGGGTCATCAAGAAGTATGACCTGGATATGTTCTACCTTGCCGGCCCTGGTCACGGGGGCCCGGCAATTGTGGGCAACGTCTACCTCGAAGGCTCTTGGAGTGAGACTTATCCGAATGTCAGCCAGGACGAAGCCGGGCTGAAAAAGCTGTTCACGCAATTCTCGTTCCCCGGCGGGATTTCGAGCCACGTCGCGCCGACCACGCCGGGGTCGATTCACGAAGGTGGCGAGCTGGGATACTCGCTCAGCCACGCCTTCGGAGCTGCGCTTGATAATCCCGGTCTGATTGTTGCCTGCGTTGTCGGTGACGGTGAAGCGGAAACGGGCCCACTGGCAACCGCGTGGCAATCCAACAAGTTTCTCAATCCTATCAATGATGGAGCCGTGCTGCCGATCCTGCACCTCAATGGGTACAAAATCAGTAACCCGACCGTTCTCGCCCGCATCGAGCACGAGGAATTGGAGCAGTTCCTGCGGGGCTGCGGCTGGACGCCTCACTTTGTGGAAGGCGACGATCCGGAAAAGATGCATGAACTCATGGCCACCACTATGGATAAGGCCATCGAGGACATCCGGGAAATTCAAAACCGTGCACGGAACACGAACGACGCCGCGCGGCCGCGTTGGCCCATGATCGTTCTGAGGTCACCCAAAGGCTGGACGGGGCCGAAGGTCGTCGACGGCCTGCCATGTGAGGGAACGTTCCGGGCGCATCAGGTGCCGATCCTGGTGGATTCCGAACATCCCGATCATGTGAAGCAGCTCGAAAGCTGGATGAAGAGCTATAAGGCCGAGGAACTGTTCGATGAAAATGGCCGGCTCAGGCCGGAACTGGCCGAACTGGCGCCGAAGGGCGACCGCCGCATGGGCTCGAATCCCCACGCCAACGGCGGCATGCTGCTGCGCGACCTGCGCATGCCGGACTTTCACGCGCACGCGGTGAAGGTGCCTTCGCCCGGCGCCGTCAGCGGGCAAGATACGCTGGTGCTGGGTAAATTCCTCCGGGACGTGGCCAAGCTAAATCAGGATCAGCATAATTTCCGGGTTTTCGGCCCCGATGAAACGCTCTCAAATCTCCTGGGCGCGGTTTTTGAAGTCACCAACCGTCAATGGGAAGGACGGGGAGAAAAGAATGATGAATTTCTCGCTCCCGCCGGACGCGTGCTGGACTCGATGCTCAGCGAGCATCAGTGCGAGGGTTGGCTGGAAGGGTATCTGCTCACAGGACGGCATGGGCTGTTCAACAGCTATGAGGCGTTCATACGCATCGTCGACTCGATGTTCAGCCAGCACGCCAAATGGTTGAAGGTGACGTTGGAACTTCCCTGGCGCCGGAAGATCGCCTCGCTCAACTATCTGCTCGCCTCCCACGTTTGGCAGCAGGATCACAACGGCTTCACGCACCAGGATCCCGGCTTCCTCGACCACGTCATCAACAAGAAGGCCGATATCGTGCGCGTTTACCTTCCGCCCGATGCGAATTGTTTGTTGTCAGTCTTTGATCACTGCCTGCGCAGCCGGCATTACGTCAACGTGGTGGTTGCGGGCAAACACGCCCTGCCGCAATGGCTGAACATGGACGCCGCGGTGGTGCACTGTACGGAAGGAATCGGCATCTGGCAATGGGCCAGCAACGACCAGGACGGCGAACCGGACGTGGTGATGGCCTGCTGCGGAGACACGCCCACGCTGGAGGTTCTGGCTGCCGTTTCCATTCTTCGCCAGCATCTGCCCAACCTGAAAATACGAGTGATTAATGTTGTCGATCTAATGAAGCTCCAGCCCAAGAGCGAGCACCCGCACGGACTGAGCGACTCAGCTTACGATTCGCTGTTCACCAAGGATAAGCCCATCATCTTTGGCTTCCATGGATACCCCTGGCTGGTTCACCGGCTGACCTACGCCCGGACTAACCGCAATTTGCACGTCCGTGGCTACAAGGAAGAGGGCACCATCACCACGGCCTTTGACATCAGGGTGCAGAACGACCTAGACCGGTTTCACCTGGTGCATGACGTGATTGATCGGTTACCGGACTTGGGCTCCAAGGGCGCTTACCTGAAGCAGCAGATGGAGGACAAGCTGATCGAGCACAAGCATTACATCGATAAACACGGCGAGGACCTTCCGGAGATTCGAAACTGGAAGTGGAGCAACCCCCAATGAATACGCAAAAGCTTATAGACACCGCGAAAACGCTGGTCGCTGGCGACAAGGGTCTGCTGGCGATGGATGAAAGCAATCCAACCTGCAACAAGCGATTTGCCAAGTTGGGGATTCCCCAGACCGAGGAGTCCCGGCGTGCCTACCGGGAGCTGATTGTGACCACGCCCGGTCTGGGTGAATGCATCAGCGGCGTGATCCTCTACGACGAGACGATTCGCCAGCAGAAAAAGGATGGCACGCCGTTTATCAAAGTCATTACCGATGCGGGAATCATTCCCGGCATCAAGGTTGATGCCGGTGCGAAGGACCTGGCCGGTCATCCCGGAGAAAAAATAACCGAAGGTCTGGACGGATTGCGCGAGCGCCTGGCGGAATACTTGCAAATGGGGGCCCGTTTTGCAAAGTGGCGTGCGGTGATTGCCGTAGGCGACGGCATTCCCAGCCGAGGTTGCATTGAGGCCAATGCACAGGCGTTGGCTCGCTATGCCGCGCTGTGCCAGGAAGCCGGACTGGTCCCCGTCGTTGAGCCGGAAGTGCTCATGGACGGCGCGCATGCCTTGGAGCGGTGCAGCGACGTAACCGAGAAAGTCCTGCGAGCGGTTTTCAAGCAGCTTTATGCACAACGGGTACTGCTGGAGGGAATGATCCTGAAACCCAACATGGTGCTTCCGGGATTGGCCTGCCTCCGACAAGAATCGGTGGACGAGGTCGCCGACGCCACCGTGAGGTGCCTCTTGCGAGCCGTTCCCGCCGCCGTTCCGGGGATTGCGTTCTTGTCAGGCGGCCAATCCAGTGAACTGGCTTCGGCCCGTTTGAATGCGATGAATGTTCGATTCAAGTCGCGACTGCCTTGGGCGTTGGCGTTTTCCTTTGCCCGCGCCATCCAGCAACCGGCGCTGGAGATTTGGCGAGGTGAGCAGCCCCATGTGTTGGCGGCACAGCAGGCTCTGCTTCATCGCGCCAGGTGCAACCGTGCGGCGCGCCGCGGCGAATATAGTAGTGCGATGGAAAAACCCGGGCAGGATCAACGCCCGACCGAGATCCCTCGAATTGGTATCAAAAAGGCGGGTAACCCATGAGTGAGAATAAACGCAGTCACCGCCACCATGGCGAGCAGGATCACGACGGCGGGCATCAAGGCCAACGTCCTTACTGGACACGCGCGCATCATGATTGGAAGTTCTGGGTAGCGTTGACTCTGATGCTTTCGGCCATGGTTATCTATGTGCTGAGCGACGACCTGGCGTTCCGGCCTCACCGGCAAGCGCAGCAGTCGCTCTCAGGACCCGTCGGAAAATAGCGGGACGCCGTGGGTTTTAACAACCGAGGAATCATCACCGGTGGAGACGCGACCTTTATAAATCCGGCCCACGCGCTAACGGTCGCTAACAGATGCTTGTCGGAAATGGAAAAGTTTCGTGAGACCTACCATGACTCAAATACCTCTGTACCCGCTACGATTCGCACCGATTTATGAGTATCGGCTTTGGGGAGGCCGCCAATTTGCTAACCTCCTCAGCGCGCCACTTCCGGGCGACGGCCCGATCGGCGAAGCGTGGATACTCAGCGACCGTGATGACCATATGAGCCGCGTTTCCAATGGACCTCTCAATGGACGCACCCTCGGCGAGTTGCAGAAGCAATTTCCGGAGCAATTAATGGGAAAGCTGGCCCATTATTTCCGCCGATTCCCCCTGTTGCTGAAGTTCCTCGACGCCCATGAAATGCTGTCGGTTCAGGTGCATCCCACGGCAGCGAATATGGATATAGTTCCTGCGGGCGAGACCCCGAAGACCGAAGCATGGGTTGTGCTCGAGGCAGGGGCAGAAAGCCGCATCTACGCAGGTTTGAAGCCCGGCACCAATGCCGATAACCTGCGCCGGGCTGTGGCCAATGGCAAAGTGGCGGACCGTCTTGCCTATTTCACCCCGAAGCCCGGCGATGCCGTTTTTATACCCGCAGGTACGGTTCACACTCTGGGTGATGACGTGATGGTGTTTGAAATTCAACAGAACAGTGACGTCACCTTTCGCCTGTACGACTGGGGCCATGTTGACGCCAAGACCGGCAAGCCGCGGGAACTCGAAGTCGATCAAGCGCTTGGCTGCATTGATTACAAGAATGGGTCGGCGGGCCTGGTGTCGCCCATGGTCGAGGCAAGGACGCCGGAGGAGCGCGAGAGTCTCTTTAATTGTGAATTTTTCCGGCTGTGGCGCCTGCACGGCGAATCGCCGTTCACCGTCGGCGCCGCGGGTGATCCGCGGGTGCTGGTTTGCGTTGAGGGCGCAGGACAGGTGGAGCACAACGGCTCAACTCACGCCGTCGGCAAAGGAGAGGTATGGCTTCTGCCGGCTGAGATCGGGGCGTGCGCATTTCACCCGGACAGCGCCGTGACCTTACTGGAAATTGCGATCCCGAAATAGTTCACCACCGGGCCACAACAGGATGCGGTGCGGGCCGGAGGCGCCAATTGCAACCACAAGAACTTAAAGGTGGAGGGTCCGTGAAAAAGCTCATTGTTTATGATCTGGACGGTACATTGGCAGAAAGCAAATCGTCACTAGATACCGAAATGTCGGCACGGCTGCATGACCTTCTTGGCATCATGAAAGTGGCGGTGATTTCCGGAGGCAATTGGCCACAGTTTGAAAAACAACTACTCTCCCATCTTCCCCAAGACGACCGCCTGCTGAATCTATCCCTCCTTCCCACCTGTGGAACCAAGTTCTACCAATACTCAGGCGAATGGAAAAAGCTTTATGAAGAAGATTTCACCTCGGATCAGCGCGAGAAGATTCTAAATTCTTTCAAAAAGGCGCTGGCGGCCGCGGGCTTCAAGGTGGAAAAGACCTGGGGAGAGGTGATTGAAGACCGGGGAAGCCAGATTACATATTCCGCATTGGGCCAGGAGGCCCCCTTGGAGGCAAAGGACAAATGGGATCCTGATCACGCCAAGCGAAAAAAGATCAAGGCCCTTCTTGACACTTATATTCCCGAGTTTTCTGTCCGCATGGGTGGCGCGACATCCATTGATATCACCAAGCCTGGGATCGATAAAGCTTACGGCATCAGAAAGCTTCGCGACCTCCTGGGAATTTCACTGAAAGAGATGATCTACATCGGCGATGCCTTGTTTGTGGGAGGGAACGACTATCCCGCCGAAGAAGCCGGGGTTGCTTCGATCCCCGTTCGTGACCCCCGCGAGACCAAACGGGTGACCGAAACCATCATTGCCTGCTTGGACGGTGATCACAAGTCATGAGCCTCCGAGCAGAGTTGATGACCGGGTTTGCATTGCAGCGCCTGGGAATGCTAATGGAGCCGGAGCCGGGCAATCCCCAGGAGGTCGAGGGCGTCCTGAATCCGGCGGCCGCTCGCGGTCCTGATGGCCAGCTCTACATCTTCCCGCGGCTGGTGGCGCGAGGCAATTACTCGCGCATCGGCATTGCCCGGGTGCGGTTCAATGAAGCCGGTAATCCGGCCGGCGTTGAGCGCCTGGGCATCGCGCTCGAGCCGGAGGCCGATTATGAGCGGCGGCCAGGCGGTGGCGGTGGATGCGAGGACCCTCGCATCACGTTCGTCGAGCCACTCAAGCGCTATGTCATGACTTACACAGCATTTTCCACCCAAGGCCCCCGCATCGCCCTCGCCCTGTCGGAAGATCTCTTCCACTGGCAGCGCCTGGGGCTCGCGACCTTTGGGCGGTACCAAGGCATCGACATCGGCGAGGTGGATAACAAAGATGCCAGCCTGTTCCCCGTTGCCATTCCGAATCCCTCCGGGCACCCGGAGCTCGGCATGCTCCACCGGCCGCTTTTTCCCGGCACCCGACCCGAGGAAACCGCCTGCCACCCCGCCTCCCGTGACGTGGATCTCGACCGGGAAAGCATCTGGATTTCCTACTGCCAAGTGGCCTCGCAAGACCATCAGCCCGATCAGCTCGGCCGCTTCACCTCTCATCACCGGCTGGCAACTCCCGTGTCGCCCTGGGAGCGGCTCAAAATTGGCAGCGGCACGCCGCCTGTCTTAACCAAGCACGGCTGGCTTATTGTCTATCATGGCGTCAGTGAAATCGTAGACCCGAGCAAAGAGGGGCATCCATTGTGCTACTCCGCCGGGGTCATGGTGCTCTCGCAAGAGCATCCGCAGATCATCCGCTATCGATCGGCGGAGCCGGTATTGACGCCGCTACTGCCGCAGGAACTCCAGGGGACCATCGCCAACGTCGTGTTCCCCACCGGCATCGACCGGCGCGACGACCTTGGTTTGCCGGATCGCTTCGACGTCTATTACGGAATGGCCGACAACCGAATTGGCGTGGCGCGCCTTGACCTGCCGGATTGCTTGCCGCCCGGAGCAGTCGCCCACGCGCCTGAGGCAAAGGTGTAAGGCGCTGGACTTGTAGTGGCGTGTTTACCTCGCCACTAGGCGGAATAAAGCCGCCGTGACATGTATTGAGTCGCCGCCCGGTGACGGTGACAAAAAAGGAAGGATTGTTATGATGAAATCCGACACCGATGAATCCAAGGCTGCGGAATCGAAACCGGGGACCAAGCCGGAGCCCAAGGACGATCTGAAATCCCTTCCCATGCCGGA
>Ga0326728_10014361_pt1 | contig 16842 bp, 16 predicted proteins | sample MB3enrmetagenome_FD_207602 | JGI IMG/M metagenome (GOLD analysis project Ga0326728, IMG submission 207602) | Lab enriched peat soil microbial communities from McLean, Ithaca, NY, United States - MB31MN | ecosystem: Environmental > Terrestrial > Soil > Wetlands > Peat | place: USA: New York...
TGGAAGGGCGGATCTACGAGATTAAAAAAGGGCTTGCCGAACCCATCATCGTTGTGAGGCGCCCCGCACGGACGATCCTGGTCGACGGTCATCACCGCGCAATTGCCGCAAAGCGATTGGGAATCACCGCGCTCGATGCCTATATCATCGAGATCGACAAGGATGTCGAACTCGGCATGGAACGGACCGCCAATGCGATGAATCTGAAGACGCTGGATGATATCCAGGTGCTGGATTATGCCCGCCATCCTCTCGTCGCGATCACCCACCGGCTGGTAAAAAGGAACTAAGACCCCTCGCAGCTGAGGTCAAACTTATCGTTAAGAAGGTGCTCTTTTACCACGGTTCCTTCATTGACCACCACTTCCGGCCAGACCCGCGTCTTTGAATGTACCACCACGCCGTTCCGGAGAACTACCCGGGGACCGATCACCGTATCATTCTCGATACAGCAGGCCTCACCAATATGCGTTTCATTGTCAATAATACTCCCAGAGATTGTGGAATTCGCACCTATGGTGACCCGGTTGTAGAGTGAGGAGGAGAAGATTTTTGCATTGTTCCGGATGATGCACCGGTCACCGATACTGGTGTAGGGACCGATCAGCACGTTGCTGCCGATGGTCGTCCCGGACCCGATGGCGACCGGCCCGATCACCCGTGTGTTCTGGCCCAGCGTTATGGAATCGCCCAGATGAACCGGTCCCTGGACGTGGGCTCCATGCATCGAGAGATCGCCGATAATATCCGTGATCGTAATGTCCTGCAGCTTCCACCGTTCGGCCTGCCGGAGCGAGCGGGGGCTTCCCACGTCAGTCCAGTTCCCGCGGGCGAGCCAGCCCTTGATCGTGATACCTTTCTCCATCAGCAGCGGGAAGAGATCCCGGGCAAAATCGAATTTCCTGTTATCGGGAATGTAGTCAAAAATTTCCGGGCTGCAGACATACATGCCGGTACTCGCAAGGTTGGAGAAGATCTCTCCGGGAGACGGTTTCTCCTTGAACCGTTTGATCTCATAATTGACATCGATCTCGGCAATACCGTATTCCCCGGGGTCATCGATGGAGAGCAGCCCGATCGTGGTAATGGCTTTTTCCTTCTGGTGGGTACGGTAGAACTCGAGCACGTTCAGGTCCGTCACATGGTCCCCGCCAACAATCAGGAAATCCTGGTCGTCAAGGTGCCTTCGGGCATTTTTCACGCTCCCTGCCGTGCCAAGTTTACTCTTCTCGTGGACGTACGTGATCTCTGCGCCAAAGAGCGAGCCGTCACCGAGCGCCTCCTCGATATTTTTTCCCATATACCCGAGGGTTATCACCATTTCACGGAATCCCATGTTCGAGAGGTGAGAGACAAGGTGATAGACAGAGGGACGGTTGACGATCGGGATGCAGGGTTTGGGACGTTCAAATGTGAGAGGGCGGAGCCGTGTCCCTTCCCCCCCGCACATGATACAAACCTTCATACACCATCTTTTGTTCTGAATTGTTTTAAGTATACTGGCATTCCAACGTATGAGTGGTCTGGGAGAAACACTACCATGGGTGCCGATACCCTTCGGGAACTTCCTGCGGAACGGGGCAGCGTCCCGTGCCTTCCGGAGAAACGGGAACCGGTCGATCACTGCCGGCTCTGCATACACTGCCGGGAATTCAAAGTAAGGGGAAAATTTGTAAAATCCCCGTCACTTGCCTACTGTGTGAAAAGCCGGGCAACCGAACCCGTCGACCTGACTGCTGTTGAAGCGGTGAAATGTGCGGACCGGCAGGGCGAGGGATTCCACAGTATCGCCAGTATTATCGGATGAAGCAGCACCGGCCGGCAGCGGCAATGGGCCTTTGTTACTCGTTGAACAGTGCTGTAATCCGGTCCATATCCACATGTTCTTCAAAGATGAGGGCAAGCGTTTCGTAGGGATCTGTTTCACCGACAGGAATTGAAGTGAACGTCAACCCTTTTTTACCATACAGGTACGAGAGCAGTGCATTGACCGCTGACGGGTTCAGGAAGAGGCCATGCATGTACGTCCCAAAGACCAGCCCGTCCGCACTCGCCATGCCGTCCCCGCACAATGCCTCGCGGTCGTTTCCCGGCTCGGTAATTCCCATGTGGATCTCATAACCGGTGACTTCACCCATACCGGACAGGATGGGCGGCACCGGATTTGACATCCGCCGGACCTGCCGGGTCTTCTTGTCATAGGTGGAGAACCGGGTGATCCCGTCAAGCATTCCCAATCCCTCGTACGTCCCGGCGGTGGATTCAAAACCTTCATCGACCAGCTGGCGACAGAGCATCTGATAGCCGCCACAGATGCCGATAACCGGCACGTTCTGTGCCCGTGCGTTCTGAAGTTCCGGGGCCATGCCACTCTTCCGGAGTTCGGCGAGATCATCCACGGTGTTCTTGGTACCGGGGATGATCACGCAATCAAAACCGGCAAGGGTTGCACCGCAGGGGACATATTCCACCGATGCGTACTGTTCAAGCAGCTCGAAATCGGTGAAGTTGGAGATGTGGGGGAGCCGGATCACTGCGATCCGCACCGGATGATCAGCCGCCTTTTTATCACCGATGGAGAGGGAATCCTCACTGGGAAGTGGCAGCGAGAAATACGGGATAATCCCGAGCACCGGGACGCCCGTCATGTCTTCGATCTGGTGAATCCCGGGTGCAAAAATATCAGGGTCTCCCCGGAACTTATTGATGATAATTCCCCGGACGAGAGGCCGTATCTCGTCCGGCAGGAGTCTGATGGTCCCGTAGACCTGTGCAAAAACACCGCCGCGTTCGATATCAGCAACAAGAACGATGGGGAGCCTGAGCGCATCTGCCAGGAGGGTGTTTGCGATGTCCCGGTCGTACAGGTTCACCTCGGCAGCACCACCCGCCCCTTCAACCACGACCTGCCCGAACATCTTTTCGAGCCGCCGGAACGAGGCGAGCGCCTCGGTGAGAAGATATGGTGTTTCCCGGTAGTAATCCGCGATAGGTATATCCTTGTATGGCCGGCCATGGAGCACGACCTGTGAGACGCACGCACCTTTGGGTTTGAGGAGAATGGGATTCATATCGGTAGCTGGTGTGAGCCGTGCGGCAAACGCCTGCATTGCCTGCGCCATCCCGATCTCGCCACCGTCATCCGTGACAAACGAGTTCAGGCTCATGTTCTGGGACTTGAACGGCGCAACACAGATCCCCCGCCGGACAAGGCAGCGACAGATCGCCGCCACGGTTACGCTTTTGCCCACATGGGATGCAGTTCCCAGCACCATGAGTGACATGATCCTGAAGTACTGTACGGCACGGGGACATAAAACGGATATGCTTTTACATCCCGGACAAATACGAGATAAATCATCCCGTAATCCACGGCAATGCCAAGTAATAAATAACCAGAATCTAAAAACAGTTGTAATGATTGGTGGCATTTGCCCGACGTGTGGACTTCCCAAGGAACTCTGTATCTGTGAGGAGGTAGCAAAGGAACAGCAAAGGATCAATGTCAAGGTCAATAAACGCCGTTACGGGAAAGAGGTTACGGTTATCGAGGGACTTGACCCGACAGATATCGATCTTGAAGACCTTTCGAAATACATGAAAGGAAAGCTTGCCTGCGGGGGGACGGTCAAAGGAAACTCCATCGAACTGCAGGGAAATCACCGCGACCGCGTAAAAGAACTTTTATCCCTGAAGGGCTACAGCACAGAAAATATCTCCTGATATCGTGCGGCGGGGCATCAGATCCTGATATTTACCCTCTGAAACTCCCGCTGAGCTTCCTGACTCAATTTATTAGCCGTCGCCCTTTTTATGTAACCGGTTGTCGTCGGCATCTACCCGTTATGTTCCTGTGCCGTACACGAATTCGAACTCCATGCTTGTCGACAATAATTATGTCTCACAAGAAGAAGTCGGGAACTGTAGAAAACCTCGTTTTTAACAAATTGCATATATCGACAGAAAGGAAACTGCCAATCTCGAGGGTTTCCGGTTTTTTTTAGGTGAACGGATCCAGAGGGGTTGTCCCAACCCTCTGGCTGATTCACACAAATCTTCTGGCATCTCCCGGAAAAAATCGGGATTTTTCTGCAAAAATTTTTGTGAGTTTTTGTGATCCTATCCGATCATGAACCGGAATACCACCCATGAGATGATCAGCATCATCGCGGAATACTTCAGGCCGCCGATTACGCGCCCTTCACCCATCTGGCCGGCACAAAGACCGGAGAAGAATCCCTGGATCATACCGGCATGGGAAAAAAGCCGTTTATATGCTGAAATATCGACCCGCGCCATGAAGTGGCTTCCGGCACTCGTGCTGGATGCAGCCACACCTGCGGTTGCCATCGTGGTGAGGAACGTGCTCACGAGAATCGCGATAACAAAGAGGAATACCGCAAACGAGACGATGACGATGATGACATAGATCAGCATGTTGTTACTGCGTTCCTGTGCAAGGTTCACGACTTCAAAGGTATCGTTTGCTGCTGCCCTGAGTACCAGGCTGATATCGCCGCCGGCTTTGCTGGCCTTGGCAATCAGGTCAACACTCCGGTCCGCGAGCGGTGTCCCCAGGCTCTTCCCGAAGCGGTACATCGCCTCCACAAAACCGACGCCCCACGACATCTCGTTGTCAAGCTTCCGGATGTGCGGTGTCAGCGTCCCGTATTCAGCGCCGGCAACGAGATGAACGGCATTAGGGAGGGTCATCCCCGAATCGTTCATGCCAGCCAGATCGCGGAAGAAGTTCGGCAGGGATTCCTCGAGATTCTTGACCCGACGCTGTTCCCTGAAGTCAAGGACGGCAACGGGCACGATGGAGATCAAAACAGCAAAAACCGCAAAATCGTCAAGCACCGTGGAATTGAACAGTACCTGTATACCGTACGTCCGCACCATCGAGATAAAACCGCCGATAAAGACGATCAGAGATAAGGGGATACACACGATGAGGATGTTGACGGGTTGTTCCGTGAGAACCCTGAGGGGGTGTTTAATAAATCTGCCAATACCCTCACGACTCTTTCTCTCGTTGTCGAGCTTGGTGGTGATCTCGTTGAACTCATCCTCGACCGTATCCAGTTCCGCCCGGGTCAACGGCTTTGGCTGTGCTGTCGCTCGATTCAGGAGATCCGTGAACGATTCCTTGATCGCCATGTCATGACTCCGGGGTCATGGAACTGATCATGATCACAAACATCATCGTGCCAAAAGGTATCATCAGGTATATGATGACATACAGGAACATTGGCGACTTATCACCGCCGATCACGGACATGATAGACTGGAGGATGATCAAAAAGAGCGTGCCGGCAACCATCGCCGTAACATAAGATTCCGAGATGAGGGCAAGGGTGTCAAGGAACATTTTCTGGGTCTGACGGTTCTCCAGTGCGTACTGGCTCGCCTTCATGCGAAAATATTCTGTCAGGTTCCCTCCGCTTGATATGCTCGCCATGGCACCCTGCAGGAACTCTTTCATCCTCCGGGACGGGGTGCTTGAGGAGACAATCCTAAGTGCGTCGATAAGATCCCGCCCGAATATATCAATCTCGCGTGCGATATAACGCGCCTCAACAGCACTTTCCCCGTAGATCGGGCTGTCCCCCAGCAGACGAAAGACTTCCGCCGGAGTGATGCCCGCTGTTGACATGGACGTGATGTAATTGATAGCATAGGGAAGCGTAGCGTCAATGCTCCTCCGGCGGTTTCCGGCGACGACATTTGGATATACCATAAATATCGCGTAGGTGACGCCTCCAAATACGGCTAGGGAAAATACAACTGCAAAAACCGTCCCGATGACGAGGCTGTTGTTGGCAAGGAACAGCATTGAGGGAGGTACCTCCCCTTTGTATTTGATGATCTGCGGAAGCTTGAGGATCCAGGTTAGAAGGCCAAGGCCGACTGCGGCGAGGAGCCCAACAATGACAGAACTGATCAGGGAAGTAGAGATATACACTTCGAACGGAATTTTCAATCTCGCGGAGATGAGATCGTTGCGCAGCTGTGCATACTGATCCCGTTTTGCCTTCATCCGCATGCCCAGCAGATTGAAACAGAACCGTTGGTAACTATTCATAGAGGTCCTTCCTCACCCGTTCAACGACCAATTCCGGTTCACGGAAATAGGATATCAGAATCTTCGCCACTTCCTTGTAATGCCGGATTTTCTTAATCCGCATCCATTCCAGCACTTCCTGCCTGCGTTTCAGCTCCTCCCTCATCCGGTTCTCGCTCCAGCCCCGCGCTTCCATAATCTCTTCAAGGATGTAGGATTTTCCAGAGTAGTTGATCTCATCGGTTGCCGAACGCCATTTGAAGACCTCGTTGGTGATCAGCTCGTTTGTCCGTGGGTCGATATCGAGGATCTCAACGATCTGTTTGTTCCGGCGGATCCGCTTTCCGCCAACCCGCGCCTGTACCTGGACGCACACAAAGTCCAGCGCTGAGAGCATGTTCCGTGGCACATCCATGGGCGGGTTTTCGATACGGTGCACGACGCTGGACACGGAATCCGCGTGGATGGTGGAATAGGTGACGTGGCCGGTACTCATTGCCTGGAAGAGCGTCTGGCATTCCTTCCCTCGCACTTCGCCGACAATGATGTACTCAGGGCGTTGTCGCATCGCTGCACGGAGGAGTTCGTACATGTTGATCTCTCCTCTGCCGGCCGTATCAAACGAATCGCGCGTGACACTGGGGATCCAGTTCGGGTGCGGGAGCTTCACTTCGCGGGTATCTTCGAGACTGACGATCTTTGCCATGGGAGGAATAAAAAGCGAGATGGCATTTAATGATGTGGTCTTCCCGGAAGCAGTCCCCCCTGCGAAGATCGCCGATTTGCCGTTCTCGACAGCAAGCCAGATATACGCAATCGAGAGCGGGGCAAACGTATGCCATTCGATGAGATCCGTCGGCGTGATGGGCTCATCCTTGAATTTACGGATTGTGAAGGTGGAACCGTGCGCAGTCACTTCCTGCCCCAGTGTCATCTGGATACGTGACCCGTCACCCATAGTCGCATCGAGTATAGGTTCGGCAATGGAGATGTACTTGCCTGCCCTCTGGGCAAGTTTGGTGACAAACGAATCGAGTTCTTCCGCGTTGTGGTACATCACCGTCGTTTTCATCGATTCATAGCTCGCATGGAAAGCGAAGATGGGGGTGTTGACGCCATCGCACGATATATCCTCGATATACTTATCGTGCATGATCGAGTCGATCAGGCCGTCGCCCAGGAAATCCTTGTGCATATTGTACAGGATCTTCTCCCGCTGGACCGGGTTGAGTTTCAGCCCGTAATCGGCAAGGATATCATCCACTGCTGCACGGAGCTGCCGGCGTGCCTCTTCTTTTGAGATATCCTTGGTGTTGATATCAAGGGTTTCGAAAAGACGTTCCTTGAGTTCCTTTAACAGGTCTCTTTCAGGCTCAGTAAGAAGCGGCTCGATTACCTGGTAGGTATATTCATGCGTGGAGTGATCATACAAAATCCGGACATATGCATAGGGCTCGTTGACGGGATACATCTCCATCTCTTCGACACCGGGCTTGGGATCGTACGTGAGTTCAACAAGCGGCCCGTGCTGCCGGGGATTGTATTCGACTACCTCTGAACGGATTGCCTGGAAAAGGGCAGAAAAACCAAATTTTTTTACACCTGACAGTTTGGGTTTCTCTTTTTCCAGTGCGATCTCTTCCCCGATATCGAGATCCTTGAAACCCACGCTCGTGAATTCCCGCTTCCAGATCTCGTCCAATTCGGGCGGCAGGGTCCCGGTACCGGAACTTTCAAAAGCATTGATACGCCCGTGAAGCTTCAGTTCTTCAATCTTGAAGGTCGCACCTTTCGGGAGGATGAGCCCGGAGAGATCAGATATCTGGTCAACAGATATGATCCGCTCATCCGCTTCGCTTTCCGTCACTACCGCTGGCTGTGATGCATATTTTACCTTCTGCACGACAGAGGATGCCAGGGTTTCCCGCGGGTCCTCTTCAATAATCTCTACAGCAGGCCGGGACACAGGTTCCGGGACGCTTTCAGCAGCCTGCGTTTTTTCATTTACGGGAGGTTGCGAGGTTTCTGCCGGACCGGTTTTCGCCAGAATTTTTCCCAGAGCTTCCCTTACATCTTCGCCGCTCACGCCCGGTGGAGTTGAGGGGGGGGTGTCTTCCAGCAGGTCATCAAAATCCGATAAACCTTGAGATGGTAACGGTTCATCCTTCTTTCCCATGCCAAGCCGTTTCATGAGTGTAGAAAAATCGCCTTCCCCGGCAGGTTCAGGCCCGCCCGAACCGGTTTTCGGTTCGTTTTGCGTTGATCCCGGTCGGGTTGATCCCTCATCCTTCTTCGCTCCCCCGCTGATTTTCTTGAGAAGATTGCCGATATCGTCGCTTGTATCGTCTTCCTCTGGTTTCAACCCGGACACCACCTTGAGTATTGGCACCGCTTACCGGTATTCTTACAAAATATCCTTTTTCCTATGACTATATCTAATCTCTGGATGTTCATGGTTATTACCCTGTAACGATACCCCCTCCCATAAAAATCCTGATGAGTCCATCCCTTGACCGGTCACAATCCATGAACATCTGACTGGATGCTTTTCAGGATGACCCTGATAAGCCCGAGCTGTGCATCACCGCTGGTAATTATACAGAGGAAAAGATCCCCGCAAGGGGCGATGATAAACTTGTGAGTGGGTGTTTCAAGGATCAGCTGATCCGGATCGCCAATGTTTATGTCCTGTGCAATTCTCGTTCCCTCCCGCATGAGGTCCTCAGCGAGTGCGGCAACGTGTTCAAAATTTGCATCGCCCAGTGACTGGACAGGGAAACCTTCGAAGAATGCCGAGACCGCAAGGACCCCGGGCAGAGTGATGAGTTTTTTTAGCGTGCCTTCGTCAAAAAGCGTGGGGGTTCTTTCCGGCGTCTGCGGGGATATTCCCGTCATTTCCTTCAGTTTTGGCTCCGACGGCCTGTCGGAAACCAGCAACCCGGCGCCGGTACAGATCTTCAGCGCTTCGGTAAAGTCCTGATCCCCGTACGTTTTCAGAATGAATCTCTGCTGGAGTACCGGCGTTTTTGAGGGGTTTGCCATCAGGTATTCAAGGGCTGCCTTCCCACGGTACGTGCGGGTATCATCCTGAAAATATGCGGCGATGAGGTTCCCGTTTTCGGTCAGGATAAAGCCCTGACCCCTGCCAGTATCGATCTCAATTGCACCGCGAAACGTCATCAGATACGGGAGCAGAGCCTCATCCTGGGGATTGGTGATAGCACCGCTATCAGTTCCGGCCGGTAATTTCATAAAAATAACATGTGGTAAAAAATTACAGAGCCGCTACTATACGTTCTTTGTTTTTCTTTAACTCATATCGTATTCTTCCGATATTTGCAGTTGTGTCTGCGACGAGAGCAATCAGTTCATCCGTGGAGAGGGGGGCGAGTATAATTGGCCCTTTTTCCAGTTCAACCAGCATCTGGGAGAGCTCCCCCTTTCCCAGCGTATTTCCCATCGCCTCAGAAGTGCCAAGACCTGTCGAAGCCATGGCACCCAGCGCTTCAATATCAACTTTTCCGGATGCCGCACTTTCTATAACAAATCCATCTCTCCCCACCACGACCGCAGCTGATACACCTTCCACCTTCAGGAACTCCTCTAGTAACGGCTTGAGCATATTTTCACCACTTAATAAATGTATCTCTCTTACTCTTTTCGTATTAAAATGTTGGTCTTTTTTTCCCCATTTTGATGCTATAATACCGGTTATGGAAGTAAAAACGCACTTATTCCCAATGGATTTTTTACAGATTCCTATGGAAATTATTTTGAGAGATCCTGCATGCTCCGTATTTTTCCCAGGTCCGGCCTAATTCCGGAAGCCTCATTCGAAAAGAAAGTATATACAAATACAGATATCATTAGAACTATCATGCAGCTTCCGCGAGGCACGTTCCGCGAAATAAAAAAGAATGAAAAAACCGGCGATATCCTGGAAGAACTGGAACGAAGCAGATTCTCCGGGATCTGCAGCATTTCGTATGGGAACAGCGTTACCACGCTGGTCATGAAGGCCGGAAAATTAATTCTTGCAACCGCTGGCAATAGAAAAGGAGATGATGTCCTAGAAGAACTGCAGACTATCTCCGGACAGAATGTTGACGCAGCACTTTCGATCCTTGACGATGCTCAGATCCAGTTATCTCTCGAATTTAACAAGGCCGAGCGGATTACGAGAACCGGCCGGAGACCCCCAATGCCTCAGAAACCTGCTCACAAACCGGCACCCGCCACTCACCTTGGACAGGAAAAGAACCATGTCGTTTCGCAGAAACAACCATCACATGACCGGACCGCGGAGCCGGCACCCGTTTCTTCACCCGGTCAATTGAAGACTCCGGTGCAATTCGCCCAGCTGGCCGTACAAACACCGGAATACCCGGAACTGCCAGTCCGGGAAGCGAAAAAACCGGCCCCCGAAGAAAATACAGCTCCGGCTCAAGGAAGTGAGCAGACCAGCTTTGAAAAGGACATTGATACGTTCGATACCATGGATATGGATCATATGACGGAAAAGATCAGGGATGATTGTAAAACCATGGTAAAACAGCTTCAGCTTGAACACCTGATGGAAAAGGATTGATTCTGGGGGGGGAGTGCTATCGATCCAGCACTTTTCGGATCCGGCAGCACGATAGTTATTATCGCGGGTGTTTCCGTTATAATAGTCTGTATCGCAGTGCTCTTTTTCATGAGAAAAACATGGCTTAAAAGATCCCCTGACACAGCTGAACAGATCCGTCAATGGATAGATTACGAGCCACGTCTGGCAGACGGCAGATCTTACAGTCCTGTGCCATCACGGAATCCTTTGCCGGTTTCCATAACGGTTCCCGCGCCGAAAAACATCAATTGCCTGAAAGGAAAGACAAGTATCACCGAGAGCCTTAAGGCGCTTGTGGAAAAATACTCGCTTGACGAATTTACCCTCATCACCGTTGACGGCCTGTTGCTGGCGTCCTCCCAGGACAGGATAGGAGCTGCGGACGCCGCAAAATACAGTGCGTTGTTTTCCCGTAACCGGCTCGAAGAAATGGACGGTGTGATAATGTTTGAGATCGTGCACAAGGATTCGTCCCTGATCGGAGTTATTAGGTCTGAAAAATGCCTGCCGCCGGAGATAGAACAAAAAGTAAAAAACAATACAAAAGATATTTTAAACTGGTGGATATAACACGAATATGAAATGCACGTACGGGAAAAATTTCATTAGTCTTATATTTGGGCAGGAACGATAATCTTAAAACGATGGGTGTTCGATGGTCAAAGTTTACACAATAGCATCCGGTAAGGGAGGAACTGGCAAAACCACCGTTTCAGTCAATCTCGGAACGATGCTTGCTCAGCTCGGGAAAGAGACCTACCTGATGGATGCCGATATCGGCATGGCAAATGTCGGTCTTATTCTCGGTCTGCAGGACGCGCCGGTCACCCTTCATGAAATTCTTGCCGGCAAAGGTAACATCAATAATGCAATCTATGAGGGGCCGGCGGGACTCAAGGTCATACCAAGCGGTATCTCACTCCAAGGGTTCCAGCAGGCAGATCCGGATAAGATCCGCGATGTGATGTCGGAAATCGTCAAGCGTTGCGAGTTCCTCCTGATCGATGCACCTGCCGGGATCAGCAAGGATGGAGTCGTTCCTCTCGCGGTTGCAGATGAGGTCATCCTCGTGGTCAACCCGGAACTATCGTCAATTGTCGATGCCCTGAAAACAAAGATCCTGACAGAAGTGGTCGGCGGGCATGTGCTTGGCTCCATCATCAACCGTGTCGATCAGGATAAAACTGATATAATCTCGAAAAAGATGGAGAAAGTGCTTGGGGTAAAAGTGATTGGGATTATACCCGAGGACACCAATGTCCGGCGATCGGCGGCTCTAAAATCACCGATCGTCATCAAATACCCTGACTCTCCAGCATCAAAGGCAATCCGTCATATCGCATCCGATATTGTGGGTGTTACCTACAAGGAAGAAAAACCCGCAGAGGTCAGGGAAGGGTTTATTGACCGTTTCTCAAAGGCCCTCTTCAAAAAGAAATCACAGAAATAGCCGGCCAATAAAAAAATTTCCTTCATTTTTCAAAGATTTTTTGTACGGATTCACATTTTTTCAGATAATTTGATCTCCGCAAGAGTCTTTTCACGGATATAGGCGGCTACCCCGATCATCTCGTTCCGGTCATCCCCGACACAGCGGGCGCTGAGGGTAATGAACCTTTTTATTGGTGCGGGTGACCAGCACGGTGTTGAGCTCGTACCTGATCACGACATTCTCATGGACAACGTCAAGAGCAGGATCCGTGATCCGCTCACCGGTCAGTTTGTTGACAAGGTTAAGCACGTGCCTGAAGGACTTCATAAGCGCATTCTTTTCCGTAATGGCAAGGAGCCGGCAGGTATATGGGTTCAAAAATAGGATACGGGCTTGGGTACCCTTAATAATGACAGACTCCAGCGCGGCCATAATTTTTTCATGTATCACAGGGCGGACTTGTCAAAACACCGTTTCCGCATGCCGGAATCGTAACGTGCGATCTCGATGTTTGATATGATGTCATTTGCATTGAATGGTCTCATGATGAAACCATACGGTTCTGCCACCCCTGCACGTTCAATAACGTCATCTTCGCCTTATATCACGATGCCGACAGATCACCTGAGGTCTTTTTAAGGAATTTCCTCAATGACGTAAAGATAAAACGGGGCATCATTATGACAGGATTATCGATCTGCTTGATCTTCCCTTAATGCGGGGGGCGATGATCGATAAATTCCGGGAGAGCAGAGTCTCCTTTCACAATCCCTTGGACATTGAAAAGAAGAATTTCCTGCCGATCCGGCTATTAGAGATCCAGAGTGATTGCCGGGTTTGTTTCATCAAATTTGACCTGGAAGGTGGTGACAGATTGGGATCGTTCCTGAACAATGCAGGTGTAGTCCCCGTACATGACCTTGAAACTGACCGACCCTTTACCGGTGGTTATATCACTTCCCACGATTTTTCCTTCTTTTCTGAGGGAGACACGGATGCCGTTCTGCGGATTGTTTTCCCGCCGGATGGTGAGCGTTATGACCCCGATACCCTTGCTCTTGAGACCGATCTCAGGCACGATATAGGACATACTCTTCCTCAGATGGGTCTTTTCAAAGATCCGGCTCCCCATAATAAGGGCATCGACAATGTCTGGTTGAACTTCACACAGCACGTACGATTCGGTCCCGTGTATCTGTGTTACCGCCGTGTCACCGAACAGTGAGCCATGTTCATCGATATAGACTGCCCCGTCGGGTTCACCGTTCAGGAACGCGAGATAGAACTCCCGGCTGCCCTCTTTGGCAACAGCGATGCCGTTCAGGTGCCTTGATGCAGCATACGGGAGCAGTTCGGCGAGTGAAAACGTTCCCAGGTATTTTGATCCCTTGAGGATATTTCCCAGCATCTCCTGTATGTTCATAAAAAATCATCTCGACGACCACTAATATCGCAGACGTCACGTTCTCTCTTTTGTAATCACCAGTTTCTGAACCAGTTATTCGCAATTAAGATATTATATATTTTCAATTTATCTTCCGGCACCAATTTGCCAGTACCAGTACATGATTCGTGCGACGTGCATTTATAAAACAGGAGCGGCTCGATGGACAGCCAATCCGGAAATCGCCATGCATAAGTGCTACCGTGTATAACCATACAGAGAGTATGTTATTTTACCCGATGGTAATTTCGGCAATTGCAGTTCTTGCCACGTTATTCTACGCCTCGTATCTCGATATCAGGGACCGGAAGGTTCCATTTATTTATTGGCTTCCGATGCTCGCGGTTGGGGTTGTCTGCACATCTGTTCTCCTGTGGCAGACTGTGGCGAGTGCAAGTCTTCTTACCGGCTACCTTTCCCTTGTTGCAAGCTTTCTGTATGCGGACTATCTCGACAACCGTGGCAGGAAAGATTCGCCCGGTCTTACGTTCTACTACGCGGAGCGCAACATGTTAGGGTATCTTCTCCTCGTGCTTATCCTTCCTGCGCTCTCCTGGTTTGTCTTTGCCCCGGCATTCCCCGTGCAGCTCGTTCCCTGGTACGCGATGTTTGCCGGGATTTTCGGGTATATTTCCTACATGGAATACCGGGGTTGGCCGTCACAGAAGCCAACAAGGAAAGGGAAGCAAGCAATTAATGCACGGGAATCCAATATCCAAGAGACCCTGACCCGATGGTATTTCGTTTTGATTATCCTGATTTTTGCAATTGTTTCTGTTCTTATGCTCATTGGTCCCGTGGGCTGGGGGGCACCGGCACTCATTGTTCTGCTGCTCTCCGTTTTCTGCGGGGTCTTCTACATTTTTGGCAGAATGAATCTTTTTGGCGGGGCCGATGCGTGGGCACTTGTCTTCATCTCCTTATGTGTGCCAATATTCCCGTTCACGCCCCTTCTTGGGAGTTCCCCGCTCGGCTTTCTGGCCTTCACCGTGCTCATCAATGCCCTGCTGCTGAATCTCGCAGCTCCTCTCGGGATCTTTATCGTCAACATTCTCCGTCACAACCGTGCCCCACTTATGTACCTGTTCTTTGGGTTTCCGGTCAGTGGAGGACGGATCCAGGAGGAATGGGGTTTTGTGATGGAGGACTTTGAAGAGATGGATGGTACCATCAAACGGAAGTTCATCGGGTTTTTCGATGCGGTCCGGCGGATGTTTGCCGGGGAAGGCCGTGTTTATACCAAGGACCTCCGCGAACACCCGGAGGAATACCGGCGAGAGCTGGCGATGTACCGGAGGGCCGGTACGGTCTGGATCTCCTATGCAGTTCCGTTCATAATTCCCATCACAGCAGGGTTTATCACCGCCATTATCTTCGGGGACTTCCTGTTTGCGATTATGAAAATTTTCACGGGGGGTGCATAATATGCTCATATTGAAATTCAGTGACGGCCTGATCCCGGTGATCGTCCAGGATGCAACGTCCGGGGTAGTGCTGATGATGGGATATGCCAACGAAGAAGCGATCCGGCTCACCGAAGCAACCGGATATGCCCATTATTACAGCAGGAGCCGGAAAAAACTCTGGAAAAAAGGTGAGGAAAGCGGGCATGTCCAGAAGGTGCTCAGAATTTTAGCTGACTGCGATGAAGACTGTCTTATATATGAGGTGGAGCAGACCGGAGCTGCTTGCCATACAGGTTATTCTACCTGTTTTTACCGGACGCTTGATGGAAAAATAATTGCCGATAAGGTCTTTGATCCGGAGAAGGTGTATAAAAAGAAAGCGCCGTGAATTTCTATCGCATGATTGTCTATTCTGATTGGCCATATATCTGCGGGAATGATCCAATCCCCGGAATATCCGCCGGCCTCCAATATCTTGATTTTATCAGTCGTACATGTGTACTGAGTGCGAAATGCAGGATTTCCCGATGGTGAACGCGTCCCCCAATGTGATAAAGGAGAAGACAGCCCGCCTTTCTGTCATTTCCAACGCCGGCCTCGTCTGCCTGAAATTTGTTGTTGGATTTTCCCTCGGTTCCGTGAGTATCATCTCCGAGGCCATCCACTCATCCGTCGACCTGCTTGCCGCGGTGATCGCATTTTTCTCGGTAAGAAAATCAGCAGAACCCCCGGATGCCGGCCATTCTTTTGGACACGGAAAATTTGAGGATATATCGGGGCTGACCGAAGCCCTTCTCATCTTTGTTGCTGCGCTCCTGATCATCCGGGAGGCTCTCCTCAAACTGAACGGGGGGGTCATGGCAGGATTCCCTCCCGGTCTGCTTATTGCCGGTATTGCCGTGATGGGGATCTCTGCGGCTGCCAACTGGTATGTCTCATCGCGGCTGATGAAAGTGGCAAAAGAAACTGAATCCATCGCCCTCGAGAGCGATGCGTGGCACCTGCGTACCGACGTCTATACCTCACTCGGCGTTTTTGCCGGCCTCATCCTGATACGTCTGACCGGCATCACGGCCTTTGATCCAATTTTTGCTATCGGTGTCGCCATCGTCATCGTCAAAGCGGCATTCGATCTTGCAAAGCGTTCGCTCTCCGATCTCATTGACCAGAGCATTCCCAAAGCCGATGTGGACCGGATTGCTGCTATCATCAGCGGGCACTCGGGACAATCTGCAGGGTTCCACGGTCTGAAGACACGGCGGTCAGGGCCGGAGATCTTTATCGAGTTTCACCTCGTTGTACCGGGAACCGTATCGGTCAATCAGTCCCATGATTTTGCCGATCACCTGGAAGCTGACCTGAAGCTTGAATTCCCGCGGGCAAATATCACTATCCATATCGAACCCTGCAATGAAGGCTGTGACCAATGCGGTTCGTTCTGCACGCATCCTGAGAAATACCAGATGAAGAGAAAATAAGCAGTTCTCATGACAGCAGGGGCTGATATTGACATCCCGTCACGCCCCTGACCTTGAAATCCAGCTCTTTCTGGCGAACGTGTTCACGTAAGGTGCAGCAGGTATCCCGCAGGGTTTATTTTAGTAAAATCATCGGATGCCGGCTATCTGTTTTTGATAATAAGCCATGGAGATTCCAAAAAGACAGTGCAGGAACCGGTAACCCCAATCGACATGAGATGGACAAACAGAGCCCGGATAAATTACGCGGATTTTCCGGAGCCGCGCCCCCGCGATGGTATCATATCCTCCACGATATAATTGATTGCGTTTTCTGAGATATCGCCCGCATACTCACCGGATCTCCGGATACTTTCGGCGATATAACTGATGGATATTGCGGCAATCGTTTCCTGTTTGAGCGCCATAT
>Ga0326728_10014364_pt1 | contig 16839 bp, 13 predicted proteins | sample MB3enrmetagenome_FD_207602 | JGI IMG/M metagenome (GOLD analysis project Ga0326728, IMG submission 207602) | Lab enriched peat soil microbial communities from McLean, Ithaca, NY, United States - MB31MN | ecosystem: Environmental > Terrestrial > Soil > Wetlands > Peat | place: USA: New York...
CCTTCCCACAAACCTTGGAAATCGATGAAGCCGATTCCCACATTCCCACCGCCACGACTACGACAAGGATGAATTTAATCCTCAAAACCGGGCCGGTTAAGAGATACGCATTCTGAGGGCAAGGTCACACCGTCCTTCGGTATACGCTGCTGCTGCTGGTTATTCCCTCCTATTTCATCGCCCTGTCACGCCGCTGGTGGACAACGATTCCATTGTGGCTGGTTTCCACTTCTGTCATGCTCACGCAATTCCTGATGAGTGCCCGGCAGATCGCCGCGTTCGGAAGTGGGGCTGTGGATGATTCCTTCATCTACGTGGGAGAGATGACCAAGATCATGCTCATCCCCATTGCTGTGCAGTGCGCGGTCGTACTGCGCGGCATGGGATTTGGCGCCGACAGTCGAACAAACCATGGCTCGCGAAAGCTGGTTGAAGCTTTTGATGCCGGTGAGCGTTGAGCAATAGAGCTCGATTGCGGGCACCGATTACCGTCTGCGCCTTATGAGCCACGCAATCCAGCCAAAGAACTTTTGCCGTCCCGGTTTCTTGTTCCCTGGTTCCTTTGTTCCCTTGTTCCCTGCCTTTAGCTCCGCCAGCGCCTGCTTTACCTCGGCGCGCAGCGTCTCGGCCTCGAGTGCGCAGGAGCGCAGATACACCGACACCGTCAATCCCGCTTCAGCGGCGCGTTCATGCAACCGCGCGCACTCCGCCCTGCTCAGGCGAATCGTCACGCTCGCCGAGCGTAGATCGCGGTCCGGCGCAGTGCCGGTCTGCAACTTCGGCGCGGCGTCCGCGGCAACGGCAGCGCCTGCGGCATCCATTTCGATCGACGCATCCGCGCGCGGATCTCCTCCCGAGTCGTCCGAAAGCGCCGGTGCTCCATCCACCCGATCCGAATCGCGATTCGTCGGTCGGTAACGTGCATGCGCGCGCAGGGCGCGTTCGTAGCTGAGAGTGGCCACGTCTTCGCCCAAATCGCTGCTGTTCCCCAGCGGCGCATCGGCTGCAGCGTCAGGCCGGGGCGAGGCAAGCATGGCCAGCAGTCCCGCAAAACCGGAAAGGGAGGGGGAGGACTGCGGTGGAGCGGGATGTTGCATGGGTTGGAGCATACTTTAGCTCCTGCCTGCATGCGTGAGAACGCTCCAATGCAAAGCGCGGCGTCCTCCCAAATCGGACACAGCCGCGCGCCATTCCCAAATCGGCACGCTCCCGCCGACGCAGCTCCGCCGGCCTCTAGGGTCTGCTCACACTACTGGGATGGCGGCGACGGGACCCGGTTTTTCTCAGTTCTAGGAGTGAGGAGCGAACTGTAGTCGATTACTGGAGTGACGAACGACAACGAAATGGGGAAAACCAGCCCCGTCCCTTCGGGCTGCGGCGTAAATCGTGCCATACTTCGTTCTCGCCCTCGACGGTGGGGTCGCCACAGCCATCGGGCTCTGCCTCGTCTCCACCCCACGGATGAAGACCTGTCCGTGGGGGCTCCGGTTCTGGCGCGATTTTCGCGAGCAGCGCCGTCCACCCCAGTAGTGTGAACAGACCCTTAGTTTACCGCGGCTTGAACTGCGGGATCCGGCAGAATCCGTCCCGGCAGGCGCAGCATCGCGCTCACCGTATCCGCCGGCACTGGGCGCGAAAACAGAAATCCCTGCCCGAAGCGGCAGCCCAGTTGCCGCAGGAGCATGTACTGTTCGCGCGTCTCAATCCCCTCCGCCACCACGTCCATGCCCATCACGCGCGCCAGCTCCACAATGGTGCGCACGATCTGCAGCGGCTGCTCGCCCTCGGTCATGCGTGTCACAAACGAGCGGTCGATTTTCAGCACGTCGAAGGGCAGCGAATGCAGATGGTTCAGTGAGCTGTATCCAGTGCCGAAATCGTCCATCAGCAGCGAGACTCCCAGCCGTCGCAGGCTGCCCAGCACCTCCATCGCCGTGCCGGGATCGGGAACCAGGCTTGACTCGGTCATCTCCAGGCCGAGCTGCTGGCTTGAGATGCCCGACCGGCGCAACAGCGCCTCCACATGATCGGCAAGTCCCTGGCGCGAGAATTGCCGCGCCGAAAGATTCACGCACACCCGCGGCCCGGCCCGCTCGGGATCCTCGGCGCGCCACTGCCGGATCTGATGGCAGGCCTCCGACAGTCCCCAGTCTCCGATCGGTAAAATCAGCCCTGTCTCCTCGGCAATGGGAATGAAATCTATTGGCGGAATGAGCCCGCGATCGGGATGCTCCCAGCGAATCAGCGCCTCAAGGCCAACGATGCGCCGCGTGGCCAGCTCCACCTCCGGCTGGTAATACAGCACAAACTGCTTCTTCTCCAGCGCCTGCCGCAGGTCCGACTTGCGCGGCCAGATTCCGGTCACCGTCTCCAACGGGCGCTCCTGCCGCTGGCGGTTTCCGTTGAACACCTTGCGCAATCTGCGCAACTCCAGTTGGCCGGCTGCGATATCGGCCAGGCTCTCCAGCATGCGCAACTCGGTCACCGCCATGGGCCGGCGCGGCTCACATGAGAAGATGGTCAGCACGCCCAGAATCTTGCCATCCGAAGTGCGTACCGGAGCGCTGGCAAACGAAAGTGGATCGAGCCGCCGCAGCGGCAGCCGTCTCACCCGGTACTCGGGATCATCGTTGATGTTCGAGACCACCACCGGGCCGTCCTCGGCCAGCACGTGCTCAAAGATCGATTGTTTCCGCGGCAGTTCCCGCACCGGCTCGCCCCAGTACGATTTGATCCACACCCGGCTCTCGTCGCCAAACCCCAACAGAACGGTGTCGGCTTTGAAATACTCGGCGGCCAGACGCGTGATGGCGTCAAAGTTCGCTTCCGGCGCTGTGTCCAGAATCCCCGTCGAGGCCAGAGCTTCGAGCCTCGCGTCCTCATCTTGACCATCCAACCTGCCAATCGCGAGTTCCGCCTGTGGCATCACCTTCTCCAGGACCACGGAACCCCAACCGGCTGCCCGATTGAATGAAATACACACCCTCGACTTTCCCCGGTTGGATGCAGCATGCGCTCTGCGCGTGGCCTGTGCAGCTTTCTCGCAACAAGTGCGAGGGAAAACCGGGCCACCGGCGCGCTTCCAGGCGTGGCCGTGGGTTCCGTGTCTTCTCTATCGGAAAAGATGCTCAATCCATGAGGTTACGCGCGGACATCCGCCCTTTGGGTACCGGCGACCGCGCATGGGGCGTGCGGCGATTACTTCTGTTTGTTGGGTTGTCCTGTTTCGGTCCACAGGAACGTGAGCTGGTCGGTTCCATCCTGGATATCCTGCTCGACGCTCACTCCGGACGAGTGTCCGCCGGCGACACTGTAGTGCAGCAAAATCGGTCGCCCGCTCGACGAATCCGCCTGCAGCAGCGCCGTCATCTTGCGCGCGTGCAGCGGATCCACCCGCGTGTCGCTCGCTCCGGTAAAGAAGAACACCGCCGGATAAGCCGTGCCCTTCTTCACGTTCTGGTAGGGCGAATACTTGAGCAGATAGGCAAACTGCTTCTCATTGTCCGCCGATCCGTATTCCGTCGTCCAGAGCCGCCCTTCCTCGAACTTCTGGTAGCGCAGCATGTCGAGCAGCGGATAGCCACACTCCACCGCCGCAAACAGGTCTGGCCGCTGCGTAATCGACGCGCCCATCAGCAGCCCGCCATTCGACCGGCCCATGATCGCGAAATGCGCCGTCGACGTGTACTTGTTCGCGATCAGGTACTCGGCCGCGGCGAACCAGTCGTCGAAGACGTTCTGCTTACTAGCGAACATCGCCTGTTCGTGCCAGCTCTCGCCGTACTCCCCGCCGCCGCGCAGGTTGGGCAGTGCAAACCAGCCGCCCTCTTCCATCCACAAGGCGTACACCGGTTTCCATTCCGGCAGCTCGCTGATTTCGAATCCCCCGTAGCCGGTCATCAGCAGCCGTTCCGTTCCGTCCTGCTTCAACCCTTTCTTTCCTGCAATGAACATCGGCACGCGCGTGCCGTCCTTCGACGTGTAGAAGACCTGCTTCAGCTCGTATTGGCTGGTGTCGAACGGAACCCTAGGCTGGGCAAAGACCTCGCGCTTGCCGGTCAGCGTATCCAGCCGGTAGATCGTGGGCGGCGCAATGAACGACTCGAAGCTGTAAAAGCCGTATCGATCCGTGGTGCGGCCAGAGACGATCGATGCAGACCCGATGCCGTCGTACGCCACCGTGCCCGCCGCTTTGCCCTCCAGCGTGTACACTGTCGATTCCGTCTTCACATCGTGCAGTCGACCAACGTAGATCTTGTTGCCCACAATGTTGAAGTCGTCCATCGCGTCCTTGCCTTCCGGCACGATCGTGGTCCACGCATCCGGCAGGATGCCAGGATCGGCCTTCAGAATCCGCCCGTTGGGCGCTTTGTAGTCGGTCTTCACATACCACGCGCCCTTGGCATAGATGGCGGAAAACCGCGACTCCAGGCCCCAGACCAGCACATCGAAGTAGGAATTCGGCTTGGTCAGATCGCGAAAAACAATGTCCACGCGTTTTGCCGGCACGCCCCGGTCGATCTCCACCACTAGGTAGTGCGCATCGTCGGTCACATAGCCCGCAATCAAGTCGCTCGGACCCAACTCTTCGCCGCGAAACTCGTGGCCGAACAGAAGCGTGTCGTGGGAAACGCGCTCGCCCCACGTATGTTCGTACAGATACGAGCCCTTCGCGTCCATGCGCGCGTAGTAGAGCCCGTGCCCGTCCGGAGTAAAGCACACCGACAGGTAATTGGCGCTCGGCAGCTCATCCTCCATCGCCTTTCCGGTCTTCACATTGAATACGTGCACCGTGGTTTCGTCCGAGCCGCCTTCGCGCACGCCGTACGCCACTAGGGTCCCGTCGCGCGATACATCGTCGAGCTCCACCGAGGTGTCGGGGTCTTTGCTGAACTGCGCCGGATCGACGAGTCGTTTGTCTTTCTCCGCCCATCCGTGCCGCAGGTAGATCGAGGCCTGATCCTCGCCGGCCAGCAGCTTCTCGAAGAACAGATCGTCGCCGCGCGCGATGGGCAAGGTCCAGCTCGTCACGTGCTCCAGTTGGTCCAGGTCGTCGGCAATCTGCGGGCGGATGCGCGCCTGCTCCATGTAACGCGCCGTGTACGCATTCTCGGCGTCAATGAAATCCTTCGTCTCCTGGCTGTTCGCATTCTCGAGCCAGCGGTAGTTGTCCACCAACTTGGTGCCGAAGTAATTGTCCGTCGCCGGCGTCACTTGCGCGTCGGGCGGGGCCGGCAGAGTAATTCCGCCGCGTCCGTGAATCGTTTGGCCCGCGGCCATCGTTCCCAGCCACAGCGCCGCTCCAAAACCAAGAAAAAACCTCATGGCAACAGCATACCCGTCGCTGCGGATTGATTCCCGCGTGTCGCAGCGGTCCTTATAGAATCGTCTGCAGTGGCAAGCTCGCCCCCATCCCAGCCTCCCACCCCGTCATTGCCGCGCGCACGCTCGCGCTGGGCGCGCTTTCTGGGTGCTCTCCGTCCCACCCACGCGCACAGCGTCTTCTCGGCCACCGTGGTCCTCATGGTGTCCACGTTTCTCTCGCGCATCATCGGGCTGGTGCGGGTCAAGTACATCGTCTGGCTCTTCGGCCGCGGCGCTCAGGCCGATGCCTTCAATGCCGCCTTCGTCCTGCCCGACATGATCTCCTACTTCCTCGTCGGCGGCGCGGCCTCCATCGCATTTGTCACTATCCTCACCCGCTATCGCGAGCAGGGCCGCGAGGCCGAAGGCCAGCGCTCGCTCTCCGTCATCCTTACCACCATGTACCTGGTGCTGGGCGCGGCCATCGTGCTGGCCGAGATCTTCGCTCCCTGGTATGTGCGCTGGTGGTTCAACGGTTTCGACCCCGCCAAGGCCGCGCAGTGCACCATGCTCACGCGCATTCTGCTGCCCGCGCAACTGTGCTTCTTTGCCGGCGGCGTCTTCGGCTCGGTCCTGCTGGTGCGCAAGCAGTTCAGTGTCCAGGCAGTGGCGCCACTCATCTACGGCTTCGGCCCCATCGTGGGCGGACTGCTGTTGGTCAAGCGCATCGGCGTTTCCTCGCTGGCCCTGGGCACAGTGGCCGGAGCCATCCTCGGGCCGTTTCTCCTCAACTGGTTCTTCGCGCACCGCGCCGGCACGCATTATCGTTGGATTCTCGACTGGCACGACAAAGGCCTGCGCGAGTGGGTGCACCTCTCGCTGCCTCTCATGGCCGGCGTCACGCTGGTTACTGCCGACAACTGGATCATCGCCCACTTCGCCTCCGCCATCGGCGGCGCGGTCTCGCTCATGAGCTACGCCAAGCAGCTCTTCACCGCGCCCATGGCCATGCTGGCCCAGGCCGCCGGCGCCGCCTCCATGCCGTTTTTCGCCAGCCTCTGGACGCGCGACCGCCGCTACGAGTTCGCCACCGGCGTTGCCGACTCCGTCTCGCGCGTGACCTCGCTCGGGTTGCTCGCCGCCTCCGGCATGGTGGCGCTGGGTTGGCCGGCCATCGATCTCGTCTTTACCGGCGGGCGCTTCTCGGCCGCCGACGCGCGCGAGTGCAGCCTCTACTTCGCCATCTTCTCCGTCTCCATGTTTCTCTGGTCGGCACAGGCCATCTACGCGCGCGCCTTCTACGCCGCCGGAGTCACCTTCGCGCCCATGGTCGCCGGCACCATCGTCACCGTGGTCTCACTGCCCGTCTACGACGCGCTCTTCCACTGGCGCGGCGCCACGGGCCTGGCGCTCGCCTCCGACGCGGGCATCGCGCTCCAAACCCTCGCCATCGCCGTGCTCCTGCATCAGCGGCGCATGGTTTCCCTCGCCAGCCTGGATTATGCCGAGATGGGCCGCTGCCTTGTGGCCGCTTTAGCGTCCGGCGCCGGTACAGGGCTGCTCGCCTGGGGGCTGGGCGATCTCTCCCGCCATCTTCCGTCCCTGGCCGCGCTCCGCCATGCCCGCTATTGGACTGACGCCATCATCCTTGTCGCCGGTGTCGCCGTCTGGGCGCTCATCGCCAGGTGGACTCTTGAAAAATCCGGCTCCGCCCTGCCGCGCGTCGCCGCGCGCCGCCTCGGTCTGGGCTGAAAGTCGCTCCGCGCGTAGCCGCCGCCTCGACCGTCAACCGCGCATCCCGCTCAAAATGTTCCCCCCGGGAAGCGGATGTTCACTTGCTTCACTCCTTCACTTCATTCACCTGCTGTAAAAAACACAAAAACGCCTTTGCCATGCAAAGGCGCTCTCGTGAGCAAACTTGTGCGCTGCAGCGCTTACTGCAGAGGTTTCGGCGGCTCGGGGGTGGCCGTAATCGCAACCTGTCCCGGAGCCGGCGCGGCATGCGGTGGCACCGGCTTGGCATCGGACTTGCGGATATCGATCCCACCCTTGAAAAACGCGCCATCCTCGATGCTGATGCGCGCGGCGGAAACATCGCCGCTCAACGCGCCTTCGGCACGGATGTCGACGCGGTCCGAGGCTGACACGTTGCCGCGCACCTTGCCCATCACCACCACTTCGCGCGCGGTCACGTTGGCGCCCACCTGGCCGTTGCGGCCGATGGTCACGCGGTTGCCGGGAAGGTTGATCGCCCCTTCCACCTTGCCGTCGATATACAAGGATTCAGTGCCGGAGATCTCTCCCTTCACAAACAGGCCCTTGCTGATTACGGCCTGGTCGCCTGCGGGTGCTCCGATGCGGTTTGCGGGCTCAGCACTCGGCGCTGCATGCGCAGGGCCTTGCGGTTCCGGGTTAGGTGTGGCACGTACTGGTTCGCTTTGACTTGGTTTCCACATTGCGCTCAAAGTAGGTTCCTTTTCTGTCCGATCAGGACTGGGGGGATGCCAAGGCTACGCCAATGGCCTGAGCCCAAAAAGTAAAAATCTTCTCACCGCGCCATAGATTGCGCGCACCAATCATCTTGCGGCCGAAAGCCGGACAAAACGAAATTCCGTTTGCCCAGGATCGTCCGTCCCACTCATTCTACGGCAAAGGGCAGATTCCTGCGCCCTCCCGGCGACGCCTGTGTATTGCCTTCCGAGTTGCCTAGAGCCTGCTATTCACTTTGGCGCGCGCGGCGCTGGGCGCCAATTTTCCCCAGTTCGCGAAGCGAGGAGCGACGCATACCGGGTGTCTGCGAGCGACGAGCGACAAAGAAATGAGGGAAATTGGCCCCAGCCCTCCGGGTTGCGGCGCAAATCGCGCCATACTTCGTTGTCGTCCTCGCCTTGGAATCACCAAAGCCTTCGTCCTCCGCCTCGTCTTGCGCGATTTGCGCTCGCAACGCCTGCGTGTGCGAAAGTGAATAGCAGGCTCTAATCTTGACATATGACCGATCGCGAACTTGTGGCGCGCATCGCCGCCTCGGCGGGACGCAAGGCTGGCTACAAGCAGTTGGTCCTTGAACTCGGCCTGGGCGGCGGGCGTGAGCGCCGGCTTCTCCTCGAGCAACTGGCCCGGCTCACCCTCCGCGGCCAGCTCGTCCAGCTCGATCGCGAGCATTGGAGCCTTCCCGGTGCCCCCTCCCGTTCGGGATCAGGCCCGGGTTCAGGCTTGACCGGCAATCTCCTCTCCGGCCGACTCGATCTGCATCGCGATGGCTACGGCTTCGTACGGCCCAATCGCCGATCCGGCGCCTCCGGTGCGCAGCCAGCAACACAGATTGAAGATATTTTCATCCCGCCCAGTGAGACCAGCGGCGCCATGCAGGGCGACCAGGTCCTGGTCGACCTCGACCCGGCCAAAATTGACCCGCCCAAAGCCGGTGGCCGCCGGTCGGGCCGCGTCATTCGGGTATTAGAGCGCCGCAACCCCACCGTTGTCGGCACGTTTCACTACGGGGCCCCCACGGACAGGTCGTCGTCCGTGGGGTGGGACTACGCCAGCCCCGCTCGCGGCCAACGGCAAAACGTCGTCATCCCCTTCGACGAGCGCATGACCCAGCCCATCGTCATCCCTCCCGGCGCGGAAATCCCTCCCGATACTGCTCCGCGCCCCATCCATTCCGGATCCGTCACAGCGGATACGGAAAGGGTGGGAAAGTCCACCACGCCGCATAGAGTATTAGGCCCCGAAGCGGTTGCCCGTCCAAAACACGAAAGCCTGGAAGGCCTGATCGTCGACGTCGAGATCATCAGCTGGCCCACGCCCACGCGTCCCCCCACGGGCCGCGTCATTGAAATCCTCGGGGCTCACGATGATTTTGGCGTCGACGTGGAGATGATGATCCGCAAGCACCAGTTGCCGCGTGTCTTTCCCGAGCACGTCCTCGCTGAAGCGCGCGCCGTCGCCCACTTCGACCCCGGCCTTGCCGCCCGCCGCGTCGACTTTCGCGCCTTGCCCATCGTCACCATCGACGGCGAGACCGCCCGCGACTTCGATGACGCCGTTCTCGTCACTGAACGCGCTGACGACGCCGGCTACGAGCTCCAGGTGCACATCGCCGACGTGGCCGAATACGTCCAACCCAGCTCCGCCCTCGATCTCGAAGCCCGTCTGCGCGGCACCAGCGTCTACTTCCCCGATCGCGCCATCCCCATGCTCCCCCAGGAGCTCTCCACCGACATCTGCAGCCTTCGCCCTCAGGAAGATCGACTCGTCCTCAGTTGCATCATGCAGCTCGACGCAGCCGCCCGCATCCAAAGCTTCGAAATCGTCGAAGGCGTCATCCGCTCCGCCGCGCGCATGACCTACACCGAAGTTCACGCGATCCTTGAGGGGGACGCGGACGTGCGAGCCCGCTATTCCACGCTGGTGCCCGAATTTGAGCGGATGAAAAAACTCGCCGTCCTCATGAACCAGCGCCGCGAGGAGCGCGGATCCATCGATTTCGATCTTCCCGAGCCGGTCATCGAGTTCGATGAACACGGCGAGATGCGCGGCGTTACCCGCTCCGAGCGTACCTGGGCCAACCGCCTGATCGAAGAGTTCATGCTCGCCGCCAACGAGTGTGTTGCCGTCTGGCTTGAGGATCTTGGCGTCCCCTCGCTCTACCGCATCCACGAGAAGCCCGAACCGCGCCGCGTCGTCCAGTTTGAAGAGCTCGCCGCCAGCTTCGGTTTTTCTCTTGGTCTCGGACCGCTGCCGGTAAAACGCGTGCAACTCCGCGCCGAGCGCCGCGAATCCCACGGCCGCGGCCGCAATCCGCGCCAGCACGAGGTCCCTGAAGACATTGGCGTCACGCCCGGGATGTATCAGAAGCTCGCCGCGCGCATCGAGGGCAAGCCGGAAGAGCGCATTCTCAGTTATTTGATGTTGCGCTCGCTCAGCCAGGCGCGCTACTCCGAGGTCAACGAGGGCCACTTTGCGCTGGCCGCGCCCACTTACACCCACTTCACCTCGCCCATCCGCCGCTATCCCGACCTCATCGTGCACCGCATCACCAAGGCTCTGCTCCGCGCCGGCGTCACCGGCCGCAGAACCGTCACCCAGGCGCGCCTCGCTTCACCCTGGTCGCACCCTAACGAGGCCGGCCACACACAAAACCTCCGTGCCCCATCCTATCCGCGGAGTTTGGAACAAACGGAGCGGATAGGGTGGGAAGGCACGACAGCAGATACGGGGGTGCCCCAGGTCCCTCGCACTTGGGGACCTGGGAAGGGAAGCCCATCCCTCACCACACCCCCCATCTCCGAGCCCGAGCTTGCCCAAATCGCCGACGAATCGAGCCAGGCCGAGCGCCGCGCCGCCGATGCCGAGCGCGAGCTGGTCGAGTGGAAAAAAGTGCGTTTCATGCAGGACCGTGTCGGAGACGAGTTTGCCGCCCTCGTGCTCAACCCCGCCAAATACGGCCTCTTCGTCGAGCTCACCGACCTGTTCGTCGAGGGCCTCGTCCCCATCGACACCCTCCGCGGCGACCGCTACTCCTGGCGCGAGAACACCCACGAGATCGTGGGCGAGCGCACCGGACGCCGTTTCCGCGCCGGCGACCGCGTCCAGGTCATCCTCGACCGCATCCTCGCCGAGGAGCGCAAGTTGCAGTTCGCGCTGGTCGAGGAAGAGCTTCCCCTCACCGGCCGCAAGCCCGCGCCGCCCTCATCCAAAGCAAAGAAACGCGCCCAAAAGCAAGCACGTCGCGGCAAGAAGCCGCCCCAGCGCCGCGGCCGCCGCTAGAGGTCCTGATCCCTGCAATCTGACAGAGAGTCGGAGAATTCGCGCCTACTTGTTCGCCTGCTGTTCCGCCAGGTTTCCGATCACCGGCAGCTTGAACCGCTTGCCCTGTGCCGCGCTCACCACGCATACAAGCCACACCGCGAGCCAAAACAGCTCGATCACCCGCCATGCGGCCAGATGCAGGAAAGGAGAGAACATGAGCGCAAACACCAACACAAAACCCAGCACCAGGTCCACCGCAACAGCCGCGACGCAGAGCAGGATCGATTGCCATGCGTGGAAGCGTACATTGGAGCTTCTGTTGTACGGCTCCATGACCAGAAAGAAGACTGCCGGGATAAACGTGAGGTAAGCGATGGCGCCGGCGGCGTTGTCCGAGAGCCCTGAAGCGCCTCCGGCTGCATTCGAATCGGCCATGGCAACTCCTTTCGAAGAAGGAACCGTGTGTGGGGAATGTCGCTTCGCTGCTGCGCTTGGCCCAGGCATCGGCGCATTCAGCCTTTGAAGCCGTGGACCGTGAAGTGGGGTGGAGATAGAACAATCTGCCGCCCTTCCACTTGTCAAGAGAATTTCTGCGCGAGGACGCGGAGCCAGATTGGCAGGCGCGAAGTGTCAGGGCAGGAAGGGCAGACGGCACACACGAAAACGGCCTCCATGCGGAGGCCGTTCCTGCACTCGGTACTGCAGAGGGGCAGTTACCGGCTAGCCTGCTTCTCTGCCAGTCCGCCAATGATGGGCAGCATAAAGCGCTTGCCGTTGAAAGCGCTGACGAACGCGATCACCAGCACGACAAAGAAGGCGAGATCCACCAGTTGCCACAGCGTCAAGGTAAGGAAGACGACCGTTGGAACCAGGTTTTGTACTACCGTGACCAGAATATGCACCACGGCCCAGGCAACATAAAAGAAGATCGACTGCCAGGCGTGGAAGCGAACAAACGAGCTTTTCTTGTAGGGATCAACGACCAGGAACACAATCGCTGGGATGATCGTGATGTAGGAAAGACCGCCGGCGGCGTTGTCAGAGAGGCCAGACACATTGAGACCAGACGCATTCACATCGGACATGGTTGCTCCTTTTCGACAGGGGCCGTTCGTTCTGAGCCCGCTCGAAATTCGATCGCTTCCGGGAAACAGATCAAGCGCCAGTACGATTGTTGTCCTCATCGCGAGCATCGGTCTGGTCAGATTTGCTCAGCCCGCGTCGCAATCGCTGCAACCTGGTCCATCTCCCCGCATCCCATACAATAGTTACGGGAGCATTTCTTCGCATGGCGCACACTGTCTTTTGCGTTCGCTACAAAAAGGAGATGGAGGGACTCGACGAACCGCCCTTCGACTCCGAGCTTGGCCAGAAAATCTATAAGAACGTCTCCAAAGCAGCCTGGGACGAGTGGCTCAACCGCCAGAAAATGCTGCTCAACGAGTACCGCCTGCAGCCCTGGCTTCCCCAGGCGCAGCAGTTCCTCGTCGAGCAGATGGAGGAGTTCTTCTTCGGCTCCGGCTCGGCCCTGCCCTCGGAGTTCGTGCCACCCGCGCACTAACGCCGCGCGTCCTCCACGGCGCCGCCGCATCGGTGTAAACTAGACGAAGACCCCAAAAGCCGGCTCAGCGAGAGCCGGCTGCGTTATGTCGGGACGTGGCTCAGCCTGGTAGAGCACTCGCTTGGGGTGCGAGGGGTCGGCAGTTCAAATCTGCCCGTCCCGACCATTAAACCCTTAGATTTCAGTAGTTTACGCCGACGTTCATCGTCGGCGTTCTTCTTCCAAGTGTCTAGTTGTGACGTAATTGTGCCATTGTCGAGGGCGGCTACCGTATTTTGCGGAGTACAAATGGTGCATTGCTAGCCAAACCCAATTGGACCGTTTGCTAGCTCAGAAAGAGATTAAAACGACGCCCGCATACGTTAAGGAGCGCGCAACAGGTTAGACAGATCGATGGACCCTTGCCGACATTTCGTTACTTATCGGATTTTGATCCCCCAAATTGCTAACCGCGCCAGCTAGCCCGGTGTTCCGAAAGGGACTCTCCGGAATACCGACGCGAAGGCCCTTGTGGAACACCGAAAGCCTCGAGAATCCTCCGCGAATCGTTTCGAAAGGGCATCGCACCAGCGAATCGTATGCCATTGAAAACACAAGTCGGGACAGAGACCGCGCGAGTGTTTCAAAAGGTGTGGGTTATGGCACAGCTGGCAAACAACGTCTTGCACGGCTGAGATTCAAATTGCTCCTCAAGCTTTCGCATAAGAGCAAGGGGCGGTGATGTCTCAAACGCCTTGAATGGTCGAATTGGAGCCGAGCAGTTCAGCGGAACAGATTAGTTCGAGCGAGGTCAATAATTTCGTCGCCGCGACCATTCAGAATGGCGCGAATCATATAGAGGTTGAAATCGACAATCTGGTCCAGTTTGAGAGAAGGTGGCATCGCCAACTCCTGCCTATTCACCGCAATGTCCACCAGAGCGGGACCATCATGCGCCATTGCCTGCTCAAGAGCGGGACGGACTTCTTCCGGATCGTTAACATGCACAGCGAACAATCCCGCCCCTTGCGCAATCTTCGCGAAATCGGGATTGACCAGGTCTGTACCATGCTTTAGGAAGCCTGTCGCTTTCATCTCAAGTTCAACAAACCCCAGGGATCCATTGTTGAAGATAACGACCTTCACAGGCAGTTTGAGCTGCCGCAACGAAAGGAGATCCCCCATCAGCATAGAGAACCCGCCATCACCGGAGAGCGTAACAACCTGACGTCCAGGATGAGAGATCTGAGCTCCAATGGCCTGCGGCAATGCGTTTGCCATCGATCCGTGGTTAAAGGAGCTTAGCAAACGCCGGCGACCGTTCATGCTCAGGTAACGTGCCGCCCAAATCACCGGCGTCCCGACATCCACAGCAAATATTGCGTCGTCAGCAGCGACTTCATTGAGGATTTTCGCGACGTACTGGGGATGAATCGGGCGCTGACCAGGTTTTCCTGTCGCTAGATCGTCCAGTCCTTTGCGCGCGTCGCGGTAGTGATTGAGGCAGACATCGAGATAGGTTCGGTCTGAGTTTTGCACGATGCGCGGAAGCAATGCGGAGAGAGTCTCCGCAATGCCCCCAACAACCCCGAAGTCCAAGTGGCTGCGCCTTCCCAGTTGCTCCTCGCGGATATCGACCTGCAGAATGCGGGCACTCTTGGGATAAAACTGCTGGTAGGGGAAATCCGTTCCCAACATCAGCAGCGCATCACAGTTCATCATGGCGTGATAGCCCGAGGAGAACCCCAAGAGGCCGGTCATGCCCACATCGTAGGGATTGTCGTACTCGACAAATTCTTTCCCCCGCATGGCATGCACGATTGGCGCCTGGAGCTTCGCAGCTAACTGGATCAGTTCAGCATGAGCGTCTGCACAACCTGCGCCGGCCAGGATTGTCACTCGCGTCGCGCGATTAAGTTCTGACGCCAGCTGATCCAAATCTTCCGGGCGGGGGACAATGTGCGGCTGAGCAAACGTGAAGTTAACACGGCGATCGTCATTCTCAGCATTCAATAATGCGATATCGCCAGGCAGCACAACCACGGCTACGCCGCGTTTTGACAGAGCCGTTTGGATCGCGATCTCGAGCGTGCGCGGCATCTGGGCAGGGCCTGAGACCAGCTCACAGAAATGGCTGCACTCCTTAAAGAGGTGTTCGGGGTGAGTTTCCTGGAAGTATCCGCTGCCGATTTCCTGCGACGGAATTTGTGCAGCAATCGCCAGGACCGGCACACGGCTTCGATAGGCATCGTAGAGTCCATTGATGAGATGGAGGTTGCCCGGCCCACAGCTACCGGCGCAGACGGCAAGCTTTCCAGTTAATGCAGCTTCAGCTCCTGCCGCGAAGGCTGCGGTTTCTTCGTGCCGCACGCCGACCCACTCGATCCCGTTGCGCCTTCGTACAGAATCCGTGATGCCGTTGAGGGAATCGCCCGCAACCCCATAGATACGCTCCACACCTGCCGCTGCAAGAACCTCTACAAATGACTCTGCGATTTTCTTTGCCACTCCTGGCCCCCTCTCGGATTCTCGATCTGTCTCAACTGGATACTGCGGAGGACAGTCCCGTATACGTTATCGATCCAGTCGTAAAGAGCTGCTCTGTCCTGCAGAGGCAGGGTCAGCACAGACGATACGCCTTGTCAGTTGCGCACAGAAGCTGTGATCGTTATTCAGAGCAGCCTGAGACGCTGTGAAGATTGTTGCAGTAATGAATCAACAATGGAGAAGTACAACTGTCCCGGTTCCCGTTACAACTAGACCATTCAAAGCGTCTTCGCGGAGGCATAGGCTCAATGCAATCCAATGCGAGGTCTGGTCTTTCCTCGCAATGAGACAAATCAGATGAAGGTGCTTAATGAACGGGTTTGAAGAGAATCGTCACACAGCCAATAGCCGCGAAAGTCTGGCTCGCCTGCCGGAACTCGCAAACGAGGTCATCCGAAAGAACATCCAAGACGAGCTGGAAAGACTGAAGGATGCCGAATCATGGCAACGTGAGGCCGGCCGTAGTTCGGAGACCATCGTGAAGTATCCTGAGTTTCGCATTGTCCTAATACGGATGAAGCCGGGAAGCTACATTAGCCACCACCGCGCCGAAGGGCCGATCTCCGTCCATGCGGTTTTGGGGAAGATTCGGGTACATCTTCCCGATGATCGGATGGAGGAACTTAATCCTGGAGACCTCCTCGCTCTTGAGCGCGGTCTTGAACACGATGTTGAAGCACTGGAGGAGTGCGCGTTTCTGCTCACCATTGCGTGGCCTGAAGCAACGGCTCCCGATCATGCATAAAACGCGTCCGGAGGTTCCAGCGGCAGTGGCAGGAAACAATGGCTGAAGTCACGATCATCGTTGACGGAAAAAAGATCCAGGCAGCTTCAGGCTCGTTGCTCATCGATGTATGCAAACGGGCGGGGATTGAGATCCCGTCGTTCTGTTATTACCCAGGCCTCTCTCTTCAGGGCGCCTGCCGTATGTGCCTTGTAGAGGTCGCAAAAGTGCCGAAGTTGCAGACCGCGTGCACGACTGTCGTGACGGATGGCATGGCCGTCACAACAGACAGCCCAACGGTCCGGCAGAGCCGGAAGGCCATGCTGGAGTTCGTCCTGCAGAATCATCCTCTCGATTGTCCGGTTTGCGATGCGGGCGGCCAATGCGAACTACAAGATGCTACATACACATACGGACCGGCAGAGTCGCGGTTGGTGGACATCAAGAATCATCGCGATGAGCAGCAATGGTCCCCCATTGTGTACTTCGATCGACCGCGGTGCATCATGTGCTACCGCTGCGTCCGAGTATGCGGAGAAGGAATGGACGTCTGGGCATTGGGAATTGCCAACCGCAACTCATCCCAGTTGATCGTGCCCAACAAGGAAGAGCACCTGGAGTGCGAGGAATGCGGGATGTGCATTGATATTTGCCCGGTTGGTGCACTCACTTCCGGCCCCTACCGGTATAAGACGCGCCCGTGGGAGATGAAGCATGTTTCGACTATTTGCACTCACTGCGGGGATGGATGCACAACTACTCTTGGAATCCGTCCGGTCGACGGCAGAATGACCATCATGCGCGGAACGAACCGCACCAAAAGCGGGATCAATGGAGACTTTCGAGGATGTCCCGGCTGTAGTTGAAAGTTGAGCGGCGGTTCGACCCGGTTCTGCAAGAATCGGGTTGCCAAACCTTCGAAAAGGAGAACCGCCGTGAAGAAAAGCTACCACACCATCGGCAACCAAGG
>Ga0326728_10014365_pt1 | contig 16839 bp, 17 predicted proteins | sample MB3enrmetagenome_FD_207602 | JGI IMG/M metagenome (GOLD analysis project Ga0326728, IMG submission 207602) | Lab enriched peat soil microbial communities from McLean, Ithaca, NY, United States - MB31MN | ecosystem: Environmental > Terrestrial > Soil > Wetlands > Peat | place: USA: New York...
GGTGAACTCAAACGAAGGATGGGCAGTAGGCGAACAGGTCTCCTCACCTCCGACGGGAATTATTCTTCACTACACCGTTAGTGGAGGCGTCGGCACCTGGGCAATCTTCCCCGCGCCGTCTGGTCCACCTCCTGTGAGAGGTTTGAACTCCGTTTTCATGTTGAATCAGAATGAAGGCTGGGCCGTTGGAGACAACGCAACGATACTTCACTACACTGTGAGTGGCGGCATCGGTACCTGGAATCTCGTGACAGTAAGTGGCAGCCCCGGTCTATCTCCCGACGCCAATTTGACGTCGATTTTCATGCTTTCACCAACGGTAGGTTGGGCTGTCGGTGGAGTCCAGGCGGCTTACTCGTTTTCTGCCGGCCCGGTTATCATCTACTGGGACGGAACGAAGTGGGAACCAGTAGCTACTCCAACAATCCCGGGAGGTATTACTCCCACAGGTCATACGAGTGCTACTTTGAAGTCAGTTTTCTTCACCGCTCCGGATGATGGGTGGGCTGTTGGCTTGCCAGGGAAGAATGAAACCTCGACTCTACACTGGGATGGTTTCTCATGGCAACACGTATCGCTCACACCTGCCCTGCTGGGTCAGATTCCGCCGATTCTGACTTCGGTCTATATGACAAGCGAGACAAATGGTTGGATAGTCGGCGGAAGCCCCGACTTCAAGTACTGTACCTCTACCAGCAGTCAATGCTACTTCAGTGAGGCGATGCCTAGTGGGCCTTTTGGCTATAAGACACCCCTTTCGACGATGTTGAGGTTCTCGCCCTTCGGTGGAATATTCTCGACGACTTCAACGTCCATCGTTGTCTCAACTGTCTCAACATTCACAACTGGAAGCACAACTACAGTTTCAACCACGACCACGCCCGTCTGCGGGTCAAATGTAACCATAACAATCAAAGCGGCCGACACTCAAGGCAACCCAGTGTCCGGCGCTACTGTAGTTGTCACTCCTACTACATCCACACCCTGCCTCCCTGGCCCATTGCAAGATGTAACGGACGCGCAAGGAACAGTGGCCTTCACTATCCCAGCAGGAACGTATTCGGTGACCATCAGTAAGAACGGAGTCTCCTCAAGCCAAACCATCACCGTTGGCAGTAGTGGCCAAGTGTTCACCATCGTACTGCAGACAACTCCTGGAGGAATGATACCCGGATTCCCATTGGAATCAATCGTGTCCGGCATCGCACTAGGCGCATGTACTCTGGCAATTCTGCGACGTCGGAGGCGTAGGCAATGACGGAGCAGATCGGTTTGTCAAATCGCAGATCGAGAATGGCAAACATCACCGCAACTCTCCCGATTCAACTCCTCGACAAAGTGGACGATTTGATCGACAAGGAGAAGGCTCCCTCGCGATCCTACGTGATCCGAGAAGCGGTGAGAAAGTACCTAAAGGAGCTTGAAAAATGACCCTACCAATCACAGGACTCGCTTCGAACAAACGCCATCATAGTCGGACTCTCCTGGAACTACCTTGCCACTGAAGGAGAGAGAATGCATGAATCGAAATAGAGTCTTAGTGACGGCACTGCTTCTATCAGTCGTAACGTTCGCGGGGTTGATCCCTTCAGCTGCTGCTTCCACTGGAAAATGGCGCAATATCAATCCTACTGAGTACACGAGTATTCCTAATGTTCAACTCAACTCCATATACGTGCTTAATGGTGGAACAAGCGGAATCGGTTCCGGCAACGCTTGGGCCGTTGGTCGGAACGGAACAGTATTCTACTGGGATGGATTCTCTTGGTTGAACGAATCAGTTGGAACCCCGTGTAGCCTCAATTCAGTAAACTTCGGCTCACCTTCCTCCCTTCCAATGTCGGCATCATCCGCCGGATCCTCGGCAGGCATTATCGTCGGCGGGCAAGCGACTTCATCCGGCTGTCCTGGTCGCATCTCTTTGTTTTGGGATGGATTTAGCTGGTTTCCGTACACCGGTACAGGCCTTAATGACGCAAGAAATTTGACAGGCGTCTTTTTGGTTTCCGCGAATCAGAATACAGGTACGTCAGCCTATACTCTTGACGCTTGGGCTGTTGGCCTGAACGCTACTGCCGGCGCATTCTATCACTTTGGGGGCGTCCCGGGCTCTGGCGGAAGCTGGAATGAGCAGAACGTAGCTGACAGCAGCTCTACGGGGTGTGAGGTGGACACGATTTACATGGTCAGCGCGAATGAGGGTTGGGCCGCGGGAAAATGCGGAAGAATATACCACTACTTTGGAGGAAATTGGGAACTTGCGCCGGGTGTCTCATTTAGCTGGGCGGGTGCAGGAGTCGATTGGAAATCCGTATTCATGGATTCTACGACTGACGGTTGGGCTGTCGGAACCGCCAATACTATCGCTCACTATACAGGGGGGATATGGACATGTTGCACCAATCCGGGCGGCGTCATTGGAACTCCAACACTGCGTTCGGTCAGCTTCGTAAGTTCTTCAGAGGCTTGGGCAGTGGGCGACGCAACGGCCAATGGTGCTACTATCATTCACTATTCTAATGGCCAATGGACTGGTCTGCAGCCAAATCAGGTACCAACGCTACTAGGCCTAAATGGGGTTCATGCGACTGGCGGATCAAATGTTTGGGCTGTCGGCCAATCAGGCTCAATCATATTATGGGATGGTTCGATCTGGGGGTCGATTACGGCTCCGCTTCAAACGAATTTCAACTCGGTCTGGATGACCGGGTCAAGTGACGGTGTAGCCGTTGGAAACTTGACCTTAGGTGGACCGACTATCACGAAATGGGACGGTGTCAAATGGTGGAGGCCTCAAGGCACAGTATCCTCAACCGACCTCTGGGGAACATGGGAACTGAATTCAGGTGAATGGTGGGTCGTAGGCGGAGGCGAAGGTGTCTACCCGTATACCGCACGTCACTTCAGTGGAACAGTTGTGCCGGGCCCCGAGACTGTTACTCCGCCGACATGCCCAGGCGCCACAAGTTGCATACTACTCACCGTTTCCGGTACGGCCTCCGACAACGTTTGGAGTGCAGGTACGGCAGGCTTGATCGCCCACTGGACATGCCCAGGAGGAGTTTGTAGTTGGGGCGGTCCTTTCCCAACGTACAGTGCTGACCCGGTAACGAATACATGGAGGTCGCTAGCGTTCGTCGGGGGCGATCAAAACAATGGTTGGGTTGTAGGATTTGACTCCGCACCGGCGGCGCCTCTTGTTTACTGCTACAATAATGCATGCTCTATGGTCGCCAGTACTCCGGAGTTATGGGAATCTGTACCGATACCAGGCTCCGTTCCTGCTAGTACTCAATTGAATTCAGTTTCTACACAACTCGATAATTCGAATCATGTCTGGATAGCAGGAAGTAATGGAATAATACTTTTGATCGACGGAAACACCAAAACCATAACCCCAACGGTCACAGTATCCACGTACAACCTCACCTCGATCTTCGTTGATTCATCTACAGACGGGTGGGCTGTCGGACAGGATACTGCTACCAGCCTGCCGGTGTTCGTTCACTACGATGGAACCGGTTGGAACCCAGTTTCAACAATCCCTCCATTCAATAACGTGGGGAGGCTCCAGAGCATGTACCTCTTATCCAGCACCAATGGTTTCGCGGTTGGAACCACAGCCGGCGCCAATGGGCTGATATCGCTGGGTATGATGTTTCACTTGGATCCTCCAGGCGGGGTTTACGCGACAATAAATGCAAACCAAACCAGCTCTAGCACAGCTTCGTCATCTGTCGTGTCGAGCAGTATAAGCTCCTATACGAGCTCCTATACGTCTTCGCCCCCCGTCACAACTACCAGCTCATTGACAACTACCGTACTCAGTACGACCGTGTCGACAATGACGGTCGTAAGCACTTCGACAACGAGCGCAAGTACCGTCTCGACCCCTATGATTCTACCGGCAGTTCCTGGGTTCCCGTGGGAATCCATCATCACAGGCCTAATGCTTGGCATGGCAGCACTAGCGATAGTTAGGCGACGGAAGAAGTGAAAGCAGGAGTCGCTCTCCTGCCCCAATATTCTGACCTTTCTCAGAATATTGAACTTCCCCTGTCTATTTCCGCTGCCAACGTGATTTTCTGAAGATCGATTTTTGACTCGAAACAATACAATGTGAACAAATCCGCCGCGAGTGGCTGGAAAATGACGCGTGTTTGCGTGCGTTGCTGGTTAGGTTTATGTTCGATGTTTTCCGGATTCTTCTTGATTTCACTTGCGCAAACGATCCCTGATTGCTGGTTGCATGCTTCTGGCCGCACTTCTGGGAGCGTTAAGCATTAACTCGGCCGCCGCCCTGGGCTCCCCTCAAGATACCGCCAGCATACCGTTCACAGTGACCACAACAACGAACTATCCCCTCTCTGGCGGTGGCAACCTAAAGGTGAACTTCGACGCCGTGCAACTCGACACGAACCCTCCACAAGCTTATGCGTTTGGAGTATTCGCCACAGCTTCCGCTGGTTATTCGATTACGAGCCTACATTGGGACTTCGGCGACGGCTCCACGCTGGACGTTCCCTACTGTTGCCAAAGTCAAGTCAGCGAAGTCCAGTACCACGCATATGCACAATCCGGATCCTACAATGTTATCGTCATCGCTTACGACAACGGAGGCAACTCCGGCCAGGCACTCGCAACGGTAAACTGGCCAACGCCGGTCCCTGAATTCCCCAACCTGTCTCTACCATTACTCGCATCATTACTCACAATTCTTATGACTCTAGAATTCGCGAAAAGAAAGCGGACCAACGCACGGGTCCTCCGCTAAGCGCATCCCTCAACCTCGTCGCACGAAATCCGTTAAACCTCTCTCAAATGGCATCCCGTCTTAACAGACGATAATCCAAACCATCCTCCGCTAACTCAACAGTCCAGCTACGTTTACCGGGAAACCAGCAGAACCACCCGAACCATCTTAAATAGCCCTTATATATGCAAGCGCTTTACGATTTCGTTAAGCCCGCTGTATATAAGGTGGAGAATCTGCCCGGTAAGAAAGCTTTCATCAACATTGAGAACGTCGTCGCCTCCGCAACTCTCCATCAAAACATCGACCTGAACTCAATCGTTCGAGTCTTCCCAGGCGTCGAATACCGCCCCGAACAATTTCCCGGCCTGGTTTACAGGCTCAAGAAACCAAAGACGGCCACGCTCATCTTCAGCTCAGGGAAAATGGTGTGCACTGGGGCGAAGTCTGAGAGGCAGGCACGGAAGGCTGTAATGAAAGTAGTTGACGAGTTGAAGAGAAACGGCATAGTGATTCTCGGTAAACCCGAAATTCAGATTCAAAACATTGTCGCCTCTGCAGGGCTCGGCGGCTACATCGACCTTGAGAAGTCTACCTATTCCCTTAAGCGGACAATGTACGAGCCCGAACAGTTTCCAGGCCTAATCTACCGAATGGACGATCCGAAGGTTGTCATTCTACTCTTCGCTAGCGGCAAACTCGTTTGCACCGGAGCCAAGAAGGAAACGGAAGTGCATAGGGCGGTTACCAAGCTTCAGGAAACGCTTGAGGAGAAAGTTCTCATCACATACGAGAAGGAAGCTGCACCCACCGCCAACCCTACGCCGTAATACCATCAACTGGCCATAACAGAAATTTCACTCAGACTAGATGAGGAAGCGAAAATAAGCTAGACCGTTCCATTAGCTCTCGGGTTAGACAATGGCTGAGAAGCGGAAAATCGGAGCATACATTCTGATCAAGATAGCGCCTGGCAAATCGAGGCCAATCACTGAAAAGATCTCCAAAGTTGAAGGTGTAAGGACTGCATACCCAGTCACCGGGATGTTTGACATTATCGCTTTCCTTGAGGCGTCGGACATCAACCATTTGACAGATACAGTCCGGTCAGACATACAAACTATCGAAGGCGTTCTACGTACGCATACGGCCATAGTCGGAGAGCTTGTAACTACCGGCGGCTAGTTCTGTACAGGCTGCGTTTTCTTTGAGCTAGCGCTTTTTGATTCGTTATATTCAACCGCGACGATTAGGAGAACGAGCAGTACGATGAGTATTATCCCTAACGGGCCCCGTAGCTCCAAGCTGAGCAGGCCGACGTAAGGTAGCTTTGCCACGTATACGCCCATCAGGTTCGCTGCTGGAACTCGCCAGCCGTCTGGCACAGCGTTGTTGTCGCCTTTCGTCTCGAAGAAGATTTGGCCATCCTCGTGATCTATAACGATGACTCTGTGAACGATAGGCGTCGCGTAATCGTACGGGCTGTGGAATATGATTATGGTCCCAACAGTTACTGATGCTGGATCAGCGCCGCGGACAAGGATAATGTCCCCAACGTTCAGAACTGGTATCATGCTTCCGGAGGAGACTACCATTAGAGGAGATTCGGTGTGAAAGACGATCTTCATGGCAGCGACCGAACCGTAGGTTGCGGCGAAGAGGACGGCTATTAGAACGATCACGCGGAGAACTGGATAGAATTCTTTCGACTTGATTGACTTTGGTGAGCTTTCTGTCAACGTGGGTTCGTGCCTCGAACGTATTCATTATTGATATTGCTTTCGTATTGGGCTGGCTGAAGTCTTGGGGGCTATGGTTTTTGTGGGGATGTTTGGCCTTGGATTAACCTGGCTAACTCCAATGTTGCCCGCTCCCCTGCTTCGAGGAAATTGATTCCGCTCTCGGTTATTTTGTAGATTCTTCTCCCCCTTCCCTTTTCCGCCTCCCACTCTCCCTGGATGTACCCATCCGATTCGAGGGAGTGCAGTAGTGGGTAGAGTGTTCCCGCGCTCAGATACACCCTATACCTGTCTCGTATTGCTATGTTCACCTCGTACCCCCATTGAGGCCGAGTGCGGAGGAGGCGGAGAATGATGAGGTCTAGGTTGTTCTTTACGACTCGTTCGCGCCAATCTTTCTCGATATTTCTAATCAATGCTTGACCCTGAAGGTGATTACCTCGTCACGTCACGGCTCCATTCGCTTACTGCGGTTAGTCAGCGAATTATAAGTACCGCTCGGCTCAACTGGAATCTGGGTATGAGCGGCTGAAATCGTTCTGGGGCGCGTTGTTTCAGTCGGCTATGGCTACTTGGCTGCCCTGGCCTAGGCCGAGAGGCGGTTCTTCAAACTTGACGACAAGAAAATCATCTTCGACACCGATGACTTTGCCTTTGAAGTCCTTGGTCTTTGAGAATTGAAAGCTAGCGTCTCGGCCAATGAATTGGTCTAAGTTGGCTTCAGAAAGCGTAACCCACGCCTTGTTCTCTTGATCGTCAAAAGTTATTACAACGCCTATCATTGCAAATGTCACGTTCCGACTAGTGAGCGCCTACTGCTCTTGAAGCTTTCCAGGCAAGCAACAGTCTTCGAGCATAGTTGATGTCGGGTTGTCTACGGGCCCTCAATTTTCGCTTCTCCCAATTTCCTTTAGCCTTGCCTTGCGTCTTGCTTCAGCCTCCGACCACCTTCTCTTCTCGTCATCGGTCTCTAGCTTCAGCGAGGGTACAGTGCAGGGTTTGTGATTCTTGTCGAGTGCGACGTATGTTAGAAAGCAGGTTCCAGTGTGACGGACTTCGCCTGTGAACGGATTTTCGGCTTCCACGCGGACTCCCACCTCCATCGAGGTTCTGTGAGCGTAATTGATGGATGCGCTTAGTCGTATCATGTCTCCTATGTAGACTGGGGAATAGAAGTCCATCCTGTCCACCGAAGCCGTTACCACGTTAGAGCGGGCATGTTTCAGGGCGACCACCGACGCCACTTCATCAATCAACCTGAGAATAGCGCCCCCGAAGACGTTGCCGGAAATGTTTGCGTCCATGGGCATCATGATTCGGATCATGGTGGTAATTGATTCGTTTGGGCTTTTCGCGGATTCGGACATGTTCAACAGCAAGAAACCGACAGTCATCGCCTTGTCGAATAATTGGTTTTCCTGACCCGCTAACCCTCCAGATGATTAGATATCGAATCAATCCTGAAGTTTTGAACCGTCAATCTAGCGGGAATGCGGCTCAGATGGGGGTTTTCGGAGTCCCGTTTGTACCTGCTTTCCTTGATTCCTTGCTTTCTAGTCCCGAAAATGGTACATGGTAGATGAATGAGGCATGGGTGGGCGAGAATGCTACCCACGTTTCACCTTCGTTTTGGTTTGGAAACGGTTAATATGCATGAAAATCATGCGGCGGGGTAGTTCACCTAGTACGGTGGTTAAAACGGAAACAATTCAGATAGAAAGAACCGAGACTAAACAAATTCGTGAAACCCGAAGCATCTGTCCAGATTGTAATAGAATCCTTCCCGCAACCGTTTACGAGCGTGAGGGAAAAATTTGGATCAGCAAAACCTGCCCAGAGCATGGTGAGGTTGAAGAACTCTACTTTGGCTCCGCGGATATGTATTACAAGTTCGCCAAGTTCTCCCACAATGGGAAGGGAATTGAAAACCCGAACGTCCCATTGGAGAAATGTGCTTGCCCAACCAATTGCGGGCTATGCACCAGTCACCTGAGTCACTCAGGATTAACTAACCTAGTTATCACCAACCGCTGCGACCTCACCTGTTGGTACTGCTTCTTCTACGCTAAGAAGGGAGTTGAGGGAGCATACGTCTACGAGCCCACTCTCGACAAAATCCGTGAGATGGTGAAGGTTCTCAGGGCGGAGAGACCGGTTCCAGGAAACGCTATTCAAATCACGGGTGGAGAACCGACGCTCAGAGATGACCTACCTGAAATCGTTCGAATATGCAGAGAAGAAGGGGTCGAGCACATACAGCTCAACAGCAACGCCATCAACATCGCACAGGATAAGGAGATGGCGAGGAGGGTCCGCGAGGCAGGCGTGAATACGGTCTACATGAGTTTCGACGGCGTCACACCAAGAACGAACCCGAAGAATCACTGGGAAGCTCCGATCGCAATACAAAACTGCAGAGAGGTTAACTTAGGCGTCGTCCTGGTCCCTACAGTTATCAAGAGTATCAACGACCATGAGCTTGGCGGCCTCATCCGTTTCGGCCAGAGAAACATGGACGTCATACACGCAGTCAACTTCCAACCAGTCTCATTAACCGGCAGACTATCAAAGTCCGAGCGGGAAAAATACCGAATAACAATCCCCGACTGCATCGAACGCATCGAGGAGCAAACTAACGGCGAAGTCGGAAGAGAATCATGGTTCCCCGTCCCAAGCTGCGTTCCAATCACACACTTCGTCGAAGCACTAACCAAACGCCCACGCTATGAACTATCGATACACTTCGCCTGCGGCGCAGGCACGTACGTCTTCAAGGACGGCGACAAACTAGTCCCAATCGCCTCATTCGTCGATCTTGAAGGTTTACTGGAATACTTGGAAGAGAAAGCTGATGAACTGAAGGCTGGAACGAACAAATACTTGGTCGTCGCGAAAGTACTCGCGAAGATGGGTACATTCATCGACAGGAGCAAGCAGCCTAAAGGCCTAGCCTTGAGCAAACTGCTCTTCAACGCACTCGTCAAGAACGACTACGGCGCCCTCGGAGCATTCCACCACAAGTCAATGTTCCTCGGCATGATGCACTTCATGGACAAGTACAACCATGATGAGGAGCGACTACGACGTTGCGACATCCACTACCTAAGCCCAGACATGAGAATAATCCCATTCTGCGCCTTCAACGTCATCCCCGAATGGTACCGGGACGCAATCCAACCAAAGTACGGAATCCCGATCGAACAATGGGAGAAGGAACACAAAACCACTCTAGAACAGGGCCTGTACAAAGGGACGTTGAGAAAAGGCAAGGGGCACTCAGCAGGTTGCGGATGCCCACTTGGCGCACTCAACACACCCAGCTCAGACCTCCTAACCATCGAAAACGGTATGATCAAGGGCAAGTAGGGAAGTTAGCGAACCCACCCTACACCCTCTTCCTCTTTTCCAATCTGTTCTTTTTCGAGTGTTGACTCCGCGCCTGGTTTTGCTACTGCAAAAATCGGTTGAAAGCGGAACTTGAACGTTTTTCTGCCCAGCCAATTCTTACTCTGCAAAGCTTACGGGGCGATCAAGTGTGAATCCGGATTACGATGTCATTATCGCTGGGGCTGGAATTGCTGGGATGATCACGGCTGCGTCTGCCGCAAAACATTCCCATTAGAACCTGAAGATTCTTGTCATCGACCGGAACCCAAGATCTGATGCTGGGAAGAAGACTGCCACCGGCTGGATTTGGGGTGATGCGATCAGCAGGGGTAGCCTCGAGTACTTGGAACGTGAAGTGGGAGTTAAGTATGTGAGTCCGGGAGTTCAGGTGAACTTTGTGAATGCTTCTCGAAGGTCTGCCATAAACCTGGTATGCCACTCAGTGAAACTCTCTGGGGATTGAGGATAGTTAACATAATGCTGAAGCAGCTGCTTGTTCTTCATTGCCGTATACTGTAATCCCTTCGCTAGCCCAAGTTTAGGCAATGCCCAAAGAAGCTTGGATACCTGAGTTGCACGTTTGAACTCCGGTTGTTCTCGCTTTATGATTCTGTCCACATCCTCTTGGCTAAGAAAATGTTTCATTCCGTAATTCAAATCTTCATTGCTCAGGAGCTGAAGAAAGCGCCTCAGAACTTCCGAACTTGCCATCCTGTTACCGTACGTTTTCACATACTCTGTGTTAAACTTCCAAAGGCCACGCTCTGACACGTCGCCGGCCTCCAATGCTTCTGCGATCACTGACCCGGCAATGCTGCTTGCGTAAATTGCAGGGCCGATTCCGCCTGCATCGATAGGCCGAGGCATCCATGCGGCGTCACCAACGATCAGGTACCCATTCGCTACCAAGCAGTCGTTTTGTCTTCGAATTGGAACCTGCCAATTTCCTTTCGCATTACCCTCATCTTGCGCCCCCTCGGCTAATTTCCAGTTCTTGATTGCGGGATTATTACGCACGTAGTCCTCGATTAGGGAGGAGAGGGTGTCATTTCTACCGAATGCACGGTTTCTCTTGACCAGAATTCGCTGCGCTACGCCAAGTCCAATGTTGGCTTTGTTCTCTCCCTTAGGAAAGACCCATGCGTAGCCGCCTGGCGCAATGTTTTGGTCTAGGTGAATAATTGCGTAGTCGGGGTCGAAATACGTCTTATCATCCCTCGCCACCTCGAACGTGACGATGTATCTGCCGGTTGACTCGATATCCTGCTCCTTGTCAATCTCCTTCTCAATGAAGCTCTTAATCGGCAAACTGGTCCTGAGTCGCGAAGCGGTACCAGTCGCGTCCACCACTACCTTTGCCGTCTTCTTGAAAGTAGAATTGTCTTTCGCCGATCTGCACTGAACCCCCCTGATGAATCCATCTTCCGCGATCAATGAGTCGGCGTACGCATCGAACTGGAATTGAATCCCTAGTTTCTCTGCGTCTTGTCTCTGCTTCTCCGGCAGCAGTCTCCGGTTAAGGATGAACCCCGGACCATCGAACATTGCTTTTGATTGGTGATCAGGTGAATATGCTACGACGCCACGGACATTCCTTTCCAGTTCAGGTTTTCCGTACTTGATTCCAACATGCGATTCCAAGTAGTCAAGACTGCCCTTACTAACGGCGTCCCCGCACACCCATCCACCGCCAGTTTTCTTACCCATCTCTGATTGGGGATTCCTATCGATCACCAGAATACTCAGATTCTGTTTCGAATGGTGCGCAACCGAAGACGCAGTAATGCACCCTGCAATACCACCACCCGCAACAATTACGTCATAATCAAAATTCATTGCGAACATCCCACCGCCCGATCGTTTATGCTAGCCATTGACGTGACGTGTCTATCCAATTTTGAGTTTGCCCCTTGACTTGAATCCATGTTGCACTCAGTGCCTTCGTTCTTTCGCTCGACCGGCCTTTTGGGTATGTAGGGTTCAAATAAATCCCGCGCCAACGCTTTTGGTTCCACGCTCCACGGTGGATTAGCAAGAGTTAGTTGACATTCTTTCAATATAGATAGAGAGCCTCAGCATCAAAGGATAGTAATATCAAAACACGGCAGAAGTTGCCAGAAAATGGCATCGTGTGTACGGTTCCCCTAATCGTGGACTCCCTGTAACCATTCTTTGTTAGGTAAAGAGCAAATGCGGCTATTCCACTAATCCCTGTGCTTACTTGGGTCGGTTCGTTGAGTGGCGGGACCGGTGTACAGTTGACTATAAGTTCAACCTAGGAAATCGACGAAATTTAGCACGGAATACGTCAGGACTTACGGTTATCGAATGGCGAGTTTCGAGATTCTGCGCCACTTCCTCCAAATCCTATCGAATGATGACTTGAACTATGGAATTCTGCCTAGACTAGCTCTGGCGAGGGGGTTGAAGTACACTGCGGAGATGAGTCAGAAGCTCATTTCACATTACATGCGGTACCCGAGTTCCCCTGCTGGGTTCCCAGTCTGGCATGATAAATTCATGGCAGAACTTCGTGGTGCGCACGCGAGGTTTTCATAAATCCGGCAAGATTCGCTTCATGTCTCTATCTCCCTCAGCAATGGTGCACGCATCAGATTCAAATATGCCTCGACATTGAGTTTGAGCCGGTCTTGGAGTGCTCGAACCCATGCAGGAGTTCCTTGCAAAGGTAAACCCGAAGCAGAAGAAATTCTTTACAGAACTCAGATCCAAGCTTCGCGCACTTCCTGACATTGAAGAATCAATTGAAATTGACGATGTCTCGGGGGAATGGTGCCCAGCGTACAGGGTAAAGGGGTCGGACCTAGTTTGGGTACATTTCGACGAACACCTATGGGTCAATTTCCCAGTCGAACCCAATTTCGAAAAGAAAGTTCTCCAAGATGAGAACCTTGACAGTGCAGTCGTCGAGAGTGTCAAAGAGGCTGAAGTTTCTGGAGACCAGAAATGGGCCACCGTCGAAATCAAGTCCACTGAGAATCTGGATCAGGTAATTCCACTGCTTGAAATGCGGCACGCCATCTTGTCATCATAAACGTGTCTCTAGCTTCCATCTTTCTAATACTCACGAAATGTAGATTCGTCATACGCCTGACTATTGTCAGGGGAGTCGTGAATTGCATGTTTCGCATAACATCACGTAACTGATGAGGGATTGGGTTAATAGATGCAGCCCGCATGTCAAGCAATGAAAATGAAATGTGAGATGAAAAATGCATGAACTGCGAACGTAAACAAATGAGTCTGCAATGGCATGGCGGCATTCTCTCTTATGCCACCGCGAGCTTACTCATCGGTTTTCAAACTGAGAAGTAGAGAGAATTAAATCAGAAAATATGGAAAGTAGGGAATGAGCGCGCAAGCGCCAACATTCCTCAACTCCGTTTTTGCAACAATTTTCCTGTCCCTGGTTATGGCTGACGCATCGAAGCTGCTCTTTCGAGCTGACGGGAACGAATCGTTGTGTTGGCTCCAAATTGAGCGAAGACACGTTTCACGGCTTTTGAATTGATTCAGAGTCAGCCCAAAGGTATTCAAAGTAAGTCTTAGCAAACTTTGAAAGGCCTATGTGATCGGACCAGATCGCTAGGCTGATCGCCTCTTCCCCTTCTTGGCCTAAGAGGAGGATGACTTCGCGGCCGTCAGCGATTATTCCTCCACCGAACATCTGTTCGCGAACCCGCACTTCGCAGAATTTCGCGAGCTTTGTCATGGTCTCGTTCTTCGGGCTCCGCATCGTCATAATTTGTACCTTCACTCCCTTTTCAGCAATAGATTTGACAAGTGGAATGAGCATATCGGCGACGGAGTCGGGAATTGTAGGGACGGATGCCAAGATTTCTTTCTGAACATGTTCGATTGTTTCCCTGATTTTTGCGAGGACGTTGAAGTTTCCGCGAACGATCCAGATGTCTGGTCGCTCTCGCACGCCTTTCTTCTCGTATATTGGTTGGAGTTCATCGAGAACGAGCGTTTCACTTGTTTTGAGAGAATTTTCAAGTTGTGACCTAGTAATCTCCATTGCAAGCGAGGGAGGTTTCGGGTAGTACTTACTGGGCCGGCCGTGTTCCATCTCTATCCACCCCTTCTTTTCAAGAGAGCCTAGGACTTCGTAGATTTTCGAGTAGGGAACATCCGAGGCCTCGCTCAGTTGGTTTGCTGTAGCGGGACCAATTTCAAGTAGTGACGTGTAGGAGCGGATTTCGTATTCAGTTAACCCAAATTCTTGGAGCGAACGCCTAACCCGATCACTTATCGTCAAGAGTTTGCCGCTACCTCCAAGAAACACGTGTCACTGTTTCTTGCTCGCATCGAATATAAGATTTCACTACTGAGAGTGGTTAACTTTTACGTGGTTTCGGCTGAAACCCAGTACGCACCCTTAGACGTGAACTCCTTTTTCCAAATCGGCACCTCTCTCTTCACCCTCTCAACCGTCTCCGCGAGGGCGGGGAAGACCTCCTGCCTATGCCTCCCTAAGATTACCACGAAGAGACTGGGCTCACCCACGGCTAGGGAATCTATGACATGGTGGATAGCGACTTCAGTCACACCTGGTCGCTTCTTGATATCCGCCCTTATCTCTTCCATACGCTTCAGAGCGACATCCGAATACGCTTCGTATTCGAGTCTACTTACTTTGCTATCTGATTCGCGCACGGGGTCTTCGCGAACCACGCCAACAAAGCACGCTATCGCACCAGACTCGTGGTATATGGGGAGAGTTGATAGGTAGTCGATGATTGGTTGGAGAGCAATTTCCCCTTTCTTATGAAGCCCGATGGCATCTAGCATGTGCAATCATCAATGAATTTCATGGCGCCCGGAATGAAAGCTACACGTTTCCCCGTCGCCCACGGAATCGCTTCTACGGAGCTGTTTTGATCTCCGACCGCATCTTCTCGATATGTTGATTTTCCGTATCGAATTTTGTTCCCACGAGTTGTACCTGGTAAATGGTCTTTGGGGCGCTGCAGAATTCGCATGGGGGTCCAAAGCCATCGGGGTTAGGTGAGGTTCTCAACCAAAGTTGGTTAAACCCTGCATAAGTCAAGTCGATCCTCACTTTGTCGCGTGCGCAGTTCTCGCATAGGTAGAATGGCATTTTTTCACTAACTGGGCGATAGGGCCCGTCCCGATATTAATTCTTTGAACTACACGCCTACCGTATCATTGAAGTTCCGTTCCAGGAAGGGACTGTTTGGCGGACGGTGGAGCGTTCCAACTCGCCTCTAGTTGCAAGATCTCGGCCAAGGACGCTTTCCTTTAATTCCGATTCAAAGTAAATTCAAGATGCGACAAGATTGCCAAACAAACAGACACTAATCCCGGTAGTGCTGCTCTTAGCAATCATTGTTCTTACCGCTTCCGTATCGAAGGTTGGACCTGAGCCAACTTACTTGGGCAACTTGGCGCAATATCTTCTGGCCGCGATACTGACTTTGTATTTTCTAACCGTTCTAGTATACGCGAGGTTGATCATGGAGGCTCTCGCATCGTTCCTGTTGCGGCATCGCAGCCAGCAGCCGACTCAGGTAGGCACGTGGGCTGCCCTCATTGGTTATCTAATCATAATCAGTTCAATGGTTATTCTGATCAGGAGTGGGTTCCTTCAAAAGATACTTTTGGCTCTACAACAGAGTGCCGCGTTCATAGCTTCTAACTCCCTAGGCTCCACAAGCGGACAAGCAGCGTCATCAGCCCTTACGACGTCGGCATTCAACCCAGCTTTGTACTATTACACTGCGGTAATCTTCTTGGCAATTGTCACTGTTTCATTAGGACTCTTTTTTGGCGGCCTTCGCACAGCTTATTCTTGGGCGAGGGAGGACCTGCGACAGGTTAAGTCATCTGCCGCACGAGAGGAAGCGCTTGGCATTGTTCGAAGAGCTGCCGAGAGCCTCAAGGCGACGGGAGAGTACAGAATAGTTATTCTGAGGTGCTACAAGCAGATGTGTGAAATGCTGTCCCAAAACGGACTCAACATACGGTTAGACGAAACTGCACGCGAGTTTTCGGAGAAAGCCTCGAGTAGACTGAAGTTGGGAAGCGAAGCTGTCAGAAGCCTAACATTTCTATTTGAAGAAGCACGATACAGCGCGCATAACATTGAAGAAGAGAAACGAGCCACAGCCCTAAACGAATTGGAGATTCTGGAACGTGCTTTGGCTCGGGCTAATGGTTGAATGCAATGAAGGGACACACAAGGCAGCTGCTCGAACTTGCCGTCGTCTACCTAGTCGTTCTCATCATCGTAGATTCTATCCTTACCGCCTACCCGGTCCTAACATGGTTGGCGCTGGGCATTGCTTTCATAGTCTTCTCACTCTTCATCCTTGACGTTCTACTTGAGTTGACGCCTAAGAAAGTGATCAGACCGGTGCAGTTTCAGTCAAGGGGTGAGGATGAGTTGATGAACCTCGAGAAGCTCACGAAACATGCCATTGATGAAGGGCACCCGCAAGCAGCAATCCTGCTATCTGAGAGACTGAAAGCTATTGCGCTTCGCGCTGCCGCATACCGGACAAACATGCCCGATGCCCAACTAATTGATATGGCTCGAAATCAGCCCGACTTGCTTGGAGAATGGTTACAAGATCGCCGGATCGTAAATGACCTAATCACGGATGATCAGATAGTGAAACCTGGAAACACGCGAAGGTTACAGGAGATTCTGAACATAGTGGAGAGTTGGCTGCCTTGAAAATTGCGGAAGTATCCGAAGCCTGTAGTAGAATCCTCACGGAGTTAAACGGCACTATCGTGGGCAAGGAGAATGTTCTTCGCAAGATACTTGTTGGCACACTTGCCAATTCACACATGCTGATAGAAGACTATCCTGGGCTCGCGAAAACAGTCATCGCTAAGTCACTCGCGATGACGGTTGGTTGTAAGTTCACGAGAGTTCAATTCACTCCAGACCTGCTCCCTGCTGACATT
>Ga0326728_10014366_pt1 | contig 16838 bp, 14 predicted proteins | sample MB3enrmetagenome_FD_207602 | JGI IMG/M metagenome (GOLD analysis project Ga0326728, IMG submission 207602) | Lab enriched peat soil microbial communities from McLean, Ithaca, NY, United States - MB31MN | ecosystem: Environmental > Terrestrial > Soil > Wetlands > Peat | place: USA: New York...
CTTCGCCCGCACTTCCAGCTCGACGAGCTTACGGTTTCGCTGCGGTTGGTCGCATCGTTGCCGCAGTCTGCCAATAAATAGCGGCTTGGGGGCGGCTTTCGTGCAGGAGTCCGCCTCGTGTTCTTAGGAAGATCCAAATTCTACGAGGAGAGAAAACATGGCAATCGAATACCATCTGAAATTTGGCAGCATCAAGGGTGAGAGTGCAGCTTCGAAACACAAGGAAGAAATTGAAATCTTGTCCTGGAGTTGGGGGGCAAGCAACCCGACAACCATCGTGGGCGAGGGCATGAGCGCGGGAAAGGTCGCGATGTCCGATCTCAGCTTCACCAAGAGAGTGGACAAGGCGAGCCCCAAGCTCCTGGAGCTTTGCGTCACGGGTAAACACGTGGACGACGCAACACTTTACTGCAGCAAGCAGACCGGCGGGAAGACCCCCGAAGACTTTCTTACCCTCAAGTTGAAGGAAGTCTACGTTTCGAGCTTCCAGGTCGGCGGCTCGTCGGGCGAAGATGTGGGGACGGAATCCGTCTCGATTACCTACGCTTCGATCAATTACGATTACAAGTCGCAGGATAAGGCTGGAACGCTGACTTCGGCTGGGAACGTTGAATACGATCTCAGGAAGAGGGAGCAAACGGCATAGTCCGGGGGTTGGCCGCAGAGTGTTGCTCCGGAGCGAATATGGAAAACGCGCATCAACTTTTCCAGGCCGGAAGACTCAAAGAGGCTGTACAGGCGTTAAGTGCTGAAGTGCGAGAGCACCCTTCGGACACGAAGCGCCGCACCTTCCTTTTTGAATTGCTCTGCTTTTCGGGAGAGTATGATCGAGCAGAGAAACAACTGGACCTGCTGGCGGAAGCCGGCCCAAACAGTGAGATGGGGGCACTGCTTTACCGCAGTGCCCTTCAAGCTGAAAGGACGCGCCTGGATCTGTTTCAAAGGAAAGAATACCCGAAGCCTGCCGGGGGGACGACCTCGGGCGCGGAAACGGTCGCCGGTACGCTGAACGGGAAGCCCTTCCAATCGATCCTGGATGGCGATCCGCGAATTGGACCTCGCTTGGAAGTTTATGCGGGTGGTAACTATCTCTGGATCAATTTTGAACATTTGGCTTCCATCCAAATCCAGCCGCCGCGCCGGTTGCGCGACCTGCTTTGGATTCCTGCCGTCGTTCGGGCGGGGCCTGCTTTGAAAGACACCGAGCTTGGGGAGGTCCTGCTACCGGTCCTGTCCCCATTTGCCTGGCAACATTCGGATGACGCGGTTCGCCTTGGCCGGATGACGGTTTGGGAAGAAGACGAGTCGGGCGCGGCGGCGCCGATCGGCCAGAAGATGTTGCTCGTGGACGGCGAGGAATTCCCTCTACTCGAAATCCGAAAACTCGAAATCGCTGCGGAAAAAGCGGTGGCATCCGGGGAATCCTCGTAGGCCCAGGTCAGAATGCCTCTTCCAGATAATCTCCTCAATCCGATTCCAGGCGAAAATCCCAGCGGGGAAGACTTGCGCTACACCCCCGTCTACGATCAGATCAAAGAAGCGCGGCGGGAAGAAGAAGGATATGAACCGGGAGAGTGGATCAAGACGGCGGATTACCCCCAGGTTGTAAAGCTGTGTGTTGAGGCCCTAGCGAACAAGAGCAAAGACCTCCAGATTGCCGCGTGGCTCACGGACGCTTCGCTGCGAACGGAGGGGTTCACTGCTCTCGCGCAAGGCTTGGAACTGCTGCGGGGTTTGGTCGGGACTTTCTGGGACGAGTTGTACCCCCAACTCGAAGATGGCGACGCGGAGTTGAGGGCGGGGCCTCTCCAGTGGGTCGGCTCGAGCCTGACCTTCCCCCTCCAATCGGCTCCCCTCAACAAAGCAGGGCATGGTTGGCTGGACTACACTGAGTCCAAGAAGGTCGGCTATGAAGAACAGGCCGACACCAACGACAAAAAAGAGGCACGCGCGAAAGCTCTCGAGCAAGGGAAGATAGCGCCGGAGGCTTTCGATAAATCCTTCACTGAAACTCCCAAGGCTTTTTACGTCAGCGCTGAGGCTGCCCTCGACGGTTCTACTGCGACCCTTCAAGCTCTGGACACGCTTTGCCAGGAGAAGTTCGGTGATGTTGCACCGAGCTTCATGGAGCTGAAGAAGGCGCTGGAGATCGTTCGCCACACCGTGCACCTGCTGCTTCAGAAAAAGAGAGAGACGGAACCGGATGCGGTTGAGGCGGCGGCCGAGCCCGGAGCAGCGGGGGCCGCGGGAGAAGGGGCAGGGGGCGAAGTAGTAGCGGTGGGGCGAGCCGCTGCCGGGCCGGGTGGAATTGTAATCCCGCTGGCAGACAAGGAGCCTGCCCAACGCCGGGAGGCGATTGCCAGTGTGTCTCGCGCCGCCGCGGCTCTACGCAAGCTCGAGCCTTACAGCCCGGCGCCTTACCTGATGATGAGGGGGTTGCGGTGGGGTGAGCTTCGTGCTGCCTTCCAGACGCCCGATATGACTTTGCTGGAAGGGCCACCCACGGCGCTTCGGCAGCACATCAAGAGACTGGCGATCGAGGGGCAATGGGAAGAGTTGGTGGAGGCGGCCGAAAACGCCATGTCGCTTCCGTGCAGTCGGGGCTGGCTGGATTTGCAGCGCTTCGTCTTGGATGCCTTGGTCGGATTGGGAGACAAGTACGCCGGGATCGCCATCGCTATCCGGTCAGAGCTTAAAACCCTGCTGCGCGACCTGCCCCAACTCCTGGAGACTAACCTGCTCGACGACACTCCGGCTGCGAATAGCGAGACTCAAGCTTGGCTGAAGGAACTGGTGGCGGGGCCTGACGCGCCGGCCACCGAGGTTGCCGCTTCGGAAGCTCCGGTGTTGGAGAATCACTCCGCTCCGGGGTGGCATCGGAAGTTTGTTGACAGTTACGACTTGGCCCGGCAGGCGCTGAGCGCCGGCCAGGCGCAAAAGGCGCTGCATTTGATGCGGCGCGAGGTGGAGAGGCAGCTTTCGGGAAGAGGCCAGTTTTTCCGCAAGCTGCAGCTTGCCGAGATCTGCATCGCTGCCGGGCAGAGCCAGATCGCTCAGCCGATTCTCGACGATTTGGCTACTGTGATGGAGAACAACCACCTGGAAGAGTGGGAGGACCGGGAAATCATGGCGAAAGCGCTGGTCTTGATTATGAAGAACAGCCAAAGAGTACAGGGAGACGAGTCAGAAAAGTTCAGGCTCTTTCAAAAGGTGGTCCGTCTTGATCCTGTGCAGGCTATCTCCTGTCTGGAAACCTGATGGCGACGACCCAAAAGGAAGGTCCAGTCACACTGTCATTGATGGATCGACTGGTCGATCTGGAGCCCGAGCGTAAGCTGGAGTCCGTCCTTGGTCGAGCTCAATCCGTGCGTGAGTTAAAGGCCTCGCTGCGGCGCAACTTGGAATGGCTGTTGAACAGCCGCCGGACGATTGAAGAATCCCCGGCGTCTCTCAAGGAGGTGGCACGCTCCCTTTATAACTACGGGCTGCCGGACGTTTCGAGCTTGTATTTGCGATCGCCCAAGGACCAGGCCTTCCTGCTCGAGTCCATCAAGACGGCGATCGATTTGTTTGAGCCCAGGCTTATGAACGTCAAGGTAAGGCTGGAACCGGCGACCGACGACCGGCGCGTCATGCGCTTTGCGATCGAAGGACTGTTGCGCATGGATCCTGCGCCGGAGCAAGTTGTATTTGATACCGTGCTGGAGCCGACGAGCGGTCAATACCAAGTTAAGGGCGCGTAGCATGCGCGATGATCTTCTGGAATATTACGAGAGTGAGTTGAGCTTTCTCCGGCAGAGGGGAGCGGAGTTTGCCGAGAAGCATCCCAAGATCGCCGCGCGCCTGCAATTGGATGCCACCCGCTGTGAAGATCCGCATGTCGAAAGGTTGTTAGAGGGCTTCGCCTTCCTTGCCGCCCGCGTTCACCTGAAAATCGACGATGAGTTTCCCCAGATCACTGAGGGCCTGCTCAGCGTGATCTATCCTCATTTCCTCAGGCCGATCCCTGCCATGACAGTGGCGGAGTTCCGCTTGGATCCGGCGCAGGGCAAGCTCACCTCGAGCCTGAAAATTCCTCGCGGGTCGGTGCTTTATTCACGGCCCGTGGAGGGAGTGCCCTGCAAGTTCCGCACGTGCTACGAGGTGATCCTTTGGCCCATCGAAGTGGCCGAGGCAAAGTGGTTGACCCCGGACAAGCTGAATCCTCCGCTGCGCGCTCCTGAGGCGGTCGCGGCGCTGCGGGTGGAACTACGCGGCCTTTCCGACGTGGGGTTCGACAAACTCCCTGTTCCGTCGCTACGCTTCTACCTGCATGGTGAAGCAGAAATCGTCCACACACTTTACGAATTGCTCTCGAACAATTGCATCCAAATCGTGCTCCGGGACCCAGCCAACACGCGCAAGCCTCCCGTCACCTTGCCCGCGAATTCCTTGCGCCCGATGGGCTTCTCCGAAGAGGAATCCATGCTGCCGTACCCCCGCAGATCCTTCGTGGGCTACCGGCTTCTTCAGGAGTACTTTTCGCTGCCGGAGAAATTCTTTTTCTTTGAGCTCAATGGGCTGGAGGCACTGGCGCGAGGGTGCCAGGGCGGGCGCGCCGAGCTGGTGTTTCTTATCTCGAGCTTTGAAGCCAGCCATCGCCAACAACGATTGGAAGTGGGGATCAACGCCAAGACGCTTCGCCTGGGCTGCTCGCCGGTGATCAATCTGTTTCCTCAAACGGCCGAACCCATCCTGCTGACTCAGAGCCGCTCGGAGTATCCCATCGTGCCGGATGCGCGGCGCAGGAATGCCACGGAGGTGTTTTCGGTCGACGAGGTCCTGAGCTCGAATCCTCAGACCCACGAGATCACTTACTACGAGCCTTTCTACGCTTACCGGCATAGGAGCTTAAGGGACAAGAGTCAAACCTTTTGGCACACCACGCGCCGCCCCTCGCGGCGGAAAGGTGATGAAGGCTCGGAAGTCTACCTGCACCTGGTTAACCTCTCCTCGCGTGCCTCTCTGCCTGAGGCCGAGACCATCACGGTCCGTTGCACGTGCAGCAATCGTGACATCCTGGCGCGCTTGCCCTTCGGGAACGAAAGTGGCGATTTCGAGATCGAGGGAGTTGGATCTATCAAGGGCGCAGTGGCCCTGCGCAAGCCTACCGCAACCCTTCGTCCCCCCATGGGGAGGGGCGCGCTTTGGCGCCTGCTTTCCCATTTGGCCCTGAACTACCTATCCATCGTGGAGGAGGGCAAGGAGGCGTTCCAGGAAATTCTCCGCCTGTACAATTTCTCGGATTCTGTGGACCTTGAAAAACAAGTGGCGGGAATCATGAGTCTGGAAAGCCGCCGGCACTTCGCGCGGATCATCTCTGAAAACGGCATCACGTTCGCCCGCGGGACGCGGGTTCAGATGGAGTTCGACGAAGACGAGTTCGTGGGCGGAGGAGTGTTCCTGTTTACTGCCGTGATTGAACGTTTCCTGGCGTTATATGCTTCGCTCAATAGCTTCAGCCAGCTTGTGGTCAAGACGCGCCAGCGGAGGGAGGTGTTGCGAGAATGGCCACCGCGAGCCGGCCAGGCGATCTTGCTGTAGCCAAGTCGGCGCTCGAGGAGCGGCTCCGCGAAGAGCCTTATCTCTTCGAGTTCTTCCAAGCCGTGCGTCTGCTCGAGCGCTTTCTTCCCGACAAGGTCGAGGTGGGCAAGTTTGCTCCACCCGCGGAGGAAGTGGCCCGCTTCCAGGCGAACTCGACGCTGATATTTCCCGCCAGCGAGATTCAGGCTCTGACCTGGCCGGAGAAGGGCCCCGTCGAGATGAAGGTCAACTTCATGGGGTTGACCGGACCGGAAGGCGTGCTGCCGATCACTTATACGGTTTTCTTGGCGGAGAGAGCGCGTGCCGGTGATTCTGCGGCAGTCGATTTTTTCGATGTCTTCAACCACCGGGTTATCTCCCTTTTCTTCCAGGCCTGGGAGAAATATCGTTTTTGGATCGCTTATGAGCGAGGCGAGCGCGACCAGTTTTCGCATCACTTGTTGGATTTGATCGGTCTCGGAACCGCCGGCCTCCAGGATCGCCAGGCGGTGCCCGATGACGCGCTGCTTTATTATTCGGGTCTGCTGGCGCAGCATCCCCGCTCAGCCGTGGCGCTGGAACAGATTCTGAGCGATTACTTCGACGTGCCGGTCGAGGTGGAACAATTCGCAGGCGGTTGGTACAGCTTGGATGCGACGGATCAGTGCAACTTCCAGAGCAGAGACAGTTATTCGGAGCAGTTGGGAGTTGGCGCCGTGGTGGGCAATGAGGTCTGGGACCAGTCAGCGCGGGTGCGCATAAAAATCGGACCCCTTCCGCTGGACAAGTACGTGGAATTCCTGCCCACGGGCTCGGCTTACGAACCGCTGCGGGAACTGACACGCTTTTTTTCCAACGACGAAATCGATTTTGAAGCTCAACTTATCTTGAAGCGCGACGAAGTCCCGCGCTGTGAGCTTGGCGCGGACCAGAAACCTGCGCCGATGCTCGGTTGGACTACTTGGGGCCGAACCAAAGAGATGAATCGAGATGTGGCGGACACTATTCTGCCACTTTGGACGTAGTGGGGAGTTTGCCTCGCCGCGTGGCGGCGTAAAGCCGCCTCGACTGAGTCCTAGCGGCGAGTTTACCTTGCCGTGTGGCGGCGTAAAGCCGCCTCGACGTCAAACGGAGGGAAACGCATATGGCAATAAACCTGAAGTCGCTGATCGGAAAGCTCAATGACTCAACCCGGAACGCCCTGGAGTCGGCCGCCGGGCTGTGCTTGTCGCGAACGCACTACGACGTCGAGGTCGAGCATTTCCTGCTCAAGCTTCTTGACCAGGCAGAAGGCGACTTTGCGCGTATCGCAAGCCACTTCGGTGTGGACAAGTCGCGCCTCGCCGGCGAACTTAATCGAAGCCTCGATAAGCTCAAATCCGGCAATGCCCGCACCCCTGCCATCAGTCCTTCCGTGGTGAAAATGTTGACCGAGGCGTGGACCACCGGGTCGATTGATTACAATGCCGGGGAAGTGCGGACCGGCTTCACCATCCTCGCCCTCACGGGCAACGATGAGCTGCGCAGGCTGAGCCGTGAGATCAGCAAGGAGTTTCAGAAGGTCGACGGCGACGTTCTCCGCAAGGACTTCCTCGCGATTGTGGAAGGCTCGTGCGAAGAAATGGTGACCAGCGTGGCGGCGCCAGCAGGCGCTCCCGGTGGGCCACAACCCGCCGGGGCCGGCAAGACGGCCAATCTCGACCAGTTTACGATCAACCTCACCGAGAATGCCAAGGCCGGCAAGATTGATCCGGTGTTGGGCAGGGATTTGGAAATTCGCCAGATCATCGACATACTGATGCGGCGGCGGCAGAACAATCCCATTCTCACCGGCGAGGCCGGAGTAGGGAAGACAGCGGTGGTGGAAGGCTTCGCCCTGCGCGTGGCGAAAGGGGACGTACCGCCCCCGCTGCGAAATGTCACGCTTCGCTCTCTCGATTTGGCCCTCTTGCAAGCGGGAGCCGGCATTAAGGGTGAATTCGAAAACCGGCTGAAAGGCCTGATCGAAGAAGTGAAGGCTTCGCCGATTCCGATCATCCTCTTCATCGATGAGGCGCACACCATGATTGGGGCAGGTGGCCAGGCCGGCCAGAATGACGCGGCAAACCTGCTTAAACCGGCTCTGGCGCGCGGCGAACTGAGGACCATCGCCGCCACAACCTGGTCCGAGTACAAGAAGTATTTTGAGAAGGATGCGGCGTTGGCGCGGCGCTTCCAAGTGGTGAAGGTGGAAGAGCCCATCGAAACGCAATGCGCGGTGATGTTGCGGGGCATAATTCCTGCGCTGGAAAAACACCATAAGGTGCGCATCTTGGACGAAGGACTGGGGGCGGCGGTCAAATTCTCGCATCGTTACCTTGCCGGGCGCCAGCTCCCTGACAAGGCGGTGAGCGTACTGGACACCGCCTGCGCGCGGCTTGCGCTCGGCCAGAGTGCTACGCCTCCCGCCATTGAAGACGCCACCCGCCAATTGGACGACATGGAAGTCCAGCAGCGGATTCTCGAACGCGAGAGCGCGCTGGGCGCTGATCACAAGGAACGCCTCGAGCAGATTGCAAAACAGAAGCTGGAAGTTGAGGCTGTCCTGAAAACACTTCGCGAACGGTGGACCAAAGAGCACGAGCTGGTCTCGAAGATCAGGGAACTGCGTGCCCAAATGGAGGCTGCCGTTTCCGGCGACGGCCACGGCGGGGCGCCGGCGGGTAAACCTGTGGCGGGGGGCGGTGCTCCAACGTCGCCGACCGCCACGGCTCACGCAGCGGCAGGGGCTGCTGTGGCCCCGGCTGCCGCACCTGCCCCGGGTCCCGACCCGGAGGCTTTGCGAGCCGAACTGGCGAAGTTGGATGCGGAGCTGACAACCTTGCAAGGCGAAACGCCGATGATGAGAGTGGCGGTCGATGCTCAAATCGTGAGCGAGGTAATCTCCGCCTGGACGGGAATTCCCGTGGGCAAGATGCTCAAAGACGAGATTTCCACCGTCTTAACGCTCAGCGATCACCTCGGAAAACGCGTGATTGGCCAGACCCACGCTCTGGATATTATCGGTCAGCGGATTCAGACCTCTCGAGCCAGTTTGGATGATCCGAATAGGCCTATTGGAGTGTTCATGTTGATTGGCCCAAGCGGTGTGGGCAAGACGGAAACCGCGCTGGCCCTTGCCGACCTACTTTACGGCGGTGAACACAATTTGATCACCATCAATATGTCCGAGTTTCAGGAGCCGCATACCGTGTCGACTTTGAAAGGCTCTCCTCCCGGATACGTCGGCTATGGTGAAGGGGGGGTGCTAACGGAGGCTGTCCGCCGCCGCCCCTATTCTGTGGTTCTGCTGGATGAAGTCGAGAAGGCGCACCCCGATGTTCTCGAGCTGTTCTATCAAGTTTTCGATAAAGGCATGATGGAAGATGGCGAAGGCCGCGAAATCGACTTCAAGAATACCATCATCATCCTAACCACCAACGCCTTGACGGACCGCATGATGAAACTCTGTGCCGATCCTGGAACCATGCCCGGCCCCGACCCTCTGGTGAAGGCGCTGAAGCCGGAGCTGAATAAGATCTTCAAGCCGGCATTTCTGGGACGCATGGTGGTGATCCCCTACTACCCCATCCGCGATGAATCGCTGAAACAGATCGTGGTCTTGAAGCTGGGGAAGATCCAACGGCGTATGCAGGAAAACCATAAGATCCAGCTTACTTATGACCCGGTCTTGGTGAGTACGGTGGCCAGCCGCTGCACGGAAGTCGAGAGCGGGGCGCGCAATGTGGACAATATCCTTACGAACACGCTGCTGCCCGATATTTCGCGGCAGTTGTTGGGACGGATGTCGGAGGGCGAGAAGATAAGCGCCCTTAACGTGAGCGTTGGCCCGGATGGCGCGTTTGTGTATCAGTAGTTGAGAAGTCGAGAGTCGAGGAGTCAAGGAGTCGAGGAGTGCAAGGCTTTGCATGGGGAGGAAGATTCGCTGCCGCTCTTCGACCTTTGACTCTGGACTTCTCGACTCTTGACTTCTCGACTTCTCGACTCCTTGACTACTAGACTTCCAGGCTGTTGAGAGAGTTACCCATGGCCACTTACACTCAAGAAGGCGGGCTGTTTAGGATCGACACTCCGCTGGGGAAGGATGTTTTACTGCTCCGGGGTTTCAAGGGCACCGAGGGGATCTCGCGCCTTTTCAGGTTTGAACTCGATCTCCTGTCCGAGGACTCTTCAATTTCGTTTCCAGATATCGTCGGCAAGAATGTGACCATCTCTTTGAAACAGCCCGATGGATCGTATCGGTACCTCAACGGTATCATCAGTCGCTTTGCGCAGCAGGCGACGGAAGAACAGTTTACGTCCTACAGTGCCGAAATGGTCCCCTGGCTTTGGTTTCTGACCCGAAACGCGGATTGTCGTATTTTCCAAAACAAGACCATTCCCGACATTATCACCCAGGTGTTCAGCGACCTGGGTTTCAACGACTACTCGAACTCGCTGCAAGGTTCTTATGATCCGCGGGAGTATTGCGTCCAATATCGGGAGTCGGACTTCAACTTTGTTTCCCGGTTGATGGAAGAATATGGAATTTTCTACTTCTTCAAGCACGAGCAGGGAAAACACACATTGGTGCTGGCGGACGCTTCCACTGCCCACAGTCCCTGCCCCGGGCAAAGCAGTATTCGCTATGTGACGGTTTCGGGGGGACCCCAGGAAGATGTCATAACCGGCTGGCAGATCGAGCAGGAGTTGCGCACTGGGAAATACTCTCTGGAGGACTACAATTTTCAAACACCGAGTACCAATTTGATGGTCAACGAGCCAACGGTTTACGAGGTCGGAGGAAACAGCAAATTCGAGATCTACGATTACCCGGGAGAGTATCTGACCAAGGGGGCTGGAGAGTCTCTAGCGAGAGTCCGAATGCAGGAGGAAGAAGCTGAACACCTTGTTGCTCATGGAATGAGCCAATGCCGTATGTTTGTAAGCGGTTATAAGTTTACCTTGGAAGAGCATCCTCGCAAGGACATGAACACAGATTACGTGCTGACGGAGATGCAGCACACCGCCGTGACAGACGCCTACCCTTCGTCGAGACCGGCAGAAGGGGAGTCTTACTCGAATACCTTCACGTGCATTCCTCTTTCAGTTCCTTTTCGCCCTTTGCGCGTCACCCCGCGGCCTACCGTCAAAGGACTCCAGCCCGCAGTGGTCACTGGCCCGAGCGGTGAGGAGATCTACTCGGATAAGTACGGCCGCGTTAAGGTACAGTTTTTCTGGGACCGACTCGGAAAGAAAAATGAGAACAGTTCCTGCTGGATACGTGTGTCGCAGCCTTGGGCAGGCAAGAACTGGGGAGCAGTGTTCTTACCTCGCATTGGCCAAGAGGTCATCGTCGACTTCCTGGAAAGCGATCCCGATCAACCTTTGATTACGGGTCGAGTGTACAACGCCGAACAGATGCCGCCTTACATGCTGCCGGACATGCAGACGCGAAGCACCTTCCAGTCGCGCAGCTCGAAGGGAGGGGGAACCCCGAATTACAATGAGATCCGCTTCGAAGATCTCATGGGAAGCGAGCAAATCTTCATCAATGCCGAGAAAGACATGGACCACCGCGTGGAGAACGACTCGCGCGAGTACATCGGCAACAACCGCCACCTGATCGTCAGCGCCAGCCAATTGGAGCTGGTGAAGACGGATAAGCACCTTCATGTGGTGGGTAAGCAGAATGAAAAGATCGAAAGTGACAAGTCGCTACTGGTGGGCGGCAACTGCATGGAAAGCATCACCGGCGATCACTCGGTGAACATCTCCGGTGACCGCAAGGAATCTATCACCGGGGATGATTCACGGAGTGTGACGGGCGACGTCAAAGAGCAGGTTGCGCGGGGTGTTTCGCAGCAGATTGGCATGAACTACGACCAGCAAGCGGGAGAGAACATCAATGTCACGGCCGGTATGACTATCAACCTCATGGGCGGTATGGCGGTCAACATCACGGGCGGCTCGACGGGAGTGTCTATTGTTGGGCCGGGTGGCTTCATCTCGATTACCGAAGCGGGGGTCGCGATTATGGGGACCATGGTGATGATTAACAGCGGAGGGTCCCCCACCCCGGCGAGCCCCGCTTCGCCGCAGAGCCCTTCGAGCCCCGACCCACCGGCGGACCCGACTGATCCCGACACCGCCGACGACGGCAGCAAAGGCACCAAGATGTAAATTGCGAGTCACTGATAACTGAGAGCTGTTCGCTATGCCTCCAGCAGCACGACTTACGGACATGCACGTTTGCCCCATGGTGACGGGGGTGGTGCCGCACGTAGGCGGCCCCATCGTGGCGCCCGGCGCACCTACGGTGCTGATCGAGTTCCTGCCTGCGGCGCGCATGACGGACATGCTGACATGCGTGGGTCCGCCCGACATGATCATGATGGGCTCGCCTACCGTGCTCATCCAATTCTTGATGGCCGCCCGCATGGGTGATCCGACGGTCCATGGCGGCGTGATCGTCGTGGGCGCGCCCACGGTCATGATCGGCGAGGTGGGCATGGGCATGCCCGAGACAGTGGCGGTTCCTACTCTGGCCGGTGGGGCAGGCGGCACCCCAGCCGGCGGGCCTGCGGAAACCGTAGCATCGGGCATCACCGCCGGCGCAGGTCGTCAGGACAGTTGGACGCCCGGGCAATTCATGTTGGCCGCGGCTCAGGCCATGAACTCTGCACCGGCGCAGGCGCTGGCCTCGAGTGCGCAGAATGGAACGCCCTTCATCAAGCCCTGCCCGGGTTGAGAGGGCCTGACCAGTGCGGCAGGTTCTGCCGCCTAAATTGAGCCGGATCGAAGCACGCGGCTACTTATCCGCTTCTGGGGGCCTAGATCCCATGCGGTTGGTTCTAAAAATCCGAGCCGGGTCGGATTCCGGGAGGGAAATAGTCATTGAGCAAGGCGTCCCCGCTCGCATCGGGCGGAAGAGTCCGGCGGAGTTTGTTTTCCCCCGCGACCCCCTCATGTCACGGTTGCACTTTTCCGTTGAGTGTGGCGCAGACGCGGGCCGGATTCAAGATTTGAACAGCAGCAATGGGACCTGGGTAAACGGCCGGCGAGTAAGTGGCGCAGTCCTTAAGGAAGGGGATGAGATCGCGGCTGGGGAAATTAGGTTTACCGTCCACATCGAACGCGATCAGCCTCGGGCGGTGCCGCCTGCCGCAGCCCAGGCCGCCCCTCTGACCTTTCTGAGCCCGGCAGAGCTCAGGACACCGCTACCTCACGCGCCCATCGTGAGTGCACTGCCCGAACCCGAGTTGCCTGCGGTCGTACCTCCCCCCAGCGTGCCGGCAGCCCCTGAACCCAGCCTGCAAGATCGCTTGCTGCGGTTACTGCGGGCGGACTTCCAACCGCTCTATGCCATACTCGACGGCGCCCGCTCACTCGATATTTATAAACTGCTTGCTGAGGCAAAAGAGGAAGCGCGGAGAGCTTGGGAGGCACACAATCCCGGCGCTTCCAGCCCGACATTCCAACCCCCTGCAGCCGGAATGCTCGAGGGCGGAGCACAATACGAGTCACTCTACGAGGGTCGGTCAAAAGCCGAGCTCACCCTCTTTGCTCCCTACTTGGTCAGCTTGCCTCCGTGGTCGAAGCTGCTGGAAAAACTGGTCAGCAAGGGCTGGGGCAAGAGCTGGGGCATCTATCTGACATGCAACTTGCCCTTTCATGAAGTTCGCCACCACTTCCGCCACTTCCTGATGGTGAACATGCCGGACGGCGACCAAGTGTACTTTCGCTTTTACGATCCGCGCGTGCTGCGGGTCTATCTGCCGACTTGCACGCCGAAAGAAACCGACGAGTTCTTTGGACCTGTCTCGCGGTTCGCGGCCGAGGACGAGAAACCGGAATCACTGCTGGAATTTGTCCGGCAAGAAACGGGAATGAAATCGTATATCTGGCACTTGGCGCCGTCCGAAACGCCCGCGGCAGGGGCTGCGGCCGCTTCCTCGCTGGAAAAAACCCAACCGCCGGCGGCTCTACGGTGAATGAACCATGCTGACAATTCTTCGGGAGCAGCAGCCAACCTTGACTCGCTGGAGGCGAAAAAGAAGCCGGACGGCAAGGGCGAAGCCGAAGCCCCCTTGCGCAGGTGTTCAAGTGTCGGGAAGCGACGTGGTTAGAACCGCGGCTGCCGTCGCGTCCCGGAGCAGCGCTCATCGAGTACGGATCCGGCCGTCTTCAGCTCTGAGCGATGATGTCAGCAAGAGTGCCCGGAGGCAATAAGTGCTTCAAATTCGCAGACAACAACTAGACACTTTGACCACGGCTATGCGTCACAAGGCAAATTTGCAGTTAGTCGAGTACGCGCGGAAGAGGTTTCCGACGGTATTCGAGAAAATTGATGAACCCGCGGCGTACAAGCTTGTCGACCACGTGCGTACAACAGCAGAAAGATACGGTATTGAAAGGGAGGATAACGTTGCCACGTTTCTAGACTTCACCGTCATGTACGGAGAAGAATTCCATAAGGCTCGATGGGCCACCGATGTCCTGTCGAGTGAAGCAATCCACGCTCCCGACAAAATGGCTCTCCTGGAAGAGCGCGCCAGGCAAACCGGCGTGACTCTGTAGGCTTCTGACGATGGGCGATGCAAATCGACTTGATCCGACAGCGGTATCTCAAGCCAATCAGCAATTGTGGGCAAACAATCCTGAACTTGACGGCCGCCAGCTCACGGATGGACCGGAGGACGCCGCTTACCGACAAGAGTGGATGAAGCTCTACCACCAAGCGCAGCAGCGAACCTCTCAGCCTCCTCCGCCGCAGGCCACGCCTGCACCGGTTCCACCGCCTGCACCCGTGGTCTCAACTAATCCCGTGACGGATTGCCCGGCTACCCCGCCTCCATCATGCAAAGTGGAAGTGAAAGCCAAGCAACTGTCGCCCCTCGGTTATTACCACCTGTTCATCGTTTTTACGGATGGCAGTGGCAACCAATTTTTTCTACGGGGCGGTCCGAGCGGGCCCGGACCGGGCCTCCTTGGACTCAGTTCGGAGCTAAGCGGGGGATCATCGCAAAATGCCTCCATAGAATCCTCGAATTCCGGTTCAAACCCGAGTGCGTCCTCCGACTCATCCGACGATGGCGGCCCATCATATGGTTACATCGAGACCAAATACGGAGAATATACGGCGGCTAATACCACCGACTGGGGTCCCGACAGGAAATCCATCACTGTAGATGTCGGGCCGGCGACCTGTGGAAAGTACGATGGCTTGAAAAAGGCCTTCGACGCGATTACAGCCTCAAAAACACGATACAGTCCGTTAGGCCCGAACAGCAACTCATGTGTGTTTACCGCGCTCAAACAAGTTGGGATCGCCCCGCAAGTCCCGGACGGCGTGTGGGCTCCCGGCAGGGATGTTCCGATTCGATGAGGATCCACGAGAGCATAATCGACAGTGCGTTGCCGGTGTTGTTGATTGCTTTGGCAGCCCCAGCGTGCAGATTGAGAACTCAGGGAGAAAACAAGCCCATGCCATTTCGACTTCAGAACTATAAGAGCGCCGAGGAGGCGAGAATTGCCCTCGAGCGCGAATTGCCTAAAGGCACTTCTCGCGACAATGTGATGCGATTCCTGAAAGATGCTCACCTCTCGTGCTTCGACGATGAAGCGGAGGTGCTTGTTTGTGAGTTGATCGAGCCATCATCAACCATGGTGCACGTCGACTGGCAGATCGCGTTTCACTTCGACGCCAGGAAGAATCTTGAGCGAATCTCCATTATTCGCGAGTTCACTGGGCCCTGAGGCGCCGCGGCAAGCTACAATAGCTGAAAGCGAGCTTAGGTGGGCCGTGAGATACTCCGCGAGTGGCCCATCTCTGAAGGGGTCGGCTGAGTCGCGAACAAGCAGGTGGTGCAGTCATGTGCTGTCTTGTCTGCGATTGAAGCACACAAATGCGGGGAGGCGAGCCCAAGGTTTTAGGCCGCAGTGTAGGCAGCGGCGTTTCGACCAAGGTCGTATCCGCTTTTTGCGGCTGCGGCTTTTTGCGTCACGAGGCGACCGGGAAAGAGCGGCTAGCGCCGTTTGCCTTACTCCACGGCTCTTCATTTCGATGCGGATTGAATGTACACGATCGGAGGTGTGGCCAAGGATTACACTGGCGCTCACGATCTCCGGCGTCATGGAATCCGTAAGAGTGGGGGCGACCAAGCGCATTAACCGCTCGCGAGGGGAACGCGGGCTGCTTTGCCAGCCGTGCTTTTTCGACCGGGCGCTGCGCAGCGTGAAGGAATACAACGAGAAGGTCGAGTATCTTCATCTCTTGACATGATAACCCTAATGTGTACATTAACATTCAAGGACTTCTGAACACGTAGCGCCGACCTTTAGCTCGGCATTTTTCAGGGCTGCGCGACGTGCTGACCTAAAGGTCAGCGCTACATTTTGTACCGCTTGCCACCACGCTGCGAACTTCGAGTAGCGCCGAACGGTCGCCGACGCGCCAAAGCCGCTGCGGCGCATGGATGGGGAGGCGAACAATGGGAATGCCTGCTGCCAGGGTAGGTCACACGCACGTATGCCCCATGGTGACCGGAGTCGTGCCTCACGTCGGCGACCCCATCATTCCACCTTGCTGTCCAACCGTCCTTACTGGGAGCTTGCCTCAAGCCCGCGTGACCGACATGGCCACTTGAGTAGGCCCGCCCGACGTGATTGTGTTGGGGTCATTCACTGTTCTGGTGGGCGAATTGCCCGCTGCCCGTCTCACCCATACGACAGCCCACGGCGGCACGATCATCCTCGGGCTCTCAACAGTCCTGATCGGGTAGTGACGGTGCGTAGGGGTGGTTCGCGAGCCGCCCCTGCACAACCGGAGGCGTGGCCAAGCCGAACCCACGACTTCCTCGCAAATCTGCATCTGTTCTGCGCTGGTTGCTCTGCAACGCCCTTGTTCGCGTTTCTGAAAGGTGCTAGGATTGTAAAGGCTAGTTGGCTAATAAGAGAGCGTGAATAGGTGTAGTGCCTTGCGGTTTGGGGCGCACAGCACAAGCTGAAGAGAGGCGTGCGTTCCCGTTGAGCAGACCGAGGAGCGTATGCCCCGGCCGCTCGGACATCCGATTCTTCTCAGGAGGATAGAAAATGAAAAAGCTTCTTGGAATCACCATCCTACTATTCTCCCTGGCGCCCTTCGGTTGGGCGCAGAACAAGAAGCGTGTGGCGGTTATGGATTTTGACTACGCGACAGTTCGCAGCAACGTAGCTGCGGTGTTTGGCACCGACACCGACGTGGGCAAAGGCATCGC
>Ga0326728_10014367_pt1 | contig 16834 bp, 13 predicted proteins | sample MB3enrmetagenome_FD_207602 | JGI IMG/M metagenome (GOLD analysis project Ga0326728, IMG submission 207602) | Lab enriched peat soil microbial communities from McLean, Ithaca, NY, United States - MB31MN | ecosystem: Environmental > Terrestrial > Soil > Wetlands > Peat | place: USA: New York...
CTGCTTCAGATCTTCAGCTGATACTCGCACCTCAAGGGGGCGTCGTGACATGCCCCAGTATAAGCCTAAAGATTCCCCAAAAACAAGATATTATAGAATCTTTTCATGCGGTCAAAGACCTAGCAGCTTCCTTCATCACTCCGCATCCACCACGCAACGGAATCCGACGGTGGCGGAGCGGTCGGTGCTGGGAGCGATCAGCAGATACTTCCCGTGCTCATGCAATTTGTAGGCTTGGGGAAAATACCACATTGATCCCTGTGGTTGGTAGTAACTTCCGCCCCGCAGGATGGCCGCGCGCGTGTGCTCGTCAGTGAATTCCTCCGTCCATTGCCAGACGTTCCCGACAAGATCGCTCACGCCAAACGGGCTCGCGCCTTGCGGGTAGGCATCCACATCGGTGGGCGCGCGCATCACACGGCGCGTCTCGACCGGCGGCACGGCGGCGGCGTTCCACTCATTCCCCCACGGGTAGAGGCGCCCATCCGTTCCCTGTGCGGCGTATTGCCACTCCCACTCGTGGGGAAGTCGTTTGCCCGCCCACGCCGCATACGCGCGCGCGTCATCAAGCGCAACCCACACCACGGGCTTATTCGCCCAGCCCTCCCGGTAGGCGCCATCCTTCCAGTTACGCAGAAAATTGTGATCGTCCTGGGGATGGTAATGCGTCGCGTCGTGGAACCTTTTGAATTCGGCGTTGGTCACCGGAAACTTGTCGATGTAGAAAGGTTTCATCTCCAGCACCTTCTGATGGTGACGCCGTGGCGCGTCTTCCCAGGGATATTGCACGTCCACGCCGACGTCGTTGCCACCTTCGATCTCGATGCCCGACACGTGGAAATCATACTTTCCCCCGGGAATCCGCACCATGCCCGCAGGCGCCGTGGCAGCGGGTTTGGTGGGGGTGATGGCAACAATCTGTTGCGGCAGGAATTTCCATTCGTGGGAGAATTCATGTAGGCGTTTCGGCGAGAGCTCGCTCATGCGCGCCAGCAGCTTGGGCAGTCGCGCATCCGGCTCGCCAGCGAGAGCCAGTACAGATCCAAAACCCTTGGCCTCCAACTCGAAGCTCAGCGTGGCGGTGCTACCTTGCAATTCCGGCCTCAGCTCGACGCCATTCCACAAGTCGTAATAGCGCGTGCCCGGCGCGTACGGGACTTCGATCTGCCTGCCGGTCACATCGTAATCATTGCGATTGACGAGGGTCCAAAGGATGCGGCCCTGCCCGGGAAACTTGCTGGCAAAAGCGCCGTATCGCAGCGTGGGCGTGTGCGGCTCCCAATCGGCGCTCACCAGCAGCGGAGCCATGGCACGCTCGATGGTCGAAATGCGCCGCAGGGCTTCCGCATCGCGGGGCGTGATTTCATTCCAAATGCCCCAGATGTTTTCCCAACTCTCATATCCCACACCGTTGAAGAACGCATACTGAAGATCATCGGTCTTGTCGCGCCCCCAACGCCGGCAGACGTTCACCATGTGGCGCGATTCGAGCCATTTGTATTTGCTGATCATGGGCACAAAGGGATATTCCCAGTAGCCCCAACTCATATTGTTCCACGGCAGGCCGAGGTCCACTGTCAGGCTCTCGGGCTCGAGCGCCAGGGGGTGACCCGTCTCGTCGGAAGCGATGCGAAAGGCGCGAGGGAAGGCGTCAAGCGTGTCGCCATTCACGCCGTCAGCGCCGATTTCATCGAGCAGGCGCGGCGTTGCCACCCAATTCGGCGCGCCCACATCACGCGTGCCCTGGTCCCACACCATCACCGGAAACAGCACGCGCACCCCACGCCGGTGGAAATCCGCAATCATCTGCCGCACACCTTCGACCCCGCCCGGCATGTCGCGAACCAGGTCGTACTGATTGCGGTTGTCGATTCCCATGTTGGGGTACGACTGCCAGATCAGCACGCTATCGATCCCGCCGTAACGACGCACGAGGTCATCGAGATAACGGTTCACCGTGTATTTGCCTGATGCAGCGTCGTAAAAATACCGGTCGTGGATCATCATCTGCGGCTGAATGAAGCTCGACTGCGTCCACTCGAGTTGCGGGCGGAGGTATTCGGAATCGTCGTAACCAATGCGGATGCGGCGTTCCATGCGCCAATGCCTGAGGTCAGCCAGCCACTTGGGGAAATCCGCGGAAGTTGCGGGGCCGGGAATCTGCGAGCCCTTGGCGGGGTAGCCCGTATCCTGCGCATAGGCGAGACCGCAAGCGAAGAGGAAACAGGAAACGCGGATGAGGAAACGCTTGCTCATACAAAACTCCGGGAAACGTGGACGCTCGGGGGTGGCCGCAACGGCTCGCTGCTCACCAACGGGCGTGCACATGGTCTTGAATGTACTTGTCGTAAACGTCGCGCACCTTCGCCATCTGCGCGCCGGTTAGCGGCGGCAAATCAGCCGCTCGGACGTTGTCTTCCACCTGCGATGGCCGCTTGGCTCCGGGGATGGCGCAGGTCACGGCGGGAAACATCAGGATCCATCGCAATGCGAGTCGTGCCAGCGTCGCGCCGGAGGGAACGAGCTCACGCAACTCTTCCACGGCGGCCAAACCGGTTTCAAAATCCACGCCGGAAAAAGTCTCGCCCACGTCGAACTGCTCGCCGTGACGGTTGAAGTTGCGATGGTCGTCAGCGTCAAACGCCGTCTGCGCGGTAATCTTGCCCGCCAGCATGCCGCTCGCCAATGGCACGCGTGCCAGAATTCCCACCCGCCGCCGTTGCGCTTCCGGAAAAAATAACTCCGCCGGGCGCATTCGAAACATGTTGAAAATGATTTGAACGGATTGAACGCCGGGAAACTCGATGGCCTTGAGAGCTTCTTCCACCCGCTCCACGCTCACGCCGTAATAGCGGATTTTGCCCTCCTTGGTGAGATCGTCGAGCACGCTGAAAACTTCCGGGCGGTAATAAACCTCGGTAGGCGGGCAGTGGAGTTGCAACAAATCGAGGCAATCGGTTTCCAGGTTGCGCAGGCTGTCGTCAATGAATTGCTTCAGGTTCTGCCGATTGTAACCGTCGGCGTTATGAGGCGAGAGCCGTCGGCCCGCTTTGGTGGCGACGTAAATCGTATCGCGCCGCTCTTTCCGGAGTTGCGCGATCAGGCGCTCACTGTGGCCCATGCCGTAAACGTCGGCGGTGTCAATGAAGTTTACGCCCAAGTCGATGGCACGACGCAGCGCCGCCAGCGATTCGTTATCATCAACTCTTCCCCACGCCGATCCGATGGCCCAAGCGCCAAAACTTATTTCTGAAACCTTCCATCCGGTACGTCCCAGTTCCCGGTAATGCATGTGATGTACCTCCTGTGACCAGCGCGGAACCCTTCATTTTCAGATTGAGCGAGCGCGTTCTTCGCTGCTGGCCGGAAAATGCTGATGAAGCCTCGCTTATGTTACTGTCGCCGCGCGGCAAAGCCAACTGGAAACCTTGACTAGGTTTTTTCGGCAACCCGGCTATCCGACACGCCCGGTTTCCGTCTAATGAAATGATGGCGACCAACCCGACGGTGTCGGGCGCGGGAACTTGAGGGGCGAGCGCGATTTTCCACAAGGAAAAGTTTGGGGTTGGCCACGAAACAAAGGGCCAAGTTTCTTGAAACTTAAAGGTACCTCGAGACGTAGTAACCTTTAGAGACACGGGTTCCGGGCGAAGGAGAGAACCATGATCCTCAAAATGAGCGGCCCACTTCGAATTGAAGACCTCCGGCATCACTCGGCGGAGACGATGGACAGGCTGCGCCGTCTGCTTGAGGCGGGAGCGCACGCCAGTTCCGATCCGCACCGCAAAGGTTTCTATGATCTCGAAGACGGGGAGCGTGCCTTCTACATCCACCTCACTCCGAACGGCACCGTCCTGCTGCTCGCTACCTGGCCAAGGCAAGGTGCGAGCCTCGGCCATCTGCACGAACAACCGCACCCCGAGGCGGTAGCCTGCTCCGGATAAGGCGTTCATCGCTATTTCCCTCTCTTTTTGCCAGCGTGCGCGCGGTGACTCTTCCGCCCAAGGCTCTGCCTTATTGAGTACTGCAAATTAGAGTGACAAGACCCCCTCACCGCCGACCCCTCTCCCCCAAGGGGGCGAGGGGAGAGTTGGTTGATTTAGTCGTGCTACCAACTCCCCTCGCCCCCTTGGGGGAGAGGGGTCGGCGGTGAGGGGGTTCACTCGTCACCGTATCATGCAGAAGTCAGTAGGAAAGCCGCCACAGGGAGAGGTAGTCATCAAACTGAGACACTATCGATTGTCCCGGTGACCTGCCACAACCCTGCATACGCGGATATAATGGCAGGTGCGAACATGCCTGCTTCCCCCCAACCCGAGCTTCTCCGCGAGCTTCAAGGCGAGATCGAGTCTCTTCTCCGACAGCTTCATCATCCCGTGCTGGTGGAAAACGATGTCGAGTTGATGGATCTCTCCGCCGCTCAATTGCGGCTGACCATCGAATTCGGCAAACTGATTTTCAGCGCCTGGAATTCGGCAAAATCCTTTTCCCGGCGCGTGGAGGATTTGGCCTACCGCGACCGGGACCGCTTCGGGATTTTCGTGCGCAAGCCGGGGGGGCGCGAAACCAGCACGCTGGAGTTTCGCGAGTTGCGCGCGCCACCGAGCGTGAACCGCACTGCCGGGCGCACGGGGTTCCGCCGGCAACTCACCGCTCTGCTGGAGCGCGAGTACTGCGGTTGGAAATTTGCGCGCGTCGGCAACCGTTCCGACCGCGAGCATTCTTTCTCCGCCTGGTACACACGCGGGATGGCCACGCAAGGCCGTTCCGCCTGGGCGTTCCTAGGATTGAGCGGAGGGGAAGGGACCGCCGCCGCCGACAACGTGCTGGCCTTCGGCCTGATCTGGCTGGATTGGCTGCGGAGCCAGGCGGACCGCATACCCATCACCCAATTGAAATTGTTTCTGCCGCCCGCCGCCATCAGCGTGGTGGCCCATCGCGCCGCGTACCTCAACCCCCGCGCCTTGAATGTGGAGATCTATGAATGGCGCGTGGGCCAGCCTTCTGCCACCCTGGTGGACCTCAGGGATTACGGCAACGTGGAGACGCGCCTGGCGCCGCGCCGCCAAGCCGAGTTGCTGAAGGAGAGCCACGCCAGCCTGATCCACGACATGCTGGGCGACCTGGGCGCGGGAATCGATATCGTTCCCGACTCCGGCGGAACTATCTCCTCGCTGCGCATCGCGGGTTTGGAAGTGGCTCGCATCGAGGGCCAACTAGCCCCGCGCATCTATTTTGGCCTCGAGGGCAGCGTCCGCCGGCTAGAGGAATCGTGCCGGGATGAGTTCCGGGGTTTTCTCCGCGAGGTGCGAAGAATTCGATGCGCGGCAAGCCCCGACCCTCAGCACCAATTCTACCGGCTTCAGTCCGAAAGGTGGCTCGAAAGCCTGCTTTTTCAGGATATCACCCGCCTTGATCCGGCGCTTTCGCCCGAGCACGTATATCCGCAGGTTCCGGCGTTTTCGGGGAACGATCGAGGCATCATTGACCTTCTCACCACCACGCGCCGCGGACGGCTGGCGGTGGTGGAACTCAAGGTCCAGGAAGAAATCAACCTCCCGCTCCAGGGGCTGGATTACTGGCTGCGGGTGAATTGGCTACAGACGCGCAATCAGTTCCAGGAATTCGGATACTTTCAGGACTGCGAGCTTTCCGCTGCGGCTCCTCTGTTGTATCTGGTTTCACCCGCCTTCCGCTTCCATTCCACGACGGAGAAACTCCTGCGCTACTTTGATCGCAAGATCGAAGTCATTCTCATAGGAATAAACGATTCCTGGCGGCGAGAAATCAAGGTGCTCTTTCGGCACCAAATCCCCGGCGGCACTCCCATTTGACAGTTGGTTGGAGAGTCAAGCTTAACTCCCCGCGCAGGACGAGTGGTATTCGAGGCTAGAAACCAAGCGACTATTTGTACCCATTTTTCCCATTTTCTCCGAATTATCCTAAGTTTCTTCTTGGCGTAATCATTGGAATCTGGTATAGGAGTTAGCGGTTCTTTCCTTATGGCGGTGGACGAAGGACTTAATCTATGCGGCTAAGGTTTTGGGGAGTGAGAGGCTCTACACCTACTCCGCAGCCTGAGAATTTGCGCTACGGTGGAAACACCCCTTGCCTGGAGTTTCGTTCCGACGCCGGCTCCCTGCTTATTGTCGATTGCGGCAGTGGGCTGAGATTGCTGGGAAACGCCTTGATGAAGGAATTTGCCGGCCGCCCGATCCGCGCCAACATTTTGATCACCCATTTTCACTGGGATCACATTCAGGGCTTGCCTTTTTTCGCTCCGCTCTATAATGAAGCAAATCAATTCCATATTTACTCTTACCGGCCTCATGGAGCCCCTTTGGAGGAAACCTTGGGGGGGCAGATGTCCAACCCCTATTTCCCCGTAGATATGAACGCCATGCACGCCAAGCGGAGCTACACGGAAGTCACCACCAAAGCGTTCCAGTTGGACGATTTTCGCGTTCAGCCCGCCCGCCTTAACCACCCCCAGGGGTGTCTCTGCTTCCGCATTGAGAACAACGGGAAATCGATCGTTTTCGCCACGGATAACGAGCCGGGAGATCCCCAGAGCGATCGCACCCTGCGCGAGATCTGTCGCGGTGCCGATGTTTTGATCTACGATTCGCAGTACGAACCCTCGCAACTCGAGAAGGAAAAGAAAGGCTGGGGTCACAGTGGCTGGGAGGAAGGGGTGAATATCTGCCTGGAAAGCGGGGTCAAACAGTTGATTCTCTTCCACCATGACCCCGACAGCGACGACTGGACCATCGATGCCTTACAGGAACGCGCCCAGGCTCGCTTCCCCAATACCCGCGCAGCTTTTGAAATGATGGACATTACGCTATAGAGAATGGTAGGTCGTAGATGGCAGGTCGTAGGTGGGAGGGCAAGTCCCGACGCGCGACCCACCACCCACCGCTGGTCAGCATCACATCCCGGTTTCAATCCGCGGTTAAAACAACCTATCCGAATCGAGCAACAGGGTCACGGGTCCATCATTAACCAGCTCCACGTCCATCATGGCGCGGAAGCGACCGGTTTCCGTGCGGATTCCCCGTAGGCGAAGAGCGGCGACGAACTTGTCGTAGAGAAGCAAAGCGCGATCGGGCGCCGCCCCCTGGTCGTAACTCGGACGCCGGCCTTTTCGGCAATCGCCGTAAAGCGTGAACTGCGATACGCAGAGCGCTTGCCCCCCGGTTTCCAGCAGCGATCGATTGAGTCTCCCCTGGCCGTCATCAAAAACCCGCAGATTTGCGATCTTTTCCGCCAAGGCTTCCGCGGACGCTTCCGCATCATTCTTCCCCACGCCCAAGAACACCACCAAGCCGGGCCCAATATGGCCCACGACCTCTTCGCCTACTCGAACTTCCGCCCGCTTGACCCGCTGCACCACCGCTCGCATTGCCGGAATAGCCCTCCTTTCCCAGTCCCGAACATTGCGCCGTCTCCTTGACGCGCTTAGTCTATCCTGAATCCGCCGGAAAGATACTGGCTGATTTCCCACCGCCGCCGGCCTCCCGGCAACAATCGGCCAAGGCTCCGTCCAAGGACAATGGGGTGGTGAAAGACCCCCGCCTGCCCATGAGCTGACGAACACGCTCTTCCGCCGCAGCAAATCTGCGACCCCCTTTGGAGAGGGGGTGCTCTTCGCGGGTAATGCATTCGAGGCTAAGACGTGCGGCGCGCGCAGATTTGACGAAACCCTGAACAATTCTCTGCCCCCTTCGCCATTGCGAGCCAGCTATGCTAATCTATGGGCGGGTTTGAGAGCGGGGGAACATTTTCCCTGACCCGATTTAGCCCCGCCGCTCCGGCAGCTCCCCAACCGCGTCCCAGCGGGGTGAGAAGTTTGGCTTTGCTTGTTCGCAGGATCGGCCCCGTGGCGGCCTTCCCCTGCTCCCCGCGGCAAGACATAACAAGAGGTCCACGATGGCCAAGACAACCGGTTTACTCCCGCTACGTCGCAGCAGCCGTGTGAATGTTGGGTGCCCGGTAACAATTTCCGGCACGCTGCCGAACGACGTGCCCTTCACCGAGGACGCTCAGGTTGTGACAGTAAGTAAGTATGGCGCAAAATTGAAGACGCAAATTCCACTACAGGTGGAAATGAAGTTAAGAATACAGCCCCGCCAAGGGAAAAACTCCGGGGTTTTCAAAGTCGTTTGGGTCGGCCGGAAGGGCACGCCGCGCGCTGGTGAAGTGGGAGTCGAGTGCGCGAAGGAGACTACCGCCATCCTGGGAATCAATTTCCCGACGTAAACAGGGCCTTGGAAGCGGGCTCCAGGAGCAATCACGGGGCGATTTACAAGTCTGGTGTGAACGGGGGTCCCGCGCGGGACATACAGATTTTTGGTCTGCCGGGCGGCAACAAAACGGAGCACGGAAATGAACGGTGTCGAGCTAAAGCCCGCGTCCCTGGAAGCGATTCCCTCGACCATCGCGCAACTGCGTGCCTCATTTGCGGCGGGCAAAACGCGAACGCTGCAGTATCGAGAGCAACAACTTGCCAGTCTGGACCGCCTGCTGGACGAGCGCGAGCCGGAGATATACCAGGCCATGCGGGAGGATCTGGGCCGGTCTGAACTTGAGACTTCCGCGGTCGAAACTTCCGTAATCGCCCGCGAACTCGCGTTCACGCGAAAACGATTTCGGGCATGGGCGAAGCCCGAGCGCGTACCCACACCTTTTTTCCTCCGGCCTGGCGGATGTCGAATCTACCGTGAACCGCTCGGCACCGTCCTCATCATTGGGCCCTGGAACTACCCCCTGCAACTTGTCCTCGTGCCGCTGATCGGCGCGATCGCCGCCGGGAACTGTGCGGTGATCAAGCCCAGCGAGTTGGCGCCGTCCGCCAGTGCATTTCTGGCTACCGCTCTCCCGCAGTATCTCGATCCCGAATGCGTGCGGGTGGTGGTAGGGGGACCAGCAGAATCCACGGCGCTGCTGGCCGAACGCTTTGATCACATTTTCTATACGGGCAGCCCGCGGGTCGGCCAAATTGTGATGGAAGCCGCGGCAAAGCATCTTACGCCCGTTACGCTTGAACTCGGGGGAAAGAGTCCCTGCATCGTGGATCGCACAGCCGATCTGGGGGTGGCCGCGCGCCGAATCGTGTGGGGGAAGTTCCTGAACGCGGGGCAGACGTGCGTGGCTCCGGACTATGTGCTGGTGCACGAGGCGGTGGAGAGCGCACTACTGACGCGCTTGACGGCGACCGTCAGGGAGTTCTACGGCGAGCACCCGCGCTCCAGTCCCGACTTCGCGCGTATCGTCAACGCGCGTCATCATCGCCGCCTCATGCAGCTTCTCGACTCGGGCGGCGAAGTGATGGCCGGCGGGGACGCGAACGAGAACGAACGTTATCTGTCACCGACCATCCTGACCAAGGTGCCTCCGGACTCGCCCGTCATGACGGAAGAGATATTCGGGCCCATCCTCCCCGTGCTTCCCGTGAAAAGCATCGATGACGCCATCGCGTTTGTAAACCGCAGGGAGAAGCCGCTGGCGCTCTATGTGTTTACCGATGACGCTCGGGTGCGAACCCGGGTGCTGGAGAGTACGACATCCGGTGGAGCATCGGTGAATTACACGGTCCTGCACTTCGCGCTGCCGAACCTCCCGTTTGGGGGGGTGGGGAACAGCGGCATGGGAGCCTACCACGGCAGGGCGAGTTTTGAAACGTTCAGCCACCACAAGTCCGTGTTCATGAAGACGACGTGGCCGGACTTTCGGCTTGCTTATCCTCCACTGAGCAGAATCAAGGACCGGATGATCCGCTGGCTACTGTAACCGGCCCGGCCCCCGTCGCCGTAGGGTTGGCGTCATGACCCAGATCATGACTTGCGGCCCCAGTAGGGGTAGAATACATTCATCCCTCAGGTAAGGAGCCCGCTCATGGTTATGCGCCCCGTCGCCGTTTTTGCCGGCTTTCTGCTCTGCGCGTTGCTGGTCTCAGTAACGACGTTCGCCTGCCCCCTATCGGCAGAGCCCATTCCCCCACCCCAAGATATGTTCACGTTGGAAGGCAAGATCACCGAAAAGAGTGCGGGTAAGCTGACCGTAAGCACCGGTGAAAACATGATCTTCCACGTGCTTTACAACGACAAAACGGAAATCAGGAAGAAAGACGGGAGCCCTGGCGCCGCCGCGGATCTGCACATTGGACTGAGGATATCGGTGGCGGGTGATCTGGCGGAAAGTGGAGAAATCACCGCCAAGAAGATCGATATCGAGCCGGAAACCCCGGAGAACAAGTCGGCTGGTGAAATCCCAGGGCGTTAGCATTGGGCCGCATACAACTGCTCCGCTGCTGGCGGAGAGTCGCTCCTATTTCGGCCCGCGAACGCGGCTTGCCCCTGCTGAGGGCTACGAGTCCGCTAAGGTCCGCGGCTTTTACATACCCGTTGGGAACGGACGCTTGAGTTTTAGCCCTTTCTGAGTCCTAAATCCTGCCCCTATTTCAGTCCCAAATGCCGGGCGATCATAGCGTCGCGCCAGCGGTCGGGCAGAGCGCGGCCCAGCCTGATGGCGAGGCCGGAATGGGCGCCCACCACGTAGCGCGTGCGGGGGCGGCGGGCGGTAAGGGCGTGCACCACCGCTTTCGCCACCACCTCAGTGGGCGCGGCTTTGGCGGATTCCCGCTCGATGCTGTCGCGAACGACGCGCATGGAGTTTCCGTACAACTGAAGGGCTTCCGTGGGGAGTTGCGCGCGGAGCGCGTCCGCGGCACTCAGCGATTTCGTCAAAATGGGTGTGTGAATGAATCCCGGCTCCACAATGGAAACGTGAATCTTCCAAGGGCGAAGCTCCTGGCGCAACGCATCCGTCAGTGCTTCCAGCGCGAACTTCGAGGCGCAATAGGCGCCGGTAAACGGGCTGGAGATCAGGCCGCTCAGCGACCCGATATTCACTATGCGGCCCCGTGCCTTGCGCAGGCTGGGGAGGAAGGCCTGGGTGACGGCAATTTGGCCGATGACGTTGACCTCCAACTGGCGGCGGAGCGCATCGAGCGGCAGGAATTCCAGCATCCCACTCACCACGATGCCGGCGTTGTTGACCAGCCCCGCCAGTCCCGCACCCCCCAGCGCCTCTGTGACCGTGCGGGCCGCGTGCGCGATTTCCGTCTCGTCGCTGATGTCCAGGCGGACCGGAACCAACCGCGCCGACGCGCGCCGGCGCAGGGACTCACCATCCGCGGCTTTACGAATGCCCGCGAAAACGCGATATCCCAGCTTATCGAGCTGCAACGCGCACGCTTCACCAATTCCCGTCGATGCTCCCGTAATGACCACTGCGCCCTTGTCTGCCATCGGCCCTCCTTCTACGGAGGGTTATAATATCAGTGGACGCTCACTCCGCGCTGGGGAGAATTCCGGTTTCACGGATGGACGCGAATAACTCCTTCTCTCATCGCACACCACCCCGAGGGCGACGATCAACTGCCCCCCACGACTGGCTGGATATACGGTCAATTGTGTATTATTCAATAAGGCGACGGTTCGTTCTGGCGCCTTGAGGAATTGACATTCACTTTTTTGGGAAGTAACATTCGGTGTAATTATTTGGGTTCCCGCCCGAAGAGAGGATGCTCATGCTTCCGCGCCGCAGCGTTTCCAATCCCTGGCGGACCGCGACAATGCGCAAGGTGGTCTGTTTCGGATTGGTTGGCCTTTCATTTCTCACCGTCCTGGGGTTTGGTCTTCTTCCCAGGATGCAAGCCGCGGAGAATACCCGTCCTCATCCTCAGCCTTCCCGTGCGCTCGCGAAAATTCAGCCCCAACTCGTTGCCCGTTACGGCAAATTGCCTCTCAGTTTTGAGGCGAATCAGGGCCAGACCGACGCCCGGGTGCGATTCCTGGCGCGCGGCGGCGGCTACGCGATCTTCCTGACCGATGACGAAGCTGTGCTGACGTTAAGAAGGTCGTCAGTTATCAGTGGTCAGTCCTCAGTCGCCCCGGTCGGAACCCGTCCCGGCATGAACCAGTTGGGCAAGCGCGGAGGTCCCGGCTGGGTTGAGCCGTTTGGGTCGTTTGACCCACGCGCCGGACGCTGGCCGAGCCTTGCCGACGGATGGGGACGGTTGTGGCCGTCGCTGATTCCGGATATCAGCCAAATGGTTCCCGAGCTATTCACAGACAAAGGCGCCTTAACAAAGGGGCGCGAATCTCAGCCACCGCGGGTGGTGCGGATGAGGTTGGAGGGCGGCAGTGCCACGGGGCTCGTCGTGGGACTCAACGAGCTTCCCGGCCGCAGCAACTACTTCATCGGCAACGACCCCGGGAAGTGGCGCACCAACGTGCCCAGCTACGCCAAGGTTAAATACGAGGGCGTCTACCCTGGCGTGGACCTGGTCTATTACGGCAACCAGCGCCAGCTTGAATATGATTTTGTGGTCCAGCCCGGCGCCGATCCGAACCAGATCATGCTGAGCTTTGTGGGCGCGGACGGAATGCGTGTCGACGCCGCCAGCGGCGACCTGGTGCTGAAGGTAGGTGACGGCGAGGTGCGCTTCCACAAGCCCGCCGTCTATCAGCCTCCTAGAGAGGTGGCGTCCTCATCCCCGTCCAACTTCGCTGCTACGATCTCTGACCGCCATCGGCGCTCAGAGAGCGCCGCTACAGGGGAGCTCGGCGGGGCATTCGTGGTGGCGAGCAACAATCAAGTGTCCTTCCGCGTGATGGGATACGACCCCAGGCGAGCTCTGGTGATTGACCCGGTGCTCAGCTATTCCACCTACCTGGGCGGAAGCGATACCGATAAGGGCACCGGCATCGCTGTCGACTCCTCCGGCAACGCCTACGTGACGGGGTCCACTCTCTCAACCGATTTCCCCACCGCCGATGCTCTGCAGCTTGTTTACGGCGGCAGCGGCGACGCCTTCGTGACCAAGCTGAACGCCACCGGCAGCGCGCTTGTCTACTCCACCTACCTGGGCGGCAGCAATGACGACCTGGGCTTCGCCATCGCTGTCGACTCCTCCGGCAACGCCTATGTGACGGGGGCCACTGCCTCGACCAACTTCCCCACGGTTGACCCGAATCAGCCGAGCAATAAAGCTTACCTCACCTCGGGAAATCCCACGGCGTTTGTAGCCAAGCTGAGCTCGACCGGCTCGGCGCTCGTTTACTCCACCTACCTGGGCGGCAGTGTCGCTGACGCGGGCGCCGGCATCGCCGTTGATTCCACTAACAACGCCTATGTGACGGGGGTGACGGAATCGGACGACTTCCCCACCTTAAACCCGCCGCAGGCGAGCCTCCGCGGCAAAAGCAACGCATTTTTGACGAAGCTGAAGGCCACCGGCTCGGCCCTGGTTTATTCCACCTTCCTCGGCGGCGGTGGCATTGACGCGGCAGCCGGCATCGCCGTGGACTCCTCCGGCAACGCCTACGTGACCGGCAACACAACCTCAACCAACTTCCCCACGGTCAACCCGTTTCAGGCCACCAATAAAGCCACCCCCACCACAGAAAAGCCTACGGCGTTTGTCACCAAACTGAACGCGGCGGGCTCGGCATTCGTTTACTCTACTTACCTGGGGGGCAACAAATGGGACTCCGGCTTGGGCATCGCCGTTGATTCCTCCGGCAACGCCTACGTAACGGGCCTTACGGGCTCCACCAACTTCCCCGTCGTCAACCCGTTTCAGGCCACCAATAAAGCTGCGCTGGCAAACGCGTCTAACAACACGGCGTTCGTCGCCACACTGAACTCGACCGGCTCGGCCCTGGTCTACTCCACCTACTTGGGCGGGAGCGATTGGGACTCCGGCAACGCCATCGCCGTTGATTCCTCCGGCAACGCCTACGTGGCGGGGACCACCTACTCGACCGACTTTCCCACCCTTAAGGCGGTCCAAGCCACCTGCGCGAGCTGTACCACCGACCCCGACGCGTTTGTGACGGAGTTGAAATCCACCGGCGCTGTCCTGGTCTACTCCACCTACCTGGGCGGAAGCAATGTGGACGATGGCCAAGGCATCGCCCTGGATGTCTCGGGCGATGCCTATGTGACCGGCGTCACCTATTCAGCCGATTTCCCGGTGGTGACCCAGATTCCGGGCGCTTGCAAAGGGACTTGCGGAAGCGGGGGCGAGTACGGAGACGCGTTTGTGAGCATGATTGTTGGAGTCTTGGCGCCGGCAGCGTCACTCAGCTCCGACAGCCTGACATTCCCCAGTCAGACGGTCAATACCACGAGCGCGGCACAGTCGGTTACCTTAACCAATACGGGGAACGCGCCACTGGCTATTTCTCAAATCACTGCCAGCGGGGAATTCGCCCTGGCCACGACGGAGACCACGTGTTCGACCTCTGTCCCGGTGGCGGCGGGGAAAAACTGCACCCTCGCTGTCACCTTCACACCTACGGCAACGGGAACGCAAGACGGCGCGATCACGATTACCGACAACAGCACCGGGGTGGCGGGCAGCGTGCAAACGGTTACATTGAGCGGCACCGGGGCGGCGGCAGCTCCGCTGGCCGTGGTCAACCCGCCCAGCCTGACGTTTCCCGGCCAGAATGTGGGGACCACCAGCGGATGGCAGGCGGTCACCCTCAGCAATATGACGGGCAGTGCCTCGCTTTCCATCGCCAGCATCGTCGCCAGCGCCAACTTCGGCGAGAACGACAACTGCGACGGCAGTGTGGTGGTCGGCGGCTCCTGCACGATCTACGTAACCTTCTCACCCACGGCGGCCGGACTGCTTGCCGGCACCCTGACCCTAACCGACAACAGCGATGGGGTGACGGGCAGCACGCAAACGGTGAATTTGACCGGGACGGGAGTCACCCCCGCTCCGGTGGCAGGCGTTTCCCCCTCCAGCCTGACCTTCAGCAATCAAACCGTGGGGACCACCAGCGCGCCGCAGCCGGTCACCCTCAGCAACACGGGCAGCGCCGCGCTCACCATCGCCAGCATCACTGCCAGCGCCAACTTCGGCCAATCCAATAACTGCGCGGGCAGTGTGGCGGTCAGTGGTTCCTGCACCATCAATGTGACTTTCTCACCCACGGCAACGGGCGCTACCACCGGTACCCTGACCATCGCCGACAACAGCAATGGGGTGGCGGGCAGCACCCAGACGGTGCAATTGAGCGAAGCGGGGACGAGCCAGGATTTCACCCTGGTGGCAGCTTCCGGTTCTTCCACGACAGTCACCGTGGGCCCCGGGACAGCCGCAAGCTACACTTTAAGTGTGGGCGGTCAAGGGGGATTCTCCGGGGCGGTGGCCTTCACTTGCACCGGAGCTCCCGCCGGAGCCACCTGCACGGTTTGGCCGAACAAGGTATCGGTGGGGAGCTCTGCGACCAATGTGAGCGTCACCGTTACTACTACCACGACATCAAGCAGCGTGCCACACTCTTTACCATTTCCACCGGTTCCACCGCTATCGCCGGGCCTTACGGGTCTCGCGATGCTCGCCTTGATTCTGGCGGGTATGGCATGGGCCATCCGGCGCCGGAACCAACCCGGCATAAGCCGATGGCAGGCTGCCATGGCGTCGCTCGCCTCGGCAGCCGTGCTCACTCTGGCGCTGGCAGGATGTGGCGGAGGGGGCAGTAGCAGCGTTACGCCCCCCCCGACTACCCCCGTAACACCCGCCGGAACCTATACGCTGACGGTAACCGGCACCTCGGGTTCGGGATCTACTGCCTTGAGCCATAGCGTGACGCTCACGCTCACCGTGAGTTAGGTAAAATAAGACGAAGTAGACGGAAGCCCCGCGTTATCTCCCGGCCGTCTAGCCAAAACTCCTAGCCAAGGACCTCCGTCCTCTTGCGGGCATTTTCATCGTCAGTGGTGCGCCGCGGTAATAGTCATTGTCAGCCCGCCGTGTTATAATTTTGTTATACCGAGGGAGGGAACCATGCTGACGGCAATTCGACGTTTGGGAAACTCGCGGGGAATCATTATTCCCAAGCCCATGCTGAAGGAGGCTGGACTGGACGAGGAGGCCGAGATCACGCTCGAACGGGGCGCTATCGTTCTCCGCCAGCCGCGCCGCAACCCCCGCCAAGGCTGGGCGGAAGCCAGCCGCAAATTGGCGGATGCAGGGGACGACAAGCTCGTCTGGCCGGAGTTCGGAAACCTGGATGACGGAGACCTGCAATGGTAGCTCGGGGCGAGGTGTGGCTGGTCACGTTCGATCCCTCGGCGGGTAGTGAGATTCGCAAGACCCGGCCCTGCGTGATTGTCTCGCCGCCGGAAATGCACGACTACCTGCGCACGGTGATTGTGGCTCCCATGACTACCGGAGCCCGGCCCGCGCCTTATCGCATCGCCGTAACTTTTCACGGAAAGCGCGGGCTGATTCTCCTGGACCAGCTCCGGACGCTGGACAAAATCCGCCTGGTCAAACGGCTGGGAAACATTACCCCGGCAGTTTTGGCCTCGACCTTGAAAACATTGCAACAGGTGTTTGCCTGAGGCCGGCTGGCGCCGACATGCCTTTCAATGTCTGCGACGGAAATGTCTCAATACGGAGAGGACGCAGACTCCCACGAGCAGCGAGCGGGTAGTCCGGAGGTTGGGTAGCGAGGACGTGCGCGCCTCTCAGCGCTCGTCCGCGGCTCTGGGCCGGAACGCGAATTCCGGTCGCGAATTCCGCTTCGCCCAGCCCTGGGCCGAGGATTATCAGCGCGCCTATGTCGCAGCTCTTGACGCGCCCGGCGTTCACGGGTTTATGAATGCAAAACGACGAAAGGCCGGTAGAGTAGGGGAGGAACGATGCCGAGGCACGATTGCCTCCCCCCTCCTCAAACCGGACGTGAGGATTTCCCTCATCCGGCTTTCACGCAAACTCTCGCTGCCCAGCAGTACGTCAGCCGGA
>Ga0326728_10014368_pt1 | contig 16833 bp, 27 predicted proteins | sample MB3enrmetagenome_FD_207602 | JGI IMG/M metagenome (GOLD analysis project Ga0326728, IMG submission 207602) | Lab enriched peat soil microbial communities from McLean, Ithaca, NY, United States - MB31MN | ecosystem: Environmental > Terrestrial > Soil > Wetlands > Peat | place: USA: New York...
ACGGCTTGCTTCCAGCCGTGAGATTTCTTGTCGATTGCTGGTTACACGCAATTACGTCGACAATTGACAAAAAATTAATGGAGGTGATTTAATACTCGACATGTGAAGATCCTTTTTCAAGAAGCGGTTGAACTTGAAAAAAGAATCGTAGAAGCCAGATTACTGGGAATAAATCCTTCAAATAGAGTTTTTTGGTCAACGGCATATGGAATTCAATCGATCATCCGGGTATACCAGACCCGGATGCAAGATTTGACGGACGAGTTCCTTTTTACAGGATTTGTAAATGACGACACCTTGAAAGTGATGCATCTTGCGAATAAGATTTATTCCGGCTTGAAATCATTAATTTCCAAGGGGGGACAGGTGAAATTTTTGTGGAGTTTTGATTTTGATGAAAGACCATTAACGAATCTTGAAAAACAAAAAAATGACTCGATAATGTTAGAGATAGAACAGCAGATGAAAAGTGCGTTCTTGATCTCAAGCTCAGATCCTGGCTTTGAGATGAAATATATTTATTCACGTCTCACCAGTTATTTTGACCTTTTCGATAGACACGAGATCGTTCTTAAATTCCGCAATCCACTGTCTCCTTCCCAAATATCATCTTGTTTAAGCGTGATCGACCCAAACTTAACAGCTGAATTTCGCGATTACTTTTTCAAAATTTGGGAGAGAAAGGCAGTGGATTTGAAAAAATAAATTTCCAAGTATACCAATTTTTGTTACATCGAGCATGGAATAAAAGATCTTTGACCTAACGTTTGCTCTCACGCACGCGATAGGTTTCCACCACGTAAAACCCACTCCGGCAACTTTTGGCGGTATGTTCTCAAGGGCACGTCGAGTCGTTTCTTCGCGCGTGCGGTACCTACTCGCACGCATAAGCTGCGACCAGCACTTGTATCTCCTCAGCGGGTCGCGTAATAGGATAAGAGGCGGAATGTGTGAATGCACCCGCGACACGTTGCACATACCACGTCGAGACGATGTAATAGGATACGGGTTTATCAAGAACATTAAGCAGGCCAAGATCGACATCGGGAGCGTGCCCGAGTTCCTTCCCCTCCGGGCCGATCTCGGCGACCGCCTTGCATTTTTGGCTCAAACATTTAACCTTTCACGAGCAACAACCATGAAACTCTTGTAAGCGGCAATCAACGATATCCCAAAGGTTATAGTGGATCACGGCCCATTCCAGCGGCGCTGGCTCGATTTGATGCCCCTCGGAGCGCACTCTCTATTGCGTCCGCCTTGAAGCGGTCTTTATCACGTCGCGAATTCTTATAGCTCGCCAGCTGGTCTTCTAAACGTGAAACCGGGACTTGAAAATCTTGCACCGTCGCTAGTACAGGGTCATCAAGCCGGCACGAAAGGTCGACCCACCTGCCGCCTTCCCAAGCGTGGAAGTTACCCATAACTTCCACGGAAACCCCTTTCAATGCAAATTGGCCGAAATAAGATGCAAACTCCGCACCTTCTGTCCATACAATTGGTCTGATAACGAATTCCTGAAGAAGTTCCCCGAGGCGGAAGGCGCCCTCTTCGTCCGTTGCAATGTCTATGTCATTCGCCGGAACTTTGACCCCTTGTATGGCCAGGCTGAGGCTGCCGACCAGCACCCACCGCACGTTATTACGACTTGACAGGTCTTGGATGGTCGCGAGCGTATGGACGAGCTCGGGAGGAATAGTTGAACATTTAGACCCTGTTGAATTCGACATCAGAGACTCAAGATCGTTGGCTGATCTTCTTTCATTGACGGGAGGAGAGTCTTTCTCACTTATCTGGGTGTCGTATGATCAAGAATTTTCAGTGGCACTGAATCGTGCATCACGGCCCTTTCTCCTTAGGAGCCTGTCCCCCGCCACGATGAGCGTCAGGGCCCTGATCGCATTCGCGCGTCACGATCTACATCGATGACACCAGCTACACCATTCCGCGAGCCAAGTTCGGCGTCACCAGGCAGGTCATCGATTCGGCAAAGTCCAAGAGCATTGCCGAGTGGAGGGACGATCTCGCCACGATAGACGTCACCGCACCATCCCCTGTTCCAGCGAACCCCGCCAAGATAACTGAAGCCGAGCCAGCACCCGCGCGACGGGGCAGGCCACCCAAGCGGAAGGCACCCGAATCAGGAGTTCACCCGGTACCAGAAACAGTTCCCGCGGCGTCGCCGGCGCAGGCCGACTCGCCCGTTGACCTCGCAGGGCAGGGCTTCGAGACGGCCGAGATCAGTTTCCTGCGTGCCCCCGCAAAGATGGGCAATGATTTCATCTTTTGGATCCCGCGTATCTACATCAGGAACAGCCTGCTGGACCCGAACTCGAGTATCGGGTCAGGCTCCAGAAGGTGCGCAAGGTCAGGTAGAGTGAGCAAATTCATTCTCGGAGACGAAAAATGAAATCTTCAATGCCCTGTCACGAATATGACGTTGACGGGGCATTGGTCCTCCGCTTCCTTGTCGCATTCGATGCTCGCGTCATCTTCATAGAACGCGTGTTCCCAGCCCTGTTTCCCTTCTAGCGGTTCGCCATTCGCGAGATGGCTCTTGCCGTCGTCTCCCATCGACCAATGATCGGGGCACAGATAAACACATTTTTCGCACCCGATGCAGCTGTCGTGATCCTGCTGGACTTCATATGTCATTAAATCGCCACGATAATTCATCATTCAGTGCCGGGGCTTCCCCGCCATATCGAATCTATGAGATCGATGAGCCAAGGCATCTTGAACGGCTTGTAGATGATCGCCCCGCCAGTTTCAACAGGTCGGAAACCGTTTGGCATATGTTTGGCTCGTCATCGACAACGAGGATGCTGGGAGTCGCCACTATGGCCATTACGCGTGTCGAGTTGATGCCACGTGCCAAATCATCAACCATCGGTATAAAAAAGTGCTTCATTCTCGAGTAGTGTCGTCAATCCATTATCAGGTTCAATCCAGTGTGACAGGGTCTTCCTTCATTTCCCGTTACTCGCAATCATTTGGTTAACTACCATTCAAAGGGCGCTGAACCTGCCACCTCGTTACATCAATGCGAGAATCACGTTTCTTGTATCAGCTCGAATACCATCCCGGGTGGCACCTCGACCAAATCCGCCGCGGTCAGGTGCTCTGGCGGGGGAATCAACCACCTCTCAAACAGGAGACTGTCATACCCGATCTCCTTGTAGCGTTTCTTGTCCATGTCCTCCAAGATTCGCGCCAGCGCTTCGCTTGGCCCCGGCGCAGTCGTGCAGGCAACGTAGGTCCCGAACTTCGTCTTCTTGGCCAAGATGTAAGCCTGAGTATCCGGTCTAACGACTTCCTCCCGGTGGAGATTTACCGTGCTCATGTAGATCGCTAGCCTCGTGATAAAGGGCGACTTGAAAACATTCACGGTTCCCGATCGGCCGTTAATAACATTGATAGAAAAAGGTGTTATAATGGGAGATGATGATTCTTTCTAAATCTTGGCCATCCGGTGCTTGGACCGCACTATCATCACGCTGCCGAAGGCCACCAGCCCCGAGAACGGGATCAGGATCGCCGGGGCCGAGCCCACGTTATCCGTGCACGTCACGACGATCTCGGCCGACACGGGGTCGCACCCGGGCGCCGATGCCGACACGCGGAACGTCGTCGTCTGCGACAGGGGGTCTACGGGGAGCAGGGTCGTGTAGGTCCCGTTCGGCGACTCGGCCACGAGGGCGAACTGCCCGTCGAAGTCGGTCGTCATGCCCTGCACGGGCACGTGCCCGTCATTCACCGGCGCCTGCTGGCTGCCGTTGTCGGGGCTCACGAGGCGCAGGCGATCGTGGCGACGATTTGTTGCCGCGAGGGCGCCGACAGCTCGATCGGGTTGGCCAACGGCGAGAAGGTCAGGATGCCCGTCACGTTCAGCGGCACGGTCACGGACGAGTTGAAGGTCGTGCCCGGCACCTAAACGGTCAGGTTCGCGGGCCCGAGGATAGCCTGCGCGAGCGGGATTGTCACGTTTGCCTGCCCTGACGCCACGGAACCGTTCAGGGACAGGGGAACCACCGTGTAGGTCCACGGCGTCGCCGACGGGCCCGAGAACGCATTGACCATCGCCACCGTGACGGGAACCGTCGTCCCCGCACGCACGCAAGGGATGGTCGAGTTCATGGCTGCCTCGGTCGCGTTGCCAATGAGGACCTTCCCGATCGTGATCGATGGCCCGGTGACCTGCGACAGCACCGAGAATGCCACGAGGGTCGCGGGAAGCGAGGTCATGTTCCCCTGAAGGCACCTTGAACTGGGCAGTAACAGGTTCGTTATGCCAAGGTCGTGAGGACGGCTGGCATCGTCATTGCCATTCATGGAAGAATCAAAAAACTGCGCCGAGTGTGGTTCGAAAATGTAATGCCGTCGGTCCAAAATCTTCATAAAATTTCATTTTTTCTCTTCATCCTCTGAAATGGGCGTATATCTTGCAGGTCACCCACGCCGGGCCGAACAGCGCCAGATAGACGAGCATGATTTGCCACCAGTAGGTTAGCGGCCACCCGAGCAGGCCCGCGAGCAGGATGCCAGGCACGATTGCAGCGACCATGACCGCCGCCTGCCCGGGATGCCCGGCGAAGAATGAGAACATATTCCGCAACGCGGAATCGCTCGCCGAGCGAGCGATCGGCTCGCTCGTATGGTGCTTATTTTGAATTTTTAGGTGGGAAACAATGACATAGAAGAAGAGTGCATTTATGGCGACAAACTCCGGGCAATGGACGCGGGCGGATACAAGATGCTCAGGATGCCGAGTACGATCCCCGTGGTGATCAGCAGTACGATGATCACGTTTGAGGCCATCTTCATGTCCTGGTCGATCGTTTCTGGATTTTCCATCTTTCACGCCTTCACGCAGAACGGGCATATTGCCGCCAGCATTGCTATTATTACACCTGCTGCGACCAGCAGGACGAACCAGATTTGGCCTGTTTCCATTTCAGATGACCTCCATAAATAAATACAGCCACGCTACTATCATATTGATCAAAAGATGTGTACACATCAAGGTACAGGAGCTTCGAGGCTTTCAGATTTCGCCACCGTTCTTAATTGCTTTTGCTCCTTCCATACAGGGGTTCAATTTCCTTGTCTTCGGAGTCGTTCTTGTCGTCAAGGGTTTTATCGTGAGTGCTCATGCATATCAGTCTCCATTAAAAAAACTTCGGGATAGCTTCGCTATCCCTGACAATATTGCATTATTTTTTCACCCGCCTTTCTCGAGAGCGTCGTCAAGCATCTTGAGCACGCGGGACAACGTAGCTCTCATCTCGCCTGGAGGGAGCTCTTCCAAGGTCCGGCGCGTGAACTTGCGAAACCGGTTGGCACGCTTCCGAGCTTCGCCCAAACGGAAGGTTCTCTCGCTCAGTTGTGCCTGACCGGGACTCAATGTTCCCCCGTTCTTTTTCGTGATATCGTGAATAGGGTCATAGATCGCGTTGTCATGCAGGATCTTGTACACGATCTTCACGATCTTGGCGCTGGTGTTGGCGCAGGCTACCATCGGGAACCGTGGGTGCTTTCCAAGCTGGCGTAGTGCATATCGCCTAATGTCGCTATCTTCCTTCAAGACGAAACAAGTTGTCATGCCTGCCTGCTTGAAGATTTTCTTGAGGTGGTGATTACAACGTTTGGTCATGTGCGGATTGCCGGCATGCTCGCCAGATACGTCAGGTGCAATCGCCCGGCCAGCGTACAACGCGAGTTGCTTCCACGACGTGAACCGTTCGATATCGTCGATCTCCGCAATGATGCCAGCCGCCCCGGGCGAGCTGATGCCAGCGACGTGCTCGATCGCTTGGATCCTGCTTTTCAGCAATGGGGTTTCATTCACCAAGGCTTCGACATGCTTCATGTTTGAAGCTTTAAGGGCCTCAACCATCTCCAACTCTACTAGATATCGTTGTAGGGTTCGTGCGTCGAACGGAGAAATCGAAAGGTATGCATATTGCAGGTACTTGGCTTTACGGGCCAACAAAGCCTTCTTGCTAGTCGGATGAATGTCGACATGTCCATTCTCGAGCAGCTCGTAAACTTTTACGATGTTTCCATCAATTCCTTCTGCGAGGAGAAGTCTGAGCAAGGCAAGACCCCACGTACTCGTGAGCGTGAAATCCGGGAGCGTGTATCCGAGCCCGGACAACATATCTTTCATGATGTTGATGAGCCTCGTGGATTGCGTGATATATTTCTCGGATTCTCTGGTAAGCGCCTTCAATTGTTGCCCCGCCAAGGAGGGAATGTGTATCGCGTTCAGGAGACCGGAGATTCCAAGTCTGGCAAGCTGAAATGCGCTGTTTGGGTCCGTGTGCTTTTCACCGGCAAATCGTTTTACCGTGTCCGGAGAAACGACCGTAACACGTGGTACGCCTTTGTTCCACCCGTGATGCTTGATTATCGCAGTATAGACAGAATCTGAGAGTTTACCTGTTTTCTCCATCACGATCTCGTCCGGATAATAAGCTTCCAAGTAAGAACAAAGCTCCGTCTTGCCCGTTGTCGAGTTAACAAAAGTTTGTTGACTCAAAGGCTTGTTTTCACGACCAAATCGGCCAAGAACGAAGACTGCAAGTTTATACTTGTGCACGTCGATGCCCGCGGCGATCGAAGCTCCCACGGGTTTTCTCGAAACCTTCAAATGGGTTGTTGCCATCTTTCAATCACCGAATTGAACCTGACCTGCGGTGCACCTGTCTTCCCGGATGACCACCATCATCCAGGAGCCTTGCACGATGCTCGCACGCGGTTCAGTTCCGTTCTTTTTTATTCCTATCTTTCTCGTTTCGTGGAAAAAGGTTGCAGGTTGCCGTCGGGCACGCGTTCTCGCCGGGTTCATCCGAGAGGGAGATGATCCCGAGTTTTGTTTGTTAGCTCCGAACCGAAAGGTTCTACGGCTAAATCGTCCGTGGGACGGGTGACACAGGAAATGACAGGTTGTTTGGCTTTCCCGGGTCCAACGTGTCGGCCAAGTTTTTTTAATTGGCTCACGCCGGGCAGGATCTTTCTTGCACGGCGAGTCCAAAGAAGATAGTTTGGCTCATCCGGGCAACCTGCAACATCTATGCTAAGTTTCCGCCGGTTATAAGGATTATGTCGGGTGCGAAATTTTGGGTGAAAAAATAATGAAACAAAAGATGGGAAATGATGGAAAAAAGGTTCACTCGAAGCGCAGGGCTTCCACGGGCGGCTTGCGGCTTGCTTTCAACGCGGGATACAGTGCGAAGACCACGGCGACGAGGACCCCGAAGAGGATTGCCAAGGCTATCAATTCCGGACTGATGACCGGAATGAAGGTGGATCCGCCGCCACCAAAGACACCAGTCGTTGCGCCGGATGATGCGAACCTGAAGAGCAATGCGCCAAGCCCAAAGGCACCGAGATAGCCTAACCCCAGGCCAATGAGCGAGCCGATCAACCCGATCATGAGCGCCTCGACGAGGAAGATCCCGAGCACCGACCGGTCGGTCGCGCCGATTGCCTTGAGGATGCCGATTTCACGAGTGCGTTCGATGATCGACACGGTCATGATGTTCATGATCCCGACGCCCGCGACAATCAGGCTGATGGCCGCGATGGCCGTGAGCAGGTCAGACACGGTTCCGAGGATCGTGGAGATCGTGCCGATCAAGGACGTCGCCGACAGGACGGAGACAGCGCCGGCGGGGGCAAAGTATGCCTTGATCGCGTTGGTGACGTTGGTGATGATCGCTTGGTTTGGCGAGTCAACCTGCACGATGATCGTTGAGAGCAGCACCGTGTTGAAGTACTGCTGTGCGAGGCTGAGCGGCATGTAGATGCCATTGTCCGACGGGCCCCCGGAAAGACTAAATCCACCGATCTGCCCGAGAACCGCTGTGACGTTCAATGAAATCGGGTGTTTTATGACTTGGCTGCTGTTGACGGTCTCATAGTACATGGTAAGGTTCTGGCCGAACGGCACGAGCACGGAGTTGTTCTGGGTGTAGGGATGGTAGAGATCGTAGCCGATCACGATGGAGTTGTTGTCGGTCGGTATGGTCCCCAACCCGCCAGTTCCCGCCGTCGAGAAAGTCGTCGGAAATACATCTGCATAGGTGGCGAAATCAACGGCGGTCACGGATGCAGTGTATGCAGATACATTGGATCCATTGATATCCGAGTAGAAGCTGACTTTTGCATCGAGCTCGCCAAGAACATACTTAACGTTAGGGATGGCTTGCAAGCCCGTTATGTTGTTGACATACAAGTTGGCAGACGGACCCGAGCTGCGACCCGTAAACCCTGCAATTAACCCGCCGCCCGGACTAACGCTAAGGGTTTCCGCCCCGGTCCCGCTGCCCAGCTGCCCGGAGATGAGGTTCGAGAAACCACCGGTCAGCCCGTTGAGCGCCACGATGGCAGTGATACCGATAACAACGCCCAAGATCGTGAGAGCCGCTCGTCCTTTTTGTACCTTGATGGACCGCGCGCTATACCTGAACACGTCGACGATATTCATTGGGTCGACACCTCCTCGCCTTCCCGTTCACCCCGGCGCACGAGATCGCCATACTCGACGTTCTTTTCCAAGTCGACCTGCTCGGCGGCATCCGCCTCCTCTTTCGTGTTGTAGAGCAGGCCGTCGACGATGTAGGCGGTCCGCCTCGTGATCTGCGCGACCGCGTGATCGTGCGTGATGAGAACGGTTGTCACTTTCTTCTCCTCGTTCAATTGCTTGATGAGCGCCAAGATGCCGTCCCGCGTGCGCGTGTCGATGTTCCCCGTGGGCTCGTCCATGAGCATGAACCTCGGTTCTTGGGCCAAGGCTCGGGCGATGGCGACGCGCTGCTGCTGGCCACCCGAGAGCTCGTTCGGACGATGGTTCACCCTGTCTGACAGGCCAACAATCCTCATGTAATCCAGCGCCTTTTCCCGCCGTTCCCTGCTCCCGAGCCCCTTGATCGTCATGGGGAGTTCCACGTTCTGCAACGCGGTGAGCCGGCCGATCAGGTTGAAGTACTGGAACACGAAGCCGATGTGCTGGCGGATTGCCGCAAGCCGGTTCTTGCCGGCCCGGCTGATGTCCTCGCCATCGATGAAGATGGCTCCCGACGTCGGGCGATCCAGCGCGCCAATCAGGTTGAGCAGGGTCGATTTTCCCGAGCCCGACGGCCCGAGGATCGAGATGAGCTCGCCCCTCTCGACTTTGAGGTTCACGCCGCGAAGGGCTATCACGGGCACCTTACCCTGCATGTATTTCTTCTTCACATCCCTCGTCTCGAGCACGACGTTCGAGCCCGAGGCGAGGCGTTCGTATGTTTCTCCTCTAGACATGGTTTCTTTCACTCGTTTCGAAAATCTGCTTGGTAAAATCGTCAACGATCTCGACCACGCGTTTGGCATCAAATTCTTCCATAGCCTTGACCGACCGAACCTTCGGTTAGTCGATCGATCGCACGTACAAGGTAAAGCAGGGTCGATTTTCCAGATTTGAATGGCTCCAAGATCGCAACAAAGTCATCCTTTTCCAAGGAAAAGCTAATTCCTCGCAATGCATGCACTGGCACTATTCCCTGCATGTGGGTTATATTGAGGTCTCGTGTTTCTATTATAACACTCACGTTTATCACCGATCTTCATTCTTCATAAATGAACCAAACGTAAATTGCGAGAACAACACATAATCCCACCGTATGCGGTTGTAAATTGCATAAAACATTGAAACAAGAAGAAAAATATAAAGGAAATCGGACCAAAGGTAAGAAATGTAGGACCTTTGTTCTTGGAAAAAGATAATTTTCTCCGATTTGATGAAGTTGACTGACACCAAGTATAGATCCAACAACGAAATCATCCAATCAATTCTTGAGAGCCTCCTCCGTTCTGAACGAGGTGAGCCTCACGGGAAAAAAGGCGTGGTTAAATCGCACCTGATCAAGTACAGCGCGTTAAAAAATGCCACGGCGGAGAAATATCTAGTAAAAATGGAAAATGCAGGGTATATCATATCACATCCCGAGACATGGGGTGAACGGGAGATAATCATTTATGAAATCACCCCGAAAGGTCGTGAAAGATACGAATGGTTTGTCAAGATAAACACGGAACTCGAAGGGTGAAAAAGACGGAAAATAAAACTCCGAGCGAGGATACGAACCAAGATTTCTCCCGCCTTGAAAAGGGTGGCTTGAATTACGTGAAGCAACAGAGAAATTATCTCATAGTAAGCATCCTTTACCCGGTTTTTTCGCTCGTTGTCCAGCTAGTTACCTTGGTCCTGAACAATTACTTGAGATCGCTGCCGCCGGATCACCGGCCACCGGAGTTCCTCTTCATCGATGTTCTGTCCCCGGCCATAATCTTGTTCGTGATTTCCGCGTTTTTCCTCCTGAACGCAGCTTTCCTCATCCGGTGGAAAATATATCTGGATCTGTACGAGCGATTGTCGAAAGAGGGGTCGGCAGAGCCTGCTTCACCCGTCGATGCCGATGCTGCCGATAAAGATCTCTCATCAAGCGCTTCGCTCACCCGGCTGTTTTACAAGATCATCAAGAACATGAGCACGATAAAGATGCTGTTTTTCGTTCTCAATTTTTTCCTTGCCTATGATTTTATATGGTTCATCAGTTTCTTTTTCTTCAGGGTCACGGCGGGCAGTTTTCCGCCAAAATCCTCGCCGCTGCCACCTGCAAGTTTCTCCCTCGTCCAATTCTTAAATATCTTGAATGAAATCAGTATGGGATTCTACTTGGCGTATGAATGGAAGCATTTTTACCGCTGGAATAAGAAATTGACGTTACTCAAAGAATTGGAAAAAACCGTCAACGAGGAGATCGGATTATGACGACGATCCGGGAGCAACCAGAGGAAGCGAGAAACATTGGCGTTTGGCTGGCAACAAAATCGATAACAAATGAAGAAACACGACTCGAAATGCTCACGGATTTGTTCTCCGCGTTCCCCTTGCAGTTCTCGTGAGATTTCACGAGAACACCCGCTTCACGTTCACGTGCCAGAAGACGGGCGAATCGATCGAGCTCGGCGTGAACGCGCAATGCATGAACTCGCTCGTCCGGTTCCTGTGAGCAGCGGGGTGGGTCCCCGTTGACTCTTGCAGGGGGGCCTTGAGCCCTTCTGACTCTTGGGAAATGCGAAGACGTGGGACTTTCGGGTCCTGAATCCCAACTCTGGAAAGAACATGCCCGGCCACATCGACGCGCAGGGCCACGTCATCGGCGACGGCAACTGCCCCTTCTGGGCGGGCGTGGCCAAGAAGAACGCCGCCAAGAAGGCGAGTGCAGGAACGATAAAATCTGTGGCAAATGCCGCGGTGTCGATTCCGACCCAAGCCTCCACGACAATCCGCACCGCCCTGGATGACGACATCGAACGGGCCACCCGTCAGTATGCCATGGCGAGCACCGTCAGGGCAATACCCCCTGCGCAACCCGCGCCTGTAGCCCCCGTCGAGGTCGACGCGGTGGCCGAGAACAGCCACGTCACGATCACGATCGGTGCCATGGCTTTCACGCTCCCGCGGGCCACCGTGGCTGTGCTTGTTGGGAAGCTCCTCACCATCTTGATAAGCAAATGACGAGGCGGATCGACAGTGTGGGCGAATTCATTCGTAGCTTTTATCGGCCTTCCCGAACCGCTTTTCGTGCAGGCCGTCCACTTGTATTTCACCGGCTGTCCACTTGTATTTCACCATGCTCCATGTCGGGACCTGTTTTTTGCGTCGTGTTATGGGAACGCCAACTCCTCTTCGCCACGATCGCAAAAAAAGTAAGCCAAGAAATTCGAGTTCAATTAATGCGCGTGAATCGTATCGTGATCCCGCAGGTGCGGCCGTAACAAAGATGGATTCTTCAAGTTTTCAAGGAAGGCGATGTCGCCCGGCGCGATGGATGTTCGGGGCTTAAACTTACTTTCAAACGAGCCAAGTCCACCACTCGGAAGACTCTGACCAAGAATCTCCCGCTTCTTCGACTTCCTTGATGCACTGGGCGACCTTTCCTGCCCGTTCCGAAAGTTTGAATGCCTTTCGCTCTAACGCCTGTATCTTCCTTGAATTGGTTGTCAACAGTGCTTGGTCCGAGAAGAGCTTGGCTCGTTCCTGCAGGGCATCGTATTCGGCGTGCAGTTCGGGCAGACTTTCCCTGGTATACGGTTTGTTGAGAAAAAAACTCCAGTTGTATAGTGAAAATGCCATGGCCATATCCCGTTTTATCATTCAATGTTCCTTATCGATTCTAAGCAAGATTCAATCCGAATCGTCAAATGATGCGTCTTCGGCGTCGATCTGGCAGCGCGGGTCCTCCACACCAGCCGCGCCAGGCCCCCAGAGTTCCTTGCACAGGATTTCGATGACCCACGCGACCCACGCGTCTTCGGTCGTTTCGAGCCGAGCGGTGTTCTTTGCTATGGATTGACCTTGACGGAACGCGCTTAAATGGCTTCCCGGCATATTCTATGGATGGCTATGGATGTCGCATATTAATGTTATGAGATGGAAGAATCAGCCTTGGTTTTCCGGGGCGTGCTGGTCGCAAATGCACCCGCGGTCGACTTGGAGGTGATCGGCCAGCTTGTACTGGCAAAACGTGGTGGCCCGGAAAAACTTGCGGGCGTGGATGCAGGTCAAGCAGTTGTCTACCTCGTGGTAATGGTTTGCTTCCAAGAACTACTCGCCCGCGGTTGTCCTGTTTGCCATGGTCCTCACGTGTCAGGTCTCTCGCGCATCTTTGATTTTCCCTTGCTTGGTGTGATGGCTTGGTGTGCGACCTTTTTCATGATGAGGAACAAGATCATCATATCGAGTGCGGTAAGCATGGCATACACGATATCGAGTTCATAACCCACAACGTTCAACATTGCTAACGTTGGGATGTACCCGATGATTCTCAGCAACCAGTACGCGATCAGGAACAATAAATAGAAGTCTTTTCCTTGATGCACTTTCTCGCCTTGGAACGCCGCCCGCCTGAATACCCGGCGCACGCCCACTATCCAGAGCACAGTACTGGCTATTACGATCGGCACGAGCACGGCGATGATTTCATCCGGGGTTGTTCCAGTCAAGTTTCCAATCGCGCCAAGAATGGCCCGATAGAAGCCCCAAGTGACCGCGACGCAAAGGGGAAAATAGATCCCAATAACATTTTCCCATTTTTCCATGTCCTTCTTAGTTACTGGGGGTTCAGGTATCTGTTCAGGCCGATTGCAGATGTAGAATGCGAGACCGAATCCGAGGCCGATACCGGCCCCGGCAGACTCTTCCCACCACTTCCAATTGATGAGATCGACGTGCACGGCTTGGAAAAGCACCCACCAAGCCGCGGTCACCACACCCACGATGGTGATGAGTTTCACGTTCCGCCAGTCTTTTCTAAATATCTCGTACGATAGTAACCCTGCATAGATGCCAAGGAAGATCATGTCTGTCTCCGTGCCACTCAAAGCCCCGGTAATCGTACGGTTGGTCGGCTCGGTGCTGTAGAGGCCGGTTTGATAATCTGGTAGGAACACTCGCGGGAATGCCGACCAGAGCGCTAGCGCGATCAGCACGCCGGCTCCCCCAAAAACGATGCGAAGGACCCATTCCTTCGGCGTGCTTGGATGTCGAGATCCGGTCCAAGCAATAGCCACGGCGCCAAGCCCCGCCCATGGCATCGATGCGATGATCCAGTACGCGTAACCGAATGCAGGATCGATGGGCACTCCTGCCATGAACACGCCCCTCGTCCAGCCTGTGATCTGCATCCAGCCGTGAAACCCGCCAACTGCAATGAAAATTACCATGCCGATCACGAGCCAGCCCGAGCGGTAGGGCCGTTGCAGCGAGGAATTTCCCGGATCGTTGCGGCGGGATAGGAATAACCAGACGATGGCATAACAAGCGCCCGCGAACACGCAGCCCCGTACCCCGCCGAAGCCGGTCGTCCCCCGTATTGCCCAGGCAAAGAATCCTACGGACATGAAAAGGGCCGTCGGTAAAACGAAGTCGTTAAGGATCGATTGGAAAGTACAGGTGGATGCGTTCATGGGAGTAACAGGCAGAAAAATGGCCCGATCTCTATATAGTTCCTCGTTTACCCGCATTCTACAAGTAACGAATCAGGAAACTTTACACAATGGTAGGATTTGCGGATTATGCATATAGTTCGTAGACCAAGAACTTCCGGCTCACCGACGCGTAGCCATTCTTCACCGTGGACTGGATCGCCTTCGACCCGTCCCAGATCGAGGAATGCTCGTAGTAGGTTGCGCCCAATTCTTCCAAGACCCGCGCTGAGTACTCGGGGAAGTTGTTCATCATGTGCCTGCCCTAGTAGGGCAGGCAGGGCAGGCACCTTAAACACCGCGATGGCTCCGACTGAGGTTATTATGATGACGGCTTATTGCCAGAACGGTCTCGCGCAGGCCGCGCGCGACGGGGGTGCCGTCAACGTGCTCGAAAAACCTCTTGACCTGTCGTTCTTAATCGGGTATTTTACAAGGACGATCCCGTTTATCTAACCCATCAAATTGACGAAGCATGCGCGCAATGGTGACGAGGGTATGGTGCAGCTCCTGCTCGATGATGTCGATATACGTCCTGTCCTTGTCCTCCTTGGGTTCAAATCGCAGGTGAAGATGGTACGCGGCATTGCGGTTGACGGCCAAGGCCATTCATTCGGAATGAATGGAAGGCAAGAATATCGTGAATGTCGTTCCGATGCCTTCAGTACTCTCGACTTGGATTTCTCCCCCATGCTTATCAATAATATCTTTAACATATGCTAAACCAAGGCCAATTCCAGATTTCTTGGTCGTGAACAAGGGTTCGAAGAGTTTTTGGATGTTTTCGGGTGGTATTCCAATCCCCGTGTCCTTGAATGCCACGGTCACGCGTTCTTCATCATATCCTATCGTGATACACAAGCTTCCATCTTGTGACATGGCTTGAATGGCATTCGTGATGATGTTGATGAAAGCCTGTTGGATCAGGTCTGGATCGATATCCAATTGGAGATCGCCCGCATTGTCTATTACTTGTACCGTGATCCCATCTGGAACTGCAACGTGGTTCAAGGAATCCCTTATTACGGCCATCAGGTTTGCCCTGGTAAATTCCAGCTGCTTCATCCGGGTAAAATTGAGCAAATCCGTGATGATCTTGCGCGAGCGATCTAACTCGGTCTGGATCAACTTGACATGTTTTTGGATCTTCTCGTCTGTATTGCCAAGTTTCATGTTCAGGTAATAAATGGAATTGCTGATGGTCGCGAGCGGATTGCGAAGCTCGTGGCTTATGATTCCCGAGACCTTGCCCACCGCGGCGAATTTTTCTTGTCTCATCAATTTTTCTTGTGTTTCCTTGAGATCTCGTGTGCGTTCTTCCACGCGCTGCTCTAGTTCTTGGTTGAGTTCGATCAACTCCTGTTTTATTCGTATGTTTTCGGATATATCGCGGGTCAAGATCAAGGCTTTCTTCTGGCCATCCAGGTCCGTGAAGATCTTTCCTTTAGCTTCTAACCAGATATAGTGGCCATCCTTGTGACGGAAGCGGTATTCTACTATTCCTTCTCCACGGGCAAAACCGGTCTCGAATTGCATCCTGACACGATCGGCATCTTCCGGATGAATCCAGTCGAGAACAGATTTTCCGTTGAGTTCGTCTCTCTCGTAGCCAAGAATTTCCTTCAAATTATCAGTAACATTTTCGCTTCGCATCTCGCTATCAAGTACTGTGATTATATCACTCGCATTTTCAAACATAATGCGATATTTTTCCTCGGATTTTCGTAATTTTTCTTCAGTCTGTCTAATTATTTCTTCATCATTGATTTTTTCGGAAACATCATTGTACACCGCAACGATTTCACCATTAGATAAACGATACACGAAATTTTCCCTCCAGCCAGAAATCCGTCCATCACTGTAAAACGTGGCAGGAAGGAATTGCCGAGTGCCCGCGTTCCAAGTGCTTCGTAACACATCCATAAGACCCATTTCCTCGATGCCGGGAAATACCTCCGTCACCTTTTTCCCGATTATCTCTGCCGCATTAACTTGTTCGATATTTTCTGCGGCTTTGTTGAATCCTTTGATAATAAAATCATTGCCATCCTCGATCGCTTTGTAAATGGCAACACCGCTGCTCATGTTATCAAACAGGCTACGGTACCGGTTCTCACTATCGCGCAATTCACGTTCCATTTCCTTGGGGCTTTTCGACACTGTTCCAACCCGATCAGATCGCTTGTAATGCTATCACGCACACCAGCTTGTAATGTTCCAGCTGACCCTCGCGAGGGGGAGCTTATGATAATTTGCCCTTGTTTGTGACGGAATTCGCTAGTTGGTGCGTGCCATGATGTTTTCGATACAGTCACCTGCTATGTCCGCAGGGACCGATAATATGATATACATGCATTGCCTGAACCGCTCCCCATCGACGTAGATGGCAGTCGTCCCGTCGTCCTCGAGCACCATGTCGAGGTGGGCATTCAACACGAATCGCTGGCATGCCATAATGTGGATTTAATGGAAATTCATACCTTTAAAGTGCACTTGCATAAGTAGGCAACTATGAAGGTTTCCTTCCGCCACGATTGACTGAATGTCTCCCCCCGCCACGATTGACTGAATGGATGAAGCAATTACTGGTCTAACCTTTACTTAACAGTATATAAATTTAAAATCTTTGATAGGGAAGTTTGGCGAATTAAGCCTCCTTAGCCATGATCATTACCTTTATTTCATCATTTATTTACCCCCAAAAACTCGAGCGACAAAATGCTTAAATCCGGCGATAACTTGGCAAGGATGTTGCAGGTCGCCCGGAAGAGCCATAATTTCCTTTTCGGACTCGCCACGCAT